>Ga0335083_10010291_pt1 | contig 11310 bp, 10 predicted proteins | sample Lox_Sample_42_FD_206716 | JGI IMG/M metagenome (GOLD analysis project Ga0335083, IMG submission 206716) | Soil microbial communities from Loxahatchee National Wildlife Refuge, Florida, United States - Lox_Sample_4.2 | ecosystem: Environmental > Terrestrial > Soil > Wetlands | place: USA... | reverse complement strand
TCAGGAGCGACAGCGCAACGACCGCGAAGACGACCTCCACGGTGACCCACAGCACCGAGTCAAGCTGGAATTCCTTCCACGCCGCGGTGTACCAGCCGATGGTCCAACCCTCAGGCAGCCAGGTGCCGAGCCAGCGCCGCGCGATCGAGTTGGTCGCGACCGCGGCGATCATCAGGGCGATGTTGACCACGAAGACCGTCATCATGCCCCACAACAGTGCGCTCCAGACCTGATCGAGCCAGCGCGTTTCGATCGCGCGTGAGGCGGCGCGCGCGGGGGTCTCAAGCCGGGCGGGGGTGCTCATCCCTTTCCTCCGACCACCGGCCCGCGATAGAACACGTTGCGAATCCCGAGCACCGCGGCGACGATGATCAGCTGCACGAATCCCATGATCATCGCGACCGCCGAGGCGAGTGAGTAGTCGTATTGCTCGAACGCCGCCTCGTACGCGGCGATCGAGATCACACGCGTCGGTCCGGCGGGCGCGCCGAGCAGCACCGCCGACGGAAACACGGAGAACGCCTGCACGAACGCGAGGCAGAAGCACATCGCCAGTCCCGGCGCGAGAAGCGGCAGGTAGATGTAACGGAACTGCGCTGTCGGATTCGCTCCCAGCGTCGCCGCCGCACGTGCAAGCACCGGGTCGATGCCGGTGATGTACGACAGGATCAGCAGGAACGCGAACGGAAAGCCCGAGATCACCAGCGAGATCAGCACGCCCCAGTAGTTGTGCGTGAGCCGGATCGGCCCGTCGTACAGGTGGAAGAACTGCAGGAACTGAGACAGCCATCCCTTGGGGCCGAAATAGGTCAGCATCCCCTCGGCGATCAGCACGGTGCCGAGCGTGATCGGAACGACAAGCACTGTGGTCACGAACCTCTGGTAGCGCGACTTCGTGCGCATCTTGTAGGCGATCGGCAGCGCGACGAACACGTTGAGGATCGTCGCGGGGATCGCGAGCCGCAGCGTCGTCCAGATCGTCGGCCACAGCCGGTCGTCGGTGACGAACTGCCGGTAGTTCGCGATCGCGTCGCCCTTCGTCGGCTCGAACGACAGCAAGAGGCCGTAGAGGAACGGGTAGACGAACAGCAGAAGCATGAACGCTGCCGCCGGGATGACGAGCCACAGCGCCCGGTCGAACGAGGCGCGCGAGAGCGGCACGGCGGCGGCCACGTCGTTACCCCGGATAGACGAGCGCGCGCTCGGGCGGCACGTGCACTCGCACGTTGTCGCCGACGGCGAGCGGGACGTGCGTTCGAACGTGCAGCCGGGTGCCGTCGGACGTGACCACATCGACCAGTGAGTCGCGGCCACCGTATTCGACGGTGTCCACACGGCCGGCGAGCACGTTCTGCCCGTTCGCCGCCTCGCAGACGACGATCTCCTCCGGCCGCATCGCGACGAACACGGGCCCCTTCGCGAGCGGTTGCTTGCGCGTGCCGGTGATGCGCACGCCGTTACGCGCGAGCACGACGCGCTCGCCCTCCTCGCGCTCGACGCCGAACTCGACGACGTTGCGATATCCCATGAAGCGCGCGACCTCGAGGTTCGCCGGCTGCGCGTATACGTCGTGCGGCGTGGCGACCTGCTGGACGATGCCGTCTTTCATCACGACGATGCGGTCGGCGAGCGAGAGCGCCTCGTCCTGGTCGTGCGTGACGTAGATCGTCGCGCGGTCGAGCTCGCGGTGGATGCGCCGGATCTCCGAACGTGTCTCGAGCCGCAGCTTGGCGTCGAGGTTGGACAGCGGCTCGTCCATCAGGATCAGCGGCGGCTCGATCACGATCGCGCGGGCGATCGCGACGCGCTGCTGCTGGCCGCCGGACAGTTGCCCCGGCAGCTTGTGCTCCTGCCCGGTGAGCTGCACGAGCTGCAACGTGCGCTCGACGCGCGATGCGACGTCGTGCGCGGCGACTCCGCGCATCTTGAGACCGAAGCCGACGTTCTTCGCGACGCTCATGTGCGGGAACAGCGCGTAATTCTGGAACACCATGCCGAAACCGCGGCGCTCCGGGGGCAGCGTGTCGATCCGCTGGTCATCGAGCCAGATGCTGCCGCCGGACAGCGGCAGCAGGCCGGCGATGCAGTTGAGCGCAGTCGACTTGCCGCATCCCGATGGCCCGAGAAGGCAGATGAACTCGCCGCGGCGGATCGTGAGCGTCATCTCGGCGAGTGCGGAGAACGCCTTGCCGCCCGTGCCGGCGAAGCGGCGCGTGACGCGGTCGAGCTTGAGCTCCGAGAAATCCTGTTTCATCGCGCGAGATCGCTGACCATTTAATACGGTGTCATTCCGAGCGCAGCGAGGGATCTGCTGTTCGCATTCCGTGAGGCGCAACAGCAGATCCTTCGACTCGCTTCGCTCGCTCAGGATGACGGGGCTGTTTCCAATCGCGGGCCGCTCCTAGCGGCCCGTTCCTGGATATCCGCGTCACTTCTTGATCTTCGCTCCGACCTGCTGGTCCCAGATGCGGAAGGCCTCGACCTGCGCCGCCGGCGGCAGCGATTGCGTATGCGGGAATTCGGCGAGCCACTTGTCGTACTCCGGACGGCCGAATTCCTTCACTGCATCCTGGCTCTCCTTCGGCGCCATCGAAAGCGACACGTTCTTCACCGCGGGACCCGGGTAGAAGTAGCCCTTGTCGTAGGTGTAGGCCTGTGCTTCGGGCGTAAGCAGGAACGCCATCAGGTCGAGCACCACGGCGATCTTCTCCGGCGGAACGCCCTTGGGGATCACCATGTAATGCGCGTCGTTCACCCACGTCATGCCCTTGAACGGCGTGACCTTGTAGTCCTTCGGCACGATCCCGAGCACGCGCGGGTTCAGGTCCCACCCCGTCATCGTCACCGTCATGTCGCGCGAGCCCTCGCCGAGCTCCTTCATCACCGCCGTCGTTCCGGTGGGGTAGTACTCGATGCACGAGTCGAGATCCTTCAGGTAGGCCCAGGTCTTGTCCCAGCCCTTGACCGGATCCTTCGGGTCCTTGTCGCCCAGGATGAACGGCAGGCCCATGATGAACGTGCGCCCGGGCCCCGAGTTGGCGGGCCGCGCGTAGATCAGCTTGTTCGGATTCGCCTTGCACCACGCGAGCAGCTCCTGCGGCGTCGTCGGAACCTGCTTCACCTTGGCGGGGTTGTATTCGAGTAGCGGACCCGCCGGCATGAACACGACCTCGATGCCCTGATTCTGCGCGAGCTCCTGCATCTTCGCGGCTGCAGGCAGGTAGTTCTGCGTTAGGTTCGGGAACTTCGTCGCGTAATCGGGCAGCAGCTTGATCAGCAGGCCCTGCTCGATGCCGGCGGCGAGGAAGTCGGTGCCGGTCAGCACCATGTCGATGTCGCTGCGGCCGGCGCCCTGCATCGCCTTCAGCTTGCCGGGAAGCTCCGGCGCCGGCGCCTGCGTGAAATTGAACTTGCTGACGTAGTTCGGGTTCTTCTTCGCATACAGCTCGATCGCATCGCGCGTGAGCTGAAGGTCGCCGGCCACGTCGACGATGTTGATCGTGACCGGGCTCTTCGGCATCGCGGGTGCTTGCGCCGTCGCGGGCGTGGCCGCGGCGAGCAACGCCGCAGCAGCGATCGTTATCGTAGCTGCCAGCATGTCCCGGCGCGAGGCCGCGCGCGGGTTGCTTTCTCTCGTGCTTGCTTTCATGTTTGCTCCTCCTCCTCAGACTTTGGCTCGGCTGCGCCAGTGCGTGGCGGCTCCTGCCGTATTGCGTTTCGCGTCGAAGCCGTCGGCGCAGCGGTATGGCAATGGGAAGGCGCTCAAGCTCGAGGCCGCGCGCGTGTGGGCTGTGAAGCGACTTGAGGCGCCCGTCGCGCTGCGCGCCGCTCACGATCGTCGAGCCCCCGCTGAAATTCGCGCACGACGCGCGTCAGATGCCGGTGCATCGCCGCGCGCGCCGCCTCCGGATTCCTTTGTGCAATGGCGTCGAGGATCGCCGAGTGGTCGCGAATCGTCTTGTGCGCCAGCTCGGGCGTATGGAAGTGCCGCTGCATTCGGCCCCATAGCTCGGCGCGCTGGTCCCAAAGCCCTTCGACCACCAGCTCGAGCGAACTGTTGCCGGTGGCCTTGGCGATCGCCAGGTGAAACTCGCGATCGCTGGCCTCACGGATCGCGAAATCTTCCACGTGGGCTTCCATCCGCGCGAGGCTTTGCCGCAGCGTCTCGAGGTCCTGTGCGCCCGCCTTCGAAGCCGCCAGCGCGGCGATTTCGCCCTCGATCATTTTGCGCGCCTGCAGCAGCTCGAATGGCCCCGGGCCGGCGTCGCGTTCAGCGGCGCCCGGCGCGGCCGACGTCGTGACGAAAATCCCGGTACCGACGCGGACCTCGACGAGCCCGCCGATCTCGAGCGAAATGATCGCCTCGCGCACCGACGCGCGGCTCACGCCGAGCGAGTTCGCCAGCTCGCGCTCCGCCGGGAGTCGCGCGCCCGGCGGAAACTCGCCGCTAGCGATCAGGCGCGCGATCTGGTCGGCGATCTGACGGTAGAGCCGCCGCGGCTCGACGGCCTGCAAGGGCAAGGTGGAATCCTCCGCGGCCGGTTCGGCCATTGCGACCGCCGCACACTTGCGCAGTCGATCGTCGACACTCGCCGGCATCTTAGCTTCGGGCTATACTGTGGTCAAGTGGTCTAACCACCGGACCACGGCGGAGTGCATCGGCCCCCTGCTGGGAATTCACCGGCGCAACCACGAGACCTCATGAAGATCACTGCCTGCCGCGTCATCGTCTGCTGTCCCGGACGCAACTTCGTCACCCTGAAGATCGAGACCGACGCGGGACCGCACGGCGTCGGAGACGCGACCTTGAACGGTCGCGAGCTGGCGGTTGCAGCCTACCTCACCGAGCATGTCGTGCCGGCGCTGATCGGACGCGACCCGGCGCGCATCGAGGACCTCTGGCAGTACCTGTATCGCGGCGCGTACTGGCGCCGCGGGCCGGTCACGATGAGCGCGATCGCTGCAGTCGACACCGCGCTGTGGGACATCAAGGCGAAGCTCGCGAAGCTGCCGCTCTACGAGCTTCTCGGCGGCCGCAGCCGCGAGGGCGTGATGGTCTATGGACACGCCAACGGCCGGGACATCGCTGAGACGCTCGACGAAGTTGCCCGCTACGCCGACATGGGCTACAGGGCGATCCGGGCGCAGTGTGGCATCCCGGGGCTCGCCTCCACCTACGGCGTGTCGAAGGACCGCATGTACTACGAGCCTGCCGACGCCGCGATCCCGACCGAGAACCTGTGGTCGACGGCGAAGTATCTCGATCATGCGCCGAAGCTCTTCGAGGCGATCCGCACGCGCTTTGGCTTCGAGCATCACATCCTGCACGACGTGCACCACCGGCTGACTCCGATCGAGGCTGCGCGGCTGGGAAAATCGCTCGAGCCGTATCGGCTTTTCTGGATGGAGGATCCCACGCCGGCGGAGAACCAGGAGGGCTTCCGCATCATCCGCACGCACACCGTGACGCCGATCGCGGTCGGCGAGGTGTTCAACACCATCTTCGACTGCCAGACGCTCATCACGGAACAGCTGATCGACTATGTCCGCGCCACGGTCGTCCACGCCGGCGGCATCACGCACCTGAGGCGAATCGCGCAGCTCGCGGACCTCTACCACGTGCGCACCGGGTGTCACGGCGCAACCGACCTCTCTCCGGTCTGCATGGGCGCCGCGCTGCACTTCGATACCTGGGTTCCCAATTTCGGCGTGCAGGAGTACATGCGCCACACCGCCGAGACCGACGCAGTCTTTCCGCACGCGTACTTCTTCAAGGATGGTTACCTGCATCCCGGCGATGCGTCAGGGCACGGCGTCGATATCGACGAGACGCTGGCTGCGAAGCATCCGTACCGGCCGAGCGCGCTGCCGGTCAACCGGCTAGAGGACGGTTCGATGTGGAATTGGTAAGTCCCGACTCAGATTTTCGTTTGATTCGGGAAGTCAAGGTGCGATGAAGTGCCCCGACTTCCCGCCGGACTTCTCGAGCAGGCGGATGTTCTCGATGCGCATGCCGCGCTCGACCGCCTTGCACATGTCGTAGATCGTCAGCAGTCCGACGGCCACCGCGGTCAGGGCCTCCATTTCCACGCCGGTGCGATCGACGGTTTCCGCCGTCACTTCCAGCTCGATCGCGCCCGCCTGCTCGTCGAAGCTGAACTCGGCGCCGACGTGCGTCAGCGGCAGCGGGTGCGCGAGCGGAATCAGCTCCGCCGCTCGCTTCGCCGCCTGGATCGCCGCGACGCGCGCCACGCCGAGCACGTCGCCCTTCTGCGCCGAGCCGGAGCGGACCAGTGCCAGTGTCTCGCGTCGCATCGCGATACGGCCGCCGGCGCGCGCGATGCGACGCGTCGGCTCCTTGGCGGCGACGTCGACCATGTGCGCCTGACCGGCCGCGTCAAAATGGGTAAAATGCGAAGTCTCTCGCGCCATCGCGCTCGAATCGAAACTTTTCGCCGTGGGCGGCCATCATAGCACCGTGCTTGGCACGCGCCTCCTCCGCTCGGCCGGGCGCCGGCTCGTCTCCGGCGCCGTCGCCGCGTCACTCGTTTTCGCCCCGCTTGGGCTAGCGGAGGATAACCTCCCCATATTCTCGGGGACCCCGCCACGCAAGCCCGACGTTCCCGTCACGCACGAGCCAAACCTGCCGGAGCTCGGCGATCCATCCGGGGCCGACCTGACCGCTACGCAGGAGCGCAAGCTCGGCGAGATCATCATGCAACAGGTACGCGGCAGCGGCGGCTACCTGTTCGACCCCGAGGTCAACGGCTATCTCAACGAGATCGGCAACCGGCTCGTAACCGCAATCCCCGGCGCGCAGTTCGACTTCGAGTTCTTCGCGATGGCCGACCCGACGGTCAACGCGTTCGCGCTGCCCGGCGGCTTCATCGGCGTCAACACCGGGCTCATCCTCCTAACCCAGACGGAATCGGAGCTCGCCTCGGTGCTCGGGCACGAAATCACGCACGTCATGCAGCACCACATTGCGCGCAGCATCGCCAAGCAGCGCGACGCGTCACTGTTGTCGCTGGCCGCGCTGGCGGGTGCCATCCTCGCCAGCCGCTCGCGCTCGAACTCGAGCGGCGACGCCGCCCAGGCGGCAGTCGCCTCGGCGCAGGGACTGGCCATCCAGAGCCAGATCGACAACACCCGGCATAACGAAGAGGAAGCCGACCGGCTCGGATTCGCGCGCACCTACGCGGCCGGGTTCGATCCGAACGCGATGGCAACGTTCTTCGAGCGCTTGCAGCGGGCCTCGACCTGGTTCGAGGGCAACTCGCCGTCCTACTTCCACGATCACCCGGAAACCTACCAGCGCATTGGAGAAGCGCAGGCGCGCGCCTTCACCAAGCCGTTCCGCCAGGTCCCCGACTCGCTCGACTTCCAGATGGTGCGCGCGCTCCTCAAGAGCTACGAGGGGACACCGAAGGACGCCGTCTTCTTCTTCCAGGATGCAATCGCGGAAAAGAAATACAACAACGAAATCGCGGCGCATTACGGACTGGTGGCCTCGTATCTGCGCGCCGAGGACTTCAAGAACGCCGTGGAGGAGCTGGCTACCCTGGAGAAGATCGCGCCGCCGCATCCGATGATCGAAGGCGTGGCGGGCCAGGTGCTGATGCAATCCGGCCAGCTCAAGAAGGCGATCGCGCGCTACGAAGCGGCGCTCGTCCGCTATCCCGGCAAGATGCAGCTCATCTACGATTATCCGGAGGCGCTGCTCAAGGATAATCAACCCGCGAAAGCCGCCGCCTTCCTCTCGGAGCAACTGCAGCGCTTTCCCGGCGACGGACCCTTGCACCAGCAAGCTGCGAAGACCTACGCCGCGCTCGGCAAGCAGCTCCTCCAGCACCAGCACCTGGCCGAGTATTACGCCTGGCAGGGCAACCTGCGCGCCGCCGTCTCGCAGCTGGAGCTGGCGGTCAAAGCAGGCGACGGCGACTTCTACCAGCTCTCCGTCGCGGAGAGCCGCCTGCGCGCGGTGCGCCAGGAGCTTGCCGAACAGCAAAAAAGCGCCGGACGCGGGCGCCCGGGCTGAGATTTCTACGCCCGCCGCAGCGGAATGAAGCGCAGGGCGACTCCATTGTTGCAGTAACGCAGTCCCGTGGGCTGCGGACCATCGTCGAACACGTGGCCCTGGTGGCCACCGCATCTTATGCAGTGATACTCGGTGCGCGGGACGATGAGCTTGTAATCTTCCTTCGTGCCGAGATGACCGGGGATCAGGGTGAAGAAGCTCGGCCAACCCGTTCCGCTGTCGAACTTCATCGCCGATGAGAACAACGGCAGCGTGCAACCCGCACAGACAAATATGCCGGGCCGTTTCTCGTCGTTGAGCGGGCTCGAGAACGGCCGCTCGGTCCCCTCCTGACGCAGCACGTTGAATTGTGCCGCGTCGAGCGCACGCTTCCACTCCGCTTCGCTCTTCTGCAGCGGCTCGGCCGTCAGCACAACCTCCGCGCCGGGCGCGAGAAGCTTTTTCCAGTCCTGCTGCAGCTCACCTATGGACACTGCGCTCGGTGCCGCGGCAAAGCTCTCCGGCGCGAGCGACCAGGTCCACACCGCGGCAGGCAAACCTACAAGAAAATCTCGGCGTCGCATGAATGCCTCCTTTCGAGCGACTGCAAGCCGGCGGCCAAATCGCCGCGCCTCCTGAAGAGTCGCGGCGGTACGTCTCGAGCTTACTGTTAACACCTTTTCTCGCCAAGCCAGGACAAGCTTCTGATTCTGTGCTGCCTTTGCCCAAGTCTGTCCTGGCGGGCTTCACCGCCGCACCCGCGGGCACCTGTAACTTTCTACAGTTGACAGCCTTGAAGGCAAGGTTACAGTGAATGCTCGTGCGCGCGTCAGCGCGCGCACATCTTCATCTCATCTCAAGGGGGGGAATGATGAAGATCCTCGTTATCGATGATCATCCGCTGATCCAGGAAGCTTTGCATCACGTCTTGAGGGCGCTCGATCCCGTCCTCGAGCTGATCCAGGCCCACGACGCATCCGAGGCGCACGCCGCGCTTTCGCGGGAACCGGATGTCGACCTCATCGTGCTCGACCTCACGCTGCCCGGCTGCGATGGCTTCGTCCTGCTCTCCGAGCTACGACAGGAGTGGCCGGGCATGCCTATCCTCGTGCTGTCGGCGACGCACGATCGCGCAACCGTGGAGCGTGCGTTGGACCTCGGAGCGATGGGATTCATTCCGAAGACGGCGAACACGCGCGTGCTCCTCGACGCGCTGCGACTGGTCCTGTCCGGCGGCATCTACGTTCCGACTCACGCTTCGGGCCTGACCGGAGCGATGCGGCCGCGCCCGCCGATGAAGCCGGAGCAGCTCGGACTCACCATGCGCCAGGCCGACGTGCTCAAGCTCCTCGTGGAAGGCAAGCCCAACAAACTCATCTGCCGCGATCTGCGACTGTCCGAAGGAACGGTCAAAGTGCACGTGAGCGCGATCCTGCGCGCTCTCAACGTGCGCAACCGCACGCAAGTCGTGATCGAATTGGCACGCCGGGGCGTGCGCTTCGGCACGCCCACGGTGCCGCGCTGACGTGGTTTAAGGCCGCTCTAGCGACATGGCCTCGGTAAGAGCGCTCGACCGCGGGCTCCTCGCGCGCGCCCGAGCCGAGCAGGTCGCCACGCTCTACACGCAATGGGGCCGAACCACGATGTCCATGGTTCTGGGCGGCCTCATTCTCGTAGCCGTCATGTGGCGCGTCGCACCACACCTCGAGCTGGCCGTCTGGTTCGCGGCCATTCTCGCGAACCAAGCCTGGCGCTGCGCGCTCGCCCGCCGCTATCGTAGCGCCGGTCCCGGCGGCGGTGCGCGCGAGCGGTGGGGGTATGCGTGGTCGCTCGGCTCGACGCTTGCCGGAACGCTCTGGGGCGTGGCTGGAGTGCTGTGGTTCACGCCCGAAGATCCCGGCCACCAGGCGCTGCTGATCGTGTGCCTGTTCGGCGTCATCCTTGGCGGACTTACGCTGACCACGGTGTTCAAGCCTTCGTTCTACGGCTTCGTCCTCCCCGCGCTCCTGCCGCCGATCGCGCGCGTGGCGCTCGAGGGCGATGAGGTTCACATCTTCATCGCCGCCGTGCTCCTCGTCGTGCTGGCCTTCGCCCTTCGCTTCGGTCACGTCCTGAACGACCAGCTCACGCAATCGCTGGCGATACGTTATGAAAACGTCGACCTGATCGATGAGTTGCAGGCGCAGACCGCCGCGGCCGACCAGGCGCGCGCTGTCGCCGAAGCCGCCGATCGGGGCAAGACCCAGTTCCTCGCCGCGGCGAGTCACGATCTGCGGCAGCCGCTGCATGCGATGGGACTCTTCGCGGCCACCCTGTCGGCCAAGGTGCAGGACCGCGACGTGCGTAACCTCGTGACCAGCATCAATGCCTCGGTCGAGCCGTTGACGCCATCTGCTGCTTGAGCAACTTTGGACGCACGCGCCCCGGCGTGACTTTCGCCACGAGCGTTCGCAGTGCTGCATCATCGAGGATGGGCGTCGCCGCCTTGATCTCCCACGACCCGTCGCGGTGCATGATGATGCCTTGCCCCGGCTTCGTGCGCAGCGTGCCCTCGCCGAACACTAGGTCGAGCAGAACCTGCTGATTCGCCAGCCCGCGTTCCTCACGCCACCACGCCGGGTTGGCGAATAGGTAACGCAAGCGTTCGGCATCTGCCGTGGCTTTCGTTTCCGCCACGGCACACTCCGCTTGCTCCCGCCGCTCCTCTTCGATCCCGGCATCGCACCGTGCAATCGTCTGTGAGAACTTGTCCAACTGCGCCTGCACCGTCGCTTGTGCCGCCCCCTTTACATCGAGGTACCGGAGTTTGTCGACCCAATCTCGCAGCGCTTGCTCGGCCTGCCCCTTCTCCTGCTCCCAGCCTTGCTGCCGAGCCTGCGACCGCTCGCGCCTATCGTGCGACGTATCCTGGGCGGCCAGCACTGCGCGGCGCAACCTCTGCTTGTCGCGCAGGAGCTCGCGGAGGCGAGTGAACACTTCGAACTCAATGCCTGGGCTCTCCGGCGACACGTACTCGGCCACCACTGACGCGCAACAATCCTTCGTCACTGGCTTGCCATGTCGCGGCCCATGTAGGTACTGGCGCTTGCCCCATTTGTGCGTGCCGACCATCATCACCCCGCACGCGCAGCGGATGCGATGGGTCAAGACGTAGTCGCGCCAACCGCGGTGGCGCCCACCCTTCTCCCCGTTCTTCTTCCACTGTGCCTTGATCGCTGCGATCTGCTCCTCCGACAACAACTCGATGTCGGTGGCGCCTTTTGGGTCTGGCCCCATCATATCAACGCGCACCG
>Ga0335083_10010289_pt1 | contig 11311 bp, 11 predicted proteins | sample Lox_Sample_42_FD_206716 | JGI IMG/M metagenome (GOLD analysis project Ga0335083, IMG submission 206716) | Soil microbial communities from Loxahatchee National Wildlife Refuge, Florida, United States - Lox_Sample_4.2 | ecosystem: Environmental > Terrestrial > Soil > Wetlands | place: USA... | reverse complement strand
ACAAGGACCCGGCCACCTACGTGGTCGAGGCGGAAGCGGGCGAGCTCGGCCCCCGGAGCGGCTCGCCCAGCACCGGCAGCAGCCCCAGCACCGGCAGCAGCCCCAGCACCGGCAGCAGCCCCAGCACCGGCAGCAGCCCCAGCACTGGCAGCCCCAGCACTGGCAGCCCCAGCACTGGCAGCCCCAGCACTGGCAGCCTCAGCACTGGCAGCCCCAGCACTGGCAGCCTCAGCATCGGCAGCCTTAAGCGGAACTGACGTTTTCGCTTCAGTCCGCGTGGTAGGCGATGTTGACGACGTTGCCGTCCGGTGCCCGGACAAAGAACCGGCGCACGCCCCACGCCTCGGTGGTCAGCGGCCTCACGATCTCGTAGCCGAGTTCCTTGGCCTCTTGGTAGGCGGCTTCGACGTCGGGCGTGTGAACGGAGATCACCGAGTCCTCGGCGGCGGACGCATCCCGCGTGACGAGCTGGACGATCGCTCCGCGGTCGGGCGAGGTGTACCTGGCCACCCACCCCATGTTGAACTCCTCGCTGGTCAGCCCCAGGAAGCCGACGTAGAAGCCCTTGGCTTGGTCGACGTCGGGCACCCTGAGGTTGGGCATGATCCGGATCGCGCGCATGCGGTACTCCTAGCTCTCGGGCAACGGCCGGTGCTGGCCGCCGGGGCCGGGGGTCACGTTGATCAGCTGACCTGGTTCGTCGACGAAGATCTGGTGCCACGTGCCCCGGGGGATCACCAGGGCCTGGCCCGGCCCCAGCTCCGTTTCCCGGTCTCCGTCGTCCAGCTCCAGCCGGACCCGGATACGGCCGGAGGCCAGGTACAGGAACTCGTCGGCGTCCGGGTGCATCTCCCCGCCGTGCCGCGGCGGGCCGCCGAGCGCGGAGGACTCGATCGTGTAGCCGTCGATGCGCCACGGCTCGTCCCGGCTTCGCTCCACGAGCACGGCCCGGCCGGTTTGCCGCTCCAGGCCGACGATGTGGGCGGATAGCTCGAAGGCCACCCCGTTTGGTATGTCCTTGGTTGTCACTGCCGTTACCTCCTCGTGCCTGTTGTTTCCCGCGGCGGGGACCTGGTTCCCGGCTTTGGTGCGAACCGGGGCGGGGGAACGGGAAAGAAGTAGGCATGGAGGGGTCAGACGGGGCCGTGATCGCCGAGTCGCTGGAGACGCCTGGGGCGTTTGGTGTCATCTTCGACCGGCACGGGTCGACGCTGCTGCGGTTCCTGGCCCGCCGGGTCGATCCGGCCGAGGCCGAGGACCTGCTGGGCGAGGTGTTCCGGATCGCCTTCGAGCGGCGGTCGGCGTTCGAGCGGGACCGGGACTCGGCCCGGCCCTGGCTGTACGGCATCGCCGCCAACCTGGTGGCCAAGCACTACCGGAGTGAGGCCCGCCGGCTCCGGGCCATGGCCCGGGCTTCGGCTCTGCGGGCCTCGGCCGCGCGACTGCTCGACGAGGACCCGGCGGAGCGGGCGGTGGCGGTGGCTGACGCGGGCGCTTTGTGGCCGCGGGTCGTGGATGCCATCGGGGCGCTGCCCGAGGCCGAACGGCAGGTGCTGCTGCTCTTCGCCTGGGAGGAGCTGAGCTACGAGGAGATCGCCCAGGCCCTCGGGGTGCCGGTCGGGACCGTGCGCTCCCGCCTCAGCCGGGGGCGGGCCCGGCTGGCCGAGCTGACTCACGACGCGCCCCTCGCTTCGTACCACGCTTCGTACCACGCTGGAGGTGGGCGATGACCGACGACCTGGAGCACCTGCGGCGGTCGCGGCCCGACCGGCTGCTGCCGGACGACCCGCCCGATCCCGAGGTCCTGGCCCGGGAGAAGGCGCGCCTCATGGCGGCCATCGCCGAGCCGGGCGACACGGCTCGGGGCAGTGCGGCTCGGGGCAGCGCGGCTCGGGGCAGCGCGGGCGAGCGCGGCACGGGCGAGCGCGGCGGGGCGGTGCACCGGCGCACGCCGTCGATCTACCCGCGGCTGGCGTACCGGGACGAGGTGGCGGCGCTGGAGTTCCTGACCAGGGCGTTCGGCCTGGTGGAACGGCGTGAGTCCCGGATGGAGCATCCCGACGGGATGCTGGCGTGGCTGGAACTCGGGGACGGCGTGGTCATGATCGGCCGGGCCGGGGAGGAACGCCACGGCTTGCACAGCCCGCTGGATGCGGGAGCCTCGACGGCCATGGTGAATGCGTACGTGCATGACATCGACGAGCATTACCGCCGGGCCGAGGCGGAGGGGGCCCGGATCGTCACGCCGCTGGAGGACATGTTCTGGGGCGACCGGCGCTACGAGGCGCTCGATCTGGAGGGGCACCGCTGGCACTTCGCCGAGCGGATGCCCGGGACCCGGCCTCGCCCGCCGTCACGGTAGGCCCGCATGCCACGGACGCACCACAGACCGCACCATTCACCCGGCACCGGTCACCGCAAACAACATGAATGCCACATTCATGTCGCTATCACGGCATGGATGTCACATTCATGTCGCTGACGGAGCGGTCCGGAAGGGCGGGAATCGCAAGGAATGGCCTCAGTCGCACCACCTGCCTCGCTGCCCGTGCCGCAGCGGAGGGGTTGCCGCCGGGAAACTGGTGCGGCCCAGGGCTGGTGCGGCCGAGGGCTGGGGTGGCCGAGGGCTGGGGTGGCTAGGCGGGGTGGCAGGTGCAGGTGCGGCGGAGGCTGTTGGGGGTCAGGTCAGCCAGGGTGGGGTAGCCGTCCACGGCCATGATCAGGTCGGCCTCGGCCAGCAGGCTGCGCAGGACGTGGACGATGCCGTCGGTGCCGCCGATGGCGAGGCCGTAGGCGTAGGGGCGGCCGACGGCGACGGCGGTGGCGCCGAGGGCCAGGGCCTTGATGATGTCGGCGCCGCAGCGGATGCCGGAGTCGAAGATGACTGGCAGGCCGTCGGCGGCGTCGACCACGGCGGGGAGGCAGTCGAGCGCAGGCAGGCCGCCGTCGGCCTGGCGGCCGCCGTGGGTGGAGCAGTAGATCCCGTCCACTCCCCCGTCCCGGGCGCGACGAACGTCGTCCGGGTGGCAGATGCCCTTGACCAGCAGCGGCAGCGTGGTGAGCGAGCGCAGCCAGGGCAGGTCGTCCCAGCTGAGCGGGTTGCCGAAGATCCGCGCGAAGGCGCCTACGACCGCGGCGGGGTCGTCAGCCGGGGCCGCGCTGAGCAGGGACTTGAAGACCGGGTCCGAGGTGTAGTTGGCCAGGCAGTGCCCGCGCAGCTGGGGGAAGTTGCTGGCGGCCAGGTCGCGGGGGCGCCAGCCGGTGACCCAGGTGTCGAGGGTGACCACGATGCCGCGGAAGCCGGCCGCCTCGGCCCGGGACACCAGGCTGGCGGCCAGGTCGCGGTCGGTGGGCGTGTACAGCTGGAAGAAGCCGGGGGTGTCGCCGAACCGCGCGGCGACGTCCTCCATGGGGTCCGCCGAGAGCGTGGAGGCGATCATCGGGACGCCGGTGGCCGCGGCGGCGGAAGCGGTGGCCAAGTCGCCGTGGCCGTCCTGGGCGCACAGGCCGATCACGCCGATCGGCGCCATCAGCAGCGGCGACGGCAGCGTCAGGCCGAACAGCCGCACCGACAGGTCACGCCGCGCCGCGCCGACGAACATCCGCGGGATCACGCCCCACTGCCGGAACGCGGCGACGTTGGCCCGCTGGGTGTGCTCGGTGCCCGCGCCGCCGGCCACGTAGGACAGCACCGAGGGCGGCAGGGCCCGCTCCGCCCTGGCCTCGAGCTCGGCGAACTCCATCGGGAAGCTGGGCAGGACCCCGCCCAGACCGGCCAGGTAGATCTCCAGCTGAAAGTCACCGGGCTGCGGACTCGTCACCAGCCCATCCAAGCACAGGTGAAAGCGCAACCATTCTGCACCCGGACGGAGACCTATAGGACTACCAGGACGGGGGATCTTAACTGTAGTTAGCGTTCACAACTCGGGCCGGCCGGGACAACGAGCAGCGAATGTCACTGGGGGTGGCAGAGATGAGCAGTAACAGCCGCACCGCGGTCTCGACCGAGCTTGGCATGGGGCTTATCGGGCCCGAGCACACGATCGTGCCGCTGATGGCCAGCCTGTCCTACAGCTGTCAGGACCCGTACGCGGTCAAGATCGCGTTTCACGTAGGCACGGACGAACCGGTGGAGTGGACCCTCGCCCGCGACCTGCTCGCGGCTGCCTTGCACGCGCGCGAGGGGATCGGGGATGTCCAGGCCTGGCCATCAGCGGCCGCGGGCGACGGGCTGGCCGGGATCGGCCAGAAGGTGCTGAACATCGCGATGACGTCCCCGTTCGGGCACGCCGAGTTCGAGGCCAGCGCGGCCGCGGTCGAGGCGTTCCTGGCCCAGACCTACCAGGTGGTGCCGGACGGCACCGAGTCCGACTACATGGATTTCGACGCCGAGCTGACCGAGCTGCTCAGCCAGGCGTAACCAGAGCCCGGGGCTTCCGGCCGGGCCGCCCGGGGCCCGGCCGGAGGCTTTTACGGGACAGATCAAAATCATGGGAACGAACGGGGTTATCACCACGCCCCGGCTGATGGCGGCGGCGCCAGGGCGGGCACGATCGCCTCGATGAGGTGGGGACCCGGCTCGGCATAGGCCGCGCGCAGCGCCTTGTCGAGTTCCTCGGCCGTGGTGACGCGGCTCGCGGGCACGCCGAAGCCCTCGCTGAGCTGGGTGAAGTCCGGGGTGGGGCCGGACAGGTCGAGCATCCGGGCGGCCCGCGCGGCTGCTTCTCCCGCCCCGGTGCGGGCCAGTTCCATCCGCAGGATCGCGTAGGCCGCGTTGTTGATCAGCACGGTCGTGACGTCGAGTTGCTCGCGGGCCTGGGTCCAGAGCGCCTGGAGGGTGTACAGCGCGCTGCCGTCGGCCTCCAGTGACAGCACCGGCCGGTCCGGGGCGGCGACGGCGGCCCCGGTGGCGGCGGGCATCCCCTGCCCGATCGCGCCGCCGGTCAGCGTGAGCAGGGTGTGCCGCGGCGCGCCGGCCAGGGCCGTGGGTAGGGCGAAGCCCGAGGTGTTGGCCTCGTCGGCGATGATGGCGTGCTCGGGCAGCGACGCGGCGATCGTGTTGGCCAGGTTGATCGCGTTCAGCGGCCCGGGCGCGGCGGGCGGCACGGCCGCCTTGGCCAGGGCGGGCTCAGCCCCGGCGGCGACTAGGTCGGCCAGCTCCCCGAGCGCGCCCGCCACGTCCTGGTCCCGGTCGGCCAGGGTGGTGACCGCGCAGTCGCCGGGTACCAGGTCGCTGGCCGTATCCGGGTAGGCGAAGAACGAGACCGGCGACCGCGCCCCGGCCAGGACCAGGTTCGTCACCCCGGCCAGCTGGGTTCCGGCCATCTCGGCCAGGTAGGCCAGCCGGTCGACCGACGGCAGCCCGGCACCGCGCTCCATCCGGGCCGGGAACGTCTCGGCCAGCAGCCGGGTCCCGGTCGCGGCGGCGATCCGGCTGGCGGCCCGCAGCCCGCGCTCGGTCAGCGCCTGCCCGCCGAGGAAGAGCATGGTCGAAGGCCCGGCCGCGGCCAGATGCCCGATCGCAGATAGTCGACCATAGTCGACAGTCGATGTCTGCTCGTGGGTGCGTGGCTGGTCGTGGGTGCGTGGCTGGGCGATTGCCTGGGTGGGGGTGAGACGGGGCGGCGCGAGGGCGGCGCCTTCGGTCCAGGAGACGTCGGCGGGGAGGATCAGGGTGGCGATCTGGCCGGCCTGGGCGGCGGCGAGCGCGCGCATCGCGTCCTGGGCCAGGTCGCGGGGGTGGCCGCTGGTGTGCACCCAGCCGGACACGGTGCGGGCCAGGGCCTCGATGTCGGACTGGAGCGGCGCGTCGTAGCGGACGTGGCCGGTGGCGTGCGCGCCCACGATGACCACCATCGGGGTGCCGGCCCGGCGCGCGTTGTGCAGGTTGGCCAGCCCGTTGGCCAGGCCAGGACCCAGGTGCAGCAGCACCGCGGCGGGCTGGCCGGCGATCCGGGCGTAGCCGTCGGCGGCGCCGGTGGCGACGCCCTCGAACAGCGCGAGCACCCCGCGCATCTCGGGCACCGCGTCGAGGGCGGCGACGAAGTGCATCTCCGACGTGCCCGGGTTCATGAAGCACACGTCCACGCCGGCCCCGGTCAGGCTGCCCACGAGGGCCTGGGCTCCGATCACAGCTTTTCTCCGTAGGTCACGGGACCGATCGTAGGCTGGCTTTATGACGAACGGCGAGAGGCTGGAGCAGATCGTCGAGGCGGCAGTGGCGCAGGGGCAGGCGCCCGGGGTGGTGGCCGCGGTCGCTCGCGGGGACGAGACGTACGTCACGGCGGCCGGGGCCATGGCGGTGGACGGGCCGCCGATGCGGGAAGACACCGTGTTCCGCATCTCGTCGGTGACCAAGCCGATCACGGCGGCGGTGATCCTCGGCCTGATCGAGGACGGCCGGCTGAGCCTGGACGAGCCGGTGGACAGGCTCCTGCCGGAACTGGCCGGGCGCCGGGTGCTGTGCCGCCCCGACGGCCCGCTCGACGACACCGTCGAGGCCGAACGTCCCGTGACCGTCCGCGACCTGCTGACCTTCACCTGGGGCTTCGGGATGCAGGGCGCGATGTTCAGCTTCCTTGGCGACCGCGGCTGGGGCTACGGCGTTTCCGTGCTGGCCGACGGCAGCTACACCTGGGCGGGCGGGCTGGGCACGACCTGGGTCAACGTCCCGGATCAGGACCTGACCGTGGTGGTGCTCACCCAGCGGGCCGCCGACGAGACCGGGATGCCCGCGGTCTGCGATGAGGTTTTGGCCGCGGCCCGCGCGGCGGCTTAACACTCTCCGTAAATCAGGTAATCGATCTTCGTGATTCACGATCTCAGAGCGCGCAATTGCGTCACGACGGAACGACGGCACGGACCGTCCCGGCCGGGCGGGAATGCCTAGTCAGCCGCAGTCAAGCTGCCCATTCCGGATGCGTCGTATTAGCTCGTGCCACGAAGCGGAAGGAATCTCAAGCATGACGCCGTTTGCATTTTTTGAGTCTCTGACCAGCACAAATGATTCATGAGCGCTTATTTCAACGCATCCCCCCTGGTCCGCGCTCGCGCTACCCTTCCGCCACGCCGCCGGTTCGGGACACCTGTCCGGCCGAGTAGGCATCCAACGATCCTCCGTTCGCCGGGCGCCGCAGGGATTCGCGGCAACTCAGGCGAGACGCCGGACTCGCACGAACCTACAGGGCGCACACGCCAACCACCTTCGAGCATTCCGGTTAAGAGTGTAAACGGTTTACCACGGCACGCCTATGACCCTGAGCGCCAGAATCAATTGTTATGGCGTATCACCTATCGGGCAGCTGATACAAGACGATTCTTAAATGTATTTGTGTGGCCAGAATGCCGGAAAAGGACGGCCTCAGGACATTTCCTCGGCGGCCGCACGGATGAACTCGAGCGACTCGCCGACGGGGAGTGCGACCTCAAGCAGGCTCTCGAAGGAGTCCGCGTACTCCGAGACCCGGTCGTCACTGATGAGCATGTTGATGGCTTCCTTGCCCGTGTCGAGGTACAGCACATCGGGTAGTCCGCCATCGAACTCGAGCAGGGTAAACGGGCCAGACAATCCGGCGTGCGCGCCCTTGCTGAACGGAACGACCCGTACGGTTAGCCGGTCGTCTTCTTCGGCCTGGCGGACGATATGCCGGAGCTGGCTGGGCATGATCGCCGGGTTCTTCTCGATACCGATGTGCCGCCGGATGACGGCCTCGTCGAGGACGAAGTAACGGTAAGGCCGGGGCGCGCGCTTCGCCAACTCGGCCTGGCGCTGCATTCGCAGGCCGACCACCGGGGCGACCCTGAGCGGTTCGACCGATATGGCGGTGAGGGCCTCGGCGTACTGCGGCGTCTGGAGCAGGCCGGGCATGACCGTACCGGGAAACTGGCGGATGAAGGACGCGCCCGCCTCGTAGCCCACGTAGTTGAGATAAGTGACAGGAAAGTCGTTGCGATAAGCTTCCCACCACCCAGGCTCCTTGGTCCCGCGGTTCAGCGCCTGCAGTCGGTCACGCTCGCCGCCTGCGGTGACCTCGTACTGGTCGAGCAGGGCATCCAGGTCCACCTTGGTGATCGAGCTGTGGCCGCCCTCTACCCTGATCAGCTTCGACGCGGACCACTCCAGGTTCTTGGCTACCTGCTCCTGCGTCATGCCCTTCGCCTTGCGCAGGCGCACCAGTTCGCTGCGCACGATGGCGCTCTGGATCACCGGCCCCTGGTCACTCGCCATGATCATCACTTTCCGTAGTCAATCGGTGCCCGGTTGAAGGGGGTTGCTGCCACCTAATAGCCAGGGACCAACCAGTTCGGTGGCTGTCAGTAACCAAGATACTCAGGGTGGCGACGTGCTTGCATCGCACCCGGAGCGTGGCGCGACAACGGCCACGCCGAAGGAAGGTACTAGTTTGCCACCTTGCAGATTGACCTATGATGAACTGAGAGATGATTAATTGGCATGCGGCCACATGGCATGTTAACCTAAATGATCTTCAATGTGTAGCGAAGTGAGAAGATCACAAAAAGTAGCCTTTGACTACTTAAAGTAGCGAGCTGTCATCCCCCGGCGTGGCTCATGATGCCGTCGCGGATCGCCAGGGCAGGTTCGCTGACTCAACGAGCAGGGCCGCCCGCCTGCTATCGGTCGACAGGTTTGCCGACCACGACCGGCAGCAGGGAGCGGCCCAACAAGGTGCATAAGACGAACTCACCAGAGAGGAGCCAACCGCATATGACATCGCTCATTCCGCACGCGCTGTCAGAACGAGTTGCGCCGCACCGGGGCCAACCGGCGACGGCACGAACCTTCAATTGGCATCCCAGGCAAGGCGCCTCAGGCATCGTTAGTCTACGCCTGGATTGCGAGATCTTCCACCCGACGAAAACATCCGCCAACTGGATCGCAAAGGCCCGATCAGGAGAACCCCGAGCCATAACCGGCGACAACGCTTCCGTCCGGCTCACGCGCATCGTGTTTCCAGATGAGTGCGGCAAAGGCTCTCCCGTGGCAATCGGCCCGGCAGTAGCCCTGGACACCAGCGAGACTTCCTTTCTCACGCCGCCCCGTAAGTCCAGAAGGGCTCGGCACGGAAGGGGGGCGACATGGGATCGTGGGCCGAGCGTGCGAAACTTAGCGCCACCAAGCTGGCCAGCTGGATCTCAGTCGGCTGCGATGTTAACGCCTCGGTGCACGTCAAGATAGGCCAGCACGGAGAACAGGCCGACCGCCGCCAGGCTGACCCGGGCCGACCGGAGCAGGGGAACACTCGCGAACCCGCATTCGAGTATACGAAATACCCGCAGGTAGTGCCGGTACATAAGCCTGACCCTGGGCACGGAGCCTATAACAATACCACCCAGGGAGATCCCCGGATATCAGGCGACGAGAATTGGACGCCTGTCAATTTCCTGTATTCACTCCGCGATGACCAGCGGCAGGCATTCAGGGCTATAGCCATCAGCCGGCGGTTCGACGCGGGGGAACAGCTCATGCGGGAGGGTGATCACGCCGACCACGTGGCCGTCATCATAAGCGGCCTGACTGAGGTAATGGTGGCTGAGAACGGCGCTGGCCGCATCGTGGCCCAGCGCGGCCCCGGCCAGCTAGTCGGCGAGCGGGCGGCTCTGAACGTGGCCCGTCGCTCGGCCACCGTGAAGGCCGTAGTGCCGGTGCGGGCCCTGCTCGCGCGGACCGATGACTTCCGGGAGTTCATCAGGGCCTACCCCGAAGTGCTGGAGCTTATCGAGAAACAGCTTTTCACCCGTATGCGCGAGGACCGGCCGGGCGTGGCTTGGCCGGAGCTGGCCGGGCAGAATTTCACGGTGATCCGCACCGACGTGGCCGGGTTCTCCGCGTCGTACCGCAGCGCCAGGGACCGTGAATTCGTCCGGGCAGCACTGCGCGAGATGACCTGGCAGGCGCTGCGGCCGCTGTTGCTGGATTGCTATTACGAGGACCGCGGCGACGGGCACCTCATCGTGGTGCAGCCCATCATCCCCACCGCGGCGGTCCTAGATCGGCTCATCACGGCGCTTCCGCCTGCGCTGCACGAGCACAACCGGATCCATCGCGAGCCGGCCCAGATCACGCTCAGGGTCGCGGTCGAGGTCGGGCCGGTCGTGAAGGACCCGTCCGGGGTATCCGGCGACGTGATCATCGACGTCACCCGCATGGTGGACGCGCCCGTCCTCAAGCACGCCATGAAGGTCCAGGGTGCGGATTTCGGCATCATCGTGTCGCCGTTCGTCCACCGCGCCCACCCCGCGACGCCCGGCGGGCTGGACGGGTACACCAAGGTCCAGGTGCGGGTGAAGGAGGCCCGCCTGGCCGCCTGGATGCATCTGCAGGGGACTGCTCAGCTGGGCCAGGCCCAGTTAGCTACCTCGGGGGCGTCTTCGCCTTGGGCGCGGGTGTAGGCGCGGGCGGAGATGCGCTTGTCGGTCATGAGCTGGCGGACGTGGCCGGCCGTGGCAGCCAGGCCGGGGACCCGGTCGATGACGTCCATGACCAGGTGGTACCGGTCCAGGTCGTTGAGCATCACCATGTCGAACGGGGTGGTGGTGGTGCCTTCCTCCTTGTAGCCGCGGACGTGGAAGTTGGCGTGGCCGGTGCGGCGGTAGGTCAGCCGGTGGATCAGTGACGGGTAGCCGTGGTAGGCGAAGATGATCGGCGCATCCGGGGTGAACAACGCGTCGAACTCGGCGTCGGACATGCCGTGGGGGTGCTCGCTCTCCGGCTCCACCACGTTGACCAGCCGTACCTTGAGCTCGGGCAGGTGCTCGCGGATCAGGGACACCGCGGCCAGCGCCTCCAGGGTGGGGATGTCGCCGGCGCAGGCCATCACCACGTCCGGCGCGCCGGGCGCGTCGTTGGAGGCCCACTCCCAGATCCCGGCGCCGCGGGTGCAGTGGATGACCGCCTCGTCCATGGTCAGCCAGTTCGGGTGCGGCTGCTTGCCCGCCACGATCACGTTGACGTAGTTCCGCGACCGCAGGCAATGATCCGCCACGGACAGCAGGGTGTTGGTGTCCGGCGGCAGGTAGACCCGGACGACCTCGGCCTTCTTGTTCACCACGTGGTCGATGAAGCCGGGGTCCTGGTGGCTGAAGCCGTTGTGGTCCTGCCGCCACACCAGCGAGGACAGCAGGTAGTTGAGCGAGGCGACCGGGCGCCGCCATTCGATTCCCCTGGTGACCTTGAGCCACTTGGCGTGCTGGTTGAACATCGAGTCGATGATGTGGATGAACGCCTCGTAGCAGTTGAACAGGCCGTGCCGCCCGGTCAGCAGGTAGCCCTCCAGCCACCCCTGGCACATGT
>Ga0335083_10010287_pt1 | contig 11312 bp, 9 predicted proteins | sample Lox_Sample_42_FD_206716 | JGI IMG/M metagenome (GOLD analysis project Ga0335083, IMG submission 206716) | Soil microbial communities from Loxahatchee National Wildlife Refuge, Florida, United States - Lox_Sample_4.2 | ecosystem: Environmental > Terrestrial > Soil > Wetlands | place: USA: Florida... | reverse complement strand
AATGTCGTCATGATGGGTGCACTGCTCGAAGAGACGGAGTGCCTGTCGGCGGCGACGGCGATGCAGGTGCTGGAAAAGAAAGTGAAGAATCCGGCGCTGCTCGAACTCGACCGCAAGGCGCTCGAGGCCGGCAGGCTCTACATCGACCACACGGTGGCGATCGGAGCGGTCACGCAGGCGGACGGATTTGCGCAGTAAAGAAGCCCAATGCTCGTAAGTGATTGATATTATCTGTAAGTTATTGACGATTCGTGTAAGTTATTGAAATGTCGTAGAGGCCCTCTGCGCTGCCGCAGGACGCGCTCCAGTGCTGCGCCCATGGTTTTCCTCGTCTCACCCTCCGATCGTCGAAATTAGGCCGGTTTCCAGCTCCGCAAATGGCATCCTGCGGAATGAGTAAGTGTCGTTTTGTGCGGGTCCAGATATCTTCGGTGTCAAAGTAGACCGTTAGTTTCCTGGATTATCTGCAAGTTATTGATTACGCGATGTGAAATGGGGAAAGCTCTGGATTTCGATTAAGGTGTGTGATTGAAATCACAAAATAATCAAAGAGGTGACGCGACAACATAACGAAAACCTTCCCGGGGGGCACCCTCGGGTTCCGTACAGCTTTCCCTGCTTTCTCGGTCTGTTTCAACCCTCGAGGGTGCCCCGTTCAAGCTTCGCTTGAGCGGGGACTTTGATCTTGACGTTCATTCGTCACAGACATGCACAGACCTGGGCCCATAGTCTGTCCTCATGCCTTGGTCGCTGAAGAGATTTCATGAAACTCGCCAGAACCATTTCCTCACGTTCAGCTGCTACCACCGACAGCCGAAGCTCGAACGGGCGCAAGCCTGCACAGTCTTAACCTCCGCGTTGGAGCGGGTCCGGCAAACCTACGGACTTTGCGTCTATGGATACGTCATCATGCCGGAGCATGTACATCTGCTCGTGAACGAACCCGAGCGCAGCACGCTTGCGCAAGCATTGAAATCTTTGAAGCAAGGCGTGGCGCGCCAGCTGGCGCTGCGAGCCGAGGAGCCGTTCTGGCAAGAGCGTTACTACGACTTCAACGTCTGGAGCGAACGCAAGTTTCGGGAGAAGCTGCGCTATCTTCACCGTAATCCAGTGAAGCGCGGACTTGTGGCGAAACCTGAGGACTGGCCGTGGAGCAGTTTTCGTCACTACGCGACCGGCGAGACGAGTCCGGTCGAGATTGAGTCGCAGTGGACCGCTCGCGCTCGAGAGTGTGCGGGAATATTTCTGACCGCGACCTCGCAGGCGCCGGCGCAAAGCCCCGCTCAAGCGAAGCTTGAACGGGGCACCCTCAAGTTTTCAGGAGGGCATGATGGCCGAGCTCAGGGCAGGCTCTGTTGCAAAAGGCGAGACAACGGTGGGGGGCACCCTCGAGTCCTGCGAACTGGTGATTCAAATCACAAAAAGAGGTGACAGGGGGCATACCGCAAAGCTTCTCGGAAGAGTGATCTTGTTAGGTAGCTGTGGGAGGCGTGTCATGACACCCGTGGAAGAACGGCACGGATCGCTGATTGAACTCAAACTGATCGAACTCGGGGTGATGGGATCACGGCCAACGGCCTCAAGGCTGATCAGTGCCAGGACCGCTCCCGGATCGCGGCCCGCCATCGCGGTCAAGAACGTATTGTTTGCCACCGATTTTTCCCCCACATCGAATGCAGCCCTGCCCTATGCCGCGGCCATCTGCCGGCGCTTTGGAGCCACGCTCCACGCCGCGCACGTTCTCTCCGATACGAGCCTGCTGATGATGACCGGGGGCGTCGACTACGTCAGCATGAGCACGATTTACGAAGACGCGCATGGCGAGGCCCGAGTCAAGCTGAACGAGATGGCGGCGCAACTGGAAGGGATTGAGCACCACAGCTACGTTCGTCATGGCCAGGTGTGGAAGAACCTGTCCGGCATCATCGACGAGAACCAGATCGACCTGATTGTAGTTGGAACGCATGGGCGCTCGGGCCTGGGCAAGTTGCTGCTCGGTTCGGTGGCGGAAGACATTCTGCGCCACGCGGCCTGTCCGGTGCTGACGGTCGGTCCGAAGGTTTCGGGTCGGGCCAAACTGCCAGTCTTTCCCGCCCACGGACGCGATCTCGCGCCCATCGAACTGGAACTGCGGCACATTCTGTTTGCCACCGATTTTTCGCAGTATGCCGCGTATGCCGCCCAGGAGGCGGTCGCGCTGGCCGAGGAATTCCGTGCGCGGCTTACTTTACTGCATGTGATCGGGGACTATACACGCCTGGGCAGCCGGCCGGAACTCATGGAAGACACGCTCTGCCGCCTGAAGTCGCTGATTCCGGGCGATGCCGCGCTGCCATACGCACCCGAGACCATGCTGGAATTTGGCGGCGCGCCGGATGGCATTCTGAAGGTCGCGGCGGATCGCGAAGCTGACATGATCGTGCTGGGCGCGCGTGCCGCCAGACAAGCACACACAACCCATTCGCCGTGGTCAACCGCGCATCACGTGATTGCGCAGGCACACTGTCCTGTGCTGACACTTCGCTCGTAACGCTGGCTGGAGTCGTTCGCAATGGGACTAGAACCAAAATGAAACTGCGGCGTGAAATTATTGCAAGCCGAATGACTCGCGTCACCAGTGCCGGGACTACAATTACTTTTCACTTCGCAGTCGCGGCTCCGTTGGTCAACGTTGTTTTCCTCTGCGATTGAGAATCGAAATGCCTTCATATCTTGCCAAGCCAACTCCTCCCAATCAGGACAAGCGCTGGAAACTGGTCGATGCCACGATCCGCCGTCAGGGCGCGCAGCAGCGCGGGCTGATTGAGACGCTGCACACCGTGCAGGAAGCCTTCGGATACCTCGATGAGCAGGCGCTGCGCTATGTCGCCATGTCGTTGCGCGTGCCCCTCAGCCGGGCCTACGGCGTTGCCACCTTCTATCACTTCTTCACGCTGAAGCCTGCGGGCGAGCATACCTGCGTCATCTGCATGGGCACGGCGTGCTACATCAAAGGATCGCAGCAGTTGCTTGATGCCGTGCAGCGCGACCTCGGGATCGCGCCAGGAGAGACCACCGCCGATAAGAAAGTGTCGCTGCTCACGGCTCGCTGCCTGGGATCTTGCGGTCTCGCTCCAGCCGTTGTCTACGACCAGGAAGTTGCCGGCAAAGTTGGGACGGCCGCCATCCACGAGCACCTGAAGAAATGGACCCACGCATGACGCCCGATGAACTGGATCAGATCGCAGAAACCGAGCGCGCGGCGCAGAGCCAGATCACCGAGCGCGTGAATGTGTGCGTCGCCGCCGGATGCCTCTCTTGCCAGAGCCAGACGGTCAAGGACGCCCTCGACCAGGAGGTGGCGCGCCGGGGCACCAAGGGACACTGCCAGGTGAAGGGCGTAGGCTGCATGGGCCTGTGCTCGGAGGGTCCGCTGGTTTCGACGAGTGTGGCTTCGAGCGGCAACGGCGTCCTCTATAAGAAGGTTGCAGCCGCGGATGGGGCGGCGATTCTTGACAGCCTCGACGGGGCGCCGGTATCGCGCCTGCTGTGCCCGACGGATGTTCCATTTTTCCAGCGGCAGAAAAAGATTGTGCTGGAGAATTCCGGGATCATCGATCCGGATCGCGTCGAAGACTACGTCGCGGCCAACGGCTACACCGCGCTGATCAAGGCGTTGACGGAGATGACGTCGCGCGAAGTCATCGACGAGGTGACGAAGAGCGGGCTGCGCGGCCGCGGCGGCGCGGGTTATCCCACTGGCTTGAAATGGAGTACCGTTTCGAAGTCGGTGGGCACGCAGAAATATGTCATCTGCAATGCCGACGAAGGCGATCCTGGCGCGTTCATGGATCGCAGCGTACTGGAGAGCGATCCTCACCGGGTGCTCGAAGGCATGCTGATCGCGGCCTATGCCGTCGGCGCCTCGGAAGGCTACATCTATGTGCGCGCGGAGTATCCGCTGGCCATCAAGCGCCTGCGCAATGCCATTCGGCAGGCGGAACGCATGGGGTTGCTGGGTTCCAACATCTGCGGCACGCGCTTCAGCTTCCGCATGGACTTGCGGCTGGGCGCCGGAGCGTTTGTCTGCGGCGAAGAAACGGCACTGATCGCGTCGGTGGAAGGGAAGCGGGGCACGCCGCGGCCACGGCCTCCGTATCCTGCGATGGAAGGATTGTTCGGCCAGCCGACGCTCATTAACAACGTAGAGACCTTCGCCAATATCGCGCCGATTATTCGCAATGGCGGCGAGTGGTATGCGCAGATCGGCACGGAAAAGAGCAAAGGCACGAAAGTCTTTGCGCTAGCCGGGCGGGTGGAGAACACCGGGCTGGTCGAAGTTCCGATGGGGATTTCGCTGCGCGAGATGGTGTTCGAAATTGGCGGCGGCATTCCCGAAGGCCGCAAGTTCAAAGCCGTGCAGACGGGCGGGCCTTCCGGCGGCTGCCTGCCGTCGGAGTGTCTGGACATGCCGGTGGATTACGAATCGCTGGCCAAAGCCGGGTCGATCATGGGTTCGGGCGGCATGATCGTGATGGACGAGAGTTCCTGCATGGTCGACGTGGCCAAATACTTTATGGACTTCTGCATGACCGAGTCGTGCGGCAAGTGCATTCCGTGCCGCGTCGGCACCTACCAGATGCACCGCATTCTTTCCGCCATCGCAAACATGAATGCGACGCCGCAGGATATGAAGATGCTGGAAGAGCTCTGCGACCTGCTCAAGCACACGAGCCTGTGCGGATTGGGGCAGTCGGCGCCGAATCCGGTGGTCAGCACGCTGCGCTCGTTTGCCGAGGAGTACCGGGCGCACATTGAAGATCACAAATGCCCCGCCGGGGTCTGTGGCGCGCAGCCCGCGGGAGCGCAAGCTGGAACTGCAGAAAGAGAAACCGCATGAGCCCCGTGGCCCCCGTCAAAACGCTGAAGATCGATGGCCGCGACCTGAGCGGACGCCAGGAGGAAACCATCCTCGACGTGGCCCGGCAGAATGGAATTTTCATTCCACGCCTGTGCGAGATGGACGGCCTCACCGATGTAGGAGCCTGCCGGCTGTGCCTGGTGGAGATCAAGGGCCAGAACAAGTTGCTGCCCGCCTGCGTGACCGTCGTTGAAGAGGGCATGGAAGTTACGACCGACTCCGAACGGCTGAACGGATACCGGCGGATGATTCTGGAGTTGCTGTTTACCGAACGCAACCACGTCTGCTCGGTCTGCGTCTCCAACGGCCACTGCGAGATGCAGATGCTGGCGCAGCGGCTGGGCATCACGCACGTGCACTTCCCCTATCGCTATCCCAAGGAAGAGGTGGACGCGTCGCACGACCGCTTCGTCATCGATCACAACCGGTGCATTCTGTGTACCCGGTGCGTGCGCGTATGCGATGAGATCGAAGGAGCGCATACCTGGGACATTATGGGTCGCGGCATCGACGCCAAGGTCATCACCGATCTGAACGAACCGTGGGGAGCGTCAGAAACCTGCACCAGTTGCGGCAAGTGCGTGCACGTATGTCCGACGGGCGCGCTGTTTGAAAAAGGGCGTTCGGTCGCCGAGATGCTGAAGCGGCGGCAGTTCCTGCCCTACCTGACCATGATGCGGGAAGAGAACGAATGAAGAGCAACAGCGTAAACCGCGAAGGACACGAAGGTCCACGAAGGAAAACCTTCCGTCCGAACTCCTTCGTGAACCTTCGTGTCCTTCGTGGTGAATGGCTTGGATCCTATGAGTAAGAAACGGCTTGCGACGGTATGGCTCGACGGCTGCTCCGGCTGCCATATGTCTTTTCTCGATATGGACGAACGGCTGCTTACGGTGGCGGGCCTGGCCGATCTGGTTTACAGCCCGCTGGTCGATGCCAAGGAATTTCCGCCGGATGTCGATGTCACACTGGTCGAGGGGGCCGTCAGCAGCGAAGAAGACCTGCACAAGATCAAACTGGTGCGTGAGCGCACGAAGATTCTGGTTTCGCTGGGCGACTGCGCGGTTACCGCAAACGTGCCGGGCATGCGCAATCCGTTCGGGGTGAAGGCCGTGTGCGACCGGGCGTACCGGGAGAATGTCACGTTCGATCCAGGTATTCCCGACCAGGTGGTTCCGGCGTTGCTGGAGAATTCGCGTCCGGTGCACGAATTTGTCACCGTGGATGTGTTTGTTCCGGGCTGCCCGCCCTCGGCCGACACGATTTATTACGTCGTCAGCGAACTGCTGGAGGGGCGTACGCCGGACGTCAGCGTGAAGACTCGGTTTGGGTCGTAGGGAGCTACGAGCTAGGAGCTTTGAGCTAAGAGCATAAGAGCTGGAAATTAAGACCTCGCGACTCGTAGCTCAAAGCTCGCAGCTAAAGAGGGAGATTTCGTGAAGCAGGGCAGCAGCATCGTCATCGATCCGGTAACGCGCATCGAAGGTCATTCCAAGATCACGCTCCACTTGAACGAAGACGGGCGGGTCGAGGAAGCCCGCTTTCACGTGACCCAGTTCCGCGGCTTCGAGAAGCTGTGCGAAGGCCGCCCGTTCTACGAAATGCCTTCGCTGATGGCGCGGATCTGCGGCATATGCCCGGTGAGCCATCTGATTGCTTCGGCCAAGGCCTGCGACCAGCTGCTGGCCGTGCGCATTCCGCCTACCGCCGACAAGCTGCGGCGTATCTTCGGGCTGGCGCAGGTCACGCAGTCGCACGCGTTGAGCCTTTTTCATCTATCGTCGCCCGACTTGCTCATGGGCATGGACGCCGATCCGGCGACCAGCAACATCTTTGGCGTGGCGGAGAAGAATCCTGAGCTGGCGCTCGACGGGATCCGCTTGCGGCAGTTTGGCCAACGGATCATCGAGCGGCTGGGAGGCAAGCGCATACATCCCGCGTGGGTGGTGCCGGGTGGGGTCAGTGAGCCGCTGACGGAAGAAAACCGCGACGCCATTCTTTTTGCGCTGCCCGACGCGCTGGCGATCGCCGAACGCACGCTGGAATGGTTCAAGAGCACGACCGAGCGGTTTCGCGAAGAAATCTCGGTCTTCGGCAACTTTCCGACGCTGTTCATGGGGATCGTCAAGAAAGACAACGGGCTCACCTTCTACGACGGCAAGCTGCGCGTCGTAGACGCGTCGGGACACATCGTTGCGCAGCAGGTGGATCCGGCGGAGTACGAAACTTATATCGGCGAGAAGGTCGAGCCCTGGAGCTATCTCAAGTCCTCGTACTACAAGCCCAAGGGATTTCCCGACGGCGTGTATCGCGTGGGACCGCTGGCACGGCTGAACGTGGCCGACCGCTGCGGAACGCCGCGGGCCGATCAGGAGCTGGCGGAATTCCACGAACTGCAGCGTACCGCCGTGCTGAGCTCGTTCCACTATCACCACGCGCGGCTGATCGAGATCTTGTATTGCATCGAGCGGCTGGAGCAATTGCTGAACGACCCGGAGATTCTGTCGAAGCACGTGCGGGCGGTGGCCCGTCCCAATGCGCTCGAAGGAGTAGGCGCGGCAGAAGCGCCGCGCGGGACCTTATTCCATCACTACAAGATTGACGAGCAGGGACTGATCCGCTGGGTGAACCTGATCATCGCCACCGGACAAAACAATTTGGCGATGAACCGCAGTGTGCTGCAGGTGGCCAAACATTACGTGCATGGCAACCGGCTGACGCCGGGGATGCTGAACCGGGTGGAGGCGGTGATCCGTTGCTACGATCCGTGCTTGAGTTGTTCGACGCATGCGTTCGGAGAGATGGCACTGCGGGTGCAGCTGTTGAGCCCGGACGGGGAAGTGCTGGACGAAGTGGCGCGGCCATGATGTCGTTCGTTCGCCGCTTCGCGGCTGGAGTTGGATTCGCCGCGGTGAGCATCTTCCGGGTGAGGCTCTTTGCGGTGACCGTCTCTGAGTTGGACAGCTGTGGAGTGAACGCGTCGTCCCGGAGGGACGATGTGAAAATAGCCCGCCAGTTTTACTGGCGGGAAGTTGTCGCGAATTTCGGAGTTCGTGCCGTTAGGCACGGTTGAGAAGCCTCGGGCTGGTCAGGCGTCCCGCCGGGACGTACATCGTTATTCTTGGGGCTGGACCCGGCGTTGGAAACGCCGGGCTATGGTCAGATGTCCCTTGGGGACAAGGCGCCATGGAGGCTGTGCTCCAGCCGGGAAGCGGCGGCATTCGGAAATCCCGGTACGGAAGTGCCATGTAACGGAGGGCACATTCCGACTCCGGCTGCCGTCATCGCGACCGCGCACGCGGCCCGGACGAATGCGTCCGGGGCTACACTCTCCACACATGGCCCGCATCCTCATCGTCGCGTACGGGAATCCTCTGCGTTGCGACGACGGGCTCGCTTGGTGTGCTGCCGACGAGTTGGAAAAACGCTTCTGCGGCAGCGACGTCGAAATCCTTCGCACGCACCAACTGGCGCCGGAGCTGGCCGAGAAGGTCAGCCGCTTTGAAACGGTGATTTTTGTGGACGCCGCTTCTGCCGGCGGAACGAACGGTTCGGCGGGAGAGGTGCGTTGCGTGGATGTCGTTGCCTCCGAGGCGATGCCGCGATTTTCCCACCAACTTTCGCCGGGAGCGGTGCTTGCGCTCGCAGCTCAACTGTACGGTGCCGCGCCACACGCCTTTTGCGCGACCCTTACGGGAGAATTCTTCGATCATGGCGAGTCTCTCTCGCCGGTGGTTGCGGCTGCCCTTCCGTTACTCGTGGCCCGGATCGAGGCTCTGGTCCAGTCCGCGCTCTCAAGGGAATCGTTTCCCCCGCGCTCCAGCAAGGCTTAGAATCGGGGCGTCGGCTCGCCCATTCCCGGGACCGCGAAATGACAGTTGTGGCAAAACCCGCGACGCAACGCCTTCGAGTGACTCTTCGCGGGGCCGTCCAAGGCGTTGGCTTCCGTCCTTTTGTCTACCGGCTTGCCACCGAGATGTCCCTGAGCGGATGGGTGCTGAATTCCTCCGCCGGGCTCGTCGTCGAAGTGGAAGGCCCGACGGAGCAGCTCAGCCTTTTTGAGCAACGCCTGGAACAGGAGCGGCCAAAGGCCTCGGTCGTCACCGCGCGCGAATTCGCATGGCTGGCGGCTGAAGGCTCGACACGTTTCGAGATTCTGGCGAGCGACCGCGACTCCGGCAAAACGGTCAACGTTCTGCCCGACCTGGCGACTTGTACGGACTGCCGAGAAGAGCTGTTCGATCCCGACAACCGCCGTTTTGCATATCCCTTCACCAACTGCACGAATTGCGGCCCGCGCTACACCATCGTGGTCGACATCCCGTATGACCGGCCCAACACGACGATGCGGGATTTCGTGCTCTGTCCGCGCTGCCGCGAGGAGTATGAGAATCCGGCAAACCGCCGTTTCCATGCGCAGCCGAATGCGTGCCCGGTATGCGGTCCGAAGCTCGAGGGCACGATTGAAGATGTGGTGGAAGCGTTGCGGGCGGGAAAGATAGTCGCCCTCAAGGGGATTGGAGGATTCCAGCTTTTAGTGGACGCGCGGAATGCAGATGTCGTCGGGCGCCTGCGGCAGCGCAAGCATCGCGAAGAGAAACCGTTTGCCCTGATGATGCCGTCGCTCGAAGAGGCCCGAGCGTATTGTGAGATTGCGCCCTCCGAAGCGGAACTGCTGGAATCCCAGGCCGCGCCCATTGTCTTGTTGCGGCCGAGGCCGGGCACCGACATTGCCGCGAACGTGGCGCATTGCTCGCCGTATCTGGGCGTGATGCTCCCGTATTCGCCGCTGCATCACCTGCTCATGGAAGAGTGCCGCTTTCCGTTGATTGCGACCAGCGGCAACCGCAGCGATGAGCCCATCGCCATCGCGAATGATGAGGCGAAGGTTCGCCTGAAAGACATCGCCGACCATTTTCTGATGCACAACCGGCCAATCGTACGTGCCTGCGACGATTCGGTCGTGCGGCTCACGCGCGGGCGTGCGGGGATTCTGCGGCGTGCGCGCGGCTACGCTCCACTGGGCGTTCGCGTCGCCCACGAGCTGCCACCGGTGCTCGCGGTTGGCGGTCATCTCAAGAACACGGTGGCCATCGCCGTGGGGCAGGACGTATTTCTCAGCCAACACATTGGCGATCTCGAGACGCTCGAGGCCCGCGGGGCGTTCGAGAAGGCGATTGATGATCTATGCCGTCTCTATAGCTTCAAGCCCGAGGCGGTGGCTTGCGATCTGCATCCCGACTATGCCTCGACACACTGGGCAGAGAAGTCGGGTCTGCCACTGATCCGGGTGCAACATCATCAGGCGCACGTGGCCGCGTGTGCGGCGGAAAACAACGTGGAGGGAGCATACCTCGGGATCTCGTGGGATGGCACCGGCTACGGACTTGATGGCGCTATCTGGGGCGGCGAGTTCTTTCATGTGGAGGGCGGGCGTTACGAGCGGATTGCACACCTGCGGTCGTTTGGATTGCCCGGAGGCGATGTGGCGGTGCGCGAGGGCTGGCGTTCTGCGGCGAGCCTGTTGTATGAGGTTCTTGGCGCGGAGTCTGCCGCGCCTGATACAGCAGAACAATCGCAGGGGAAACCCCGATTGGATGAGGCCAAGGTCCGATATATGCTCGAGCACGGCATCAACGTGGTTGCGACGACGAGCGTGGGACGGCTATTTGACGCAGTCGCCTGCATCAGCGGGGTGGCGCGGCAGAACCGCTTCGAGGGTCAGGCTGCCATGCTCCTCGAAAATGAAATAGGCCTTTTGCGGACGGAAGAAGCGTATGCTCTAGCGGGTGGAGACTGGGGTCCGCTGATTTCGGCTGTGCTGGCGGACAAGATCGCGGGAGTGCCCGCTTCGCTTATGGCAGCACGTTTTCATAACGCGCTGGTCGCGTGGATTCTGGAAGTTGCCGGCTCCGCGAAGCTGAAGCAAATCGTGCTCAGCGGCGGAGTATTTCAGAACCGGTATTTGACGGAACGCGCGGCGGCTGCGCTCGAGGCGGCGGGATTCGCGGTGCATACGCACCGGCAGGTTCCGCCAAATGATGGCGGGATTGCGTTGGGACAGGCGGTGATGAGCAGGAAATAGCGTGAGAAGTAACGCCGCCTTCCTTTTGACTTCGCTCAGGGCAGACTTTGACGGCTGTCGCGCGGGCGACTCGCCCCCGCAGCTTTAGAGCTGTAGCGAGCGCGAGACGCGCTCGCGAAAGCCGGCGGGACGCCGGCGCTACAAGTTCGGGCTGCATTTGGATTGATGAGAGGGTAACGACATGTGTCTGGCGGTTCCGGGACGGGTGGTGGAGATCATGGACGACGGCGACGTTGCTTTCCGCCGCGGACGCGTCGACTTCGGAGGCATCCGCAAGGAGATCAATCTTGCCTATGTTCCCGAAGCAGAAGTTGGAAAATATGTTCT
>Ga0335083_10010285_pt1 | contig 11313 bp, 9 predicted proteins | sample Lox_Sample_42_FD_206716 | JGI IMG/M metagenome (GOLD analysis project Ga0335083, IMG submission 206716) | Soil microbial communities from Loxahatchee National Wildlife Refuge, Florida, United States - Lox_Sample_4.2 | ecosystem: Environmental > Terrestrial > Soil > Wetlands | place: USA: Florida... | reverse complement strand
AAGCATTCCAGACCATCAAGGCCAAGCAGGCCTCGTTCATTTCACGCGGCGACCGTTCCGGCACCAACATCGCCGAGCTCAAGCTTTGGAAGGACGCCGGCATCGACATCGATAAGGACAAGGGCCCCTGGTACAAGGCGATCGGGCAAGGCATGGGCGCGGCGCTCAACACAGCCAACGCCGGCAACGCCTATGTCTTGTCCGATCGCGGCACCTGGATCCATTTCAAGAACAAGGGCGACTTGCAGATCCTGGTCGAAGGCGATAAGCGCATGTTCAACCAGTACGGCGTCATGCTGGTGAACCCGGCCAAGCACCCGAACGTGAAAAAGGAGCTCGGCCAGGAGTTCATCGATTATCTGATCTCGCCGGAAGGGCAGAAAGACATCGCCAATTACAAGATCAACGGCGAGCAACTGTTCTACCCTAACGCCAACGACCATGGTGCGTGACTTTTGTGTCATCCCCGGGCGGCGCTCCGCTCGCTCCGGGATAGCAACGGAAGCACTCGCCGTTCTGCTGGTACTGATCCCGACCGTGGCTCTTGCCGACTCCGTCCAACTCTACGCCGCCGGCAGCCTCAGGGGCGCGTTGACCGACGTCGCCAAGGCGTTCGAGGCGAAGACCGGCGATCAAGTCGAGATGAAGTTTGGACCGTCCGGCGCGCTCAAGAGCGAAATCGCCGGCGGTGCGAAAGCCCAGGTGTTCGCCTCGGCCAATATGGAGCATCCGCGGGCGCTGCATGATATGGGAAGAAGCGGACCGGTGGTGCGCTTTGCCCGCAACAAAATGTGCGCGCTGGCTCATCCGCTGCTCAAGGTCGATGGCGCAAATCTGCTCACGCGCATGCTCGACCCGGCGGTGAAGCTCGGCATTTCGACGCCGAAGGCCGACCCGTCCGGCGATTACGCTCTCGAGATCTTCCGCAAGGCGGATGCGATCAAACCGGGCGCAGGGGCTGCGCTCGAGAAGAAGGCGCAGCAATTGACCGGCAGCCCGGCCAGTGCCGCGCCGCCGGAGGGGCGTCTGATCTACGGCTGGCTGGTGGCCGAGGGCCGAGCCGATATTTTTCTCACCTACTGCACGAACGCGCGCGCTGCGCAGAAGCAAAATTCCGATCAACAGATTATCCAACTACCGGACAGTCTAGGCGTCGGCGCCGACTACGGACTTACCGTGATCGACGGCGCACCTCCGGCTGCGCAGGCCTTCGCCAATTTCATCGTCTCGCCGGACGGCGAAGCGATTCTTGCCAGTTACGGCTTCGCGCCGGGCAATTGACCGCAATGGGTCTCCGCCCCGCATGGGGGACGAAGACCGAAAGGCAATGGAGGGCATTCATGCGACTCAGCGCCCGCAATCAACTCAAAGGCAAGGTTGTCGAGATAAAGAAAGGCGCCACCACCGCACATGTGCGCATCGACATTGGCGGGCAGATCATAACCGCGTCGATCACCAACGAATCGGCGGACGAACTTAGTCTCGCGCCGGGCAAGCCAGCTTACGCCGTCATAAAGGCCAGTAGTGTCATGGTTGCGGTCGATTGACCCATCGCGGCCGAGACGCGACGCTAAAAAAATGCGGGGCCGACGCGGCCCCGCATGTCGTCATTGCCCTTCCAGCGATTACGCCGGTTGCGTCTCCTGGTCCCAGATCTTGATCTTATTGGTCTCGGGCATCAAGAACAGGCCGAGGATCAGGCAGACCGCGGGAACGGCGATCGGATAGATCAGCGCATAGCTGAGGCTGTGCGTCGCCTGATACGCCGCCGTGGTGATGAACGGCACCAAGCCGCCGCCCCAGCCGTTGCCGATGTGATACGGCACCGACACCGAGGTGTAACGGATGCGGCTCGGGAAGAATTCGGCGAGGAACGCACCGATCGGGCCGTACACCATGCCGACGTAGCAGACCATGATCGCAACGATCAGGATCGCGATCGGATAGTTGACATGGCCGGGCTGGGTCACCGTGCCGAGCCACGAATACAGCGGATAGTAGGTGACCGCCGCCAAGAACATGCCGCCCAGAATTATCGGCTTGCGGCCGATCTTATCGGACAGCCAGCCGAAGAAGATGAGCGACGGGGTGCCGATGACCAGCCCGATGCCCACAATCCAGGAGGTGGTCAAACCGTCGAGCTTGGACACCTGCTGCATGAAGTACAGCGCCCAAAACTGGCCGCTATACCAGACCACGCCCTGACCCAGCACGATGATGGTGGCGATGATCACGTACTTCAGGTTGGCAGGGTTGCCGAAGGCTTCCCGCCAGGGATTCTTGCTGGTGTGTCCCTTGGCCTTGATCTCGGCGTAAATCGGCGATTCTTCGAAAGCGCCGCGGATGTAAACGGCGATCAGCACCAGGATGAAGGAGAACAGGAATGGGATGCGCCACGCCCAGGCATTGAACGCGGCTTCGCCGAAGTAGGTGCGGGTCGCGATGATGACGATGAGCGACACGACGATGCCCAGCGTCGGCGAGGTCTGCAGCCAGCCGGTATAGTAGCCGCGGTGTTTGTCCTCCACATGCTCGGCGACATAGGTGATGGCGCCGCCGTATTGGCCGCCCAGGCAAAGGCCTTGGACCATGCGTAGCGCAAACAGGATAAAGGCGGCGGCAAGGCCGATCTGGTCGAAGGTCGGGATCAGGCCGATCGCGCCGGTGCCGAGCGCCATGCCGACGAGCGTCATGAGGAACGTGTATTTGCGGCCGACGACGTCGCCGAGCCAGCCGAACAAGAATGCGCCCAACGGCCGGACCAAGAAGCCGGCGGTGAACAACGCAATCGTGCTCAACAACGCTGCGACGGGATGGCTTTTCTCGAAGAACTTGACCGACAAGATCGCAGCTAAGCTGCCGAATATGTAGAAATCATACCACTCGATAACGTTTCCACCCGCCGCGGCGGTAATCACGCGGCGGAAGTTTGCCGGAACGTGAGCAGCCATGGTCTTCCTCCCCAGTTATCGGGGGAACTGAATCCAAAGCCGCGCAAGCCCTCACGGATTTCGCGCGTCAATTTGTTGCCCCCCGGCGTTACATCGAATTGCGGCTGCACCCGTTGAGATCGCAGGCCGCGCTTATTTGCACTTCGCCGGCTTCTGTCGACTTCAATCCGGCGTTGTCATCTGGCTCGAATATATTATCGGCAGCCTTGATTTTTGTCAGTGTTTTACGCGGCTTAGACTAAAGATATGTGCAGGAATTGGCGGTGTAAAAAGGCCGTAAATATATACCACTTTTGCGCGCCGCAAAAAGAAATGCGGCAGCGCCGCAACTCCACGGCGCGCCACATATTTCGCAGTGATAGCCGGGCGTTAGCCCTGCGAGATGAACTTGGTGTTCATGTAGGCCTGCAGGCCTTCGATGCCGCCTTCGGAACCATAGCCCGATTCCTTAACGCCGCCGAACGGCGTCTCTGGCGTCGACACCGCGACCGAATTGACGCCGACCATGCCGGACTGGATGGCATCGCCGATCGCTGCCGCCGTCTTGTCCGACGAGGTGAAGGCGTAAGCTGCGAGACCGAACTGGAGCGAGTTGGCGCGCTCGACCACCTCGTCGAAGGTCTTGAAGGTGACGATCGGCGCCAGCGGACCGAACGGCTCCTCGGTCATGATCTTGCTGTCGTCCGGCACGTCGGTGATCACCGTCGGCTCAAAGAAAAAGCCCTGGTTGCCGTGGCGCGAGCCGCCGGTTTGGATCTTGCCGCCGCGCGACTTGGCGTCGTTGACAAAACTCTCCATGGCGTCGAGCCGGCGCGGATTGGCGAGCGGGCCGAGCGTGATGCCCTTCTCCAGCCCGTCGCCCATCTTGAGGCCTTTGGCGTATTCGGTGAAGCGGGCGAGAAACTTGCTGTAGCCTTTCTCCTGCACGTAGAAGCGCGTCGGCGAAATGCAGACTTGGCCGGCGTTACGATACTTGAAGGCAGCAATGGTATCGGCAGCCTTTTCCGGGTCGGCGTCGTCGAACACGACGACAGGCGAGTGCCCGCCGAGCTCCATGGTGGCGCGCTTCATGCCTTTGGCGGCAAGACCGGCGAGATGTTTGCCGACCGGGATCGAGCCAGTGAAGGAAATCTTTTTGACGATCTTCGACGGGATCAAGTGCTCCGACACGTTGGCCGGCACACCGAACACCAAATTAAGCACGCCCGCCGGCAGCCCGGCATCGGCAAAACATTTGACCAATTCGACGCAGCCGCCAGGCGTCTCTTCCGAGGCCTTGATGATGAGCGAGCAGCCCGCGGCGAGAGCGCCGGCGATCTTGCGGATCGGCGTCAGCGTCGGGAAATTCCACGGCGTAAACGCAGCAACTACGCCGACCGGCTCCTGCAGCACCATCTGCCGGACGCCTTTCTGGCGGCCAGGGATAACGCGGCCATAGGTGCGGCGGCCCTCCTCGGCGTACCAGTCGATGATATCGGCTGAGGTCAGGACTTCGGCGCGCGACTCGACGTAGACCTTGCCCTGTTCCTGCGTCTGCACCTTGGAGATGTGATCGTAACGCTCGCGCACCAGGTCGGCGGCCTTGCGCATGATCTTGGAGCGGTCGTAGGCCGAGGTCGCCTTCCATACGGCGAAGCCCTTCTGCGCGGCCTCGAGCGCGGCATCGAGATCGGCGGTCGAGGCATGCGGTAGGTGCGCCAGCGTCTTGCCGGTGGCCGGGTTGATCACGTCCTCGCCCTTGCGGCCTTCGCCGTTGAGCCATTTGCCGTCGATGTAAAGCGCGAGATCGGAATACATGGGAAACCTCATTTTGCCCGGAAATCTTGGCCGCTGGATTAGCACTTTCGGGTGCAAGCGGCCACCCTGCCAAATCAGCCGAGGAACGCCCCGCCGTTCACGTGGATAGTTTGTCCCGTGACGTTGCGACCGCCGGGCCCCGCGAGGAGCCGCACCATGGCGGCAACGTCGTCCGGCTTGCCGGGTTCGCCGGAGATGGTGCCGTGGGTCAGATGATGCGCCGGGTTGAGGGAGGTGCGCGGCCGCGTGGTGTGGATGGCGCCGGGGACTACGCAATTCGCGGTGATGTGGTAGGCGCCGAGATCGTGCGCCAGCGCGCGGGTGAACCCGACGAGTCCCGCCTTCGCCGTCATCACATGGGCGCGGCCCTTCGAGCCGATATGCGCGCTCATGCCGCCGATGTTGATGATGGTACCGCCGTTCTTCTTCATCGCCGGCAGGCAAGCATGCACGCCGTGGAACGCGGAATCGAGCGTGGCGTCCATGATCTCGCGCCACTCGGCGTAGCTCATCTCGTCGATCGATCTCTCGCGGCGCAGTGAGGCGTTGTTAACGAGGATGTCGATGCGGCCGAAAGCCGTCAGTGTTGCCTGCGCCATCGCTTCGACCGCCGCCGGATCAGCAACATCGGCTAGAAAAGCGAACGCCTTGCCGCCGCCTGCCTTGATTTCGGCGACGACGGCGTCGGCCTCCGCCTGGTTGGAGCGCGCGTTCACCACCACCGATGCGCCACTGGCGGCGAGATGCAGCGCGATAGCGCGGCCGATGTTGCGCCCGGCGCCGGTGACGATGGCGACCTTGCCGGCGAGTTCTTTCCCTTCAGCCATTCACTTACCCCTGTAACGGTGCGAGTTCGAACTTTGAATCATATAGCTTGCCGAGCAATTTGAACGCGGCTGCGGCGCGCGCTTCATCCCAGCCGCCGTGCCGCGCGTTGAGCATGAATTTTTCCTCGATGTCGGCGCGTGTGAGCGGTTCGTTGGCGCCGCCGCGGAAGTGAGGTTGGCGCTCTTCGAACACCTGACCATCGGTCATGAACGCGCGGATGTGGCCGGTGAAGGCATTGGGATAGGGATTGTTCGGATCAATCACGTATTTCACCTTGGCCGCGAGCGCGAGCACCTCCGGATCGCGTACGGCCTCGTCGGTGAAGGCGTCGAGCCCGACGCCGCCTTTGACGAAGCCGGTAGCGAGGATGAAAGGTGTGGCGAATTTCGCGGCGTAGCCGTTGGGCGGGCGCTGTTTGGCGGCGAGCGGTTCCCAGAGACGGTGCACGGTGCCCTCGCCCACTTCGCAGACCATTTCCTTGACGTCTTTTGCTTTGATACCGCGTGCGGCAAGCCTCTTGGCGCAGTCGATATAGGGATGCGCCATGGTCCCGCAGGGATAGGGCTTGAAGGCAAGCGTCTCCGTCACCCAGCAGGCACCGAAATCATCGAGCGCAGCATAGTCACCCTGTGTGGTGTGCGCGAAGCCGTGGAACAGGCCGTGTACGCCTTCGAATACGGTGCGCGGGCCGAGGAATCCGCCGCGCGCGAGCAGGGCCGCGCGGATGCCCGATTGCGCCGCCCAACCGGGATGCAGCCGCTTGGTCCAGGCACCCTCGGCGAGATATTCGATAATGCCGCTGGCAAAACTGCCGGCGATGCCGAGCGCATCGACGATTTGTTTCGCATTCAAGCCGAGCGCGGCGGAGACGCCGGCGGCGGCGCCCATCACGCCGAAGACGGCGGTGGGGTGAAAGCCGGCCTTGTGCACCGCCTTGGGCACTACTGTGGACAACCGGCACATCACTTCGGTGCCGACCGCGATGCCGAGCAGCGCCGCGGCGCCATCGGGCCGGTGCCGTTCGCAGGCCGCCAGCACCGCCGGCACCACCACCGCGCCGGCATGCACCGGACCGCCCTCGAAGGTGTCGTCGAAATCCTCGCCATGCGCGGCCGTGCCGTTGACGAAGGCAGCGCCGGCGCTGCTCAGCGTGCGGGCGTGACCGATCGCCGTGCAGGGGCCGTCGTCGTCGCAGCCGGCAAGCGCGGCCTTGATGTAATCCTCGTTACGCGCGGTGAGGCAAAGGCCGGCGACATCGACCAGCAGATCCTCGCATTTCGTGCGCACGGCGGCCGGCAACGCCGCTGCGTTCAGCGCCACGATGCGCGCGGCCAAATGTTCGGCGACGGATACCTTGGGAAGGGACTCTGACACGCGTCACCCGACCGCGACGTTCCGGCGCGCGTTGCGCCCACGCAAGCTGTTGGCAAGCGCGACGACAGCGAAGGTAATCAGCAGCATGAACAGGCCGAGCACCGAAATCGCGGCAAGATCGCCGCTTTCGTTGAGATCGTAGATCAACACCGACAGCACTTTGGTCTCCGAGGTGAACAACATGATCGCCGCCGACAATTCACGGATCACGCCGACGAAGATGAAACACCAGGTGGCGATGATGCTGGTGCGCAGCAGCGGCGCGGTGATCTGCCAGAGCGCGCGCAGCCGCGTCGCGCCGAGGATGCGGCTCGCGTCTTCCAGTTCCGTATGCACCGAGCGGAACGCCGACTGCAGCTGCTGATAGGCCGCCGGCATCGCCAGGGTGACGAAGGCGATCAGCAGAATCCACATGGTGCCGTAAAGCACGAAGGGCTTGCGCGTGTAGGTAAAGAACAGGCCGACACCGAGCACGATGCCGGGAATGGCGGCCGGCGCGGTGGCGAGAAACCCGAGAATGCGGTGGCCGGTCACCGCCTTGCGCGTGGTGACGTAAGAGATCACCAGCGCAAGGATCGTGCCCGCAGTGGCGGCCAATATGCCGAGAATGAACGTGTTGCGCAGGGCAAGTTTGGTCGCCGACAGCTCGTAAAAGACGAAATGCAGGTTCTGCAGGGTGAAGTTGCCGGGCGATACCAGATGCGAGGCGATCTTGGAGAACGAGGCGTTGAGCAATGCGAAATAGGGCAGGAACACCGGGCACGCGAGCACCACCATCGCGGCGGCGAGCATCACCCAGCGCCAACTGCCGAGCCGCACGATACGCGGTTCGCTGTTCTTGCCGCCGACCACCGAATAGCTCCGGCGGCCGAGCACCATGTATTCGGCGCGCAACAAGATCACGGTGAGCACCAATAGCGGCAGCGAGGCGGCGGCGGCTAGCTCCGGCTTGGGCGGAAATTGGAACAGACTCCAGATCTTGGTGGTCATCGTGTGAAAGCCGGCTGGCATGGCCAGAATCGCCGGTGAGCCGAACAACGTCATCGCCTGCAGGAATGCGACCAGCGCGCCGGCCAGTACTGCGGGCAGCGCCAGCGGAATGGTGATGCGGCGCGCGGTGTCCCAGGTCTTGCCGCCGAGAATCGAGGAAGCGTCCTCGAGATCGCCCGGCGTGCGGTCGAGCGCATTGGCGACCAATACGAAGACGTACGGGAAGGTGTAACAGCTGATGACGAAGACCAGGCCGGAGAACGTATAGATATTGAGCAGATGCGAATCCGGCGCGGCGCCGGTGAGTTCGCGGTAGAACTGATTGAGCAACCCGCTGTTGGGCGCCGCCAACAATTCCCAGGCGATGGCGCCCAGGAACGGCGGAGTGACAAAGGAGGCCGTCACCAGGATGCGGATCGTGCGGCGAAGCGGCATGTCGGTGCGCGCGACGAGCCAGCCCATCGGCGCCGCTACGGCACAGCAGATCAGCGCCGACAGAGTCGCCAGCGCGAAGGTAGTGAGCAGCGGGTCGAGATAAGCGGCGTCCGAGACCAGCCGCTGGAAATTGGCGAACGTCAGGTCGCCGGCCTTGGTGGTGAAGGCGTAATACACCAGCCACGACAGCGGCATCACGATCAGCACGCACAACACCGCCGCAAATACCAGCAGCACCGGCGTCGTCAGGTCGACGCCGAATCTGCGGGGCCTTGAAGCCTGCGTTGCTGGAACGGCGATTGTCATCAGACCTTGAAGATCTCTGCGTAGCGCTTCTTGACCGCATCCGCCTGCGCAAAGACGCCTTCGGGGTCCTCCTTCATCAGCTTGATGTCGGTGAGCTTGCGGATGCCGGGCTTTTCTATCGCCTGGCCGTGCGGCGAATATTGGCGGGCCCAATCAACCAGCAGCTGCTGCGCCTCGCGCGAGTGCATCCAGTTCTGGAACAGCCGCGCGGCGTTCGGGTTGGGCGCAGCCTTGAACACGGCGCTCGGTCCGGTGGCGAGTGGCGTGCCCTCCTCCGGATAGACGATGTCGACCGGCTGGCCCGCTTCCTTGTAGCGGATGACAAGATAGCCCGCGCCATCGACCATGACCGCGCGTTCGCCGAGCGATATCCGCTTCGGCGTGTCGGTCGCCGACTGAACCTGCATCACCCTCTGTTTGGCCAGCTTCTCGAAATAATCCCAGCCCAGGTCGCGCGCAACTTCGAACGTCGCGTTCATGATGGTGCCGCTATAGGCCGGATGCGCCTTGACCAGCTTGCCCGCCCATTTCGGATCGAGCAGATCCTTGAAGCTTTTCGGCGCGTCTTCCTTCTTCACCAAGTTCGTATTGAAGGCGATCGGAGAGACCAGGATTCGCGTCGTGATGCTCAGCCCCTCGGGATCGTAGTAGCGCTTGTCGAAATGCTGCGCGACCTCTTGCGGCAGGTATGGCGCGAGCCAGCCGTTGCGTTTCCAGATGATGCAATGCGCCTGGTCTGCGGTGTTGGCGACGTCGACGGCGTGGATATTGGAGGCATACTCCTGGCCGATGCGGGTAAAGACTCGTTCCGCGCCGGATCGCTCGACACGCACGGCAATGCCGGGAAACTTCGCCTCGAAGGTCTTGCCGAGGCGCTCGGCGAATTGCAGGTCCATCGCCGTGTAGAAGGAGAGCTTGCCTTCCTTTTTCGCTGCCTCAATCAAGGCCGGCGTTATCGCTTCCGCGGCGGGCGCCGCGGCGACCCGCGCCGCGAAGGCGCTGAGACCGAGCGCGCCGGCGCCTTTGAGCACGTCGCGTTTCGAAAGCCGTTTCATCGGCGCACCCCCAATACCGATTTAGACGTGGAACAGCTTGACGTAGTGCGCCTTGATCTCCGCACCCTGCTTCAACACCGCGGTCGGATCGTCCTTCATCAATTTGATCTGGCTGAGCGGCGTGCGGCCGGGCTTTTCCTTGGCCTGCGGATGCGCCGAACGCAGGCCGCCGACGTCGATGCAGAGCTGCTGGCATTCCGGCGTGAAGCAGAAGCTCTCGAACAGCCGCGCCGCGTTCGGATTGGGCGCCGCCTTGAAGACGCCGTTCGGCCCGACGATCAGCGGCGTGCCTTCGGTGGCATAGACCGGCTCGACCGGCTGGCCCGATTCCTTCTCGTGCAGGATGATGTATTCGACGCCGTCGGCCTGGATCGCGCGTTCGCCGAGCGCGATCTTCTTCGGCGGGTCGGCCGCCGATTGCACCTGCAGCACGTTCTGCTGCGCGAGCTTTTCGAAATAGCCCCAGCCGAGATCGCGCGAGCACTGGTAGGTGGCGGTCAGGATCGTGCCGCTGTAGCCGGGATGCGCCTTGACGATCTTGCCCTTCCACTTCGGCAACAGCAGATCGGCGAAGCTTTTCGGCGCCTCTTCCTTCTTCACCAAGTTGGTGTTGTAGGCGATGACGCAAAGGAAGATGCGAAAGCTGGCATAGGTACCGTCGACGTCCTTGTGCTGCGCCGGGTAGAACTTGGCGACGTCTTCCGGCACGTAGGGCGCCAGCATGTCCTGGTCCTTCCAATAGACCAAGAGGGACGCGTCCGACGAATTGACCACGTCGACGGCGTGCACGCCGGCGGAATATTCCTGCCCGATGCGCTGCAACAGCCGCTCGGCGCCGCTGCGCTCGACCTTGCAGGTCACGCCGGGATATTTGGCCTCGAACGCCTTGCCGATCTGCTCGGACAGCTTGAGATCGATCGAAGTATACCAGACGATCTTGCCTTCCTTCTTCGCCGCCGCGATCAACTCCGGTGTGATCGCGGTCGCCGGCGGCGCCGCCGAGAGCACACGAGTCGAGAAGGCAGCACCGGCTGCGAGCGCGCCCGAGCCAACCAGCACGTCGCGGCGTGAAAATTTCGAGCGTTTCATGCGTGTCCTCCCTGATTTTGCTTTTGTTGTTTCGTTCCGCGAGATCGTTGCGTCATCCCAACAGCGCCCGGCATTTGTCCGGCGGCAGACGCAGCCAGACCGCGCTGCCTTGGGGGATGCTGTCGCCCGCGGCAGTGACGGCGCGCAACTGCGTGCCGTCCTTGAGCTCAACCATATAGTCCCGGCTGCCGCCAAGAAAGACCTGCCGCGTCACCGTCGCCGGCACGGCATTTTCCGCCTGCAGCGGCGCGCCGGCTGAAATGGCGATGTCGTGCGGGCGGATCGACACCGCGGCGTCGACGCCGGCCGTGAGTTTGCCTCCGACGCAGCGCAACGCGACCCCGGCGAGGTCGATATGTGCATCATCGCGCGCCTTGCCCTTGACGACGTTGCTGGAGCCGATGAAGCGGGCGACAAATTCCGAACGCGGCCGGTCGTAGACGTCTTCCGGCGAGCCAGCCTGCTCGATTTTGCCGTGGTTCATCACG
>Ga0335083_10010283_pt1 | contig 11313 bp, 12 predicted proteins | sample Lox_Sample_42_FD_206716 | JGI IMG/M metagenome (GOLD analysis project Ga0335083, IMG submission 206716) | Soil microbial communities from Loxahatchee National Wildlife Refuge, Florida, United States - Lox_Sample_4.2 | ecosystem: Environmental > Terrestrial > Soil > Wetlands | place: USA... | reverse complement strand
AACAACCCCTGGTACGTGGCCAACGTCAATCTGGCGGGCCTCAACCTCACCTATGTCGAGGTCGCCATGGTGATCCTGTCGGTCGTCCTGCTGGTGGGCTTCGGCCTGTTCGCGGGCCTGACCCGCGCCGGCATCGGCTGGCGCGCGACCGTCACCGATCCGCAGATGGCGACCAGCTTCGGCGTCGATCCGGTGCGGGTGCGCTACCTCAACTTCCTGTTCGGCTCGGCGCTGGCCGGCATCGCGGGCGGGCTGGTCGGCCTCCTGAACAACTATGTCGAGCCGACCATGGGCGGGGCAGTGAGCTACAAGGCGCTGGCCATCGTCGTGCTGGGCGGGCTGGGCTCCGTGCGCGGCACCCTGATCGCGAGCCTGGTGCTGGGCGTCGTCGAGGCCTTCGGCGCGATCTACCTCGCCGACATCTTCGATCGAGACGCGATCGGCTTCCTGTTCCTCATCGTCGTGCTGATGGTCCGCCCGCAAGGGCTGCTGGGCCGCAAATGAGCGCCTACGTCGCGAGCCTCGTCAGCGTCATCGGCATCAACCTGATCCTGGCGCTCGGCCTCAACATCATCACCGGCTTCTGCGGCCAGGTGAGTCTCGGCCACGCGGCTTTCTACGGCCTCGGCGCCTATACCGCGGCCTATCTCGCCAAGCTCGGCGCGCCGCTGCCGCTTACGCTGCTTGCGGGCGCGGTGATGGCGGGCGCGATCGGCATCGTGGTCGGCCTGACGTCGCTCCGCGTGCGGCACGACTTCCTTGCCGTCACGACCATGGGCATCGGCTTCGTCTTCCTGGGCTTCGTGCGCAAGCAGAAATGGCTGGGCGCCGAGCTCGGCATCTCCGGCATCCCGGGGCCCGGAATGGATCCGCTGGCCTATGCTCTGTTGATCTCGGCCTTCGCGATGGCGGTGCTCGTCTTCAGCCTCTGGATCAAGCAGAGCTGGATGGGCTTCACCTTCGACGCCGTGGCCGACGATGAGGACGCGGCCCGCACCGTCGGCGTGAACGTCTCGACCTACAAGCTCACCGCCTTCGGCATCGGCACCGCGCTCGCGGGCCTGGCGGGCGGGCTCTACATCTACTTCGCCCGCATCATCCTGCCCGACACGTTCGACTTCGTTGAGTCGATCGCCGTCCTGACCATGGTCGTGATCGGCGGCACCGGATCGGTCTGGGGCGTCTTCGCCTCGACGGTCGTGCTGACCCTGCTCCCCGAAGTGTCGCGCGCGGCGGCGGACTATCGACTCCTGATCTTCGGCGCCCTGCTGGTGCTGGTGATGCGCTTCAGTCCCGGCGGGCTGGCGGGCCTCGTGAAGCGGCGGCCGGCATGAGTGCGCTCGCCCGCATCGACGACCTGCACATCAGCTTCGGCGGCGTGGCGGCGGCCAACGGCGTCAGCTTCGCGGTCGAGCGCGGCGAGTTCCTGGCGGTGATCGGCCCCAACGGCGCGGGCAAGACGACGGCGCTGCGCATGGTCGCGGGCATCCTGCGGCCCGACAGCGGCCGCGTCTTCTTCGACGATCGCGACGTCACGCGGCTCCCCGTGCATGCCCGCGCGCGGCTCGGGCTCGGCTTTACGCACCAGATCGTCCGGCCGTTCTACGGCTTCAGCACCGTGGAGAACGTCATGCTGGCGGCGGGCCATCGCGAGACAAGCAGCCCATGGCGCGCCCTCACCAGCCGCTCGCGCGACCTGGCGCGGGAGAAGGCCCGGACGATCCTCGAACGCATCGGTCTGTCGGCGCAGGCTGCCTCGTCTCCGCGCGCACTGCCGCTCGGCCAGCGCAAGCGACTGGAAGTGGCGCGCGCCATCGCGCTCGATCCCAGGCTGCTGTTGCTCGACGAGCCGCTGGCCGGCCTCAGCAGCGCGGAAGCCGCGGCCATGGCCGACCTGATCAGCGGCTTGCCTGCGCAAGGCATCACCGTCGTGCTGGTCGAGCACAATCTCGGCGAGGTCCTGCGCGTCGCCGACCGGCTGGTCGTGCTCGATGCCGGCAAGGTGCTGGCGGAAGGAGTTCCGGCCGAGGTGATGAAGCGCGCCGATGTGCGGCAGGCCTATACCGGCGTGGTATAGTCGTCGCGAACGTCGAGTGCGGGGATCATGACTTTCGGTGGCCGGCGCAGTTTTCTTGTCGGCGCGGGTGGGCTCATCGCCGCACCAGCGATCGTGCGCGCGCAGGCCAGGGCCAGCGGTGCCGCATTGGTCATCGGCAATTCCAAATACAGATGGGAATCCTCGCTGCCCAACGCGCGGCGTGATGTGGTCGACGTCGCGAAAAAATTCCAGGCGCTGGGACTCAAGGCCGAGCTCCTTCAGGATGTCTCCCTGGACGGCATGCGCAAGGCCATCGAGAAATTCGCCGCAAATGCTCGTGGGGCCGATCTCGCCGCCTTCTACTTCGCGGGACATGGCGCGTCCTGGAACAACGACACCTATCTCGTGCCCGCGGATGCCGATCTCGCCGATCCGGCCACGGTCCCCAATCTGGTGTCGGTGACGTCGGTCGGCGCGGCGGTCAAGGAAGCAAGGCATCGTCTGCTCCTGTTCGACAATTGCCGCAACAATCCAGCCGATGGATGGCGGCAGCGCGCCGCCCTGGGGCAGGCATCGGTCAACACGACGACACAGAAGATCGCGGCGACGTTCAACGGTCTTGACACGCTGGTCCTGTACTCGACGGCGCCCGGTCATCTGGCGTTGGATGGTCCGGCCGGAGAGAACAGCCCCTTCGCGGCCGCATTCCTGCGCCAGCTCGGGAACCCCTCGGTCGATCTGAAGGGATTGTCGACGACGCTTCGGCGGGAACTGCTCGTTGCCACGGAAGGCCGGCAGGTCTTGTGGGACCAGAACAGCTACGTGCAGCCCTTCTCGTTCCCGGGAGTTCGCGACTCCTCATCGGCCGCGCCGCGTGGCGATGCTTCCCGGATACTGGAGCTGCCCAAGGCCTACGAGTTCGCCAGACAGAAAGGGCTGATCTTGCCCCCCGGCTTGATCGCGTGGCGTCAGCCCGACGGCTCGCCGCTCAATTCGATGATCGGGTCGTTTGCGTTCGACATCCGCCTGCAGGTTAGCGCCAGCGGCGGCGAGATGATCGCGCCCGGCATCATCGTCGTGATGGCGGCGTCCAATGGCGCGGCCGAGGCTGTCATGTCGGTCAAGGGTGCCGCCGGCGACCTGCTGCAGCCCTGGAATCTGGTCAGCACGTCATTCTCGGGAAACGTCCTCGACTATTCCTGCGGCAGCAACGATAGGTACAGATGCCAGCTGAAATGGCGTGACGCGAATTCCGGGACATTCGCGGTTCTGCCCGGGTCAAACGCCGGCGGCCGCGTCCATAACAGCGCTCTCACCCGATTCGACTAGTGAGCCACCCCATGTTGCAAGCCCCCGGCTAGCCCCCCTACGATTGCGCACGGGGAGGCTGGCGATGGGGCGGAAGGGCATTGGGCGGCGCGGGGCTGTGATCGGTGCGGCGGGTCTCCTGACCGCTCCCGGCTTGCTTCGCGCACAGGGACAATTCGGTGTCGCGCTGGTGATCGGCAATTCGAAATACCAGTGGGAAGCACAATTGCCGAACGTGCGGCGCGATGCGCCCGACATCGCCAAGAGCTTTCAGGCGATGGGCTTGAAGACCGAGCTGCTTCAGGATGTCGGCCGTGAGGCCATGTCTGCGGCGATCACGAGATTCGGATCCGCTTCTGCAGGCGCCAATCTCGCAGCGCTTTATTTCGCGGGTCACGGTGCGTCGTGGGACAAGGACACATATCTCGTTCCGATCGATGCCGACCTCAGCAGTCCGAGCACGGTCAAGTCTCTTGTTCCGGTTCCTTCCATTGAGGCGGCGATGCGGGCTGCTTCCCATCGTCTGCTGGTGTTCGACAACTGTCGCAACAATCCTGCCGATGGTTGGCGTCAGTTGGCGGCGGAACGGACCGCGGCAACCAACCAGGACCAGCAACGGGCCGACGCAGCGGACGCCAATCCCAATTCTCTCACGCTCTTTTCCACAGCCCCTGGCCATGCGGCCCTCGATGGACCGCCCGGAGAGAACAGCCCCTTCGCTGCCGCGTTGCTGCGACAGTTCGCGACGCCGTCCGTCGATCTCCAGGCGCTTGCCGCCAAAGTGCGGCGTGAGGTGTTGATTGCGACCGCAGGGCGGCAAGTTGTTTGGGATAGCAATACATACCGCGACCCATTTGTACTGGGCGGGCGCGGCAAGTCGGCCGCCCCTACGGGCCCCGCCGGCTGGGGCGCAGATCCATCGAGGATCATCGAACTTCCCAACGCCTACGCATTCGCGCGCAAAAACGGCTTGCCCCTGCCGGAGGGTCTCATCGCCCATAGACCGGCAGGCAATTCGAGCAATTTCCAGAAAGTGGGATCCTTCGAGTTTGTAGCTCAGACCATCAACGGACCCAGTCCTTTTTTATTCATTGTGATGTCCGTCGATGAACAGGGAAGCGCCCAAATGATCACCTCGGTACAGAACGAGATGGGTCGAATCTGGCGATTCACGACTGGCACCGTTGCTGGAAGCCGCCTGACGTTCACGGCCAACTACGGCCGGCCGGATCGTCTGATCGACTGGAGCGATGCCAATTCAGGGAGTGTCGGCTCGCTGGTAGGAGATAATTACCAGAAAGCCACGGGAAGAAATTTGGTCAAATCCATTCGCTTCACGCGGCTGGATGGATGAACGGCCGCGCCTCATTTCAGGCCGCGACGCCGGTGTAGGAGTGCAGCAGATCGACATCGCGGCGCGCCGTCTCGGCGGGGCCGGTGAACACGCTGCGGCCTGAAGCGAGCACGCAGACCTGGTCGGCGACGTCGAGCGCGCGGGCCGTGTTCTGCTCGACCAGCAGGATGGCAAGGCCTTCCTTGTTGAGGCGCTTCAGCGCGTCGAGGCAGAGGTCGACCATCTTGGGCATCAGGCCGAGCGACAGCTCGTCGACCAGCAGCAGCTTGGGCGACGACATCAACGCGCGGCCGATCGCCAGCATCTGCTGCTCGCCGCCCGACAGCGACGCCGCGAGTTGCGCGCGCCGCTCGCCAAGGCGCGGGAACAGGTCGAGGACATGCGCGAGGTTGCGCTTCTCGTCGGCGCGGCTGCGGCTGTAGCCGCCGACGGTGAGGTTCTCGGCGACGGTGAGATCGGAGAACAGGCGGCGGCCCTCGGGCACCAGCGCCAGGCCGAGCTCCGTGCGCTTCAACGCCGGCAGGCGCGTCGCATCGCGGCCATCGACCGACAGCGTGCCCGCCTTGATCTGCACATGGCCCATGATGGCGAGGATGGTCGAGGTCTTGCCGGCGCCGTTGGGCCCGAGCAGCGCCAGGATCTGCCCGGGCTCGATGGCGAAGGAAAGGCCGCTCGCCGCGACCATCTCGCCGTAGCCGCAGGAGAAGTTCTGGAGTTCGAGCAACGCCATGGCGCAGTATAGGCGCCCATGACCGCGATCTACATCTCCTATCTCAATCGCCTCGACATCGAGGAGCTGGCGCTCACCGACGACGAGATTCTCGCCGCTATCGAGACCAGCCTGGCGGCGCAGGGCCGCGGCGAGACGGTGATCGAGCCGCGCATGCACATCGAGCCGGGCGTCGCGAACGGCCACTTCAACGTGCTGCGCGGCGCCATCCGCGAGCCGATCGATTCGGCGGGCGTCAAGGTCGTCGGCGACTTCGTCGACAACTACAAGCTCGGCTACCCGTCGGAGTTCGGCGTGCTGGTGCTGTTCAATCCGCGCAACGGCGCGCCCAAGGCCTTCATCGAGGCGGGCGGCATCACCGACATGCGCACCGGTGCGGTGACGGCGGTCGGCGCCAAGTATCTCGCGCGCAAGGGTTCGCGCGTGCTGGGTCATATCGGCGCGCGCGGCACGGCCTACTGGAACGTGCGCCTGCTCGACCATCTGTTCGATTTCGACGAGATCCGCGTCCATTCGCGGCGCAAGGAAAGTCGCGATGCCTTCGGCGAGAAGCTGCGGCACGATCTCCAGAAGAAGATCGTCGTCACCGACGACTGGCAGAGCTGCCTCGAGGGCGCCGACATCGTGGTCGAGGCCTCGCGCCTCGACGCACCGCAGCCGATCCTGAAGACTTCGTGGATCAAGCCCGGCGCGCTGGTCGTGCCCTACGGCACGATGAGCGCCGTCGAGCTCTCGCTGACCGACATCATGGACAAGCTGGTGGTCGACGATTGGGGCCAGTGCAAGGGCGGCAAGTTCGGCAGCCTCAGGGCGCATGTCGAGGCGGGCAAGCTCTCCGAGAAGACGCTGCACGCCGAGCTCGGCCAGATCGTCGCCGGCCTCAAGCCCGGCCGCGAGAGCGACACCGAGACGAACCTTCTCTGGCATCGCGGCCTGTCGCTCTCGGACATCGCGCTCGGCCACGCCATGCTCGCCAAGGCCGAACGCCTCGGCATCGGCCAGCGTCTCCGCTTTTTTTAGCCTCAAATGAGCTGCGGGTGCGCAGCGCCGTCGATCAGGATGCTCTGGCCACTGATGTAGCCTGCGTGCGCGCTGCAGAGATAAGCGCACAGGCGGCCCACTTCCATCGGATCGCCGAAGCGCTTGGCGGGGAGTTCCTTTTGCCGTGCCGCCAGCGCCTTTTGCGGTGAGATTCCCTTCTGCTTGGCCTGGAAGGTGAAGTTGCTGACCAGCCGATCGGTCGCGAACGGTCCCGGCAGGATGTTGTTGATCGTGACGTTGCGGCCGACATAGCCACGCACGAGGGTGCTCACCAGCCCGTGCAGGCCCGCGCGCGCCGCGGCGCTGAGGCCCTGCACGTCGATCGGATGGCGCACGACGCTCGAGGTGATGTTGACGACGCGGCCGAAGCCGCGCTCGGCCATGCCGTCCAGCACGGCGGCAAGCAGGGCTGCCGGCGCGCGAAGATTTCCCTCGATCGCTTTTTCCCAGTCGGCCTCGGTATATTTGGCGAGCGAGCCGGGCGCGGGACCGCCCGCATTGTTCACCACGATGTCGGGTGCGGGGCAGGCGGCCAGGATCGCCGCACGGCCCTCGGCATCGGCGATATCGGCGGCGACCGCCGTCACCTTCACCTTGTATTTGCTGCGCAATTCCCCTGCGGTTTGCTCCAGGGCCGCCGCGGTCCGGGCGTTCAGCACCAGATCGACGCCCTCGGCCGCCAGCGCCTCGGCACAGGCCCGGCCGAGGCCCCGGCTCGAGGCGCAGACGATGGCGGTCTTTCCCTGCAATCCAAAATCCATGGCGGACTCCCTTTGACAAGAAGGTAGCGAGTCCCTAGCGTGGTTCAAATAAGAACTGTTGTTTCATTAGTGGAACGAACGCGTGAACGACACTTCGCCCGAAACGATGCTGCTGACGGTCTTCCTGCGTCACGACCAGTCGAACAATCTCGACGCGGTGCAGACCAAGCTGAAGGATGCCGGATGGTGGGACCGCTTCCCGCCCGCCGGCGTGGAGATCGTGTCGTGGACGGTGGCGATGGGCTTCGGCCAGATCGTGACCTTGCGCCTGCCGGCCTCGAAGCTCGCCGAGGTCAATGTCGAGCTCGAGCGCTCGGCCTGGGGCGTGTTCCGCACCGAGTGCTATCCGGCCTACGATTTCGTGCCGGTGCGCGAGCGCATCAAGGAACGCGTGCGCAAAGGAGGCAAGTGATGGACAAGCCCCCGTACTTCAACCCGCACCAGGCGCGCGATCGCGAGCCGGACGATTATCAGAACCTGCTGGGCGACGCGATCGAGCGCGCCTATGCCGCCGGCATCCACGATCTCACTGGACTCGTGGCGAGCCTCAACGAGGCCGCCGTGCCCGCGCCGAACGGCGAACGCTGGAGCGCCGAGCTGTTCCAGCGCGAGATGAAGCGGCTGGGCGCTTAAAGGGGAGGCGACGATGACCGAAGTGACCACCCAGTCGATCAACGCGCTCCTGACGAAGGGCGTGCGCAACGTCTGGTACCCGATCTGCCCCTCGCATTTCCTGGGCGAGCAGCCGATCTCGCTGCGCCGGCTCGGCCTCAAGGTCGTTCTGTGGCGCGATGAGGCGGGCAAGCCGGTCATGCTGGAGGATCATTGCCCGCATCGCGGCGCGCCTCTCTCGCGCGGCATCCCGATGGGCGATCGCATCGCCTGCGGCTATCACGGCGTGCAGGTGCGCAAGGATGGTACGGTCACGGCAGTGCCGGGCAGCCCGGGCTGCAAGCTCGAGGGCCGCAATTGCGTGAAGTCGTTCCCGACCGAGGAGCGCCACGGCGTGATCTTCGCCTATGTGGGCGACGCGCTGCACCCCGAGCCGATCGAGCTGCAATTCCCCGAGCAGCTCGGCTCGCCCGAGTTCAGCTCCTTCCTCTGCTACTGCGAATGGGAAGGCGACTATCGCTACGTCTACGACAATGTCATGGACCCGATGCACGGGACCTTCCTGCACAAGCAGTCGCATTCCATGTCGTTCGGCGACACGACGGCGACCTTCAAGGTGCGCGAGACGCCGACCGGCTTCGTGTTCGAGAAGGACGGCCAGCGCAACGTGAACTTCGACTGGACGGAATTCCTCGACACCGGCGTCCATTGGATGCGGCTCGAGATCCCCTATCCCGCGACCGGCGGGCCCGGCGGCAACTTCCACATCATCGGCGCCTACACGCCGATCACCGAGAAGCGCGCCGCGGTCTTCCACTGGCGCTGCCGCAGGGTCGAGGGCTGGCAGCGCGACACCTGGCGCTTCCTCTACAAGAACCGTCTCGAGGCCCGGCACTGGAAGGTGCTCGAGCAGGATCGGGTGATGCTCGAGGACTTCGAGCCCGACGCCAACCAGCGCGAGAACCTCTACCAGCACGACATCGGCGTCGTCCGTCTGCGCCGCGCCTTCCGCAACAAGGCCGAGGCGCAGCTCAAGGCGCTCGAAGCCGCGGGGCTGCCGGTCCAATGATCGAAGGCATCGACCGCATCACCTACGGCGTCGAGGATCTCGCGGGCTGCCGCAAGTTCTTCCTCGACTGGGGCCTGAAGCTCGTGCGCGAGGATGCGAACGGCCTCGACTTCGAGAGCCTGAACGGCTGCGAGGTGCGCGTGCGCAGGAGCGACGACGCTTCGCTGCCGCCGGCCGTCGAAGCCGGTCCGACCCTGCGCGAGGTGATCTGGGGCGTGAAGAGCGCGGCCGATCTCGCGGCCTTCACGGATGCGCCCAAGGTCGATCCCACCGGCATCGGTCTCGGCTTCCGCGTCTCGGCCAAGCGCGCGGTCGCGATCGAGGGCACGCCCGCCAATGTCTGGGGCCACACGGCGCGCATCGACAAGGCGAGCCCGGTCTACGACCGCGCCGAGCCGGTCGAGGTCGGCCATGTCGTGTTCTTCACCGACAAGCTCGCCGAGATGACTTCCTTCTACGAGAAGCTCGGCTTCCACGTCTCCGACCGCTATCCCGGCCGCGGCGTCTTCCTGCGCTGTGCCGCGCGCGGCGGGCATCACGACCTCTTCCTGCTCCAGTTGCCCGACGGCAAGCGCGGCCTCAATCATGTGGCCTTCGCGGTGCGCGACCTGCACGAGGTGATCGGCGGCGGCCTCGCCATGGCGCGTCACGGCTGGGAGACGCAGATCGGGCCGGGCCGCCATCCGATCTCTTCGGCGATGTTCTGGTACTTCAAGTCGCCCGCCGGCGGCCTGGTCGAATACTACGCCGACGAGGACGTGCTGACCGAGAAGTGGACGCCGCGCGACTTCACGCCGAGCCCCGAGATGTTCGCCGAATGGGCCGTGGTCGGCGGCATCGACGGCAACACCCGCCGCCAGAAGCAGGGCGCGTGATGAACCGGCTCGAATTCCACGGCGTCACCAAGCGCTTTGCGAACCCCCGGCAAGGCGGATTTGTCGTGGCCGTCGAGGGCGTGACCTTGTCGGTCGCCGACGGCGAGGTCGTGTCGCTGATCGGCCCGTCGGGCTGCGGCAAGAGCACGTTGCTGAACATGGGCTCTGGTCTCGATCCCGCCTCGTCCGGCGAGGTCTTCGTCGATGGCGAGCTCGTCACCAGGCCCAACAAGCAGGTCGCGTTCATGCTGCAGAAGGACCTGCTGCTGCCCTGGCGCACGATCGTCGAGAATGTCGAGCTGGGCCAGGAAATCCAGGGTCTGCCGAAGGGCGAACGCCGGGCGCGGGCGCTCGATCTGCTGGCGAAGTGCCGGCTGCCCGATTTCGCGCATCACTATCCGCATCAGCTCTCGGGCGGCATGCGCCAGCGCGCGGCGCTCGCGCGCACGCTCGCCGTCGATCCCAGCGTGCTCCTGATGGATGAGCCGTTCTCCGCGCTCGATGCGCAGACCAAGATGGTGCTGCAGCAGGACCTTGCGCGCACGCTTGCCGAGACCGGCAAGACGGCGCTGTTCATCACCCACGATCTCGTCGAGGCGGTGGCACTGTCGGACCGCATCCTGGTGATGAGCCAGCGGCCGGGCCGGATCATCGAGGAGATCAAGGTCGAGATAGGCGATCGCGACAATCCGATGAAGCGCCGCCAGGCGCCGCAGGTCGGCGCCTATGTCGTGCGATTGATGAACTTGCTGCAGATCGATCAGGCGGCGGCATGAACATGAAGAAGAGGGGGCTTGCGATGTTGAGACGCGTTCTTCTGGGGATTTGCGCCGCGCTGGCGCTGGCAATGCCGGCGTCGGCCGAGACGATCACCTATCTGCTGCCGGCTCCGCTGTCGCTGCCGGCCTTCGGGCCGTTCGTGGTCGCCAAACAGCGCGGCTACTTCAAGGCCGAGGGGCTCGACGTCGAGTTCCAGGTCGCCAAGGGCGGCGTCGATGTGGCGAAGCAGGTCGGCGCCGGCAACGCCGTGATCGGCGGCGGCATTGGCGACACGCCGATCATCGTGCGGCCCAACGGCGTGCCGGTGAAGGCGGTGGCCGTACTGGGCGGCGGCGCGCTGATGCAGCTCGTCATGGACAAGGACAAGGGCCTGCACACGGTCAAGGATCTCAAGGGCAAGACCATCACGGTGCTCGCGTACCAGGACACGACCTACTTCGCACTGCTCGGCATGCTGGCGAGCCAGGGCATGACCAAGGACGATGTGAACGCGCAGGCAGCGGGCCCGGTCAACGTGTGGAAACTGTTCCTCGCCGGCCAGTCCGACGCCTTCGCCTCGACGCCGGATTGGACGGCACTGGTCCTTCAGGCGAAGAAGAACATCGAGATCATCCCCTCCGACCAGCTCTTCAAGAGCATGGCGCAGGCGATCATCGCGTCCGACGAGACGATCCAGAAGAACCCGCAGCTCATCCAGAAGGTCGTGCGCGCGACGCTCAAGGGCATGAAGGACATCATGGCCGAC
>Ga0335083_10010282_pt1 | contig 11314 bp, 14 predicted proteins | sample Lox_Sample_42_FD_206716 | JGI IMG/M metagenome (GOLD analysis project Ga0335083, IMG submission 206716) | Soil microbial communities from Loxahatchee National Wildlife Refuge, Florida, United States - Lox_Sample_4.2 | ecosystem: Environmental > Terrestrial > Soil > Wetlands | place: USA... | reverse complement strand
CGGCGCGCCGGCAAATCCGGCCGCGCACGTCTACCGCGGCACGGGCTTGCGCATCGCGAGCGAAATTCCGCTGCCGGGGTTCAATCCGGACGATGCCGGCGCGGGCGCCATCGACGCGACCATTCGCATGGCACCGGTTCCACAAGCGCTCGACGGCGCCACCGCCAAAGGCGCGACCTGGGAAATGGCGGGCGACCGCTTCCTGCTCGCCATGCCTGACATTGCCCGATTCCTTCTCACCGGCGGCCGCGAGATCGCGGTCGAGCCCGCGCCCGGCGTCGAGCCCGCCGAGCTTGGAATCTTCCTCATCGGCACGGTGCTCGGCATCCTGCTGCATCAGCGCGAGAACATCGTGCTGCATGCAAGCGCGGTGCGCGTCGGCGGCAAGGCGGTGCTGTTTTGCGGCGCATCGGGCGCGGGCAAATCGACGCTCGCCGCGGCGCTGGTGCGACAGGGCTTTCCGCTAGTGACCGACGACGTCTGCGCCATGATGTTCGACGATCGCGGCACGCCGCTGGTCCAGCCCGACGGCCGCCAGCTCAAGCTGTGGGAACACGCGATTTCCGGGCTCGATCTTTCCGCGAGCCGGGGCGCGCCGGTGCGCGCGCAGATTCAGAAGTTCTACGTCGAGCCCGGCGAAGCCTTTGCCGATCCGCTGCCGCTCGGCGCCGTCTATGCGCTGCGCGAGCCGCGGCCGCCGCATGTCCCCGGCATCGAGCGGCCAAACGTGGTCGATTGCTCGCTGCTCTTGCGGCGCAACGCCTATCGGCCGCTGCTCATCCGCCGCATGGGGCAAAAGACCAATTACTTCCATGCCGCCGCGCGCATGACCGGCGCGGCCGGCATCTTCCATCTCACCCGCGATCTCGACTTCGCGAAAATGCCGGAGGTGATCGGCTGGCTGCGCGATCACTGGTCCGAACTCGGTCTTCTCGAACCCCAGGCCGCGTGATGCGCACGGTCTGGCTTGCCTCCTATCCCAAGTCCGGCAACACCTGGTTCCGGATGCTGTTGGCCAATCTTTCGGCTGAAGACGGCAAGCCCGCCGACATCAACGACATGCCCGAGCGCGGCAGCATCGCCAGCGCGCGCGAGCCGTTCGACTATATCACGCTTCTCGACTCCACGCTGCTCAGCCACGACGAGATCGAGAATCTGCGTCCGCGCGTTCACGAGGTGCTCGCCGGCGGGGCTGAGGACGACGAATACGACACTCCCCCCGACACGCCGCCTGTGCGTTTCATCAAGACGCACGATCCCTATATCTGCACCGGCAAGCGCGAGCCGCTGCTCGCCGGGACGCGCGGCGCCGATGCCGCCATCGTCATCGTCCGCGATCCCCGCGATGTCGCGCCCTCCGTCGCCAGTCACAGCCGGATGACGATCGACAACGCCATCGAGGCCATGAACAACACCGGCGCCGCGTTATGCGGCGAGACCGACCGGCTGCGCAGCCAGCTTCGCCAGCGCCTGCTGACCTGGGGCGGCCACATCGCGAGCTGGCTCGACCAGACCGACCTGCCGGTGCATCTCATCCGCTACGAAGACCTGCACGCCGACACGGCCCGCGTCTTCGCCCGCGCGCTCGCCTTCGCCGGGCGGCCGGCGTCCGGCGAACAGATCGCGCGCGCGGTGGAACTGACGAGCTTCGCGCAGTTGCAGGCCCAGGAGCGGGAGCGGGGCTTCCGCGAGGCGGTGCGGCCCTTCGGCAGCCGCTTCTTCCGCCGCGGCGAGGCCGGGGCCTGGCGCGACGAGTTGACACCGGAACAGGCGGCCCGCATCGAGGCCGATCATGCTCCCATGATGCGCCGTCTGGGCTATGATGTCAGGGAAGCGCGCGCCGCCGCCTCGCAACTCGGAGAAGTCGCATGATCGTGAAGAAGCAGGGGGATTGGCTGGCCGCCAAGGTCGGAGAGGAGCTCGTGATGATGAGCGCCGAAAAAGGCAATTACATCGGGCTCAGCGAGGTCGGCACGCGGATCTGGGAACTGATCGAGACGCCGCAGGAATTCGACTCGCTCTGCGCGCAGCTCGAGCAGGAATTCGAAGTCGCGCCCGAAACCTGCCGCGCCGAGGTTGAACAGTTCCTGAGCGAATTGGTGAAACATGGCGCCGTTGCGCTCGATCCGCCTCCCGCTGCGTAAGTTCGCGCGCGCCGGTGGCCGCCAACGTCTCCTGGTGATGGAGGCGGTCCTGTGCCTTCTCGCCGCGCGGCTGGCGCTGATCCTGATTCCGTTCCCCAAGCTCGCGGGATGGCTCGGCACGTTCGTGCCGCCAAGCGATCCGCGCGCCGCGCGCATGAAATCGGACGCGACGCCGGAGCAGATTTCGCTCGCGCAGGAGATCGGTTGGGCGGTGACGCGTTCGGCCCGCTGGGCGCCGTTCCGCGCCGTGTGTCTGCCGCAGGCGATGGCGGCGCAGTTCATGCTCCGTCGCCGCGGCGTCGCCAGCGTCATGCGCTTCGGCGCCGGCAGGGGAACGGAGAAGCCGCTCGGCGCGCATGCCTGGCTCGACGCGGCGGGCGTGGAGGTGACCGGCTATCCCGTGGCGCCGAACTACGCCGAAATCGCCTGCTTCGTGTAACCGATGAACGCGAACCCGCTTCCCGCTCCCGCCACGTCCGAAAGCGAACCGGAGATCTTCGCGCGCCAGGGCTACCTCATCATCCGCGGACTGATCGATCCCGCGCTCGCCGGGTATTTCTGGTCCTACGCGCACACCCGCTTCGCCAGCCTGCAACTGTCGTCCGGAGACAGTCTGGTCCCCAACACGCCGGCCGGGTACGGCGATCCGGCGTTCGAGGGTCTGCTCGAACATTTGCGGCCGCGCGTGGGGACGGCGTGCGGCATGCGCCTCTTCCCGACCTATTCCTACTTCCGGCTCTACAAGAAGGGCGACGTGCTGAAGCGCCACAGCGACCGCCCGGCCTGCGAGATCAGCGTCAGCCTGAACGTGGGCCAGGAGCCGTCCGAACCCTGGCCGCTCTTCATCGAAGGCCCGGCGGGGCCTGCCGGAACGCTGCTGACGCCCGGCGATGCGCTTGTCTATCGCGGCATCGAGCATCCGCATTGGCGCGACCGCTTCGAAGGCGCGCGGCTCGTCCAGGTATTTCTGCACTATGTCGACGCCGACGGCCCGCACGCCGACCAGAAGTTCGACAAGCGTCCAGGGTTGATGGCGCCGCGCGGCGGCGGTGCGCAGGACGATCGAGCGGTTTCGTAGGGAGAATGGCGAGCATGGCCGAAACCGCGACCGGCGAAGGCGGCCCCCCCGGGGCGCGCGTCATCCGTCCGATGATGCCGCCGCATCTGGTGCTGCGCGATTTCCTGAGCGAAGACGCCGTCGCGGGCCTGTTCGCCTTCGCGCTCGCCAACGAGGCCCAGTTCGAGCCGACGAAAGTGGGGCCCATCGACCAGGGCAAGGTCAATCCGAAGGCGCGCATTTCGACCGCCATACGGGAGTTCGCGCCCTTCAAGCAGATCCTCAAGGACAAGTTCCGCGCCGCCGTGCCCGAATTGACCGCGCGGCTCCGCGCGACCCCGATCCCCGAACCGAAATTCGAATTGCAGCTCGTGGCCCACAACGACGGCGCCTTCTATCGCCGCCACATCGACACCCAGACCGCCGGCGACCGCAAAATCCTCCGTATACTGAGCGGCGTCTATTACTTCCACGCCATGCCTCGGGCCTTCAGCGGCGGCGCGCTTCGGCTCCATCCCATCGGCGGCGCGAACGACGCGCTCTTCACCGACGTGGAGCCCGAGCACAACACGCTGGTGGTCTTCCCCTCCTGGGCGCCGCACGAGGTCATGCCGGTGGCTTGTCCGTCCAGGCGCTTCGCGGATTCGCGCTTCGCCGTCAATTGCTGGGCGTACCGGAGCGTTGCGCCGGCGCCGTAACGCCCGCGCGCCGCCGGAACTCGGCCAGGAATTGCTCCACCAGCGCGTCGGACCGCGCGTCGGCCTGCTTGCGCAGGCGGGGCGGCGGGATCGGCGCATCCGGCCTTCCGATGGCGGAGAAGAGCGCGCGAAGCGTGCCTTCGTAGTCGGCGTCCAGATCTTCGTAGAAGATGCGATGAATCGACAGCGCGTTGGCGGCGAAGAAGTCCGTCCACAATTTGTTGCTGCGCTGCTTGGCGGCGTAGAGCTGGAAAATCTCGTCGAACGAGAATTCGATCTCGCCGGATTCGCCCGCACGTCTTGGCGTCGAGAACTTGCGCCAGTTCCGTGTCCGCGACGCAATGAAGTTCGAAATCGCCTGGCGCAATTCGTCGCGCCGTGTCAGGTACACGACCGATGGGTTGGGGAAGTAGGGGCGCAGCGTGTCGAGAATCTTGCGATGATCCTCGGCGCTCAAGCGCTCGGGCGCGGCGCCCAGCAAACGATCGAACGCGCCCGGCGCGCTCTCGCGCAGCATGTCCATCATGTCGTGCCAGAACAGCTTGACGGAGAACACGCCGCTCGGCGCCGTCCTGTGCCGGTGCACGGCCGCGGCATAGGCCTCAAGCCCGTTCGTTTTCCAGCGTTCCTCGAAACCCGGCCGGAAGCCGCGGTGGAAATATTCCAGCGGACATCCCAGCCCGCCCGCGAAATGGACGGCTTCTCCCAGAAGCGTGCTGCCGGAGCGGAGCAGGGTGCAGATCAGCAGGCTCTGCCGCGGCGGCCCGTCCCATGGCGGACAATCGGCCTTCTCCAGCGTCAGGTCGTAGTGGCGCGCCATACACGGCTCCCGCGGCCGTCATTCAAAGCACGGCGCGGGAAATCTGCATCAAAGCCGCGCGCGAACCAAGCGGCGGACACCGTCTGTTGAATGCGCGCAATTCGTGCGATCTAGGGCATATGTCGATTTCGCCGCCGCGCCGGTCAACGCCCCGATGAGCGCCGTCTACGGACTGTTGCGCTTCGACGGCCGCGCCGTGGACCCGCGCGATCTGCAGCGCATGGGCCAGGCGCTCGCCCATCGCGGGCCGGATGGCCGCGATCGTATGGCTGACGGCCCGCTCGGCCTCGGCCATTGCCTGATGCGCGTCAACCGCGAGGACGCGTTCGAGCGCCAGCCGCTCCACGATCCGCAATCCGGCGTGACGCTGGTCGCCGATTGCCGGATCGACAACCGCGAGGAACTCGCCGCCGCTTTCGCATTCTCGCCGGCCGATGCCGGCGGCATGCCGGACAGCCGCTTCATTCTCGAGGCCTATAAGAAGTGGGGCGAAGACGCGCCCTCGCATCTCATCGGCGATTTCGTTTTCGCGCTCTGGGACGAAGGCGCGAAGACGCTGGTCATCGCCCGCGACCACGTCGGCCAGCGCTATGTGAACTATCATGTGGGCGAGGGCTTCTTCGCCTTCGCGACCGAAGTCAAAGGCCTCACCGCGCTGCCCGTCGTGCCGCGCGGCCTGTCGGACGCGGCGATCGGCCATTTCCTCCTGCATCAGCGCACGCCCAGGGCCGGGGCGACGTTTTTCGAAGGCATCGCCATCCTGCCCGGCGGCCATACATTGACCGTGCGCGCCGGTGGCGCGATGGAGCTGCGCCGCTATTGGGAGCCCGCCGCCGATCCCTCCTATCTCGGGATGAACGAGGCCGGCCTCGTCGCCGCCTGCCGCCGCATCGCCGCCGAGGCCGTCGAATGCCGCATTCGCCGGCTCACCGCGCCACCGGCGCTCCTGCTCAGCGCCGGCTTCGACAGCGGCGCCATCGCCGGTCTCTGTGGTCCGGTCCTCACGGCTGCGGGCCGCAAGCTGATCGCGGTCTCGTCGGTGCTGCCGGAGGACTATCTCGGCCCGCTGCGCTCGGTCCGCCGTTGGACGGAGATGTGCCGGCGCGACATGCCTTATCTCGACCTGCATTACTTTGTGCGCAAGGACGAGTCGCTCTTCGCCAATCTCGAGCGGATGTTCTACACGGCCGAGGGACCATCGATCGGCCTTCATCATGTGCGCGACGCCATGTATCGCGAGGCGGCGCGCGCGGGCGCCCGGCTGCTCATGGATGGGCTTGGCGGCGACGACACGATCAATCCCCGGGCCTCCAGCGCAGCCGTCTATTTTCTGCGCCGGGGCGATCTCGGCCAGTTCTGGCGCGTGCTGTGGGCCGGCGTTCGCGCGGGCGATACCGGGCTCCCGGACGTTCTGAGGGGAATCGTTGCCGCGTTTGCGCCGCTTTGGGCCAAACGTGCGGTGCGCGCCGTCGTGCGCGGCTTCGCACCGGCTTGGCCGGAGTCGCCGGTCGCGGCGCCCTTCGCCGCAGGCCTGGCGCGGGCAGGCACGATCGACCTCGACGATGTGCCGGGCGTCCCAAAGCCATACCAGACGCCACGCGAGGCGCGGCTGCGTTCGCTGCGCAACTGGATTGCGGCGCCGCGCCGGAATGCCGGCCCCGAAACCGCCGCCCACGGCTTGGAGCTGACCCGGCCCTTTGCCGACAAGCGGGTGGTGGAGTTTGGCCTGGCGGTTCCGGAAAAACTATACGTCAAGGACGGACGCGGCCGGTATCTGACGCGCGCGGCCCTGCGCGATGTTTATCCGGCGGAATTCCAGACGCGGAATCAGCGTCAGGATGCGCTGGATCCCGATCTCGCGGGAATGTTGTCGGCAAGCATTCCGCAACTTAGGGAAGAACTTGCGCGGATGGAGGACAGCCGGAGTCTCCGGCCCTACATCGATTTCGAGAAGCTGAAGTCCAACCTTGAGGCCGTGGAGCGAAAGCCCGCGCTGACGGTGGACGCGGTCACGCTCTTCCGCACGCTCCATGTGGCGCGCTACATCGCTTGGCTGCGGCGGGACAATATTTGAGGAGCAACGGCCCGACGGTCGCCGGTCACGAACTCTCGAAGCCCGGCTGGAAGAATTCCGGCCCGAAACCCTTGAGGGTCGTGTCGCTCCTCACATCGGACAGTATTACCATCGGGCTTTGCCAGCGTTTGCGCCCCGCTGCGCCAGTTGCGCTGTGATGGCCCTCCGGCATTTCGTCGGAGCGCGCACCCTCGAAATTCGTCATCACGATGACTCCCCCGGCCCGCTTTGCGGAAGCGGTGAATCTTCGATTTGCACGATCGAAACCTTAGCGTGTCTGGTCGAAATATCAATACCCGACCGGCGGTCCCGCGGCCTGCACAAGAGTGAAGAGATTGAGAAATCAATTTACATTTGGTAGGGACTAGGGAAACTTCAACATAGGTTGCCAATTCAACTTCATGATTTGACGCTGATTGCAGAGGCGCAGGTTGATACATCAACTATTGTTTCCATTGCCTCGGCGTCTTCCGCGCAGGCTCTGCGAACTTCTTCGCAGACATGGATTGTCAATCTGTCGACGCATGCGGGACAGACAGACCCTCGGGTCCTGCATCGCATTCGAATGAATAAAGATCGGCCTCGACGCGGTGGAGAACACCGGCCCTCACCTTGGAAGGCGGTCAAACTCCTCCGCACGCTCCATATGGCGCGCTATATCGCCTGGCTGCGGCGGGACAATATTTGAGGAGCAACGGCCTTACAGTCGCCCGTCACGAACTCTCGAAGCCCGGCTGGAAGAATTCCGGCCCAAAGCCCTTGCTGGCCGTTTCCCGGCGTACGTCTGAAAGAATGACCATCGGGCGTTGCCAGCGTTTACGCCCCGCCGCACCTCGATGGTCTTGCTCCTCCGCCATTTTGTCGGAGCGCTCACTCACAACATCTGTCATCAGAATGACTCCCCCGGCCCGCCTTCGCGAAGGCGGCGAACTTCAAACTCAAAGCGACTGGATTTTATCACATCGTCTACTGGGCGCAAGGCTCGGAAGGTCCGCCTCTTTTGTCCCCGGGGGACGTCTAAGTCGGTTTCGATCTCAACTATCATTGCGGCACCGGCCATTGCGACTCCGCGAGGCCTTTGGACGAAATAAATCTTTCACTCTTCCCGAGTCCAGGCGGTGTCGAGCGGTGTCCTCGCAGAGTCTTCGCCGCAATGCGGCATGAAAAAATTTCCTGCGATCTTCGCAATATCGGCGTTTGTCCGGTTGAAATCCGTAGAAAGTTCCTCTATTAACCTTGGCGTGGTAGGCGGGCGAAACGGGGCCAAGTCCTCACTCCTGCCTTGGGCGTTTGGGTTTCCTGATCAACTTTCTGCTGCCAAAGGAGGCGCCGTTGGCTAGTCCATTCCTCGGTGAAATAAGGTCGTTTGGTTTTAACTTTGCGCCTAGAGGCTGGGCCACGTGCGACGGCCAGATTCTGAGCATCGCGGCGAATACGGCGCTGTACTCTCTGCTGGGCACGATGTATGGCGGAAACGGCACCAGCACGTTCGGCCTGCCGGAGCTGCGCGGCCGTGCGCCGGTCAGCTTTGGGCAGTATTACACCCAAGGCGAATTGGACGGCACGGAAAACGTCACTTTGACGACCGCTTCGATGCCCTCCCATAACCATGCGTTCATGGGCAACACCGGGGCCGGCAACAGCCCGGCACCCCTCAATACCGTGTTGGCAAAGGTCGGCGGCAACCAGACACCGAACCACTACACAGACCCCTATGTCTCGACGATTGCGCTGAATGCGATGTCCGTCGGTCAGGCGGGTGGCAACCAGCCGCACAACAACATGCAACCCTATCTCGTGATCAACTACTGCATCGCGCTCTCCGGCGTCTATCCGTCGCGGAACTGAGCCGCTCGCCCCAAACTCTAAAGAGGACGTCCTCATGTCGACTCCATTCCTCGGACAGATCTCCATCTTCGCCGGCAATTTCGCACCAAGAGGTTGGACGATGTGCGCCGGCCAGCTTCTCTCGATCGCCCAGAACGCGGCGCTGTTCTCGCTGCTCGGCACCTATTACGGCGGCGACGGGCGCACCACCTTCGCCCTGCCGGATCTGCGGGGCCGCATCCCGTTGCACCAGGGCCAGGGACCGGGCCTTACGAACCGTGTCATCGGCGAGCAGTCGGGCAGCGAAAACGTGACGCTGATCTCCGCCCAAATGCCGTTTCACAACCACGCGCTCAATGCGTCCAACCAACCGGCCAACAAGATCGACGTCACTGCCACGGCGCTTCCAGGTACGCTCTCGAGTCCGGATTTTTTCTACACGGTCAATGACGGCTCGACGCCGGCCCCCACGTCCGAGACCATGGCAGGGGCAGCCTGCGGTATCGACGGCGGAAGCCAGCCGCACGCCAACATGATGCCGACGTTGACCATCACCTACATCATCGCCCTTCAGGGCATCTTCCCGTCGCGGAATTAAGGAGGGCTCCATGTCAACAGGATATGTCGGCGAAATCCGAATCTTCGGCTTCAACTTTGCGCCCATCGATTGGGCCTTTTGCCAAGGGCAGTTGATCCCCATCTCCCAGAACGAAGCTCTGTTCTCGATCCTCGGCACGACCTATGGCGGCAACGGCACGACCAACTTCGCCTTGCCGGACATGCGGGATCGCGCCGCGATGAGCCAGGGCCAGGGTCCTGGGCTCACCAATCGCGTGCTCGGTCAGGCGGTCGGCACGACCAGCGTCACGGTGACGAACCAGCAATTGCCGGCGCATATACACACGATCCAGGGCGCTCAAGGCCACACGTCAACGCAACAAACTGGCACGCCGACGAACCAAGCCTTTCTCGGATTGTCGAATCCGGGCAGGGCATACACGGACTCTGCACCCAACCAGGCGCTGGCGCCCGTGGCCATCGGCAACGCCGGCGGCTCGCAGCCGCACGACAACGTGCAGCCGCTGGAGACGTTGAACTTCTGCATCTGCCAGTATGGCGTGTATCCGTCGCAGAACTGATTTGTGGACCGCGTGACGGTATCGCAGGCGCCGCCGGCATTCGCATTGCCGGCGGCGCTCGTTTCGCAGGGCTATCGGCTCAGGCCCGAGACCGAGGCCGATATCCCGTTCCTCATGCGCCTGTTCGCCTCGACGCGCGCGGACGAGCTTGCGAGCACGCCTTGGACGCCGGAGCAGAAGGCCGCGTTTGTCGCCCAGCAATTCGAGGCGCAGCGCTATCATTATTACAACCGCCTGGAAAACTGCCGCTTCGCCGTCATCGAGCACGGGGGCGAAGCGATAGGCCGCCTCTACCTTCAAGAAACACCCACCAAGATCCACCTCGTCGACATCGCCCTGACGCCCGAGCGCCGGGGCGGCGGCCTCGGAACCGCGATCCTCGAGGCGCTGCTCGCGCTGGCGGGGACGGGCGGCCGGCGCGTCGACATCTTCGTGGAAAAGTTCAATCCGGCGCTCAATCTCTACCGCCGCCTCGGCTTCCGCGAGATCAAGGACGCCGAGGTCTATTGGGAAATGGAGTGGCTGCCGGAAACGGTCAGTTGAACAGCGACTGGTAGAGGAAGCCTCCCGGCTTCTTGCCCACTGGCACCAGGAACAGTGCGGCCTGCCCCAGCGCCTCATGTTCCACGCGGTAGAGCCGCTGCGGAATCATCTCCGGCACATCGACGGTGAAGATCAGCGAGAAGGCCGGCCGGCCGCTGGGCGGCAGCCGCTGCGCCTTCAGAAGCTCGGCTTCGCTCAAGGTCATGGCAATGGCCGGCCCGTCGTCGAAGGTGATGGTGAAGATTTGGCCCACCTTGTCCGCGAAATCCTCGAACACAAGCACCCGCTTCAACAGCTCTTCGTCCATGGCTCGAAAATCCCTCGTCTGGCCGCGTAGGAGAAAGCGGGTTCCTGGATACTTCAGAATGAGACATACTGGCAATGGCAATGCCGCCGCTCGGCGCCCGGAGGAAGCATCTGCATGGGCGAAGCCGCAATTGCTCCGCTCGATCGCTTGCGTCTGTTGGTGATGCGCGACGCGGCGCTGCAAGCCCGGCTCGCGCGTGCGGGCCCGGAATTCGCCGCCTGCGCGACGGACGCGGCGTCCGCTCACGGCATCGCCCTTTCGCCGGACGCTTTCGGCGAAGCCCTGCGGCCCGATCCGCTCGGCATCGGCTGCTGGGCGGTTCCGCCGGTGATGGGCAGGGATTGGCCCGGCGCCGATTGGCTTCCTGTCGACGTGCCGGTGAGCGGCGGGGAAGCCTCTGTCGATTGGAGCTATTTCGGCGGCGCGCCGCTCCGCGACGCGTTCTTCGAGGGCGCGCTTCGCCGGGCGCTCGGAAATCCGTTCAACCGCGTCTTCCGCTACCGCATGACGCTGGGCGATTTCGTTGCCGCGGCCAAGCGCGCGGACGCGCCGCCGCCCACCGGCTTCATTTTCCACATGTCGCGCTGCGGCTCGACGCTGGTGTCGCAGATGCTGGCCGCCTTGCCGGACATGTCGGTGATATCCGAGGCTTCGCCCGTCGACGCGATGGCGCGGGTTTGCCGCCTTTCGCGCGCCTTGTCCGGG
>Ga0335083_10010281_pt1 | contig 11315 bp, 9 predicted proteins | sample Lox_Sample_42_FD_206716 | JGI IMG/M metagenome (GOLD analysis project Ga0335083, IMG submission 206716) | Soil microbial communities from Loxahatchee National Wildlife Refuge, Florida, United States - Lox_Sample_4.2 | ecosystem: Environmental > Terrestrial > Soil > Wetlands | place: USA: Florida... | reverse complement strand
CCGAGTCGCCTAACGGCTGAGTTCAGCGGCCGCGAGCCGACTTGTCGGCACGCGGGCGCGCGGCGCCAGCCGCAAGCAGATGGCTCGGCCGCCCGCGGCCGAGCACTTTATGGGTCCCGCGGCCCGCTGCAACGATTTGTTGGGCGACGATTGCTTACGGCTTCTCTCGGTTGAGGACGCAAACCCTGACCTCGGACCCGACAAGGCCACCACTCTGGACTCGGACCTCTGAATCATTCTTGTGGCATCGACGCCTTGGTCCGTCTTGGCGATCGGAGACCGCTGAAACGAAGCTCTGAAGCCCCCGGACACGGAGAAGGTCTTCGAAGTTACCTTGGCAAATGAGACTCTTGGAAAGTGAGCCAGGCCACGAACGGCGCCGGGAGATGCATTTTGAGCCGTAGCGCTTTGGGAGCCCACCCCGACAATGTTCACTTATGCCTCCTTGCGGTGGGCCGTAGATTGCTCGGTAGCACCGAGGTCAGTCAAGGGCCCGGGTTCTCCTGTGCGAGAACCTCGCACAGGAGACGACCGCTCGCAGACCGTGATGGAGAGATTCTTAAGGAATTCATACTCGGATAATTCCAAGTCGCCCAACGGTTGAGTTCAGCGGCGGCACGCCGCTCTCTCAGCACGCGGGCGCGCAGCGCTCGTGTGCTCTCGACGCTCGGCCGCCCGCGGCCGAGCACTTTATGCGTCCCCGACCGCTGCAACGATTTGTTAGGCGACACCATGCTGTGAGCCATATCTTTTCTCGGCTAGGGTAAGCGAACGACTATAGCGACGAACCGACACCGCGCGCATCTCTCGAGCACAAAAAGCCCTCAGGACTCTCTGAGATGGAGTGGACACCATACTCCGAGAGTGCCTCGCGAATTGCAGGAGTTGCATGGACACCACGGACATGTAGATGACTCCAAGGCGGGTCACGAGAATGCTCACCATGGTGCAAATCGACGTCGCCAAGAACACTCAAGAACCACTCTTCTGGAGTGCCGCCGTCGACATCGAACACGGTGATGTCAGGCTTGGGAAGGATCGTGCTTCGGCAGGTGACAGCGACGGGAGTGTTCGTAGGGGTGCCACAGACCCAGACAGGCATGATCTTGGCTAGATCGATGAGCCTGGCTCCGAATCTTTCATCCACGACAACTGCTACTGAGTCTTACATGCTCTTACGCGGCGCTTCAGTGTCGCCTAACGGCTGAGTTCAGCGGCGGCACGCGGACCTTTTAGCACGCGGGCGCGCAGCGCTCGTGTGCTCTCAGCGCTCAGCCGCCCGCGGCCGAGCACTTTATGCGTCCACGCCCGCTGCAACGATTTGTTAGGCGTCACGGTGCAGGTTCGCCAGCTCTTGTTTCTCGATAGGACTTCAGAATTCCCACAAGCACCTCTTTACCCTGTGCGTAGTACTTCTCATCTGGCGCCTGCAGATCAAAGAGCAGAACGTCACTGCCCACAGAAGCGAATGCAGCGAGCTCTTGGCCAAGTCCGAAAAATTTCCAATCGGGAAGACCAAAAATTCCCGGGAGCTCGGACATGGCCGGACCCATTGCTTTCCACCGGCGCCCCGCAGTGTCAGGACCAGTGACCGTGAGTCGCTTCTGGTAATAGGCGACCCGTATGTAGAACCTCACCGTGGGATCTTCTTCAGGACGCCCAGAACCTATCGGCACGAGATCGAAGAGAGGCGCAGAACCTTGGTGGAAGCTCGACAATTTCTGCTTTTCCCAACCTTCCGGAATGTCGATAGAGAAGGAGCGGTTGGTAAGGCGACTGAGCACCGTATTCGTACTTTCAGCCGGCGTCGCAGGACCCGACAAGACCAGTAGCAGCGCGAGCGTGAGACTCTTGGTTCGGATCATGTGTGCAACCTCGTAGTGACGCCTAACGGTTGAGTTCAGCGGCGGCACGCCGCCCTTTTTGCACGCGGGCGCGCAGCGCTCGTGTGCGCTCTCGGCTCGGCCGCCCGCGGCCGAGCACTTTATGTGTCCCCGACCGCTGCAACGATTTGTTAGGCGGCCGAGCACAGCGTTCGGAAATGTTGCTGTCTGTAAAAGACATATGTTGAAAATTGCATGACTTGGCTAAGTGTCCCTATTTCCATCGACGCTGAGACCCGTAAGTTCTTTTAGTAACGCCCACCGCTCAGCTTCGGTCTTAGGCCCGCTTCTATTGACAACGCCAATATTCTTTACGAGATCGAGGACAGCAGACTGGAACTTTGCATAGTCCTCGTCTGACATTTCTTTTCGCGCCTTGACGAGCATATTTACCCAAGGCGTTTCCGGATCGTCGTCTAGGTTCAAGGCGCTTTCGACAGCATTTTGCTGCAGCCTGTGCCTCTTCCAGTCAGCGTAGTTCCGATATAAGTAGACGATCGCCGCAGCTGCAACGGCGAGGATCGCGAGTAGGAGGATAGGGCCCATACTGCCGCCTAACGGCCGAGTTCAGCGGCCGCGAGCCGACTTGTCGGCACGCGGGCGCGCGGCGTAAGCCGCATGCAAATGGCTCGGCCGCCCGCGGCCGAGCACTTTATGCGTCCCGCGGACCGCTGCAACGACTTGTTGGGCGACGACAGCACAAGGCCCTCTTGAGAAGCAAAGCCAAGACCGGATTCGGACAACCGGAAGTCATTGCTCTGGATCTCCGGACTCCGCGCCTTTCTTGAGGCGATTGATGCGCTCGACTTGCTCGTTGGGTGGAGGTTGTTCCGGGAACGGGAAGGCAGCCGCCGCAAGCATGGAAGCGCTCTTTGATCCTTTCTTAGCCCAGCGAATTGCGCGAACCATGAGCCACGCCAGGAATAGCAGCACGACAAGAGCGCTGCAGGTCCAGAGCAACCCACCCAGATCGTTCATTCATGCCTCCCTGCGTTGAGACGAACATTGCTCGGTAGTGCTGAGCGTAGTCAAGGGTCCGGCCTGTCCGGTGCGGGAGACTCGAACCCGGGGCGACCGATCACAGCTCGTCATGGAGAGACTCTTAGGGAAGCGTGCTTAGTTAATGCCAAGTCGCCCAACGGCTGAGTTCAGCGGCGGCCCGCCGCCCTCTTAGCACGCGGGCGCGCAGCGCTCGGGTGCGCTCTGCGCTCGGCCGCCCGCGGCCGAGCACTTTATGCCTCCCCGCCCGCTGCAACGATTTGTTAGGCGACGGTGCGTTGCTCATTAGGTGAGGTTCTCTTGGATGTCGCTATGGAGCAAGTCGATGCCGCGAGTATGATTTTTAATCGAGAAATTTACTGACGGCAAAGACTGCACCGTAGAAGATCGCCAGACCCAATAGCATCCATCCAATTCTGCGCCAACTGATGCTCCGAATGTTTGGACCCTTCGAATGAGGGGTCTTCTTGGCGTCCGCGGCCATCGAGAAGAGACCGACGATGATTAGGCCGAGCAAGAACAGAATGGCAAGTGCGCTTAGAAGAACACCGCCAACATCGAGCAGAGTCAGGTCTGCCAGCGGCTTGTGGAAGATTCCTACAATCCAGTCGCGCCACTGGCTCAGCCACTTATCCATGCCAAGAGTCCCATTTTTCTGCTGTGGAGTGGGTTACTGAGCCCCACCTTAGACGGGAAAATGGCACGCGTCTCGCGCGATGCGCTTCCCGTTCTTGATCGGGCCGTGAGGTTTCCATTAAGACCGTCGCCTAACGGCTGAGTTCAGCGGCCGGCCGCGGCCGCTGAAGCACGCGGGCGCACCAGCGCCCGCAGAAAGATAACGCTTGGCCGCCCGCGGCCAAGCACTTTATGCGTCCCGGCCCGCTGCAACGATTTGTTATGCGCCCCGAGCAGTCTCTTCATATAGAAACTCTTATGCCGCTGGCTAGCAGTGCAATGATCGATAGAACCAACCCTGGCAGTGCGAGGACGACACCAAATGTAATGAGGCGGCGATTGCGGCGCGTGACGCGGAGGCCTTTGCGACCGAATTCAAGCGCACCGTATGATGCTGCGAGCCCCAGCACAGCAAAGATGAGAATGCCGCTCAAGCCCATGCTGGGCGATGGACCCATGAACACAGCGATCACTGCTGCTGGCATTGCAGAGAGAAAGCCAATGGTGCCGAAGAGTGCCGAAGCAGCTCCTAGCAAGGCGTTCGTCTCCCCTTCTGGAGTGAGGGCTCGCGCCTTGGCGGGGTCAGACAGAGCTTCGATGGCCGCCTCGCCAATGAGCTGTGCGAAGATTTCTCTTAGTAAGGACACTGACCTCTCCTTGGCGCATAACTATTAATTAGATCCGTCGTAAAACCGGTCAAACACGTCATATATCCTGCTCGCCATCCGCCCAAGTCACTGATAAACATGACCGGTCGCATGATAGGCGACATGCAACGCCGAGCGATAGGCGACGCGGAGATAGACGACATTGGACCCCTCCCGACCCCTCACCCTCTTCACCGTGGTGCGTGAGCGCCTGCGGCTGCGCCACTACAGTCTGAGGACCGAGAAGTCCTACATCTGGTGGATGCGCCGTTATATACGCTTCTGCGGCGGGCGTCACCCGCGTGCATTGGGTGCCGCGGAGATCACCACCTTCCTCACGCATCTTGCGGTTGACATGAAGGTTTCCGCATCCACGCAGAACCAGGCGCTGCAGGCCTTGCTCTTTCTTTATCGCCACGTTCTGGAAGTCGAGCTGCCGCTGATCGATCAGATCGTGCGCGCCTCCCGCCCGCGACGGCTGCCGGTGGTACTGACGCGCGAGGAGGTCCGCCGGGTGCTGGCCCAACTGCAAGGCGGCGCCCGACTGATCGTCGGATTGCTCTACGGTGGCGGCCTCAGGCTGAACGAGGCGCTGGAACTGCGGGTGAAGGATCTGGATCTGGAACGTCGCACAGCTACCGTGCGCAACGGCAAGGGTGGCAAGGATCGCGTCACGGTGATACCGGTGGAACTCGTGGCGCCGCTGCGGGATCATCTGGCGGCGCTGGCGGCATGGTTCCGGCGCGAGCGCGATGCCAATGCGCCGGGTGTGCCGCTGCCTTATGCACTCAAGGCCAAATATCCGGACGCCGGCTTCTCTCTCGCCTGGCAATGGGTATTTCCTTCGCGCACGCTCAGCCGCGACCCTTACGACGGGATGATGATCCGCTATCACATCCACCACCGTGCCCTGCAACGCGTCGTGCAACAGGCCATCCACCGCTCTGGCATCACCAAGCCCGCGGGTTGCCACACCTTCCGCCACTGCTTCGCCACGCACCTGCTGGAATCCGGCAGCGACATCCGCACGGTGCAGGAGCTGCTGGGCCACTCGGACGTGAAGACCACGCAGATCTACACCCACGTGCTGAACCGCGGCGGTCAGGCGGTGAAAAGCCCGCTGGACGGCCTGTTTTAGCGGGTTATCACCATTGGCCGGGGCTCCGTCCGCCCGCTGGCGCGCGCGTGCCCGGGAGCGGATAATCCGCCCTCTTTTTCCCTTCACCCTCGCGAATGGCCGAAAAACTGACTCCCGCCGAAGCCGCGCTGCGCGACGCCGCCCGCGATTACCACCGCCTGCCCGCCCCGGGCAAGGTTTCCGTATCCCCGACCAAGCCGCTGACCAACCAGCGGGACCTGTCGCTTGCGTACTCACCGGGCGTGGCCTACCCCTGCCTGGATATCGCGGCCGATCCGCGCGCGGCGGCGGATTACACCTCCCGCGGCAACCTGGTCGGCGTGGTCACCAACGGCACCGCAGTGCTGGGCCTGGGCGACATCGGCCCGCTGGCCGCGAAGCCGGTGATGGAAGGCAAGGGCTGCCTCTTCAAGAAGTTCGCCGGCATCGACGTGTTCGACATCGAGCTGGCCGAGCGCGATCCGGACAAGCTGATCGAGATGATCGCGGCGCTGGAGCCCACGCTCGGCGGCATCAACCTCGAGGACATCAAGGCGCCGGAGTGCTTCTACATCGAGCGCAAGCTCACCGAGCGCGTGAACATCCCGGTGTTTCACGACGACCAGCACGGCACGGCAATCATCGCGGCCGCGGCGATCCGCAATGGCCTGGAACTGGTAGGCAAGGACATCGGCAAGGTGAAGGTAGTGGTCTCGGGCGCTGGTGCCGCGGCGATTGCCATTCTCGACCTGCTGGTGGGCCTGGGGCTGGATCGCAACAATGTGTGGGCCTGCGATTCCAAGGGCCTCATCTATGAAGGCCGCGGCGAGTACAACCCGGAGAAGGCGCGCTACGCGCAGAAGTCAAAACTGCGCACGCTGGCCGACGTGATGCCGTACGCGGACGTGTTCCTCGGCTGCTCCACCGGCGGGGTGATGACGCCGCACATGGTGGTGGACATGGCGCCGCGCCCCATCATCCTGGCGCTGGCGAACCCGGAGCCGGAGATCCGCCCCGAACTGGCGAAGCTGGCGCGGCCGGATTGCATCATTGCCACCGGCCGTTCGGATTACCCGAACCAGGTGAACAACGTGCTGTGCTTCCCGTACATCTTCCGCGGCGCGCTGGATTCGGGCGCGACGAAGATCACGGCGCAGATGAAGCTGGCCTGCGTGAAGGAGATCGCGGATCTCGCGAAAGCCGAGATCAGCGAGGAGGTGGCCAGCGCCTATGCGGGCCAGGAGCTCTCCTTCGGCACGGACTACATCATCCCCAAGCCCTTCGATTCGCGGCTGATCCTGCGCATCGCGCCGGCGGTGGCGGCCGCGGCGGCGGCCTCGGGCGTGGCCACGCGACCCATCGCGGATCTGGAAGCCTATCGCGCGCAGCTGGCGCGGCAGTTCTCCTCGGGCGGCATGTTGACGCGTCCGGTTTTCGGCGCGGCGCGCGCCTCGACGCGCAAGCGCATCGCCTATGCCGAGGGCGAGGACGAGCGCGCGCTGCGCGCGGCGCAGGTGGCGATCGAGGAGGGCCTCGCATCACCGATTCTCGTCGGCCGTCCGGCGGTGATCGAGGCGCGCATCAGGAAGGCCAACCTGCGGCTGCAGCTGGGCAAGGATGTCACCGTGGTGAATCCGGATGACGACCCGCGCTTCAGGCAGTACTGGCAGACCTACCACCGCATCATGGGCCGACGCGGCGTGAGCCCGGATGCGGCCAAGGCCGCGGTGCATCGCTCCACGACCACCATCGCCGCGCTGATGGTGCACCTCGGCGACGCCGACGGCATGCTCTGCGGCCTGCAGGGCCGCTACGACGCGCACCTGGAGCACATCCGCGACGTGATCGGCCTGCGGGAGGGCGAGCCTGCGCTGGCGGCGCTTTCCGGCCTCACCCTCGACAAGCGCACGCTGTTCATCGCCGACACCTACGTGAACGAGGCGCCCTCCTCCGAGCAACTGGCGCGCATCGCGCGCCAGGCGGTGCGCGAGGTACGCCTCTTCGGCCTGACGCCCAAGGTGGCCTTCATCTCGCATTCCAACTATGGCTCCTCACGGCGTGAATCGGCCAAGCGCATGCGCGAGGCCTACGACCTGTTCGCGAAGCAGAACCCGGACGTGGAATGCGATGGCGAGATGCACGGCGACGCGGCGCTCTCCGAGGTCGTGCGCCGCGGCATGCTGATGGACAGCCGCCTGACCGGCGAGGCCAACATCCTGATCTGCCCGAACATCGACGCCGCCAACATCCTCTTCAACGTGCTGAAGGCGGTGGATGGCGAAGGCACCACGGTGGGCCCCATCCTGATGGGCGTGGCCAGGCCGGCGCACGTGCTGACGCCCTCCTCCACGTATCGCCGCGTGCTGAACATGACGGCGATCGCGGCGGCGCAGGCGGGCATGCCGGCCGTGGTGAAGCGCGCGGTCCGGGCCTGAGCGGCGCTACTCGCCTTCCCAGTAATCCACGCTCTCGCTGGCGCGCGCCACGTGTCGCACCATGCGTGGCGAGCCGTCCGGCGCGGTCTGCCGCGACAGCAGCGCGATCTTGTTCGAATCCGGATACTCCACGGTCTCCGGCGTGATCAGCGTGCTCACCGCGAGGTAGCGCAGCTCCTCGGTGCCGGTGTTGACGATCTGGTGCGCGCTCTCCGGTCCGCCGGGCGGATTGGCGATGAAATCCCCGGTGCGCAGCGTGTAATGTTCATCGCCCACGCGCAGCTCCCCGCTGCCCTGCAGGATGAAGAACATCTCCTCGTTGGCATGATGGTTGTGCAGCGGAAAGGCGCGCTTGCCCGGCGGCACCGCGGTGATGTTGTAGCCCAGCAGTCGCGCGCCGATGCGCGCGCCGACCGCGCCCATGCGGGATTCGAAGCGCTCCGCCGCCTTGCCGGTGGGCCGGAAGGCCTGCGGCCGGTCGCCCAGCTGCACCTCCTCGAGGTTGATGACGGGCTTCGCCTTCTCGCTCATGTCTCCTCCCTGCGCGCGCGCGAGCGGTCGATGTGGCCGAGGTCGCGCGCCGGATCGATGCGATCGCGCACACGTTGCTTGAGCTCGGTGATCTCGGGAAAGCGGCCCTGGGCCTTGCGCGACCACAGCATCGCGCCGTCGAGGACGATGTCGAATATGCCGCCGGTGCCCGGTTTCAACGTCAGCGACTCGAGGTCGCCGTCGAAGGTGGAAAGCAGCTCCTGCGCCATCCACGCGGCGCGCAGCAGCCAGCGGCACTGGGTGCAGTAATGGATCTCGATGCGATGGGCCATGCCGTGAGCATAGCCCGTGCCGGGCCGCGGTGCGCGCCCGGCGGAATGCGCGCGGCTTCAGTTGCGGATCTTGCGGATCTTTTCCAGCAGGCGTAGCTGCGCGGCGATCTGCGCCAGCTCGGCCTGCGCGCGCGCCTGGTCGATCTTGTCGTGCGCGCCGGCCAGGGCCTCTTCGGCGCGCTGCTTCGCGGCCAGTGCCGCGGCCTCGTCCAGGTCGTGCGCGCGGATGGCGGTGTCGGCGAGGATGGTCACCTTGTCGGGCTGCACTTCCAGCGCGCCGCCGCCGACGAACACGGACTGCTCGCCCTCGGCCGTCTTCACCCGCACCTCGCCCGGCCTGATCAACGTGAGCAGCGGCGCGTGCCGCGGCGTGATGCCGAGCTCGCCTTCCTTCGCGGGCACGAACACGGTCTCGGCCTCACCGGCGAAGATCTCGCCCTCGGCGCTGACGATGTCCACGTGGATGGTTTTGGCGGCCATTTACAGTGCCCGGCTCAGTTCAGCGTCCTGGCTTTTTCCACGGCCTCTTCGATGCCGCCGACCATGTAGAAGGCCTGTTCCGGCAGGTGATCGTAGTCGCCGTTCAGGATGCCCTTGAAGCCGCGGATGGTCTCGGCCAGCGGCACGATCTTGCCGTCCTGGCCCGTGAACACCTTGGCCACGTTGAACGGCTGCGACAGGAAGCGCTGGATCTTGCGCGCGCGGAACACGGTCTGCTTGTCTTCCTGGCTGAGCTCGTCCATGCCGAGGATGGCGATGATGTCCTGCAGCTCCTTGTAACGCTGCAGCACGGCCTGCACGCCGCGCGCGGTGTTGTAATGCTCCTCGCCGATCACCAGCGGATCGAGCTGGCGGCTGGTGGAATCCAGCGGATCCACCGCCGGATAGATGCCCAGCGCGGCGATGTTGCGGGAGAGCACCACGGTCGCGTCCAGGTGCGCGAAGGTCGTCGCCGGCGACGGGTCGGTGAGGTCGTCCGCGGGCACGTACACGGCCTGGATCGAGGTGATCGAGCCGGTCTTCGTCGAGGTGATGCGCTCCTGCAGCACGCCCATCTCCTCGGCCAGCGTGGGCTGGTAACCCACCGCCGAAGGCATGCGGCCCAGCAGCGCCGACACTTCGGTGCCGGCCAGCGTGTAACGATAGATGTTGTCCACGAAGAACAGCACGTCGCGGCCGCGGCCATTGGCCTGCTTCTCGTCGCGGAAATACTCGGCCATGGTGAGGCCGGTAAGAGCTACACGCAGACGGTTTCCGGGGGGTTCATTCATCTGCCCGTATACCATCGCCACCTTGGAGTTCTCGAGGTCCTTGGCATCGATGACGCCCGACTCGATCATCTCGTGGTAGAAGTCGTTGCCCTCGCGCGTGCGCTCGCCCACGCCGGCGAACACCGACAGGCCGCTGTACTGCTTGGCGATGTTGTTGATCAGCTCCAGCATGTTCACCGTCTTGCCCACGCCGGCGCCGCCGAACAGGCCCACCTTGCCGCCCTTGGCGAACGGCACCAGCAGGTCGATCACCTTGATGCCGGTGACCAGCAGGTCCTGCCCGCCCGCCTGCTCATCGAAGCTCGGCGCCGGCCGATGGATCGGCAGCGTGCTCTGCGCGGCGACGGGCCCGCGATTGTCCTGCGGCGTCCCCAGCACATCCATGATCCGCCCCAGCGTGGCCTTCCCCACCGGCACATTGATCGGCTTGCCCGTGGCATTCACCGCCAGCCCACGCTTCAGCCCTTCAGACGACCCCATCGCAATGGTGCGCACCACCCCATCGCCGAGCTGCTGCTGCACCTCCAGCGTCAGGTCCGCATCCGCGAGCTTCAGCGCCTCGTACACGCCGGGTATGGATTCGCGCGGAAACTCCACGTCGATGACCGCGCCGATGATCTGGGTGATTTTGCCGGTAGCCATTGGTAATGCTTCCTCAGACGAATACTTGCGTGGCCGTAAACGGCCGACAGTCGTGACAGACAGATGCTCGCGCCGCCGTATGGGCCGCGGGATGAATTTTCCGGCTTTCCGAGGGACCGTGCGCGCCATGGATGGCGCGCCCGGAGCCTCCAGGGATGGATTCACGGCGTTCCCGAAGGAACCCGAAGAATGCAGCCCGCGGCTGTGCAGTGGTGCAAATCTTCATACTGCGGCTGCTCCACCAACGATCTCGGCAAGCTCCTTGGTAATCGCCGCCTGCCGCGCCTTGTTATAGACGAGCTGCAATTCGCCAATGAGCTTCCCCGCATTATCGGTAGCCGCCTTCATGGCCACCATGCGCGCCGCCATCTCCGCCGCGACGTTCTCGACCGCCCCGCGATACACCTGCGACTCGACGTAGCGCATCAGCAGGCCATCGAGGATGTCGCCCGCCGAGGGCTCATAGATATAGTCCCAATGCTCCTGCAGCGCACCCTTGTCCGACGGCGTCACCGGCAGCAGCTGCTCGATGCGCGGCTTCTGCGTCATGGTGTTCACGAACTCGGAGTGGATCAGGAACAACCGGTCGATCTTGCCGGCGCGGTAGGCATCCAGCATCACCTTCACGGCGCCGATCAGCTCGTTCACATGCGGCTTGTCGCCCAGCCCGGAAACGCTGCCCATCACCGGAATGTCCAGCCGGCGGAAGAACGCGATGCCCTTGGCACCGATCAGGCACAGGCTGACACCCGCGCCCTTCTCCTGCCATTCCTTCACCGCGCCGAGCGTGGCGCGGAAGATGTTGGCATTCAGGCCGCCGGC
>Ga0335083_10010280_pt1 | contig 11316 bp, 12 predicted proteins | sample Lox_Sample_42_FD_206716 | JGI IMG/M metagenome (GOLD analysis project Ga0335083, IMG submission 206716) | Soil microbial communities from Loxahatchee National Wildlife Refuge, Florida, United States - Lox_Sample_4.2 | ecosystem: Environmental > Terrestrial > Soil > Wetlands | place: USA... | reverse complement strand
GTAGCCGCATCACCTCGTCGAAGTTGCGGCCGGTGCTCATGGGATAGGTGAGCATCGCCTTGATCTTCTTGTCCGGGCCGATGATGAACACCGAACGGACGGTGGCGTTGTCGGCGGCCGTGCGGCCTTCCGACGTCGTGCCGGCGCCCTCGGGCAGCATGTCGTAGGCGGTCGCCACCTTGAGCTCGGGATCGCCGATCATCGGGTAGGTGACCTTGTGGCCCTGGGTCTCCTCGATGTCCTTCGACCACTTCTCGTGATTGCCGACCGGGTCGACCGAGAGGCCGATGATCTTGGTGTTCATCGCCTCGAACCTGGGCTTCAGCCCGGCCATGTAGCCGAGCTCGGTCGTGCAGACCGGCGTGAAGTCCTTCGGGTGCGAGAACAGGATGGCCCAACCGTCGCCGATCCACTTGTGGAACTCGATCGGTCCCTGGGTGGTCTCGGCCTTGAAATCGGGCGCGGTGGAATTGATGCGTAGCGTCATAGTCTTGTCTCCTTTAGACGGCCCATCATCGCGTTTGGAATGCTAAGCCACAACTGGCCGGGCGCTAATTCTTGCTAATCACGGCTTGGGCGGAATCCAGCTGATCAGACCGAGGCCGCCATCCACCTCTATCGTGGTTCCGACCACATAACGACCAAATCTTTCTGACAATACGGCGACGGCCATTTGCGCCACGTCGTCGGGCGTGCCCGGCCGGCCGAGCGGGATCTGGCGCAGCATCTCGGCCGGGTCGCGCGTGAATCCGCCGCCGGGGATCGAGCCGGGGGCGATCGCATTGACGCGGATGCCGTCCGGCGCCAGCACGCGGGCGAGTTCCTTCATCACCATGGTCATGCCGGCCTTGGAGGCCGAATAGTGCGGCAGCGTGCGCGGCGTCTCGCGGTGCATGGAGGTGACCAGGAGAATGCGTCCCTTTATCTTCTTCTCCTTCATCTGCCGGCCGATCTCGCGCGCCAGGAAGAAGCCCGAGCGGAGATTGATGTTGGTCATGCCGTCCCAGGTCTCCTCGCTGACGGTGAGCGGCGTGTCGGTCTCGATGCGGCGCGGGCTCGCGGCATGGACGAAGAGCGAGATGGTGCCGAGCCTGGCCGTGGCTTCGCGCAGCAGGCCCTTCCAGCCGTCTGGCCTGGAGAGATCGGCCGCGACGTAGTCGAATTCATCTTCCGCCGGCGGGGCCGCGATGTCGCTGCCCAGCACTGTGGCGCCATCGGCCATCAGGGCCCTGGCGATGCCGCGGCCGATGCCGCCCGCGCAGCCGGTGACGAGGGCGCGCTCGCCCTCCAGAAGCTTCGTGTCCATGGTATCCTCCCCAAGAAGCGACGGAGCATGACGATGGCCCCTGCCGCACCGGTATTCGGTCAGATCAACATTGTAAGCGGCGATCTCGACAAGAGCATCGCCTTCTATCGCCTGCTCGGCGTCGACACGCCGGCCGATCGCGTCTGGCGCACGAAGACCGGCGCGCATCACGCCAACGCGGTGATCGCGGTCGAGGATGGGAACATCCATCTCGATTTCGACAGTCCCGCTCACACGCGGCACTGGAACAAGGGCTGGGCAGGCGAGGCCGGCCTCGCGGGGCGCATCGTGCTCGGCTTCGACGTCGCCTCGCGCGCCGAGGTCGATGCGCTGCACGGCAGGATCGTCGCGGCAGGCTATCGCAGCCTGCAGGCGCCATGGGATGCCTTCTGGGGCGCGCGCTATGCCGTCGTCGAGGATCCCGATGGCGTCGCTGTGGGCCTGATGAGCCCGATCTCGGCCGCGCATCGATCGACGCCGCCCAACGTCTAGCTATGGCAAAGACCCGACTCGATGTGGCGTTGGTCGAACGAGGCCTCGCGGAAACACGGGCCGCGGCTCAGCGGCTCGTCATGGCGGGACTCGTTTTCTCCAACGACAGGCGGCTCGACAAGGCAGGGCAGGCCGTTGCCGTCGAAATGCCGCTCGAGGTGCGCGGCCAGCCGCATCCCTACGTCTCGCGCGGCGGGCTGAAGCTCGAAGAGGCGCTGGACCATTTCGCCATCCCGGTCGAGGGCCGCATCGCGCTCGATGTCGGCTCGTCTACAGGCGGCTTCACGGATTGCCTGCTGCAACGGGGCGTGGCCAAGGTCTATGCCGTCGATGTCGGCACCAACCAGCTTGCCTGGAAGCTGCGTTCGGATCCGCGCGTCGTTTCGATGGAGAAGACCAACATCCGCGACGTGACGCGGGCACAGATCCCCGAGCCGATCGACATGATCGTCTGCGACGCCTCGTTCATCGGTCTGCGCACCGCGCTGCCCGCTGCGTTGGCGCTGGCCGGTCCGGGCGCGCATCTGGTGGCGCTGATCAAGCCACAGTTCGAGGTCGGCAAGGGCCGCGTCGGCAAGGGCGGCATCGTGCGCGAGCCGGAGCTGCACAAGGAAGTCGTCGACACGATCACCGCATGGCTCGGCGAGCAACCGGGCTGGCAAGTGCTGGGTGTTACCGACAGTCCGATCACCGGCGCGGAGGGGAACAAGGAGTTCCTGATCGCTGCACATCTGTCATCCTGAGCGAAGCGAAGGATCTAACGCTTCAACGGCGCCTTCGGTCGATCTGCCAGGTCTTTCGCTGTGCTCGGGACGACAGGGGCTAGCGGGTCGCCAAGCTCACCCGGAACTTGTTGTTGTCGGCGAGCGTCGTGAACGAGGCGAAGTGCGCCTTGAGCAGCGGCTCATAAGGCAGGCCGCGATTGGCGACCATGTAGAAGCGGCCGCCGGGCTTCAACGCTTTCGCCGCCGCCTCGATCAGGTTCTGGCCGAGCGACGGCGTCGAGGCGCGGCCAGTGTGGAAGGGTGGATTGCAGACGATGGCGTCGTAAAGCTCGAGCGCGGGCTCGCTCGTGAGGTCGAGCCAATGGAACGAGGCACGCTTGTCGTCGACGTTGGCGCGTGCGGCATCGAGGGCGAGATGTTCGGCGTCGATCAGGTCGATGTTCTCGATGGCAGCAGAGCGCGCCAACACCTCGCGCGCGAGATAGCCCCAGCCGCAGCCGAAGTCGGCGACGTGGCCTGCGAGATCGTTGGGCAGATGTCTCGCCAGCAGCGCCGAACCGTCGTCGATCTTGTCCCACGAGAATATGCCGGGCTGACTCAGCCATCCGCCGTTGACGGGCTGCGGCTTGGCGAGACCTCGCCAGTAGTCGGGCGGGGCTGTCTTGCCCTTGGTCAGCCAGAAGACGCGGCTGTGAAACTTCGGGGCCGAGCCCTCGAGGCCCAGCGCCTTGCCGACCTGCTTCTCCAAGCTTGGTGCACCATCGTCGTTGCTGCCCGCGCACACCAGAGTGCCGCCGTCGGCCAGCAGCGCCCAGCCGCGGGCGAGGTTCGCGAAATTCTCCTCCTTGTGCTTGGTCGCCAACACCAGGCCGAGCGCTTGGCCGCCCTCGGCGAGACGCGGCACGACATTCCAGCCGGCGCGCTGAAGGCGCAGGAAATCGGGCCGGAACGACTGCTCGGCCACGGTATCGCGGAAGGGTCCTAGCTCCGCCCGCAGGAAGAACGCCCGTTGGGGAACGAGCGCTTCGGTGTCGAAGGCGTGGGCGAGGGCGCGGCTGGCCTGGCTCACGGCACCAGGACGGCGCGTCCCATGATCAGCCCCTTGCGCAGCTCCTGGAGCGTCGCGTCGGCCTCGTCGAGCTTGCGCTTGATGACCGGCACCGGCTCGGCCTTGCCCGCGGTGACAAGGTCCATCATCTCCTTCATCTCGGCGGGCGTGCCGGTCACGGAGCCCATGACCGCGTTGCCGGTGAAGGCAAACATCGGCATCGGCGTCGAGAAGGTGCCGCCGAACAGGCCGACGACGATCAGCCGTCCGCCACGACCCAGCGCGCGCCAGCCGAACTGGGCGGAGGCTTCCGCACCCACGAAGTCGATGGCGGCGGCGACACCCGCGCCGCCGGTCAGGTCCATGATCTGCTTGCGCGCTTCCTTCTCGCGCGGATCGACGACGGCGCACGCGCCGTTCTTGAGCGCCAGCTTGCGCTTGTTCTCGTCGATGTCGGCGACGATCGGCTCGCGGCCCAGCACGGCCTTGGCGAAGCGCACGCCCATCAGGCCGACGCCGCCCGCGCCGATCACCAGGATCGGCTTGCCGCCGTCATGGCCCTTGGCCTTCTTCACTGCGCCGAACGCCGTGATGCCCGAGCAGGCATAAAGGCAGGCGAGCTCCTCCGGCAGGTTGCCGTAGGGATAGAGATATTTCGGATGCGGGCAGAGGACATGGTCGGCATAGCCGCCATCGTCGTTGACGCCGAGCGCATGCGGTGTCGGGCAGAGATTCTCGGTGCCGTTCTGGCAGTACCAGCACTTGCCGCAGCCGATCCAGGGATAGACCACGGCCTTGTCGCCGACCTTGGCGCCCTTGGCGTCGGGGCCCAGTGCGACAACTTCACCCACGATCTCGTGGCCCATGGTGCGCGGCGGGTTCATGGTCTTGGCGGTCGAATACTTGTTGCCGCCGCCCATGTCGAAGAAGCCTTCCCAAAGATGGACGTCGGAATGGCAGACGCCGGCGGCCGTGATGCGCACCAGCACCTCGGTGCCCTTGGGCGCGGGGTTCGCCTCCTCGACCTTTTGCAGGGGCTGACCGAACTCGACGACCTTATAGCTCTTCATCGGGCGTTTCCTTGTGTGCTAGAGAGCAGGCAAATTAGTTGGGAGGACTAACAATGTTAAGGCGCGAAATCTTCACGATCACGGCGCTCGCGTTGTTGCCGAGCGTCGCGTCCGCGCAGGAGACCGTCAAGATCGGCCTGATCCTGCCCATGACCGGCCAGCAGGCCTCGACCGGCAAGCAGATCGACGCCGCGGTCAAGCTCTACCAGGCCCAGCACGGCACGACGGTCGCCGGCAAGAAGGTCGAGGTGATCCTCAAGGACGATACCAGCGTGCCCGACGTCACCAAGCGCCTGGCGCAGGAGTTGGTGACCAACGACAAGGTGGTGGTCCTCGCCGGCTTCGGCATCACGCCGTCGGCCAAGGCGACGGCGCCGATTGCGACGCAGGCCAAGGTGCCGGAGATCGTGATGGCCGCGGGCACGTCCTCGATCACCGAGGACTCGCCCTATATCGCACGCACGAGCTTCACGCTCGCGCAGTCGTCGGTGCCGATGGCGCAATGGGCCATCAAGAACGGCATCAAGAAGGTCGTGACCCTGGTCAGCGACTACGGTCCCGGCGTCGATGCCGAGAAATCCTTCAGCGACACGTTCAAGGCCGAGGGCGGCACGATCGTCGAGAATTTGCGCATTCCCATGCGCAGCCCCGACTTCTCGCCGGTGCTGCAGAAGGTCGCCGACACCAAGCCGGACGCGCTGTTCGTCTTCGTGCCCTCGGGCACCGGCGCGCAGTTCGTGAAGCAGTTCACCGAGCGCGGTCTCGACAAGTCGGGCGTCAAGTTGATCGCGACCGGCGACGTCACCGACGACGACCAGCTGAACGGCATGGGCGATGCGGTGGTGGGTGTGATCAACGCGCACAATTACTCGGCCAACCACAACAGCGCGCTGAACAAGGAGTTCGTCGCGGCCTTCAAGAAGGCCAACAACGGCCTGCGCCCGAACTTCATGGCCGTTGGCGGCTATGACGGCATGCACCTGATCTACGAGGCGCTGAAGAAGACCAATGGCGACACCAACGGCGACAAGCTGATGGCCGCCATCAAGGGCCTGTCTTGGGAGAGCCCGCGCGGTCCCATCTCCATCGATCCCGAGACCCGCGACATCGTGCAGAACATCTATATCCGCAAGGTCCAGAAGGTGGACGGCGAGCTCTACAACGTCGAGTTCGAGACCATCCCGAACGTCAAGGACCCGGTGAAGGCTGCCAAAAAGAAGTAGCGCATCGCCCATGGCCACGATCCTCTTCGACGGCGTGGCCTACGGCATGTTGCTGTTCGTGCTGGCCTGCGGGCTGGCCGTGACCCTGGGGTTGATGAATTTCGTCAACCTTGCGCATGGCGCCTTCGCCATGGCGGGCGGTTACGTGACCGTGCTGCTGATGGACAATTGGCACGTGCCGTTCCTCGCCACCGTGCCGGTCGCCTTCGTGCTGCCGGCGGCGATCGGCCTGGTGCTGGAGCGCACGCTCTATCGCCACATGTACGGCCGCTCCCACCTCGACCAGGTGCTGTTCTCGATCGGGCTCGTCTTCATGGCAGTGGCGGCGACGGACTATTTCCTGGGATCGAGCCAGCGCAACGTCCATCTGCCGGCCTGGCTGCAGGGCCGGCAGGAGATATTGGGCGTCAATGTCGGCCTCTACCGCGCCTTCATCATCGTGCTGTGCGGAGCGCTCGTGCTGATCTTGCAGGCCGGCCTGATGAAGACCCGCTTCGGCAGCCGCCTGCGCGCCGCCGTCGACGATGCCAGGGTCGCGCGCGGCCTCGGTATTCCCGTGGGCCTCGTCTTCGCCATGACCTTTGCCGTCGGCTCGGGGCTCGCGGGGCTGGGCGGCGCGCTCGGAACGGAGTTGCTCGGCATCGATCCCTACTTCCCGCTGAAGTTCATGATCTACTTCCTGATCGTGGTCACGGTCGGCGGCACGTCGGGCATCCTGGGACCGTTTCTCGCCGCGATGCTGCTGGGCGTCGCCGACGTGGCGGGCAAGTACTATCTCTCCTCGGCGTTGGGCGGCTTCGTGATCTACGTGGTGCTGATCGCGGTGCTGGTCGTGCGCCCCGACGGCCTCTTCTCGAGAGCGCGATGAGCGCAAGCGAGAGCCTCAAGCGGCGCGCGCGCTGGCGTTGGGCGGAGATCGTGTTTTGGCTGGTCGCATTCGGCGCCATCGCGCTGCCCGCGGGCCAGCACCTGATCCTGAATGAGATTGCGATCCTGGCGCTGTTCGCGCTCTCGCTCGACCTGATCCTGGGCTACGCCGGCATCATCTCGCTGGGACATGCCGCGTTCTTCGGCTTGGGTGCCTACGCCGCCGGCCTGTCCTGCAAGCTGCTGTCGCCTGATCCGTTGCTCGGCCTTGCCATCGCGATGCTCGCCGCCGCGATCCTGGGTGCGCTCACCAGCTTGCTGGTGTTGCGCGGCAGCGACCTCACGCGCCTGATGGTGACGCTCGGCGTGGCGCTGGTGCTGCATGAGCTCGCCAACGCGCTGTCCGACTGGACCGGCGGCGCCGATGGCCTGCAGGGCATGACCGTCGGCCCGTTGCTCGGCGTCTTCGACTTCGATCTCTACGGCCGCACGGCTTACGCCTACAGCATCGCCACGCTGTTCGTGCTCTTCGTGCTGGCACGCGTCCTCGTGCAGTCGCCCTTCGGCCTGTCGCTGATGGCCATCCGCCGGAATCCGCTGCGCGCCTCGGCGCTGGGCGTGCCGGTGAACGGCCGGCTGATCGCGATCTACACCATCGCCGCGGCCTATGCCGGCGCCGCCGGCGCGCTGCTCGCCGAGACGACGGCCTATGTCTCGCTCGAGGTCCTGGAGTTCAACCGCTCGGCCGACGTGCTGCTGACCTTGATCATCGGCGGCCCGGGCTGGCTCTATGGCGGCATCGCGGGCGCCTTCGTCTTCAAGATCCTGCAGGACCTGCTGTCGTCCAGCGCACCCCAGTTCTGGATGTTCTGGATGGGCCTGTTCCTGGTCGTGCTCGCCCTGGTCGGCCGCGCGCGATTGCAGGCTCTTGTCATGCGGTTGAAGCCATGACCGCGGCGCTGGAAACCCGCGGTCTCGCCAAGCGCTTCGGCGGGCTGATTGCGACCAGCGACGTTTCCTTCGTCCTGGAACGTGGCGCTCGCCATGCGCTGATCGGGCCGAACGGTGCGGGCAAGACCACCTTCATCAACCTCCTCACCGGCGTGCTGGCGCCGAGTGGCGGTACCGTGCTGCTGGCCGGCGAGGACGTGACGCGATTGAAGCCCGAGGCCCGGGTGCGGCGCGGCCTGGTGCGCACCTTCCAGATCAACCAGCTCTTCGCCGATCTGACACCGCTCGAAACCTTGGCTCTCGCCGTCGGCGAGCGATTGGGGCAGGGGAGCGACTGGCGTCGCCGCGTCGGTGCCTCCGTGGCCCCCGAAGTGGATGCCATCGCCCGGCGCTTCGGCCTCGCCGATGTGCTCGACGTGCGCACTGACACCTTGCCCTATGGCAAGCAGCGCCTGCTGGAGATCGCCGTCGCCTTCGCCTGTGCGCCCCAGGTCCTGCTGCTTGACGAGCCAGCGGCTGGCGTGCCCGAGGCCGAGCGACGCGACATCCTCGACGCGATCGCAGCGCTACCGGCCGACGTCTCGGTGCTGCTGATCGAGCACGACATGGACCTCGTGTTCAGTTTCGCAAAGCGCATCTCCGTGCTGGTCGACGGCGCCTTGCTGGTCGAGGGCGAGCCCCGGGCCATCGCCGGCGACCCGCGCGTGCGCGCCGTCTATCTGGGCGAGGCGAGCCATGGCTGAATTGCTCGCCATCGAAAATTTGAGCGCGGGCTACGGCCGTGCGGTCGTGCTGTCGGACATCGCCTTCAGGCTGGGCGAGGGCGAGGCGTTGGCCGTGCTCGGCCGCAACGGCGTCGGCAAGACGACGCTGATCGACAGCATCGTGGGCGTGACGCGCCGCTTCGCCGGGTCGCTCAAGCTGAGCGGCCGCGAGCTCGGGGCCCTGGCGCCCGAAACGCGCGCGACGCTCGGCATCGGCTGGGTGCCACAGGAGCGCAACATCTTCCGCTCGCTCACCGTCGAGGAGAACCTGACCGCCGTCGCGCGGCGGGGACCCTGGACGCTCGAGCGCATCTTCGAGCTGTTCCCGCGCCTGAAGGAGCGGCGACGGCAGGGCGGCGGCTCGCTGTCGGGCGGCGAGCAGCAGATGCTGGCGATCGGCCGGGCTCTCGCGACGAACCCCAAGCTTCTTCTGCTCGACGAGCCGACCGAGGGCCTGGCGCCCATCATCATCGAGGAGCTGCTGCGGGCGCTTTCCCGGCTGTTCCGCGAGGAGCGCATGGCCGGCATCATCGTCGAGCAGCATGCCCACAAGATCCTGCCCATCACCGACTGTGCGCTCGTCCTTGATCGTGGCCGCGTGGTGCTGCAGGCCACGAGCGCATCGTTGCTGGCCGATGGCGCACCCCTGGAGCGCTATCTCGGCGTGACGGGCGGCTGAACTCGCCTGGCAGTTCCTCGAAAGTCGTTTACAGCTCCCGACCGTTATCCCACTCTTCGAATAACGGTGCGCCATACAGGACGCACCGACTGGAGGAGACGATGGCCGATCGAGTGGGCGCCCTGAGGCGTCGTGATGTGTTGGCTGGCGTGGCAGGAGCGATCGCGGCTCCCGCGATCGTCCGCGCGGCGCCGTCGGGCAAACCGGTGCGCGTGGGCGCGACCTTGTCGCTGACGGGTTTCCTGGCGCAGACGGCCATCGTGCACAAGATCGCCTCGGAGATGATGGTCGAGGAGATCAATGGCCGGAATGGATTGCTCGGCCGGCCGATCGAATATGTCCTGCTCGACGATCAGTCCAAGCCCGAGACGGCGCGCAGCCTCTATGAGAAGCTGATTACGGTCGACAAGGTGGACCTGATCCAGGGGCCGTATGCCACAGCGCCGATCCTGGCGGCGATGGGCGTGGCGCAGCGCTACGGCAAGGTCATGGTCCAGAGCAGCATGGGCATCCCCAAGCTGCAGACCTACGATCGCGCCTTTCCCGCCACGCCGTTCGGGCCCGAGCCCAACGTCACCTATCCCAACGTCATCCTCGACGCGATCGCGACCTTCCCGACGCCGCCCAAGAACATCGTGGTGCTGACCTCGAAGTTCCCCTCGGCCCAGTTCATGGCCCAGGGCATGAAGGAGCAGGCCGAGAAGAGGGGCGTGAAGGTCTCGATGTATCTCGAGTACGAATCGGGCAATCGCGACTTCGGCGCCATCGCGGCGAGGGTGAAGGAGGCCAATCCGGATCTGCTTTGGGTCGGCTCGCTCGGTCTCGAGAGCAACCTGCTGCTCGAGGCGCTGCGCAAGCTCGACTACATGCCCAAGAACCACTTCCATCTCTATCCGGCGCCTGGACCGCTCGCTCTGTCGCCCGACGGCGACAAGGCGCTGTGCTCGACCTTCGTCGAGCCCGACGAGCCGTTCCTCAGCCGGCCAGGCTTCCGTCACCTCGCCGAGGAATTCAAGGTGCGGGCGACCAAGGCCAACCTGCCCTACAGCACCATCGACGCGCAGGGCTGCGGCATGATCTCGGAGTGGCAGATCCTCGAGGCCGGCGTGAACGGTGCCGGCAGCCTCGACGACGAGAAGATCGCGGCCTGGCTCAAGAAGAACCGAGTGACGACGGTCTATGGCAACCTGCGCTTCGACGGGCCCTACAATCACGGCGACGCCGCGCAGTTCATCAAGCAGGTGCAGAACAAGGAGTGGAAGGTCGTGTGGCCGAAGGACGTCGCGGCCCCCGGGATCAAGCTGATCGCTTCGTAAGTCCCGATGCCGAGCGCGACGCTTCTCGGCCAGGCGCTCATTTCGGGTGTCCTGGCCGGTGGGCTCTACGGCCTGCTCGCCATGGGCCTCAGCCTGAGCTGGGGCCTGCTGCGGCTGGTCAATCTCAGCCACTTCGCGCTCGCCTTTCTCGCCGCCTACATCGTCTACGAGCTCGGCACTACCTATCACGTCCAGCCCTGGTGGTCGGCGGCGATGGTCGTGCCGCTGATGTTCGCGATCGGCGCGGGCCAGCACTGGCTGTTCGACCGGTTCAAGGTAAACGAATTGGGCTCGCTGCTGATGACGTTCAGCTTCGCGGTGATCCTCGAGGCCGCGATCCAGCTCTACTGGACAGCCGACTTCCGCCGCTATGAGACGGAATATTCGACGCATTCCCTGAAGCTGGGCGCGTTCTTCGTTCCCGTGCTCGACCTCACGCTCTGCGTCGTGGCCGCGCTGCTGGCCTGCGGCACGTGGCTGTGGCTGCGCCGCACCTATGTGGGCAAGGCGCTGCGCGCCGCGGCGGAGGATCCGGAGATCGCCGCGGCCTACGGTGTCGATCATAAGCGGCTCGCCTATCTCCTGTCCGGCATCGGGGCGGCTTACGCCGGCATCGCCGGCACCTTCATTGCGCTGATCGCCACCTTGGCGCCCGCGCAGATCTGGACCTATCTCGGCGTCGTCTTTGCCGTGGTCATCATCGGCCGGCTGGGCAATCCGTTGGGCGCGCTGCTGGCCGGCATGCTGATCGGCGCCAGCGAATCGCTCGCCCAGGCGGTGCTGAGCCCGGCCTGGTCGCCGGTCGTGTCCTTCTCGGTGCTGATCGTGATCCTGCTGTGGGACCCGGAATGGCTATGAACGCCGCCCGCGATCTG
>Ga0335083_10010279_pt1 | contig 11316 bp, 9 predicted proteins | sample Lox_Sample_42_FD_206716 | JGI IMG/M metagenome (GOLD analysis project Ga0335083, IMG submission 206716) | Soil microbial communities from Loxahatchee National Wildlife Refuge, Florida, United States - Lox_Sample_4.2 | ecosystem: Environmental > Terrestrial > Soil > Wetlands | place: USA: Florida... | reverse complement strand
CTCATCGACTTCTACAAGCGCACTGGCGTGGAGCAGCGAATCCGCTGGTACGACGAGATAACGTTCATGCTGCCCGGCGGCCGCTCCTCGGTGCTGAAGCCGACATTCCTCCCCGCACCGATGCATGCCGGTCCGGCGTTTCTTGCATCCCCCGTGCTCGACTTCCCGGACAAGGTGGCCATCTCGCGCGCGTTGCTTGCACTAATACCCTCGCTGCCTGCCGACGACGGCCAGGACTTCCTGACCTGGCTACGCCGCCACGATCAAACGCGGCAGTCGATCGATCGCTTCTGGGCGCCGGTACTGATCAGCGCGCTCAATGAAGACCTCGACCGCGTCTCGGTCCGATACGCCGCGCTGGTCTTCCGCGATTCCTTCCTGAAGTCAGCCGAGGCAGGACGCATGGGGCTGCCAGCGGTTCCGCTTTCGCAGCTCTACGGCGAGGCCGCACGATACATCGAGGCGCGCCGCGGAAAGGTCCATTTTCGCGCGTCGGTAGATTCCGTGTCGGCCACCGATGAGTCTGTAACGCTTTGCGTGGGAGGCGAACAGATTCGCGTCGACTACGCTGTGCTGGCAACGCCGTTCAATCTTCTGGAAAAGCTGCTGCCTGACACACCTGAGCTTGAGCCGCTGCGCGAGCAGACACACCTCTTCAGCACGTCGCCCATCACCGGGATTCACTTGTGGTTCGATCGGGAAATCACTCCGCTGGAGCACGCCGTCCTGCTGGAGCGCACGATTCAGTGGATGTTTCAGAAGTCCAAGATCCTGGCGACGCGACGTGACTCGTCGGAAAGCGGCTGCTATCTCGAGCTCGTTGTGAGCGCGTCGAAGACGCTGGTGGAGAAGTCGCGCGGCGAGATCATCGATCTGGCCGTCCGCGAGTTGATCGAGTTCTTCCCTTCTGTTCGCGAGGCGAAGCTGACCAAGGCGACGGTGATCAAGGAAATCCACGCCACCTTTTCGCCGGTTCCGGGTAGCGATACCTACCGGCCCTCATACCAGAGCCCGTGGCCACGCTTGTTCCTTGCGGGGGACTGGACCTCAACCGGATGGCCCTCGACGATGGAAGGGGCGGTGCGCAGCGGCTACGGCGCGGCGACGGCGCTCACGAGCGCCTCCGGTAACGCGCAACAGTTTCTCGTGCCTGATCTGCCGGCGCGCGGTTTGATGAAGCTGTTTGAGTAACCGTCACGTTCCAAACATTTCCATCTGTTCTTCTCGCGGCCTGTTCTGCACCGAGACCGCTGCCCGGTCGGTGATCTCCCGTGTCAGCCCATGCTTCTTTCGCAAGCTTGCCATCAATTCTGAAATGCGCTTCGCATAGACTTTGCTGGCAAATGCGTTGGTCGCATAACGTTTGCGGTAGTCTTCGACAAGCGCTGGAAATTCTTTCTCCAAAAATGGCAGGAAGATGCTGGCCGAGCACGGTTTCAGGAACAGTGGATTGCCGAAGATGTATTTCCCGCCCGCTTCCTTCGTTGCCTTCACAATTGCGTCCAGCGCGGCCGGCGAATCCGTGATCCCCGGCACTACCGGTGCGCAGCTCACGCCCGCCTTAATGCCTGCCAGGCTTAGTTCTTTCACGGCTTTCAGCCGCAGATCGGGCCGCGGCGCACGCGGCTCAAGGATGCGCGCCAGCTTGGTGTCGAGTGTAGTAATGGTGATGTTAACGAACAGTTGATTGTGTTCGGCGATGCGCCGCAGCACGTCGAGGTCGCGCGTCACCAAATCCGACTTGCTGATGATGCCAAGCTCCAGGCCTCGGTGCTGCGCCAGTTCCTCCAGAATGCCGCGCGTTACTTCGAAGCGCTTCTCCGCCGGCTGATACGGATCCGTCGCCGTCCCGATGGCGATCTCTTCTCCGCGCTTCACCTTCTTCAGGTCGCGGCGCAGCAGCCATGCCGTCTGCTGCTTCACGTAGATCTTGCGCTCGAAGTCGACGCCATCGCGCATCTCCATAAACTCGTGGGTATAGCGCGCATAACAATATTTGCAGGCAAACTCGCAGCCGCGATAGGGGTTGATGGTCCAGGTAAATGGCATGCGCCGATTCGAGACGCAGCGGTTCAACAGCGCACGTGATGGCAGTGAGAAGTACTCGACGAAATGCCCCTGGCGCAGCGAAGCCCCCATCGCCGCCAGCTTAGCAATTCCGACCAGCTCGGCCTTGCCCTGATTGGCATCCTCGGGCGATTCGATCTCTATTAGCGGGTACATACGGCAGCTCTTGTATTCGCCTTTTGTTCGCCTAGAGTAAGCCGCGAAACAAGGCTTGTCAAGAGAGCCGGATCCGAATTTCTGTCGGTTTTCGACGCCGAGAGACGCTCTGCTTTTACACACCCAGGATGGTGTGTGTAACTGCCTGCCACCACGCCGGATTCGCGCGCCATAGATACACTGTTACCGTCTGGGCAACGATCATCACCGGCAACGTGTAGAGATACACCTTGTTGATGCGTCCGTCGACCACCAGGTCCCGCGCCATGCCAAGCACGATCAGGAGGTCCAGGCCCACATAGAAGATGTTGTGGTCGAACCAGAAGTCGAACCGCCCGATGGCGGCGTCCATCAATTGACAGCTTGCTATGAAGACAAGGCGCCGATGGTACTCCGGCTTCTTGCGCCAGTAGATCGCCAGCGCCACGCACGTCCCGAAGATCAGCATGTCGCAGAACGGGATCGACAGAAATGAGTCGACATCTTTCTGATGGAGTACCAAAGCGTCGAAGCGGGTCATCACCACAGCGACCGTGCAGCCCAGCACCACCATCGTCGCGGCTAGTCCGGCTCCGAACCAGCCAAGCGCGCGATGCAAACTCACCTTGCGCACGCGCACTAGCGCGGACTGCGCGATGAAGAAGACGATCCACGTTGAGAAGGCTGCGCCGTGCAGCCACAAGAGCATCGGCCGCGGTGGGTTGGCGTGGAAGAGATGGTCATCGACAGTACGGCTGAAGCCCCACACCACCAACCCTGCCATTACCAGCGACATGCTGAAGTAGAACCATCGGCTCAGGAAGGTCTTGAGCTGATTTGTGGTGCTTGGCGCCCGCTCGAGGCGAGTTGTCGGCTCGGCGTTTCCAATGGTCATGAAGCTCCTCGTTTGCGCACCGCAGCATGGCCGCAGCAGCAGTCTCTCAGCGCCGCTTCGGTGCACCTACACCTTAATTTTCGGAACACCCGGGAAATATTGGTGAATCACCTTAGCCGTATTCGCCTCTGGATTGCAACCACAATTCGATATTGAGTTGCGCAAATTCGATACCTCGGCAGTTACGGCGGGAAGACTTACCTGGGGAAGGCTCGCCTTGTAGGTACAAGCCCTTTCCGGCAGGATAGCGACGGCCCTGCCGAGCAGGTCTGATGGGATTAACGGATGCGAAATTGCCAAGGGAGTACTCAGCTAAGTTTCGCTCTGCGCAATAAGTTACAAGCCTCGCACAATCCACAGACAAACACTGTTACTTGGCGGGCCAGTTGCACTTGATCCAGCCACGGAGGAGAGTTATGAAACTATTCAGACCAATGGCATTGTTACTGGCACTGGGGGCATTCTCAGTTTGCGGAAAATTGACATCGGCTCAGCAGGACGTCGCTCCCGACTTCTTCGATCAGAAGCCTATGCAAAGCCAACCGGCGCAGGTCAAGAATCCGAAGCACTCCCACGCAACTGCGCACACGACCACGGCCAGCAAGCGGTCGAGCCAGGAAGCATCACCGCGCGCACATCGCTGCATAGCCAGGGCTGTGAGCCTAAGAAACTGAACCCCACGCATGCGAATCGATCGACTGAGTGGGGTGCGTAAAAGACAGAAGAACTACGCGAGCAGGCGAAGCCTATTCCTCTCCCGGGCCGCCCAGTTCGCTCATAAGGCCTTGCGGCGGCGGCGGAATTGCGATGTCGATGTCCTGCACCTTACCCAGAGATGTAAGTGGCTTGCCGAACTCTTCCGTATTGCCCACCACCAGCACCGCCAGTTTCTCCTTGTGTAGATACTTCTTCGCCACGCGGCTCACATCTTCAGCCGTTACCTTCTCGACCTGGGTGCGATAGGTTTCCAGGAAGTCCAGCGGGTAGTGATAGAACTCGTAGAGCATCTTCTCGCGCAGCACCTTCTCCGGAGTATCGAAGCGGAAGATGAACGAGTTCAGGATCTGATCCTTCGCGCGCTTCAACTCGTCAGGAGTCGAGGCATTCTCGCGCATATTATCGATTTCCTTGTACAGGGCATCGATTCCTTCCACCGTGCTGGCGCTCTTGGTTTGCATCTCGATGTCGGTCAACCCGGGACGCCCAAAGCCGGAGCCGACGCCCCCTCCTACATCGTAGGCCAGTCCCTTCGCCGCACGAACGTTGTTGAACAGCCGCGACGAGAAACCGCCGCCAAAGATCTCATTCATGACCGAGACCGCAAAGTAGTCAGGGCTATCGCGCTTGATGCCGAGCGAGATCATGCCGATGCTGCTCTGGTTCACGTCCGACTTCTTCACCAGGTAATAGCCGGGTGTGGGGTCGACAAACTTGATGTCTGGAGCCTTAGCGGCCGGTCCCTTGGCCCACGATTCGAAAACCTGTCGCAGCGTGGCTTCCATGGCTTTGGGATCGAAGTCGCCAGTGATTCCGAAGATGATGTTGTTGGGCTGCAGATATTGCTTGTGCCAATTGACGAGATCCTCGCGCGTAACCGCTGCTACGGTGGAATACTCCGGCACGCGTGCGTATGGGCTGTCCTTCCCGTACCCAATAATCGCGGTCTCGCGCGAGACAATTGCATCTACGCTGTCGTTACGGCGGGAAATCGCCGTATACATCTGTCGCTTGGTGAGCGCAATCTTGTCGGGGCGGAACTCCGGATTGTGCAGCAGATCAAGATACAGCTTGAACACAGCGTCAAAGTCGCCCTTCAGGCAGTCCAACGCGATGCTGGTGGATTCGGCGCCGCCGGAAGTTTCGATCTTCGCCGCACGCGCCTCCAGGAAGTCGTCCATTTGGTCGCCCGACATCGTCCTGGTGCCGCCGGTGCGCCAAACATCACCATAGATCGACACCAGCCCCGCCTTGGAGGCAGGAGCATAGATGGAGCCGCCGCGAATTTCGGCCACCGCGCTGATCAGTGGCAGTTCGTGATCGGGTTGCAGAAAGATCACCATGCCATTCGCCAACGCGAGGCGAATGGGCTGCTGCGGTGTGAATGGGGGCAACGGCGGAGCCTGGATCTGGTTCCACTCTTTGACCTGTGCGGACGCCATCGAAAGCGCCAGCAGTACGAAAGCAATAAGGCAGACCAGGCGACGCGTTTTCTGCGTTAGCATTAGTTCCCTCCTTTCGGCGAACCTTCAGCCTTCGGTGAAGAGGGAGGGGGCGAGCCTTGGGGAGCCATGCCTTCCGGCATGGGCAGCTGGACAGTCAGAATTTCGCCGGTCGTCCGGTTGCTCTCCTGGAAGACCTGGTTGGCAACGCGGCGCACGTCGGCCTTCGAGACTTTGTCGACGCGGTCCAGATAATGGAACAGCTCACGCCAGTCGCCATAGCGCGTTTGGTATGTCGCCAGCGCCTGAGCCAGCCCTTCATTGCTGGCGAGGCTGCGGATCAGATCGGCCTTCGACCGCGTCTTGAACATCGCCAGCTCTTCGTCCGTCACGTCGGTTGTCTTCAGCTTCTCGATCTGCTCGTGGATTCCCTTGCGCAGCTCATCGTTGGTATGTCCGGGCAGAGGGATTCCGTAAAAAGCAAACAGATGCGCATACTTCGTGCCCGGCAGGCCGCTGAAGCCGGCGGCGTACGCGGCGATCTTCTGATCGCGCACCAGCGAACGATACAGTCGCGAGACTCGTCCATTCGACATGATGTCGGCGATCGCGTCATACACCGCGTCGTCCTGATCGAGATAATTCGGCCGGTGATAGCCCTCGATATAGAAGGGCTGCGACGGGTCCTGCATGTTCACCTGACGCAGAGAGTTCTGTGCCGGCTCTGTTGTGGTCACCTCTTCCGGCTTGGGAGCGGCTTGCAGGCGGCCGAAATATTCTTCGACAATGGGCATCACCTTCGCTGGATCAAGATCTCCGGCTAACCCGATCACCATGTTGCTGGGCAGATAGTAGCGATGAAAGAAATTGAGCGCGTCAGTCGCCGAGAATGACAACAGATCCGAAGCATATCCAATCGTAGGCCGATGATACGGGTTGGCCATGAACGCTGTACCCAGGAACTGCTCCACCAGACGGCCCGTAGGACGGCTGTCGGTGCGCATGCGGCGTTCCTCCATCACTACGTTGCGTTCCTTGTAGAAGTCACGCATCACAGGATTCGCGTAGCGGTCAGACTCCAGGGAGGCCCAAAGCTCCACTTGATTGGAGGGCATCGAGTACAGGTACGCGGTCTCGTCGTAGCTGGTGAAGGCGTTCAAACCCACACCACCGTGGCTCTCGACGATCTCACCGAACTGGTTCTTGATCACGTACTGGTCGGCGTCTTTCATCGCCGCTTGCCATGCCTCTTCAAGCTGCTTCAGTTTCTGCGGGTCCTGGCCGACGCGCTTGATGCGCTCGGCCTCGTAAGCGGCATAGGTCTGCTCGACCTCTTGTAGCGCGATCTTCTCTTTGGCGTAGTCGGTGGTTCCGATGTCGGGTGTGCCCTTGAACGCCATGTGCTCCATCATGTGGGCCAGGCCCGTCTTGTGTAACGGGTCCTGCGCTGAGCCGGTATCAACCATCGTGAAGAACGAAAAGACCGGCGCCTCCGGCCGGCGATAAAGCACAACCGTGAGCCCGTTGGGCAGCGTCTTGACGGTTACGTTCTTCTCGAACGAAGCCAGGTCCTGCGCGACAACAGGCAAAGAAACAACGAGCAACAGCAGGGCCGCAAGCCACGCGGACCAAGCCGGTGCCCCGGACGAGCGCAGCCTGCGCGCCCGCTGGGGTGGAAGCCAGCGCGTCATCGTACCTCCAATGTGAGGGGAGCTAGAGATCACCTTGCAGTCAAAGCTACGCAGAGTAAGACGGGTAAGTCAAACAGCGGTTAGCTACAGCTCCCCGGTGAGGAACTGCGCGCGTCCGAAGCCAAAGCTCCAGTCTGCGTCGGTATTGGTCACGATATTGACCATCACGTCGCTGGACTCGATGCCGCAGCTCTCCTTCAGTTCACGGCAGAGTTCCGCATAGAGCTCCTGCTTCGCCTCGGTGGTTCTCGGGCGGCTGGTAACGCTCACTACTACCACATTCCGCGATCTCGGAATGCCGAGGCCCGCGTCCTGGACGATCATTTGCCCGGGTGAGTGCTCATGAACGATCTGATAGCGATCACGCACCGGCACGCCGAAGGCCCGGACCATGGCGCGGTGCGCCGCATCCAGCAGCTTCCCGATTTCTTCCTGACTGCGTCCTTCGATGATGTCAAAGCGCATGAGCGGCATTCGACCCTCCTGCTTTGATTGTATGGGAGTAGTCGAAGTTGGACGGAATGCGGATCGTAGAAGGCTATATATCGAAGACTCGGTAGGGCTTGCCTTCGTTGTGCGCTTGCACCAGGGTAACGGCGACGTTGTGCACCGGTGTCCCGGCTGTTGTCCTACCGTCTGGGGTACCACCGTGCGCATGACCGTGCAATACGAGATCCGCGCCGTGGCGGTCGATAACTTCCATCATCCGCGAACTGCCGAGGTAGGGATAGATCTCAACTGGCTCGCCTTTCACCGTGTCGGCAACCGGCGCGTAATGAATAACAACCACGCGCTTGGTCGTGCGGAGTTGCGAGAGCGCTCGCTCGAGTTTCAAAGCCTCATCGATACACGCCTGGACGAACGTCTTGATTTCCGGCTCGCCAAATGCCGTGAGGGCGCCACGTCCGAAGCCTCCGAGAAAACCCTTGGTCCCGGCAAAGCCCACGCCATCGCGCTCGTAAGCCGTGCCGTCCAGCACCTTGATGCCTTCGGTAGTGAGGATCTTCATGAGCTCAGGCACACAGTTGCTCTCGTAATCGTGATTACCCAACACGGCAATGACAGGAATACGCAGACGAACCAGTGCGTTCACCAGCGACTCCATTTCCTGCGGACGCCCATAGTTCGTAAGATCGCCGGCAAGGACCAGCACATCGGCGTCGTCGCGGACGCGGTTCATCTGCTCGCGAATGCGATCGTAGTTTTGCGGCGTGAAATGCAAGTCGGCGGCTGCGGCAATTTTCATGCTTCGGTTTCGGCCTCGTTGGTCTCGACGGCTTCTACAACAGGCGTTACCGGGGTAGAGATAATCTTGGGCTCGCGCTGTGCACGATTGACCTGCAGCAGATTCTCCATGCCCCATTCGCGCACGTCGATGGCGAACATGTTCTCGTCGAGTAGACTGCCACGGAACGGCGCTTCCTTGCTGGGATGCTGCAGTTCGTGCCGCAAGCGTGCCAGCAGGTCGTCCCATACCTCGTGTGGAACATAGTGCGCCTTCGGCGGATAGACATAATGAAACAACACGAGCTCCCACAGTAGAAGCTCCCAATGCTCGCCGACCAAGTGCCGCAGCCGCTGCCAGTCAAGCTTTCCGCGGGTGCCGAAGATAATGTGCACAACGTCGGCACCATCGAAGCGCTCACGGAAGTTTACGAACAGTTTGGACGCAAGAAGCTCTTCGGGAGCGAGTACACGGGTCGGTACGCCGAGCACCTCAGAGGGTGAGCCGCGTTCGATCCACGACCGGTCGACGGTGACGACAGCATTACTCATGCCCGTAATCAGGTCTACGAAATAGCCATCGCGGTGTGCCTTCGCCAGCCAGACGGGATCCCGTATCTCGGTTTCGAACCCCTCGTGCTTAAGATGCTCAAGCGCCTGTGGTACCACATCCGGCGGAAGAAACAGGTCGAGATCTTTTGTGTTGCGCCAAATGCCCGTATGTTGCTGCAGAGCGAAGGCGCCGGAGACAACGTAGGGGATCTGGGAGCGGTTCATGTGGCGTAGTACATCGCAAAACAGCCTTCGCTGCTCCGGCGGAAAATCCGGGGGGAGCGACGTGCTCACGGGTAATGGCAGATCGGCGGCCACAGCCTACATTTTGATGGCGAAGTCGCTGCCTGCGTTGTGATCGACCAGCAACAAAAGACGTAGGCGTCAGCTTGTCATCCGCGTTACGCACGGACCCAGGCGCGAAACCCCTTGGCGAATCCGGGCCGGCACGGCATACTTCTCGATACCCGCTGCATCTCTGTGCAGGGACAAGGGGCAGTATGCCAAGCGAAACAGTTGTCGATATCCAGGGCAGGCACTTGAAGCTCTCGAACCTCGAGAAGGTGCTCTACCCCACTGTGGGATTCACCAAAGGACAGGTGATCGACTACTACGTGCGCATTTCTCCGGCGTTGTTACCGCATACGCAGGGTCGTCCCCTGACCATGAAGCGCTATCCCAATGGCGTGGACGGAATGTTCTTTTACGAAAAGAACTGCCCGGAACATCGGCCGGACTGGGTGCAGGTCGCTCCGGTCTGGAGTTCCGGCAACAACAAATGGATGAAGTACTGCCTTGCGCAGGACGTCCCGACTCTGGTTTGGGCCGCAAATTTAGCCGATCTCGAGTTGCACACCAGCCTCTCGCTGGCGGATAACATCCTGTCTCCGACATTCATCGTCTTCGACCTCGATCCCGGAGCGCCGGCTAACATCGTGCAATGCTGTCAGGTTGGGCTGTGGGTCCGAGATGTATTCGCCCATCTCGGCCTGCAGAGCTTCGCCAAGACCTCGGGATCCAAGGGACTCCAGATCTATGTCCCGCTCAACACGCCTGTCACCTACGACGAGACTAAGCCCTTTGCCCACGACTTGGCGCGCCTGCTGGAGAAGCAGCATCGCGACCTCGTCGTCTCTGACATGAAGAAGGCTTTGCGTGTCGGCAAGGTACTAGTGGACTGGAGTCAGAACGACGACCACAAGACAACGATTTGCGTTTATTCGTTGCGTGCCAGAGAACGGCCAACGGTTTCGACGCCGGTAACATGGGATGAGGTGGAACACTGCCTGGCCGAGGGCGATGCCAACCTTCTGGCCTTCGATTCGGCTCAGGTTGTGGACCGGGTGAAGCAAAACGGCGACCTCTTTGCTCCGGTGCTAAAGCTCAAGCAGAAACTGCCGCCAGTTACAGCGTTGGCGAATATCGATCCTTCCGCCGTCGTCCCGGCCAAGGTGGTAAAACAAGCGGCCAGTAAGGCGCAGAAGCCAGTCCCAGTGAAGAAGGCAGCGGTCAAAGGCCTTGGGGGTAAAGCTAAGGCCAAATCCCCGGCGCGCCCGAAGAAACGTAAACAGGCCTGAAGTTCGGTCTGCCGCGAAGACGCTTGCTACTGCGATCTTGTGTTCACTCCCAGTCGCTTCAGCCGATCCCGCGCCTGCGAAGCTTCAATTGATCGCGGATAGCGCTGGATGAGGCTGTTCAGCTCGCGCACTCCCGCATCCTTCTGACCTAGTTCCAGCAAGGCGTAACCCTTCTTCAGTTGAGCTGCCGCCGCCTTCTGGCCACTTGGATACTGCTCCAGAACCCTGTCGTAATCTTTCACCGCCGCATCGAAGTTGCCCTGCCGGTACTCGATGTCGGCCAGGTAAAACTGGGCATTCCCGGCCAGATCTGTGTTGCTGTAGTTCTTCAAGTAATCGTTGAATTCCTGCGACGCAAGATCATACCGGCCAGCGTTATAGTCGCGTAGCGCGTTGTTGTACAAAACGTCAGCCGGGGGGGCGGCGGGAGAAGGAGCCGAGCTGTTGGCGCCCGGCGCGGCACCTGCTCCGACCGCAGCCACGGGCTGCCCTGCCGCAAGATTCTGGCCGCCATTCTGCATATCATCGAGCTGCTTGCTGACCTTCGCCAGCCGCGACTTCAGCTCATCCACGCTGTCGTGTAACGCCTGCACCTGGCTCGACACCTGATCCAGCTTCTGGCCGTTTTCGCCGGATTGCGCTGACAGTTTTTGCTGCAGGTCGCTGACCGTCACACTCATCTTGTTGACGCTGTCGGCGCTCTGCTCCACCAGGTTGCGCATGACGCCCATACGCTCGTCGATCGATTGCTGCAATCGGGCGACTTGATCGGACAGCGTCTGTACCTGCGTCTGAAGTTGAATGATTTCCTTGCTGGCGGCGAAGACCGGGTGCGCGGCGGCGAGCAGCAACGCAACAGCGGTCAGTGTTACGACTTGCTTTCCATACATGGTTGCAGTTCCTTACGCAATGTCGGGTGCAGGAAAAGTGTCTCCTGACGAAGGGCCTGGTCCCATTTAAGCGACAAGACCATTACTCTCGCCTCGCAGGCCCGGCCGGTGCCGGGCCTGAGTGCA
>Ga0335083_10010278_pt1 | contig 11317 bp, 10 predicted proteins | sample Lox_Sample_42_FD_206716 | JGI IMG/M metagenome (GOLD analysis project Ga0335083, IMG submission 206716) | Soil microbial communities from Loxahatchee National Wildlife Refuge, Florida, United States - Lox_Sample_4.2 | ecosystem: Environmental > Terrestrial > Soil > Wetlands | place: USA... | reverse complement strand
AACAGCATGCCGGGGACACCACCCGCCAAGCCCAACCCGAGCTCGCTGGAGCCGGCCGCCAGCTCGACGACCGACAGGCCCGCACAGGGGCCGGCCCCTGCCTGACCGCTCACGCCACCGCCGGAACGGTCAGCCGCGGCAGGACCTCCTGCGCGGCGAGCGTGACGACCTCGAGGGTGTCCTCGTGAGCGGCCGGTGCGATCACCAAATGCCGGGCACCGGCGTCGACGTAGCGCTGAAGCATCGGAGCGACCTCGTCCGGCGTCCCCGCGGGCGCGATCCGCTCGAGCATCGCGTCGGCCTTCTCGCCATAGGCGCGACCGAGGAAGGACGCGACATCACCGCGCGCGCGATCGCCGTCCCGACGGATCGAGCAGTAGACGAACGCCAGCCATTCGAAGCCGTCGAGGGTGCGACCGATCTGCTGCGCCTCGGTCTCGATGGTCGCGACCGACCGCGCGTACGCCGACGGGGACACCAGGTAGGGCATCCACCCGTCCCCGAGCCGGGCCGCCCGTCGCATCGCGGGCTCCTTGCGGCCGGAGACGATCAGCGGCGGACCGCCGGCCTGCATCCTCGCGCGATCCTCACCGGGGACCTGCACCGCGCGCAGGTCGACGTGGTCGAAGTCGAAGAACCGACCGTGGTGGCTCACCGGACCGCCCTGCCAGAGGGCGCGCAAGATCTCCAGCGATTCATCGGTGCGAACTCCGCGCTCACGGATCGGTACGCCGAGCGCCTCGAACTCCTTCGGGAACTCTCCGCCCACCCCGACCCCGACCCGTAACCGCCCGCCGGACCGAGCGTCGAGATCGGCGAGCTGCTTGGCGACCAGGACCGGTGGGTAGAGCGCAAGGAGCAACACCGCGGAACCGACCAACACCCGCTCCGTCCACGCGGTCATCAGGGCGAGTCGGGTCAGCGCCTCGCCGGTGGGGCTCGGCGGCAGGACGTGGCCGCCCTGCCAGACCGACTCGATCGGCAAGCGCTCCACCGCCGCCAACCAGGCGCGCTCCGGCTCCGGGATCGCGGCGGCGCCCAAGACGATGCGGTCGCCGGACACCAGTCGTGCTCCTTTGGGAGGGGGTGAGCGGGGATCAAGATAGCAACTGCTCACTCGCAAATCGGGGCCGAGGTGAGTGAGCGTGTACTTTTGTTCGGCCTCACCCGACAGACCGCGGCGGCGCGTTGCTCGGCCGGTCGGCGTACGGCAGGCTGCCGTGGCAGGGACTGACGACGAGGGCGCAAGCGAAGGGACACACGTGGGCGCGACCGCAGGGATCCCGCCGGTCATCACCGAGGAGACCGCAGCGTTCTGGGCCGCCGCCAAGGAGGGCCGGCTGCTGGTCGAACGCTGCGCCTCGTGCGGCGCGGAATCCTTCCCGCCGTACGGCGTGTGCCGGGCCTGCCGGTCGCGCGAGGTCGAACACGTCGAGATCACCGAGCACGGGGCCGTCTACAGCCTCACGGTGAACTACCAGCGCTGGCTGCCCGACCTCGACGTCCCGTACGCGATGGTGCTCGTCGAGTTCCCCGACCATCCCGGCGTCCGGGTGGCGGGCCGGCTGCGCGGGTGCGACCCGGAGGCGGCCCGGATCGGCATGGCCGTCGCGGTCGGATTCGAACCCGGCCCCGGCGACGTCGCGATCCCCAGCTTTCTCGCCCTCGAGGAGCCGGCGTGAGCGCGCAGATCTGCGAGCGGCGGGCAGTCATCTCCGGCGTCGGGCAGTCCGCGATCGGGCGGCAGGTCGACCGGTCCGGCTTTGCCTTGACGATCGACGCGATCACGGCGGCGGTGAGCGACGCCGGGCTCGCGCTCGACGACATCGACGGGCTCGCGATGTTTCCCGGTGGCGGCAAGGCCAACCTGCCCGGGTACGCCAACGGCAACCTCTACGAGGTCCAGGACGCGTTGCGGATCACGACGACGTGGCGACAGGGTCAGGTCGAAGGGATGAGCCTGCCGTTCTACGGCCCGGCGATGGCGGTCGCGACCGGCCAGGCTCGGCATGTGGTGATCTGGCGCACGGTCAAGGAGGGCAGCGCCGCTCGGGGAGCCGGAGGCCGAGTAGCCTACGGCTCCACCCAACCGGCCGCGGAAGGGCCGCTCGCCTGGCTCCTGCCGATCGGGATGCTCTCTCCGGTCTGTCAGGTCGCGCCGTACGCCGCTCGGTACATGCACGACTACGGCGTGAGCCGGGACCAGCTCGGCTGGATCCCGGTCACTCAGCGCGCCCACGCCGCGCTCAACCCGGACGCGGTCTACCGCACGCCACTGACGATCGAGGACTATCTCGCGTCACGGATGATCTCCACACCGATCTGTCTGTTCGACTGCGACGTCCCACTCGACGGCTCGACCGCGATCGTCGTCTCGGCCGCCGAAACGGTCGCCGACCTTCGCGCCCCGGTCCGGATCGAGGCGATGGCGGGCGTGATCGATGGCCGCCCGTCCTGGGAGCAGTGGGAGGACTTCGGCCGGGTCGGCTACGCGACCGCTGCGGCGATGTGGAACCGCACCACCCTGCGTCCGAGCGACGTCGACGCCGCCCAGCTCTACGACGGCTTCACGATCGAGGTGATCTGGTGGCTGGAGGCGATGGGTTTCTGCGGCACCGGCGAGGGTGGCGCGTTCGTCGACGGCGGCGCCCGGATCGGGCTCGGCGGCCAGTTGCCGACGAACACCTGGGGTGGCCAGCTCTCGGGCGGTCGCCTGCACGCCGGGTTCGGCCACACGGCCGAGGCCGTACGCCAGCTGCGGGGAGAGGCCGGTGACCGCCAGGTTCACGATGCCGAGGTCGTCGCGGTCACCAACGTCGGTGGATACGAGGCCGGCGCGGCCCTTCTCACCCGCTGGTAGGCGGACACAACCACACCGACAACGACGCAGAGCACGACCGAAGGGAGCACGACCGATGGCGGAACGAGCGGGGCGCCTCGAGGACAAGGTCGCAATCGTGACGGGCGCGGGGTCGACCCCGGGTCCGGGCATCGGTACCGGGAAGGCGAGCGCCGTCGTGATGGCCCGCGAGGGTGCGCGCGTGCTGCTCGTCGACCTGCACCCGCAACGAGCCGAGGAGACCCGCGAGCTGATCGAGTCCGAGGGCGGCGTCGCATCGGTCTTCGCGGCGGACGTGACCTCCGCCCCGCAGTGCGAGGCAATGGTGACGGCCGCGGTCGAGCGCTACGGAACCCTCGACATCCTCGTCAACAACATCGGGCTCGCGGCGCTCGGCACCGTGGTCGACACCACCGAGGAGGCATGGGACCGGTCGCTGGACGTCAACCTGCGGACGGTGTTCCTGGCCTCCAAGTACGCCGTACCGGTGATGGCGGCGAAGGGGTCCGGTGCGATCGTCAACGTGTCGTCGATCTCCGCGCTCCGCGGCGACGGGACGATCGCCTACTCGGCCGCCAAGGGCGCGATCCTGGCGATGACAGTGGACATGGCCTTCTCGCATGGCCGCGACGGGATCCGGGTCAACGCCGTAGCGCCGGGTCACATCACGACGCCCATGGTGATGTCGGTCTCCGCCCCTGGGCCGCGGGCGGAGTTCATGAACGCGATGCGCAGCGAGGCCGGCCTGCTCGGTACGCCCGGCGACGGCTGGGACGTCGGCTGGGCAGTCTCGTTCCTCGCGAGCGACGAAGCCCGCTGGATCACCGGCGCGACGCTGCCGGTCGAGTCCGGTGTCCTGTCCGTGACGCCGCTGATGATGGCGCCCTACCTGCGAGCGATCCCGGAGCCGTAACCGCCGCAGGCTCCCCTGCCGACCCGCTCACGGTATGGTAAGTGAGCATCCACTCACGTTTGGGAGCTCGACCGATGACGCAACTCGCCACCGCCCCGACCGCACCGGCCGCCTTGTGCGAGCGGTACGCCGTCGCCGATGTGGACTCGCACATCATCGAGCCCGCCGACCTGTGGACCTCTCGGCTCGACCCGAAGTGGGGCGAGTTGATCCCCCACGTGCGCTTCCACGAACGCCGACAGGAGGACTACTGGTACATCGGTGATCACAAGCTCTACGGGGTCGGGGCGTTCGCCCAGGCGCAGTGGCCGGAGTACCCGCCGTCGCACCCCAAGCGGCTCGCGGACGCGTTCCTGCCGGCGATCGACGCGAAGGCGCGCCTGTCCTACCTCGACGAGGTCGGCGTCTACTACCAGGTCATGTACCCGAACATCCTCGGGTTCCACAGCCACGTGTTCCTCAAGCAGATGCCGCCGGAGCTGGCCACCGAGTGCGTGCGCGCCTACAACGACTGGCTGGTGGAGTGGTGCTCGGCCGACCCGCGGCGGCTGACGCCGATGATGATGCTGCCGTTTTGGAGCATCGAGGACTCGGTCGCCGAGATGCACCGTGCGCATGAGATCGGGCACAAGGGCGTCCTGTTCGCCGCCCGCTACGACAAGGTCGGTCTGCCCCGGCTGGCGGACGACTACTGGGAGCCGTTGCTCGGCCAGGCCCAGGAGATGGGCCTGTCGATGAACTTCCACGTCGGCTTCCTTGCCGCACCCGAGGATCTCAAGGGGGCGGTCGACCAGTCCAAGAAGATGGACTTCACCCGCGAGAGCTCACTCGTGCTGCTCGGCAACGCGCAGAACATCGCCGAGGTCGTGCTGTCGGGGGTTTGCCACCGCTACCCCGACCTGAACTTCGTCTCGGTGGAGAACGGTGCCGGCTGGCTGCCGTTCCTCGGCGAGAGCATGGACTGGCAGTGGCTCAACGTCGGCGCGCACAAGGACTACCCCGACCGCCTGCTGCCCAGCGAGTACATGCGCCGTCAGATCTACGGCATGTACTGGTTCGAGCGGGAAGCCGTGCGAGCGGTGATCAACCAGCTCGAGGACAACCTGATGTTCGAGACGGACTTCCCGCACGCGACTAGCCTCTCGCCGGGGCCCGCCTCGGAGTCCCCGAGCCCGCGAGAGGTGATGGAGCGCTCGCTCGAGGGGATCGACGACCGGATCGTCGGCAAGGTCCTCCAGCACACCGCCACCCGGCTGTACCACCTCGAACCGCCGGCGCGCGACGCCTGAGCCGCCAGTGCCCGGTCCGCTCACGGGGGTGCGGGTGCTCGAGGTCGCCTCGCACGTCCTCGCCCCGATGGCCGGTGCGGTCCTCACCGAGTGGGGCGCCGCGGTGATCAAGGTCGAGCACCCCGAGACCGGCGACCCCTACCGGTCGCTCACCACCGTGGGACTGCACAACGTCCACGAAGGGCACGACCCGTTCTTCCAGTCGGCGAACCGGGGCAAGCGTTCGGTCGGCATCGATCTCGCCCACCCCGCCGGGCGCGCCGTACTCGGCCGGTTGATCGCGACCTGCGACGTGTTCGTGACGAACCTGCGCCCCGACGCCCGACGGCGGCTGCGAATCGACGTCGCTGACGTGCGAGCCGACCACGACGCGGTGATCTACGTCCGCGGTAGCGCGTACGGCGCTCGCGGACCGGACGCCGGTCGCGGCGGGTACGACGCGAGCGCGTTCTGGGCGCGCAGCGGCATGCAGCACGTCCTCTCGGGCGGGGAACACGAGTGGCCGCGGCCGCCACGGCCGGCGTTCGGCGACGTGGTCGGTGGACTGGCGATCGCGGGCGCGATCGGGGCCGCGTTGTTCCGCCGGGCGACGAGCGGTGAGCCGTCGGTCATCGACGCCTCGTTGCTCGCCGCCGGAATCTGGCAGATCCAGCCCGACGTGGTGAACGCGGCGCTGGATGCCGCGACCGGCGCCACCGCCACACCGCCGGGCCGCTTCGAGGTGTGGAACCCGCTCACCTTGACCTACCGCAGCGCGGACGAGCGTTACATCACCTTGATCATGGTCGCGCCGCAGCCGCGTTGGGCGCAGTTCTGCGCCGCGATCGGCGACTCCGGTCTCGCCGGCGAACCGGCCTTCGCCGACACCGAGGCGCGGCGGATAAACGCCCGGGCGCTCGTGGAACGGCTCGACGCGATCTTCGCCACCAAGACCCTCGCCGAGTGGCGGGTCGCGCTCGCCGACTTCGACGGCGAGTGGTCAGTGGTCCAGACGCCGCGCGAGGTCCACGACGATCCGCAGGTGATCGCGAACGGATACGTCGCCTCGGTCGAGATGGCCGACGGGGTCGTCCTGCCGATGGTGACCTCGCCCACCCAGTTCGACGAGCAGCCGGGCCGGCCGGGGCGAGCGCCCGAGCACGGCGAGCACACCGAGGAGGTGCTTGTCGAACTCGGGCTGAGCTGGCCGGAGCTCTGCGAGCTCAAGGCGCAGGGAGCGATCCTGTGACCCCCACCACGCGTAGTAGCGTCCCGTCAATGGCGACCGCGACGATCGATGGACTGACCCTTGCCTACGAGGTCATCGGTGAGGCGGGGCGGACTTGGACGATCACCCCCGGGGGCCGGTTCAGCAAGGACGACCCGGGGATCCACGAGTTCGCGACCGCCCTGGCGGATTTCGGGAACCGGGTGCTGATCTGGGACCGGCCCAACTGCGGCGCGTCGGACCTGTGCTTCGAAGGCGACTCGGAGTCGGCGATGCAGGCCGACGCCCTCGCCGGCCTGCTCCGTCACCTCGATCTCGGACCGGCGATCTTCGCCGGCGGATCGGGCGGTGCGCGGGTCTCGATGCTCGCGGCCGAGCGGCACCCTGACCTGGCCAGCGGGCTGGCGATCTGGTGGATCAGCGGCGGGATCTACGGGCTGATCTCGGTCGGCAGCTACTACTGCGGCGCGTCGATCGCGGCCGCGTGGCAGGGCGGCATGCCGGCCGTCGCCGAGCTCCCCGACTGGGCCCCGTCGTTCGCGCAAAACTCCGCCAACCGAGACCGGATGCTGGCCCAGGATCGAGACACGTTCATTGCCACGCTCGAGCGCTGGCTGCTGGCCTACTGCCCCTGCGGCGACGTGCTCGTGCCCGGGCTCTCCGAATCCGACGCGCAGGCGATCGGCGTACCGACGCTGGTGTTTCGCAGCGGCACGACCGACCTCCACCACCGCCGCGAGACCTCGGAACGGATTGCTGCGGTACTGCCGAACGCGACGCTCGTCGAACCACCGTGGGGAGACAGCGAGTGGAACGAACGCGGCGCCGCGCGAACATCGGGTGCCGCCGCAGGACTGTTCGTCCGCTGGCACCTGCTGGCGCCGATGCTGAACGACTGGGCGGCCTCGACCCTCGGTTGACCTCAGGCGCGCAGCAGCTGGCCCGGCGCGACGTTGTCGACATCCGCGCCGGCGGCCCGGATCGCGACGCCGTTGACCCACACGTGCTCGATCCCGATGCTGTCGACGATCAGCCGGTCGGCGCCCGCGGGCTGGTCGTAGGCCCGGCGTACGGAGGTGGTCGCGATGGTGTCGGGATCGAAGGCGACGAGGTCGGCGTAGAAGCCCTCCTGGACCAGCCCGCGGTCCGCGATCCGGAACGCGGTGTGCGGGTGTCCGGTAAGGCGCCACACCGCCTGCTCGAGGGACAGCGCCTTGCGCTCGCGCACCCAGTGACCGAGCAGATGAGTGGAGAAGCAGGCGTCGCAGAGCTGACTCGCGTGCGCACCCGCGTCGGACAGTCCGAGAAGCGTGCGATCGTCGGCGAGCAGGTCACCGATCTCCTCATCGCCGTCGTTGTCCATCACGACCCGGAACCGGGTCGCCATGTGCTCGCTCAGCGCAAGGTCGAGCATCAGGTCGAAGGGCGTCGTCTCGCGGTCGCGCGCGAGCGTGTCCAGCGGGATACCGACGGCGTCGGGGTGCGTCTCGGTCTCTTCGACATCGATCTTGGACCAGCGGTGCGACCAGGCCTCGAGCGTCGCCGGTCGGGCGCGGTCGCGCCAGGTCTCGTCCCGGTAGAGCGCCGCGCGTTCCTCGCGCGGGAGAGCGAGGACCTCTTTCCACTCGTCGATCTCCGCAAGCGGCGAAGGGTCGGCCATGCTGATCTGCATGACGATCGGCCGGCAGGCGATCTGCGGGTAGACCTCGCCGGGCAGTGCGGACCCGCGCTCGACCGTGCGCATCGCGGCACCTGGCTTGTCCGCACGGGCGACGAGTGCGGTCCAGGTGACCGGGACGTCGTAGGTCACCGCAAGCTCGGAGAACTGGTCGATGAACATCCCCGGACCGATCGAGACCTGAAGCACGCCCTTACCCTGCTCGCCGAGGACCTCCGCGAGGGCGTAGACCTCGTCGACCTGGGCGAAGCGACTCGGGACCGGGCGACCATAAGCGCCCTGGTGAGCGGGCTGGCGTGAGGTCGAGACGCCGATCGCACCAACGCTCATGGCCTCGCGCACCAGTTCCCGCATGGTCGCGAGCTCGGCCTCGGTCGCGGCCCGTTCCTCGCCCCCGAGCACATAGAGCCGCAGCGGCGAGTGCCCGATGAACGCGCCGACGTTGAGCCGCTTCGGGCGGCGGTCGATCTCGGCGATGTATTCCGGGAACGTCTCGAAGCACCAGTCGATCCCCTCGTTGAGGGCGTCCATCGACATGCCTTCGACGTTCTCGAGCAGCCGCACGATGATGTCCTGGTGCTCGGCGCGGGTGGGCGCGACGCCGAAGCCGCAGTTCCCCATGACCACACTGGTCACCCCATGCCAGCTCGACGGGGTGAGATCGCCGTCCCAGAGGATCTGCGCGTCGTAGTGCGTGTGGACGTCGATGAACCCCGGGGCGAGGGTCAAACCGCCGAGGTCGACGACCGAGGTGTCGGCGTCCGGGACCAGCTCACCGGGCGCGCCGACCCCGCTGATCCGGTCCCCGGTGACCGCGACCTCCGCCGGCCTGGCCGGGCCTCCCGTGCCGTCGACGAGCATGGCGTTGCACAGCAAGAGATCCATCAAGGCTCCGTTTTCCTGGCTCGACGAGCTCGCCCGAGGATAGCAAGCGCTCGCTTACTTACGCCGAGCCGTCCACATCCGGCCGTTAGCCACCCGCTTATCGCCATGTCCGCACGGCTCGGCGTGGGTCATTGCTCGAGCAGCCGTCTGACGCCGGCGCGGGACAGCAGCAGCGTGATGATGAGCAACGTGACCGAGACGAAGCCACCGAGGCTGACGGCGTTGCCGAACACGATGTCCTCGAGCGTGAGCACGACAAACTTGCTCCCGACCGCGACCACCCAGAAGCCGAGCCCGATCACCACTTTGGCGGCGCCACTCGTGGCGGCGTGCAGGCGACCCACGAGAAAGTGCTTGAGGGCGACGACGACTTCCAGCGTCACCTTCAGGAGGACCGCGGTGAGCAGGGACAGCGCGAAGCCCTCGCTGATCACCGATGGGACGAATTCCACCGCGAGGTTCAGCACGACAACGTAGACAAAGACATCGACAACATCCGCGGGATGGGCCTTCATCCAACGCCGCAAGGGAGCCCGCGATCGGCGTTCCTCGTTGTGCGTCGGCGCGGCTGTTGGCATTGACCGATTCTGGACCACTGCGCACCAACACCTCACGTCCGCCAGACGCGGATCTTGCCGTGCTGGTCCTTTGCGATCTGCCACTTCCCGGTATGGATCAGGCGGTGATGGAAGTGGCACAAGTAGACGCCGTTGCGGATGCTGGTGCGGCCGTGGTCCCGAGCCCACCACTCGATGTGATGGGCCTGGGCATGGCCGACGGGCGCGTGGCATCGGTGCCACCCGCAATGACCGCCGGACTCGATCTTCAGCGCCCGGCGTTGCGCGACGCTCCAGGTCGAGGTCTTGCGGCCGAGATCCAGCACCTCACCTTGTGACCCAAGAACGGCCGGGATGATGCCTGCATCGCAGGCAAGCATCCGAATGGTGGCGGCGCTCACCGGCTCGCCATTGATCGAGCCGGTCATGGCCAGGCGGTGCGCCTCAAGCTCACCGCGCACGGTGTCGAGCGGCGCGAGGATCATCACGTTGGCCGCTTCGCCGGCGCTGTCCGTGCCCGCTTCGTGGGTGAGGCTGAACTGCGCCATCGCCACCAACGCGTCCGCGTTGCGCTGACCACGGCTGCGAAAGTCCTCCTCACCACGAGTGCACGGCGCAAGGCCGCGCAGCGCGGACTCGACCAGCGCGCTGCTGGTCGGATCGAGCATCCCGTCGAGGCGGTGCATGCCGTCGAAGGTCCGCGTAAGCCGGACCCAACGGTCGGCGTACTGGCGCTCGTCACGCTCGGCCGCACTCTCCGCGCCACCGAGCCGGGACTTGAGTTCGCGGCAGAATGCGCCGAGCCTGGTCGGGTCGCAGTGGCGCGCGGCTTCTACGAGCTCCTTCTCGATCACCTCGCGCAAGACCGCCGGTGATCCTCGCAGCAGCGACACGATTCGGGCAGAGTGCTCCAGGCTGATCTCCCCCGCCACCAGAGCTTCCTCGAGGACTGGGTAGTACGGCAGGGCCTTCGCGATGACCGTACGGCGAGTGGCTTCGACCTCGGAGCGTCGCCGATCCTCGACCAACCAGGACCGGACATGCCGGCCGCACTCCCCAACGGTCACCTCGCGGCTGTCCATGGCCTGCATCCGGCGAGCGGCAATCCCGTCGAGTCGGTCGACGTGGGTCAAAATCGCCTCGGTCGATCGCAAGAGCACCTCATCGCTGAGCGCGTGGGCGTCCTCGGCAGCGAGCAGCCGGATCCCCTCTGCGATCAGGTCCAGAGCGCGCGATGCCATGCCCGAACACTACGACCGACCACTGACAGAAACGGGCAAGAAATCGTTGGTACTGAAAGGAAGTTGACGACTCTTTTATCCACAGAAGGCGGCCACTTTGGTTGACCAACAACCCAAACCATGCTCGGATCAGAAGTGGGCGAAGCGTGCTCACTCCTGCGGGGCGCGGAACATCAACTTGTAGACACCGGCGAAGTCACGGTTCACCCTCGGCGGCAACGGGACGACCCCGCCCAGTGCACGCGCACCCATGACCACCTGCGCTGCGCGCTCCACGACGCCGGCCTGGTGCAACGCCCGCTCGACGCTGGGGCCGACCGTCACCATCCCGTGACTGGCCAGCAGGGCGGAGCCGACGTCGGCGAGCTTTGCCACCGCGTTCACGCCCAGTTGGTCGGTGCCGCTCATGGCGTAGTCGCACACCGGCACGTCGCCGCCGACGTAGAGCGCAAACTCATCGACCGCAGCAGGAATCGGGATCCGTGCACAGGCAAACATCGTCGCGTACAGCGGGTGGGTGTGGATGACCGACGACACCTCGTCGAACTCCCGATAGCACGCCAGATGCACGCCCTTCTCGCTGGACGCCGATCGGTGACCGCCGACGACGTTGCCGTCGAGATCGAGGACCACCAGATCGTCGAGAGTCATCTGTTCGTAGGACAGCGACGAGGGGGTGATGACGATCGTGTCGTCGGCGAGTCGACC
>Ga0335083_10010275_pt1 | contig 11318 bp, 12 predicted proteins | sample Lox_Sample_42_FD_206716 | JGI IMG/M metagenome (GOLD analysis project Ga0335083, IMG submission 206716) | Soil microbial communities from Loxahatchee National Wildlife Refuge, Florida, United States - Lox_Sample_4.2 | ecosystem: Environmental > Terrestrial > Soil > Wetlands | place: USA... | reverse complement strand
AGCGAGCTGTAGCACGCCGTTCTCTATCTCGGCAGCCGATCCCCAAGTAAGCCAACCCCACCGAGATCTCGCTCGGTCTCACGCAGTAAGCGAAGTTCTGCATAGAGCGGGCCGTTAGCGCGCCGGCGCCAGGGCAATCGCCTCGATCTCCACGAGCTGATCGGGATAACCAAGGACCGCCACCCCGAGCAGCGTGCTCGGTGGTTCGGCGTGACCGAAGGCGGTGGCCACCTCGCGCCAAGCCAGCTGCAGATCAGCGCGACTGCTGCTGGACACGAAAATCGTCGTCTTGAGCACATCACCCATCGCAGCGCCACACTCCTGCAACGTGATACGCAGGTTTTCGAGCGCCTTTCGCGTCTGCGCGGCGATATCACCGGTGGCAACCACGCACCCGTGATCATCGAGCGGGCATGCGCCGGCGGTGACGACGAGGCAGCCTTGTCGCGCGATCGCCGCGTAGGCATACGGCGCGCCTGTAAACAGTCGCTCACTGCGCACAAATTCTGCTTCCATACCAACAGTGTCGCTCTCCCCGTCTTCGGTTGGCATCGGTCACCGGGCAATCGGATAGTGGACTACGTGCCCGATTATTGGCCGGCGGTGGTATCGGCTGTCACCGTGCAAATGCTCTGTGTCTGAGCGCATCCGCGTGCAACTCGTCCAAGAAGCAGCCCGCCACGTCTGAACGCCCGTGGTGGCCAAGCCTTTTCTAGGGAGTCGAATTATCGGGCCACTGACACCTGTCGATGTTGCATCGGGCCTGAGTGTCGCCTCTGTCGCCAGTTTGTCGCAGCGACTCGCAGCATGACCGACGGGGCCATGAGACTGGCGGGCGGTTTGGAAAACCCGCCGACTTTCGTGAAACGCTCGGCGATCACGGTGTCGGTCTCGGCGGCCGCCTGCACTCGATCGATGTAACTGTTGATCAGCCTCCTCGACAGCGGCCGGGGCCCCTGAACTTCGGGCAGGTTCAGGTCGCCGCCCACCGCGAGTTGCCAAGCCAGACCGATAGGTTTGGCGGCCGCGGCGAAGTACCGGGTCGCCAAGCGCTGGGCACCGGCGCGCAAACAATGGTTGAGCGCCAAGGCTTGCAGCGCAGCGACCGTCATCCCTTGACCGTAGATCGGGTTGAAACTGCATATCGCGTCACCGAATACCAGCAGACCGGCCGGAAACCGTCGCATCTTGTCGTAGCGGCGCCACCGGCTCGATGGTGTGCGATATCGTGCCACGTCCCCGAGCGGCTCGGCGCAGCGCAGCGCCGACAGAAGCTGGGGCGGCGTGCAATCCTCGACGAAGTCCAGCATGCCTACCAGGTCGGCCGGCGGCTCGCGTCCCACCATCCCGGAGACGGTGAGCAACCACGTGTCGTTCTCCTGAGCGACTAACGCCATCCCGGTTGGTCGTCCGGGGATGGGGCCGATGATCACCAGCAGCTCGTTGACCATGCCGGGCGCAATCCGCAGCAACTGGCTGGCGTACGCGAGTCGCATCACGACCTCGTCTTCTGCGGGCCGATCATAGCCGAGGTGTTCGAGAAAGGCGGGTGTCCGGGAACCGCGGCCCATAGCGTCGACCACCAGATCCGCGGTGAGGCTCTGCTTCTCGTCACCGTCGCGCGAGGTGATGGTGACTCCGGTGATGCGGCTTCGATCAGCATTCGACGTCAACTCGACCACGTCGTAGCCGTCCATCAGCGTGACGTTTCGAATTGCGCGGACGCGTTGACGGACGTGATCCTCGAGAAATGGCCGGCTGGGGAAATACGCTGCGCCGCGCGGTTGAATATCACGAAAGGTTCCCGTTCGGACGAATGGGTGTCCACCAAAGGACAAGTAGCACTTAGACAAGTCACCGTCGTCCCATACCGGGCACCCGTCGGCGAGGAGTTCGGTCAGCAAACCGGGGAACAACTCATCTAGGATCTGCGACCCGCGGGGCCGCAGTGCGTGAGCGTGGCGGCCGTGGGGCACGCCGCGTCGCTGCGCACTACCGGTCGGCAGCACATCGCGCTCGACGACCGTGACGGTTCGATAGAAATCGGCGAGCACTCTGGCAGCAAATAGGCCGCCCATGCTTGCCCCGAGGACAACGGCATGCTCACCACGTCGGCAGCGGTCGTGAGCCGTGGTCGGCGTTGACCTCGTGTGGGCGGTGTCGGTGGTCATGGTGGGCCTCCAGTGGGTCGGTTTCGAGTCGACTATCCGACGGCCTCCGGCCCAGATCATCCGCCGCAGCGCGTAGATCTGCGCGCTGGGGGGTCGTAGATACGCGGGCGATCGGCGCCAATGTGCGCTGTTGCGCTGATGTTTTGCCGCACGTGGTGCCCGCATGCTGGCTAGCATGAGCGAGATCGATCGCCGCGGAGATGCGCCGCTGGTGGACTGGAGCGAGTTGGGCGTGAGCGAGCTGCCGACGGGCACGGTGACGCTGCTGTTGGCCGACGTCGAGGGCTCGACGCGGCTGTGGGAGACCCGGCCCGGGGAGATGACCGCTGCGATCGCGCGGCTGAACCAGGTCGTGTCCGCGATGATCGCTGCTCATCACGGGTTGCGCCCGGTGGAGCAGGGTGAGGGCGACAGCTTCGTGGCGGCGTTCGCGCGGGCCAGTGATGCGGTGGCATGTGCGCTGGAGTTGCAGCGGGCGCCGCTGGCGCCGATCCGGCTGCGCATCGGCGTGCATACCGGAGAGGTGCAGCTGCGCGACGAAAGCAATTACGCCGGCCCGACCATCAACCGGACCGCGCGGCTGCGCGATCTGGGCCACGGCGGCCAGACCGTCTTGTCGGGCGTGACCGAAGCGCTGGTGGCCGATCGACTCCCCGAGGGAGCCTGGATGACCGACCTGGGCACCCATCCGTTGCGGGACCTACCGCGCCTGGAACGGGTGGTGCAGCTGTGCCATCCGGACCTGGTAAACGAGTTCCCGCCACTGCGCACGCCGAAAGCCGTTGCAGCAATTAGTCTTCCGGTGCAGCTAACTAGTTTTGTGGGCCGCGAAGCACAGATGAACGAGGTGCGGGAGTTGCTGGCCGAGAACCGATTGGTGACGTTGACCGGTGCGGGCGGGGTGGGCAAGACCCGGCTGGCGATCCAGGTCGCTGCCAAGATGTCCGGCGAGTTCGGCGATGGCGTGTGGTATGTGGATTTGGCGCCGATCACCGACCCGGAGCTGGCGTCGGTGACGGTGGCCCGAGCGCTGGGGCTACCCGATCAACCGGGCCGTTCCACCATGGACACCTTGCTGCGGCATGTCGCCGACCGGCAGATGCTGCTGGTGCTGGATAACTGCGAGCATTTGCTCGACGCGTGCGCCGATCTGGCCGCCGCACTCTTAGGCGGGGCGCCCGGGCTGACCGGGTTGGCGACCAGTCGTGAACCCATCAGCGTGTCCGGTGAGGTGAGTTGGCGGGTGCCGTCACTGTCGCTGGCCGATGAAGCCATCGAGCTGTTTACCGACCGCGCGCGCCGGGTACGGCCCGGTTTCGCGGTCAGCGACGACACTGCCGCCGTGGCGGTGACCGAGATCTGCCGGCGCCTCGACGGGTTGCCGCTGGCGATCGAGCTGGCCGCAGCGCGGGTGCGGGCGTTGTCGCTGGCCGAGATCCTCGACAGTCTGCATGACCGGTTCCGGCTGTTGACCGGCGGGGCGCGCACCGCGGTGCGCCGCCAGCAGACACTGCGGGCCTCGGTGGATTGGTCACATGCGCTGTTAACCGGGCCTGAGCGGGTGTTGTTTCGGCGGCTGGCGGTGTTTCTGGGCGGTTTCGACCTCGAGGCCGCCCAAGCGGTCGCCGGCGGAGGTGATGTTGAGCGTTACCAGGTACTCGATCAGTTGACGCTGCTGGTCGACAAGTCACTTGTCGTGGCTGAACATGCAGGCGGCGCAACGCGATACCGGCTGTTGGAGACGGTGCGTCAATACGCACTGGAGAAACTGGCGGAGTCCGGCGAGGCCGATGCCGTGCGGGCGCGTCAATGCGATTACTACGCGGCGTTGGCGGCGCTGCTCGACGCGCCGGTAGGCACCGATCATGAGCGGCGGCTCGAGCAGGCCGAGATCGAGATCGATAATCTGCGCGCCGCGTTCGGGTGGAGCCGCGAACACTCCCATGTCGAGTTGGCGTTGGCGCTGGCGTCGTCGTTGCAGCCGCTGTGGCAGGCGCGGGGGCGCATCCGAGAAGGGCTGGCCCTGTTCGACGCCGTCCTCACCGAGGAGAACACACGCGACCTTGAGGCCAAGGTACGGGCCCGGGCGCTCGCCGACCAGGCCCTGCTCGACACCTGGGTCAACGCCGCCGCCAGCCTGGATCAGGCCCAACAGGCGCTAGCGATTGCGCGTGGTATCGACGACCCGGCCCTGCTGGCCCGGGCGCTGACCGCCTGCTGTTTTATCGCCGTCTGGGACAGTCCCGAGGTGGCCAGGTCGTACTTCGCCGAGGCGATCGGCCTGGCCCGGGAGTTGGATGACCGGTGGAGACTCAGCCAGCTCCTCGGCTGGCAGGCGGTCGGAGCGGCGGTCGTGGCGGGTATTCCGATCGTGGCGCGCGCGGCCGCCGAAGAAGGACGCGACCTCGCCGACGCGATCGGCGACGGGTGGTCCTCGCGTTTGTGCCGCTTCTGCCTCGGAGTGGCACAGGCATATCAGTGTGATCTGGCCGGGGCCGTCGCACAATTCGACGCGGTGGCCGCAGAGGCCGAGGCAGCTCACGACGAGATCCGGAGGGTGCACAGCATTGCGTACCAGGGCATCGGACTCGCATTTCAGGGTGAGACGGCTGCTGCCCGGGCCGCCATCGACACGGCCATGGAAGCCGCGTCCGAGCTGGCCGGGCTTAGCTTGGGCCTCGCCTACTCAGCGCTGGCTGCCGCGGCCCTGGCCGCCGGCGATGCTGCGACGGCGCTTGACGCGACCGAGGCGGCCCGCCAGCACCTGAGTGGGTTGACCGCGCCTACGGCGATGGGGCGCGCCCACAGTGCGCAAGCCGCACTGGCGGGCGGGGATCTGCTCGGGGCCCGTCGCTGGTCGGATGAAGCGGTCGCGACCACGACCGGCTGGTGGCTGATGTGGGCGCTGACCACTCGCGCCCGCGTGGCGACCGCGCAGGGTGAGCCGGAGCAGGCCGAACGCGACGCCCACGACGCGCTCGCGGTCGCCGCCAGCATGCAGACATACCTGGGTATTTCCGACACCCTTGAATGCCTCGCCGCTCTGGCCGGTGACGCCGGCAGTCATCGTGAAGCTGCCCGGCTTTTCGGCGCGGCAGATGGCATCCGGCAGCGCACGGGCGCGGTCCGGTTCAAGGTCTGGGACTCCGGCTACGAAGCGTCGGTGGCGGCGCTGCGAGATGCAATGGACAAGACGGATTTTGAGTCCGCCTGGGCGGAAGGTGCCACCCTGTCCACCGAGGAGGCGATCGCCTACGCCCAGCGCGGCCGCGGCGAACGCAAACGACCGACCAGCGGCTGGGCATCGCTCACCCCCACCGAGCGCGACGTCGTCCGCCTGGTCAGCGAGGGTCTGGCCAACAAGGACATCGCCACCCGCCTTTTCGTCTCACCGCGCACCGTGCAAACCCACCTCACCCACGTCTACACCAAACTCGGGCTGACCTCGCGCGTGCAGCTGGTCCAAGAAGCGGCCCGCCACATCTGACCACGCACCACCACAGTGGTGGGGGTCGCCGTAAGAAAACCGAACGAAACTGATTGTTTTCGATCACCCACAAGGGGATCCGCTATCGCTGCAGTCCGCGCGCGGATATGAGTCATCGTCGCCGGTACGCCGACGCTCGATGCTGAATCCTGTGCACGATGACGATCTTGGCCGTGTCGTCGATGCTGTAGATGATCCGGTAGTCGCCTCGTCGCGCCGAGAAAAGCCCGGCGAGTTCCCCGACCAGCGCCTTGCCGAGCCGGTGCGGGTTTTCACGGATGGGGCCATGTAGCGCCGCCAGCGCTGCGTCGCGGATCTTCGCGGGGAGACGGTTCAGGTGACGGAGTCCCTCAGGAGTGATGCGGAGCTCGTATGGGTCCGTAGGCGCCGAACTCACGCAGACGGCAAGGGCCGTGATCTGCCCTGAGCGGCCTCTTCTTGGGACCGCTTCAGCGAGTCGACGAGGTCGCGATCCCGCAGGATGTCGAGTGTCTCTTCGAGTGCGTCGAGGTCGTCGGGGCTCACCAGTACGAATGACGGCCGTCCGTTGCGCGTGACGAGGACACGCGCATGCTCAAGTTCGACGCGTTCGGCCAGTTCGGACAGGTGGGCTTTCGCTTCAGAGAAGGGCACAACTTCGGCCATAGGTCAATATTCTGACTTGTCGCCGCGTGTCACGCAAGCGGGCGGGTTCCCGCCGGGCCCCGATAGCGGATCGCCATATGAGACGGTTTCAGACGCAGCGTCGGGACCGTGACCACAACCCGCAGGTTCCGGCCGGCACCCGGGCCAGTGATGGTCAGCTGCTCGGCCAGCCGACGAAGGTAGAGCAGGCCAGCGGGAAGCGAACCCGCCGCTGGCTTGACCGTCTGCTGTAGCACCTACACCACCTCGTCACGGACCGTGCCGGTCCAGACTTGTTCTACCGGCACGGTACGGGCTGCCGGCGACGTTTCCGGTGAACTCGGCGGCATGGTGGCGTCCTGTTTCCGGTGCAAATGAGCGGCCGCGGGTTCCGCTTGTTGTTGCTGATTTTAGGCGACCGCTCCGACAGAATCGGGGTTCTGCGGTGCCCGGGGCGTATTGTTTTCGCAGCTGGGGTGGCGGTTCGAGGAGCTGGCGGCGAAGATCTTGAAGGAGCCGCAGTCCGACCGGGGTCATGGTGATCCTCGCCAGCCTCGGCGGCTCGGTCGAGGACAGCCCAGACAGCGAGAGGCAGGAGTGATCCCCAGCCGCCAACTGTCCCGTAAACGTTCGATTTCGGCAGAGACCGCCAGCCGCGCCAGGTAGGACTCCAACGCCCGCCCGATCGAGCGTGGTCGGGCCGGTCGAGCACGCCAGCCCCGGCGTCAGAAGATGCGGCCGCGGGCGAGCTCCTCGCGTGTTGGAAAGCGACCACCGGCAAGTGGAGCAGCGCTACTCTAGGAACCAACCTTCAAACGAGCAAACACTGTCCTCAACCGGGCAACACGAACAACTTAAGAGAGGGATCGATTATGAAGTTCCTGGTGTCCTGGTCATTGCCGCACGGTGACGGCTACCGCGCAGCGGTCGCCCGATTTCTCAAGAACGGCGGTTCCCCTCCTGCTGGCATTCAATTGATTGGCCGCTGGCATGGCGCCAATGGCAAGGGCTGCGCGATCGCGGAAAGCGACGATGCGAAGGCCATCTTCCAATGGTTCGCGGAGTGGACCGAATTCATGGAGATCGAGGCCACCCCCCTTGTTGAAGACGGGGACGCAGGGGCAGTGCTCCAGTCGTTGTACGGCTAGCGAAACTCCCGAGAACTTCGGCCCGGCAGGCCGATGTCTTCAGCATTCGCGACTGCAGGTCCACCGTGAATTAGCGTTGCGCACGATTACATAGCCGCGGCGATGTCCCGAAAACTGGGTCCTGTGCGTCAGCGCCACCGGGTCCTGACCGCGTAGCCGCGGGTTAGTGGCGCCGGGCGCAAGGATCAGCCACCCTCCTGGTCCGGGCGGGCGAGTAACCGGTCGGTGAGCTCGATAGTGGCCAGGTACCACCAGAACACCTAGTCCAGGAAAACCGGGTCGAAGTCGCCTCTCTGGTCCGCGCGGTTGTGGCGGAGGCCGAACTCGTTGGCGATGTGGAACAGTGCCCCCTCGTCCTCACGGAGCAGCTCGGCCTTGAGCAGCTCGCGGCGGTCCTCGAGCACGCCGGCGAGGGTGACGATCGCCGAGCGATTGGCGTGCTCGTCGGCACCGCGCCTGGACATGGGTCCCGGTAGTCGAACGCGCTCGCTACTGCAGCTCCCAGACCGCGGTCACCGAGAAGCTCACCGTCTGCTGACCGGGTTCGACCGGCACCGGGGCGGCCATGCTGCGTGGCGGGGCCGGCGGCGCCCCGTTGATCGGTGCGGCGCTGGTTCCCTCCGCGATGGAAAGCACTTTGCCCAGCCGCAGGCCCGACAGCTGCGCATACTGCTCGGCACGGTTCTTGGCGTCTTGGAAGGCGCGCGCCCGCGCATCCTTGACCAGCTGCGAGTCGTCGCCGATCGAGTAGCTGACCGAGCTGATCCGGGTCGCGTCGCGGCCGGTGTCGACGATCAGGGCCAGCAATTTCGATGCGGCGTCGGTCGGGTGAATCTTCACCTCGATCCCATTGCTGGCGCGGTAGCCGGTGATGGTCGCCGTGCCGGCCGGCCCGGGATTGTTGTACTGCGGCTGCAGGCTGACCTGGGTGGTGCGGATGTCCTTGCGGTCAACTCCGGCGCCCACCAGCGCGTTGATCACCGCCTGCTGCCGGTCGCTGGTCTGGTTCATCGCGCTGGTGACGTCGGTTGCGGTGAACTCGATCTCGACATCGGCGGTCAAGGTGTCCGGGACGCCCTGGACTTTCCCCGACCCGAGGACGGTCACCTGACGCGGATTCGCCCCCGGCGGTGTCGCACTGTGGGAGTCGCACGCCGACAGCGTGATTGCGGCCAGGCCGGCGGCGGTCAAAGCGATCGACCGGCGGACAAGACTCCGGATGCTCGTTGAGATCGGCATGTCTGGACCCTAGCGTCGTGCCTGTGGAGCAGGACGATCCGGAGGCGCCGGCGGAGCGCAGTTTCGTGGCGACCGCCGTGCCGAATGCCAAGCAGAGGTACTCCACCTACGCGGTGTTGCTGGTGGTCTCCTCGGTGTATCCGATCAGCCAGGAGTTCAGCCGAGGCTTCGACTTCATGACCGCGTACGGGGCGATCGTCTTCCCCGTGATGCTGCTGGGTCTTGCCGCCATGTGGGGCGTGGCTCTGCACCGTCTGTGGACGAAGAAGGTCGTCCTTTGCGTCACGGCCGATGGCCTGACCGTCGACCAGCGGTCGGATGAGGTCTACTCGCTGCGGGCCGCAGAGCTGGGCCAATGGCGAAAAACCCGAGGCCGCGGCGGCAACTCCGTGGGCAGGGCGCTGTATCTGCCGTCCGGCCCGCACCGTTTTGTCCTCGGCGCGCAGGAGTACGGCAGGGCCAGCGATGTACCAAAAGTAGGGCCGCAGGTCGAAGTTACACGCCTCGACGCCTACACCAGCGTCTCAGCCTTCGACGAGCTGCTCGCGCTCGTCGGCTCCGCCCGAGGCGAGTAGCTGCTCACGCGGCTTTGGACTGCGGACGTGCCCGACGCCGCGGGCTCGTGTTAGGCAGTCGGGGGGCGGGGGCGTCGCCGAGTTCGAGGGTGCGGCGTGCCTCGAATTGCGCGATCAGGCTGGCGTAGATGGGTTCGAGTTCGCCGGGTTTGTCGCCGGGCAGGATGTGGCCGCCCCACACACCGTGGGTGGCGCGGCTGACGACGGCGTTGTAGCCGCAGCGGTCGAGGAAGGGGCACTCCTGGCACATGCGGGCGGCTTGGTCGGCGCTGGTCATGGTGTCGGTGTCCTTTCGGTGGAACGAAGTTCCCGAAGTTCTCGAAGCTCTCGAAGCTGTTGTCATCGCATCGCGCCCCAGTGTCGGTATTAACCGGTCTGGCCGGGAAAACCAGAATCTGACGGGCTCGTCTGACCAAGAAAATCCGCGCCGATGGACGCTGCATTAGGGGAGCGGGCGTCGTTAGCATCACCGCGTGTTGCGTCCTGCAAGTTGGACTGAACTAGCGGGTGGAAGTCCCGTCCCGGTAAGCACCGGAGCGCCGGGTAGCAGGCCCCGGTCCGTCGTTGAGAGGCGGCGGGCTAAGCGGGGTGTCAAAAGCCTCTTTGGAGGGAGCAAGTGCGCGGGCCGTAGTGCCAGTCGGTACGAGTCCTGCAGCTTCGTCAGATTCACAACGGAGGAGCCGAGCCGCTCATGTCACGGCGAAGGCCCATGTCTGTCGAGCCCTGGTCCGGGGTCAGCTCGGCGGGTCCTTCCGGGGTATGGGGAGCGGCACGTGCACACAGTTCAGTCGGGAACAGGAGAGGCCCGTCTGCCTGGCCTGCGTCGGGCAAAGACCAAGGGTATAAGCCGATGGTGAAAGTCCTTGGAGGGCAGCGGGAGTCCGAGGGGGTCGTAGTACCGCTGATCGGTGTGAGAGACACGCCGGGAGGGAAGGGCCCCTGCTTTGATCACGCGCGCGAAGCGGGTAAGCGTGAGGGCATGGCCGAGGCGACTCGGTCCAACTACCCCGACGGGCTATCGCCCGTCGTAGCCGACGAGGAGCCGTTGGTGGCCTCGCCGGTGAAAGTGCAACAACTGCAACGGGCGCTATGGGCTGCGGCCAAGCAGTCTGAAGGTCGGCGTTTCCACGCCCTTTATGACCGTATTTGCAGGGGTGACGTCCTGCAGGAGGCGTGGGAGCGGGTGCGCAAGAACAAGGGTGCGGCCGGGGTGGATCGTGTCACCCTGGTCGCGGTGGAGGACTACGGTGTGGACCGCATGTTGCGTGAGTTGCGCTGTGACCTTCGCTCGGGTCGGTATCGCCCGGCGCCGGCGCGTCGGGTGGATATCCCGAAACCACAGGGTGGTACGCGGCCGTTGGGGATTCCCACGGTGCGAGACCGGGTGGCCCAACAAGCGGCCAAGATCGTGCTGGAACCGATTTTCGAGGCGGACTTTGTGTCGTGCTCGTACGGGTTTCGGCCGAAGCGGTCGGCGACGATGGCCAAGGAACGCTTGCGGACCGGGTTCATCGCGGGTCACCAGTTTGTGGTCGAGTTCGATATCGCCAATTTCTTCGGCGAAATTGACCACGACCGGTTACTCACCGAGGTGGGTAGGCGGGTTTCGGATCGGCGGATGCTCAAACTGCTGCGGTTGTGGCTGCAAGCAGGAGTGATGGTCGAAGGGGTGACCCAGCGGACGGTCGCGGGCACACCTCAGGGTGGGGTCATTTCCCCGCTGTTGGCCAATATCTACCTGCATGTGCTCGACACCGAACTGTCCCGCCGCGAGGTGGGGGAGTTGGTGCGCTACGCCGACGACGGTGTGGTGTTGTGCCGCAGTGTGGCACAAGCCGAGCACGCCCTGGCGGCGGTGGGCGAAATCCTGACCGGGTTGGGGTTGCGGCTGCATCCGGATAAGACGAAGGTGGTCGACTTGCGGGAGGGTCGTGAGGGCCTGGATTTCCTGGGCTGTCACTTCCGGGCCCGTATGTCGGGACGGTTGTGGGAGCAGAAGCGGATTATTCGCTATTACCTGCATCGCTGGCCGTCCCAGCGCGCCATGGCCCGGGTTCGGGCCAAGGTGCGTGAT
>Ga0335083_10010274_pt1 | contig 11319 bp, 11 predicted proteins | sample Lox_Sample_42_FD_206716 | JGI IMG/M metagenome (GOLD analysis project Ga0335083, IMG submission 206716) | Soil microbial communities from Loxahatchee National Wildlife Refuge, Florida, United States - Lox_Sample_4.2 | ecosystem: Environmental > Terrestrial > Soil > Wetlands | place: USA... | reverse complement strand
TGCCGCCGGGCGCGACCTGCGCCGCGAACTTGCGCAGCGAAATTTCGTTCAGGGCAATCAGTACGTCCGGACGCGACAACACCGGCGAGCCAATGCGGTCCTTCGATAGGCAGACGTGGCAGTGCGCACTGCCCGAGCGCATCTCGGGCCCGTAGGAAGGCAGCCAGCTCACCTCCAGGCCTTCGCGCATGCCCATCTCGGCGAGAAGCTGGCCCAGCAGCAGCACGCCTTGTCCGCCGAAACCGGCGATCTTGATGCCGAGATGGCGGAAATGATGTTGACGCCCGGGTACGACTCCCTCACGGGCGATCTTGCGCTCGCCTTCGACCAGTTCTTCGACGGTCTTGTGCGGTGGGGCGTTGGTTTCGACAATTTCCACCTTGCGGTCGCGGAACACGTTCAGCGGGAAGTTGGGAATCATTTTCTCGGCGACCCACTTGCGGGCGTCGACAGGCTCCTTGCCCCAGATGGTCGGGCAGGGAGATAGAATCTCGACAAAGGTGAAGCCGGCACCGTCGCGCTGCAGCTCCAGCGCTTTGCGGACCGCGCGCCGCGCCTTCATGATGTTCTTGTTATCGGAGAGCGCGACGCGCTCAATGTAAACCGGCGCTTCGAGCGAAGAGAGCATCTCCGCCATGTGCAGCGGGAATCCCTCGTTCACCGGGCGGCGTCCCCAAGGCGAAGTCGTGCTGCGCTGGCCCACAAGAGTGGTGGGCGCCATCTGGCCGCCGGTCATGCCATAGATCGCGTTGTTGACGAAGAAGACAGAAATCTTTTCGCCGCGATTGGCGGCATGCACGATTTCTGCAGTGCCAATCGCAGCGAGATCGCCGTCTCCCTGATACGCCACGACGATTTTGTCAGGGCAGGCGCGCTTCAGGCCGGTGGCGGCGGCAGGGGCGCGTCCGTGAGCAACCTGCACGTTGCCCACGTCGAAGTAGTAATACGCAAAGACCGAGCAACCGACCGGGCTGACCAGAATCGTCTTGTCCTGCAGGCGCAGGTCTTCGATGGCTTCAGCGATGAGCTTGTGGGCGACGCCGTGGCCGCAGCCGGGGCAGTAGTGCGTCTGATGCTTGAGATCGGACTTGCGTTCGTACTCGGGATAGAACACTTCCGACTTGGAGTGCACGACCTCGTATTTATCAGTCGTCACTTTTGGTTCTTCGACGATGAGGTTGTTCTCGGACATCATTCTCTCCTGTAGCGCCGCCGTCCTCGGCGGCTGTCCGGCGAGCGTCCCGCTCGCCGGACCGGAGCGCGAGACGCGTTCAGGACAGCCGGCAAGATGCCGACGCTACACTGCTGCCGGCACCTGCTCCACGATCTTCTCGAGCAACTCCTCCACCGACGGCACGTTGCCTCCTACGCGTCCGTAGAACTCGACCGGACGCTTGCCAGCCAGTGCAAGACGTACGTCTTCGACCATCTGTCCGTTGCTCAGTTCCACGACCAGAACTTTCTCGACTGGCAACCCGGCAAGCTGCTGCGACGGGAACGGCCACAACGTGATTGGCCGGAACAGTCCGACCTTGATTCCTTGCTTGCGCGCTTCGTCCACTGCGGAGCGCAGCACGCGCGACACGATCCCGTAGCCGACGACGATCAGTTCCGCGTCTTCGGTGCAGTACTCTTCCCAGCGCGTCTCGACCTGCTGCGCGCGGATGTACTTGGCTTCCATGCGCCGCTGGTGTGCTTCCAGATCGTCCGCCTCTAAGAAGATCGAGCTGACCATGTTCTTGCGGGTCTCGGCGGTTCCCTGCACTGCCCAGGGCTTTTGCGGCGCAATGATCTCGCGGTACTCGAGGTCGAGCGGCTCCATCATCTGGCCAACGAAGCCATCGGTCAGCACGATCGCGGGGTTACGGTATTTATCCGCGAGATCGAAGGCCAGGATGGTCAGATCGGCCATCTCCTGCACCGACGCGGGCGCAACCACGAAGTTGCGATAGTTACCGTGGCCTCCGCCTTTTACCATGGCGAAGTAATCGCTCTGCTCCGGAGCGATGTTGCCCAGCCCCGGCCCGCCGCGCATTACGTCGACAATCACGCAGGGCAATTCGGCCCCGGCCAGATACGAGATGCCTTCCTGCATCAGGCTGAGTCCCGGGCCAGAGGACGCGGTCATGACGCGCACGCCAGCCGACGCCGCGCCATAGACCATGTTGATCGAGGCAGTCTCGCTCTCCGCTTGAACGAATGTTCCCCCGACTTCAGGAAAATAGAGTGCGGCGGCTTCAGCGACTTCGCTCGCCGGCGTGATGGGATATCCGTAGTAGGCTCGGCAGCCGGCCAGCACTGCGCCTTTGATGACCGCAACGTTTCCTTTACAGAGCTGCCGCATGTTCGCCTCCAGTCTGGGCGACGACGGCCTTGGGAGGCTGCGTCAGCCGGTAGACCGTGATCGCTCCCGGCTCAGGGCAGCAGTAGAAGCAGATGCCGCATCCCGTGCAATCGTGGCCGGTGTAGCGGGCGGAATGGACTCCGTAGTGATTCAACTCCGGCGCCAGTTCCAGGCACTTCGGGGGGCAGGATTCCACACACAGCCCGCATCCCTTGCACTCCTCGACATCGATGGTTATATTGCCGCGCGCTGGTCCGGCCATGTTCCGTTCACCTCACCTCGGTACCGCGGCTTCAGCCGCATGAGGATGCTTCAACCACTTGGTCTCTTCGCAATACGTGTAGAGCTCGTTGCGGAACTGCGGATGCGCGATCTCGATCAGCGCCTTGGCCCGTTCGCGAATGGACTTGCCATGCAGATAAGCGACTCCGTATTCGGTCACGACGTAGCGCACGAGTCCGCGCGAGGTGACCACTCCCGCGCCGGGATCGAGCATGGGTACGATGCGGGAGATAGTACCTTGCTTCGCAGTCGAAGAAATCGCGATGATGGGCTTGCCGCCCTTGGAGCGCGAAGCTCCGCGCAGGAAATCCACCTGCCCGCCAATCCCGCTGTAGAACTGGTTGCCGATCGAATCGGAACAGACTTGCCCGGTCAGATCGACTTGGAGCGCGGAATTAATCGCTACCATCTTGTCGTTGCGGGCGATCAGGCCGGGATCGTTGGTGTAGGCCGTCGGATGAAATTCGAAAATCGGGTTGTTATCGACGAACTCGAACAGGCGCTTGGTGCCCAGCGCGAATCCCAAAATAATTTTTCGCGGCTTGAAATTTTTCCGCGCGCCGGTGAGCACGCCCGCCTCGATCAAAGGGATCACGCCGTCCGATACCAGTTCGCTGTGCACGCCCAGATCCTTGCGGTCCATCAGCATGGGCAGCACCGCGTCGGGAATTCCCCCGATGCCGGTTTGCAAAACTGCCCCATCATCAATTAAGCCCGCAACGTTGCGGGCTATGGCGACTTGCAGATCCGTAACAATTGGCTTTTTCAGCGCGCACAATGCCCGGGAAGACTCCACGAATGCGTCGATGTCGTTAACGTGAATGAAGCTGTCGCCGTAGGTGCGCGGCATGTTGTCGTTGATCTGGGCCACGACATGCCTGGCGATCCTTGCGGCGGTCAGGGTGGTATCGACGCCCACGCCGAAGCTGCAGTAGCCGTGCGAGTCGGGAGGCGAGACCTCGATCAGGGCGACGTCAATCGGCATCTCCCCGCTCTCGAACAAGCCTTCGATTTCGCTCAGGTAGATAGGCGTGTAGTCGGCGCGGCCGTCGTTGATGGCCTCGCGCACGTTGGCCCCGATGAACATGGCGTTGTGCCGGAAGTGGCCCGCCATTTCGGGAGCCACATAGGGCGCGCAGCCCATGGTCATCATGTGAACGATTTCTACGTTGTAAACTTCCGGGGCGCGACGCATCAGCGCTTCGACGAGGGTCTCAGGCTCGGCGCATCCCGGCTGAATATAGACTCGCATCCCCGACTTCACGCATTGCAGCGCTTCGTCGGCCGTCTTGAGATGCTTCTTGTATTCCATTTCCCATGACATCGACATCCAGTTCTGCTCCCCTAGCTGGCCCGCAGCGCTTCGCCTCGCACCGCATGGACAGCCACTTCCTCATATCCCACACTGGCATAATAAATCGCCCGGTCAAAGAACATCTCGAGCATTTGCAGCAACTCCAGCTCGCCCATGATCTCGACCGCCCGGTCCATCACCGCTTCGCTCTTGAGAAACTCCCAGAGATTTTCCTTGGTGAGGACGATAGCTTGAATGACTTCGCTGAGCGGAACTCCCTGGTGAGCCCGCCGTTTCCCGATCTCCTTGTAGCGCTGCTCGATATCCAGTTCGTTCTTGCCCAGCAACCACTCGCCCAGATGGCGGTAAATCTCGTAGACCCGCTCCCTTAACTCATGGGCGGGAATCTCACGAAAATGGCTTACCTGGGAGCTCGCCTGCGCTCTCTCTTCTAGGCCCGCGGCGAGGGCATCGGCGTGCGATTCGATCAGACGCACGAGTCTGTAGGAAAACATCATACTCACCCCCTCGTTCGATTCACGAGCCCGGTCTTACACCCCAATCTTCGCCTCCGCGGCCTCATCCACCCAGCCCTCTACCGGCACCTTGACGGTCTCCACTGCAGGTTCCAGGGTCTGGGGAACGGTGATGGCGCGCGAAATCATGCACACCGATTTTGCCCGGCGCAAGAGCGTAAGTCCGGTTTCGCGTTGCTCTTCGGACTGCACCGTTAATGTTGGACGAATGAGAATCTCGCAGAAATTGCATCCCGTGCCACGGACGCGGCGGACGCTGCCTTCGATCTCAACTTCGAGGTCGGTAAATTCGAATTTAGCGGCACGCGCCACATCGTGGAACGTCGTGGTAAAGCATCCGGCCAGGGCGCAGAGCAACAACTGCTCCGGAGTCCACCGGCCCTGCAGGCCGCCCAGTTCGGCGGCTTCGGAAAAATGGATCGTGTTGGGGGAGGACTCGCACTTGGCCAGTCCAGTGCGGCCTGAGGTCCACCAGGCCGAAACGCGATAAGTATATTCAGCAGCCATTGTTCACTCCTGGGCCCTTGCAGGCGCCCTTCCCCACTTAAGACGACAGCGTAAAGATCACGGTGATGGTGGTTTCCACCTCGACCGGTGCGCCATTCAGCAAATACGGTTTGTAGCGCCATTGCCTCACCGCAGCCAGCGCTGCCGGCACCAGCATGGGGTGACCACTCACCAGTTGCAGATTTTCTATTTCGCCACTCGTGCTGATGATGGCAGTCAAGATCACATCGCCCTGCACGCGAGCCGCGCGGGCCAGCGCAGGATAAACGGGCTCGATACGGTGGATCAGCAGCCCTTTCGTGACGCCTTGCGAGATACGCACCCGTTGCGGCGCCACCGGAATAAACTTAGGAGCATTGGAAGCGTTGGTCGCGCTGATGATACTGCCGATGACGCCCCCTGCCTGTCCGCCGGGAATACCTCCCGGAACTCCACCTACGACGCCACCAGTGGCCATAATCGGCGGCGGCGCCTCTTCCTCCTTGATCATCTGCACCTTCTGAGGAATCCGGCTGGGCGTGCGCAACTGCCCGGTGTTCAGCACCTCGGATTGGATCTCACGAACAATCTTCACCGGCTGGGCCGCTGCTGGCGGAGGCGGAGGAGGCGGTGGTGCCGGAGCCACCAGGAACGTCAACAACTGGGCTTTGGGCAGATCCTCGGTGAACACCAACGGCATAATCAGCATCACGCCGACCGCTACGCAGTTGAAAATAAATGATGTAGTAGTTGCAAATGCCTTGCGCTTCCGCGCCTCCCCAAATTCCAGCAGGCTGTCAGAGAACATCACCCGCGGCTGAAAGGCAGGCGCAGTGATGTCCTTTTTGGGCAGGACAGCCGCCACAGGACGACTCGCCGATTTGACTTCCTTTACCTCTGGCTCATGGATTTCGATTGTGCCCATCGCAAAACCTCCACGCCTCCCTTGCTTTTTCTTGAAGCCCGGTCGGCGGACTAAGCGGGCTGAACCTGCCGCTTTGCCCAAGCACATCTTCTTCCTTGTGGCCGCTAGGGCAAATGGCCGACATCACGGCTATTCGTGATCGAAATCACGGATTTGCATTTCGAGCGCAAACCAAAGTAATCAAGGCAGATGGACCGGCGGCAAATCGGTTTTCGAAAACGCTTCCGGACCGGGACGCAACCGCGAAGAAGAAGCAAAACGGGAAGATCAGGGGTGGCCCGGGTCTCAGCGGGTGGCCACGAGATCGGGAAACTTGCTCGCGTACTCAGGATGGCCGTTGTCCCGAAGTCGGGAAAAGCCAAAAAATATTGAGGCTGTTGAAAAGATGGAGCGGGAGACCGGGATCGAACCGGCGACATCCAGCTTGGGAAGCTGGCGTTCTACCGCTGAACTACTCCCGCTCAGGACGGCGAACGAGCTTAGCTTACCACAGCTTTTGGGCGGAAGAGGCCCGCGACGACGCACTTAGCTCTTGTCATCCTGAGGTCGCCGCATTTGCGACCGAAGGATCTCTGCATTTGCATGCAGATCATCCGCTGTCGGCCGGGATGCATAGATCCTTCGCTGCGCTCAGGATGACAAGAGCCCGGCGCTTCGTGCTTTAATATTCGTCCAATATGCCGACATCTAAATCAGCCTCATCCCGGCGCGGATTTCTGCAAAGCGCTTTGACTGTGAGCTCTGTGGTTGCTCTCCGTCCCGCGCTCAGTGGCGCACGCGAAATCGCACAGCCTCCAAAATCCCCAGCCCACGACGTTAAGCCGTTCGAACTGGAGGAAGTCACGATCGCGGAACTGCAAGAAGGAATGAAATCTGGCAGGTTCGCGGCGCACTCCCTGACCGAAAAATATCTGCAACGCATTGACGAGATCGACAAGCGAGGCCCGGCGATCAACGCCATCATCGAATTGAATCCCGACGCTCTCGCCATCGCTGACGCCCTCGATCGGGAGCGCACGGCCAAAGGTCCGCGCGGTCCACTGCACGGGATCCCGATGCTGGTCAAAGACAACATCGATACCGGAGACCGCATGATGACGACGGCGGGATCGCTGGCGCTACTGGGGTCGAAGGCGCCGAAGGATTCGTTTGTCGCGCAGAAACTGCGCGCCGCGGGCGCGGTCATTCTCGGCAAGACCAATCTCAGCGAGTGGGCGAACGCGCGCTCCAGTCACTCGATCAGCGGATGGAGCGGCCGTGGCGGCCTGACGCGGAATCCCTACGCGCTCGACCGCAATGCCTGCGGATCGAGTTCGGGCACGGGTGCCGGAATTTCTGCCAATCTGGCGGCTGCAGGGATCGGTACCGAGACTGACGGATCGATCGTCTGCCCTTCTTCGGCAAACGGGCTGGCGGGCATCAAGCCGACGGTAGGGTTGGTGAGCCGCGCGGGAATCATTCCCATCTCGCACACGCAGGATGGCGCGGGCCCGATGTGCCGCACCGTACGCGACGCCGCGATTCTTCTTGGCGCACTGACCGGCGTCGATCCCGAAGATTCCGCGACTGCGGCGAGTGCGGGCAAAGCGCAGACCGACTACGCACAATATTGCGATCCCAACGGCTTAAAGGGAGCGCGCATCGGCGTGGCGCGAAAGTATATGGGATTCAGCGAAAGCGTCGACGCCCTGATGGAGGCATCTTTCGACGTCATGAAGAAGCAGGGCGCAACCCTGGTCGATCCAGCGAACATCGAGACTAATGGAAAATTTGACGAGGCCGAGGGCCTGATCCTCTCCTATGAACTCAAGGCTGATCTGGCGGCCTATCTGGCGCGCCTGGGTGCCGGCGCGCCCGTGAAGACTCTCAAGGACGTCATCGAGTTCAATGAGCGCAACCGCGACAAGGAAATGCCTTACTTCGGGCAGAATCTACTGATCAAATCGGAAGCGAGGGGACCGCTGACTGAAAAAGAATACCTCGACGCGGTGGCGAAGGCTCATCAACTCGCGGCCGTGGAAGGCATCGATGCCACCATGGATCAACATCATCTCGACGCCATTGTGGGACCGACCGGCGGACCGGCGTGGCTGATCGATGTGATCAACGGCGACTCCTTTGGCGGAGGGAGTTCGAACGCCGCGGCGGTTGCGCGCTATCCCAATATTAATGTGACCATGGGCTTGGTTTCAGGCCTGCCCGTGGGAATTTCTTTCTTCGGACGCGCGTGGAGCGAGCCTACTCTGATCAAGATTGCATATTCGTTTGAACAGGCGACCAAGGCGAGGCAGGAGCCGAAGTTCTTGCCGAGCATCGTCTGATCTGCACACACCCACCCAAGCCAAAAGCGGGCTTGAGTGGGCCACCCGTCTCGGGGAGCGGCCTGCGATTAACGCGTTCCGTCAGGAAAATAGACGGTCCAGCCGCGCTGGCGGGCTACTGCCTCCAGATCGGGATTCGGATTGACGGCGAAGGCGTGAGTGGAGTCGGCCAGCATCTCGATATCCCAGCGGGAATTGCCGAAGGCGGCGTCGATCTTCTTTTGCCCTACCTCGCGGAGGGCCTGCGTTTTGCCCGGACCGGATGGAATCCGCACCAGGCGATCGGTGACCACTCCCTCATCCAGTTCAACTTTCGTCGCCAGGATGTAGTCTTCGGCAATACCAAACGGTTTCAATCCGGCGCGAATCACCCATTCGTTGGACGACGACACCGCCCAGATCTCGCATCCTTTGGCCTGCAACTGCCGGACTAACTCGTGCATTTCGGGAAAAGCTTTTCCCGGAAAATGCGACGTCATGAATTCCGTCGCGGCTTCCATCATGGAAGCCTCGGTGAGTCCTTTGTGCATGGTGACCATCTCGCCGCACATGTCCTCTTCGCTGACTTTGCCTGCCTTGTATTCGGCATAGCGGGCAAGCATCGCGCGGCTGACTTCGGCGGGGACCAGTCCGCGCTTGATTTCCCAGTCAAAGAACCTCTCGCCCGCATCGCTGGACCAGAGGGTGCCGTCACAATCAAAGGCCGCGACGCGAGGATTTAGTTGCAGAACGCAATCGACAAACTTCTGGCCCGCGGGATCGACTGCGTGTGGGCTAAGTATATTCATGCCCTTTGAAAATAACGTGGGCGAGAGGAAACGCGCAATCGCCTTGCCAAGATTTCAGATTTCAGATTTCAGATTTCAGATTTCAGATTTTAGATTTTAGATTGCCTCAGTAGCCCGCTGATCGGTTTGTCATCCTCTCGCGTGCAAGAGTCTGCGGATTCGGAAAGGCAAATTCAATCTGAAATCTGAAATCTTCAATCTGCAATTGACTGCGATTTCGCCGTCAACGCCGCGTAATCCTCAGGAGTATTGATGTTCAAAGCCACGAAGGGATCGCTGACCGAGACATATTGAATATGCTCGTGGTGCCGGTGCTCGACGTCGCGGGCATTGCCGGTAACGGGCTCGCGCAGAAAACGTTCGATCATCTCGCGTCCGGCCAGGAAGGGATGCCCATGCTTGCCGGAAAATTCCGGCACGACGGCCCAGATGTTGTTGGGCGTATTCTCAAACGCTTCCCGCAGCGCCTGCACGGTAGACGCGGTCGCGGGCGGACGATCCACCAGAGTGATGATGGCGGCATCGCGTCCGCGGTTGAGAATTTCGCGCAGGCCTACCTGCAGCGAGCTGAACTGTCCGCGGCTGGGATCAGGGTTGGCGATGATCGACGCGCCAACAGCATAGACGATGGGCGTGAGACTGGGTTCATTGCTCCCGGCAACGACCACGACGAAGTCCGTCGACTGGGCCAATGACTTGATCGCAGCCGACAGAAAAGTGTCTTGCGATGAAGACTGACCCTCGACCGGGGGCCAAGGGAGCAGGGCCTTATCGGTGCCCATGCGCGAGGATTCGCCCGCCGCCAAAATCAATCCGGCAAAGCTCGAGGACCGGACCATGCTGCGGAAGATAGCAGAAAGCGAGGGGAAAAGTCAGTGATCAGAATTCTCGATTGTCGATTTCTGATCGTCGGCATCTGGCTCCCGCTCTCCCTTAAACCAACTCATGTGCGGCAGAGCGGATGATGCGTGGCGGCGCATCGCGATCAGCTCGGCGGTAACGGCCACCGCGATTTCCTCAGGAGTCACCGCACCAATATCGAGTCCGATGGGGGCGTGCACCCGGTCAAAAAGATTCGCGGACAGGCCCTCAGCTTGCAGGGCTTTGAAAATCTCGATCACCTTGCGCTTCGACCCGATCATGCCGACGTAGCGGGCACGCGTCTGCACAGCCCAGCGCAGGATCCGCATATCGTCGCGGTGGCCGCGCGTCACGATCACGATGTAAGAAGATTCATTGGGATCGAGCTTCTGCATGGCTTCGTCGAACTCGAGCGCATGCACCTCGCGGGCGGCGGGAAAGCGTTCCTGGGTGGCGTAGGAAGAACGGTCATCGGTCACGATAACGTCGAATCCGGCGTTGGCAGCTGTGCGGCAAAGGTTTAGCGCGACGTGTCCTGCACCGAAAACATAAAGTAGTGCTGGAGGCAGAACGGGCTCGACAAAGATCTCCAGCGTCCCTCCGCAGACCAGGCCGGTGTCGTACTTCGGATCCTGGTTCAAGTCGAACTTTAAGGTGCGCGGCTTCTCCGACTCCATGACTTCGCGCGCCGCCTGCCAGACGTCGGCCTCGACGCAGCCGCCGCCGATCGTGCCTACGATGGAGCCATCGTCGCGCACCAGCATCTTGGCGGTCTTGAACGAAGGGATCGACCCGCGGACATTCACGATGGTGGCGACAGCGCCGCGGCGTCCCTGGCGGCGAAGCTCGACGATTTGTTCGTAGATGTCCATCGCTGAAGTGGCCAGCTGGATTGATTATCAATCGGTTAACAGAGGGGAGTCAAACTGCTGAAAGGCGAAAGCCCCGGTCATCACTCCGGGGCTTTCGGCGTTAACCGCAGATTACTGAACTCGACCTGCCAAGCAAGAATATGCTGACGCCGGGCGAGCCGATTGTCAAGGAGACTTTGGTGAGTGGACCGCAGAGGGCGGCGGAGTTGAACCGCAGTGGCTGATAGGCCACTCACCGACTTGGCAAGTCGAGTCCAGTACCCACTGGCAACGCCCTCTAGACAACGACCTGTCCAGCTCAAACTAATACTCCGGCCGGTTTTCACTTGTGATGTCCATCACGCGTGTGACAAAAAACCAGAGGAATTTCCCAAAATGAACGCAATGAGGATTCTCGCCAGAATCGCAAATCGTTACTTCTTCCCCTCTACCTCCGCCTTCCAGTAGGCCTGGTGCCCGATGTAATCATCGTCCGCAAGATTGGCAATTATCAATCGCTTCAGCCGCAGCGGGTCCACATTCGTGCTCTGCACCTTGTAGGCGATTGTGCCATCCGGGCGGATCAGCAATGTGTAGGGCACTGCCGCGTTCCACTCCGGATCGAACGCGG
>Ga0335083_10010272_pt1 | contig 11321 bp, 9 predicted proteins | sample Lox_Sample_42_FD_206716 | JGI IMG/M metagenome (GOLD analysis project Ga0335083, IMG submission 206716) | Soil microbial communities from Loxahatchee National Wildlife Refuge, Florida, United States - Lox_Sample_4.2 | ecosystem: Environmental > Terrestrial > Soil > Wetlands | place: USA: Florida... | reverse complement strand
CGCAGCGTTTGGAAATTGCCAGGCGCATCCTGCGTGAGATCGAGGAGCGGCTGCAATTCCTGCTCGATGTCGGGCTGAATTACCTCACCTTGGCGCGCAGCTCCGCGACACTTTCGGGCGGGGAGAGCCAGCGCATCCGCCTCGCCTCGCAGATCGGCTCGGGCCTCACCGGCGTGCTTTACGTGCTGGATGAGCCCTCCATCGGCCTGCACCAGCGCGACAATGAGCGGCTGCTCGGCACGCTGGAGCGGCTGAAAAATCTCGGCAATACCGTGCTGGTGGTGGAGCATGACGAGGATGCGATCCGCGCCGCCGACCATCTGGTGGATATGGGGCCGGGGGCGGGCGTGAATGGCGGGCATGTGGTGGCGCAGGGCACGCCGGCGCAGGTGGCCGCCAATCCCAAATCCGTCACCGGGGATTATCTCTCCGGCCGGCGCGCCATTCCCGTGCCCATGCGCCGCCCGGTGCAGCGCAACCGCGCCATCAAGCTCGTCGGCGCGCGGGGCAATAACCTCAAGGATGTGACGGCGGAGTTTCCCCTCGGGCTGTTCACCTGCGTCACCGGCGTTTCCGGCGGCGGCAAATCCACCTTGGTGGTCGACACGCTCTACAAGGCGCTCTCGCGCCGGCTGATGGGCTCGGGCGAGGTGCCCGCGCCGTTCGAGAAGATCGACGGCATGGAGCAGCTCGACAAGATCATCGATATCGACCAGTCGCCCATCGGCCGCACGCCGCGCTCCAACCCCGCCACCTATACGGACCTCTTCGCGCCCATCCGCGACTGGTTCGCCGAGATGCCGGAAAGCCGGGTGCGCGGCTACAAGGCCGGGCGCTTCTCCTTCAACGTCAAAGGCGGGCGCTGCGAGGCCTGCCAGGGCGATGGCGTGCTGAAGATCGAGATGCACTTCCTGCCGGACGTGTTCGTCACCTGCGATACCTGCAAGGGCAAGCGCTATAACCGCGAGACGCTGGAGGTGAAGTTCCGCGGCAAATCCATCGCCGATGTGCTGGACATGTCGGTGGACGAGGCGCTGCCCTTCTTCGCCGCCGTGCCGAAAATCCATGACCGGCTCAGCATACTGGGCCGCGTGGGGCTGGGCTATATCAAACTCGGACAGCAGGCCACCACGCTCTCGGGCGGCGAGGCGCAGCGGATCAAACTGGCGAAGGAGCTGGCCCGGCGCGCCACCGGCCGCACGCTCTATATTCTCGACGAGCCGACCACCGGGCTGCATTTCGAGGACATCCGCAAGCTGCTGGAAGTGCTGCACGCGCTGGTGGATGCGGGCAACACCATCATCGTCATCGAGCATAATCTCGAAGTCATCAAAACCGCCGATCATATCATCGATATCGGCCCGGAAGGCGGGGCAGGGGGCGGGCGGGTCATCGCCGCCGGCACGCCCGAGCAGATCGCCGCCGCCGAGGGCAGCTATACCGGCAAGTTCCTCGCCCCCCTGCTGGCGCAGAAGCCGGTGAAGACCAGGAAGAAAGCCTAAGGCCGGTTCAGGCCATGAACCGCCTCCGCCGTCTCGTCGGGCGCTGGATTGCCAATGTCCTCACCCAGGAGTTGGAGGCCGCGCCCGCCTTGCCGGTGGATATCGCGGCGCTGGAAAAACTGCTGCACAAGGCCGATGTCATTCTGGTCGAGGGCAATCTGCGCATCAGCGCGGTGATCAAATATCTCACCCAATCCACCTGGTCGCATGCCGTGCTCTATGCCGGGGATGGCCAGTGCATCGAGGCGGACATGCTGCTGGGCGTGCGCCGTTTTCCGCTGGCCGAGCTGGCCCATTACCATTTGCGCATCTGCCGGCCCATCAGCCTGACGCCCGAGGATGCGGACAAGATCATCGCCCACGCGGCCGCGCGCATCGGGGTGCAATATGACCTGAAACATGTCTTCGACCTGGCGCGCTACATGGTGCCGCTGCCCGTGCCCCGCGCCTGGCGCCGCCGCGCCATCGCGCTTGGCTCCGCCGCCCCCAGCCGGGCCATCTGCTCCACACTGGTCGCCGAGGCCTTCCAGGCCGCCCGCTACCCCATCCTGCCGGAACCCCCGGACCCGCCGCTTGCCAGCCGGGCCGCCACCGCCAAGGTGCGGGAGATCTATCATATCCATGATACCGGCCTGTTCACCCCGCGGGATTTCGACATCTCCCCTTTCTTCCACGTCATCAAGCCGGACATGCCCCGCCCCTTCGACCATCACAACCTCGTCTGGATGCCGTGAGGGCGCATACGCATGCGGTGATGAAATTGTCCGTGCCCCGGCCTTGAAAGGGGGATGGTTTCAAAACCCCAGCCAAGCATATTGCCGCAAATATCAGACTTTTTTGGCGTGGCCTTTTTTAGACAGCGGCAAACCAAGCCGCCCTTATTTGGCCTGGGCGGCGGGCAGGGAGGCAGGGTTGGCCTGAAGCATCCCGGCGGGCTCGCCATAGATCACAGCCGCGCGCTTCAGGAAGGCATTCACCATCAGATGCACGGCCTCGGTAAACACCGCGCCGATGGCTTTTTGCAGGATGATGTTGCGGAATTCGAAATCCACGAAGAAATCCACCAGGCAGCCTTCCGGGTGGGGCGTGAAATCCCAGCGGTTATGCAGGTACTTGAACGGCCCGTTCTCATATTCGACCTGGATGGCGCAGGGGCCCTCCCCGGTGCCGGGCAGCAGCGTCACGCGGGAGGTGAAGCTCTCCCGGAACGGCCCGAACCCGATGGTCAGGTCCGCGATCATGATGTTGTTGACATGGCTGCGCACCCGGGCGCCGACGCACCAGGGCAGGAATTTCGGATATTTCCCCACATCCGCCACCAGCGCGTAAAGCTGCTGCGGGCTGAAGGGAACAGGTTTCTTTTGAGCGAACTTGGTCACAATCTTACGCGGCGAGCTGCTTGGCCCGCGCCGCCCTCAAGCCTTCGAAATCCGCATCCGCGTGGTAGGAGGAGCGGGTGAGCGGTGTGGCCGCCACCTGCAAAAAGCCTTTCGCGCGGGCCATGGCGGCCAGCTCCTCGAACTCCTCCGGCGTCCAGAATTTCTCCACCGCCGCGTGCTTGGCGGTCGGCTGGAGGTACTGGCCGATGGTGATGAAATCCACATCCGCGATGCGCAGATCGTCCATCACCTGGGAAATCTCGCTCTTGCTCTCGCCCAGCCCCACCATGAGGCCGGATTTGGTGAAGATCGACGGGTCGATCTGCTTCACCGTATCGAGCAGCCGGATGGATTGGTAATAGCGCGCCCCCGGCCGGATGGTGGGGTAGAGGCGCGGCACGGTCTCGAAATTATGGTTGAACACGTCCGGCTTGGCGCGCGTCACAACCTCGATGGAACCGGGCTTGCGCAAAAAGTCGGGGGTGAGGATCTCGATGGTCGTCTCGGGTGCTGCCGCCCGCACGGCGGCGATCACGGCCGAAAAATGCGCCGCCCCGCCATCGGCCACGTCGTCGCGGTCAACGGAGGTGATGACCACGTGCCGCAGCCCCAGCTTCGCCACGGCCTCGGCCACGCGGCGGGGCTCGTCGGCGTCCAGCGCGGCCGGCAGGCCGGTGGAGACATTGCAGAAGGAGCAGGCGCGGGTGCAGATCTCGCCCATGATCATCATGGTGGCGTGGCGCTGGGACCAGCATTCCCCGATATTCGGGCAAGCCGCCTCCTCGCACACGGTGGTCAGCTTCTGCTCGCGCATCAACGCCCGGGTTTCATGGTAAACCGGGTGGGTCGGCGCTTTCACGCGGATCCAGGACGGCTTGCGGGCAATCGGGTTGTCCGGGCGGTGCTGTTTCTCCGGATGCCGAACCCGGTGGTCGATCTCGATGCGTGTGGCCATGTCCATACTACCTAAAAGAACACCCCCCGAGCGCAACATCCAGCCAAACGGGGCCGTTTGGCTGGATAAAATTGCCCGCCCAAGCAGGCTTGGGCATCGGGTGGTTTAGAAGTGGATGACACGCCCGTAGGCGTCAAGCACGGATTCGTGCATGGCTTCAGAGATGGTGGGGTGGGGGAACACCGTCTCCATCAGCTCGGCCTCGGTGGTCTCCAGCTGGCGGGCGACCACATAGCCCTGGATCATCTCGGTCACCTCGGCGCCGATCATGTGCGCCCCCAGCAGCGCGCCGGTCTTGGCGTCGAAGATGGTCTTCACCAGCCCTTCCGGCTCGCCCAGCGCGATGGCCTTGCCATTGCCGATGAAGGGGAAGCGCCCAACCTTGACCTCATGGCCCAGCTCCTTGGCCTTGGCCTCGGTGAGGCCGACGCTGGCCACCTGCGGGTGGGCATAGGTGCAGCCGGGGATGTTCCAGGTCTCGAACGGGTGCGGGTTGAGGCCGGCAATGGCCTCCACGCATACGATGGCCTCATGGCTCGCCTTGTGCGCCAGCCAGGGCGGCCCGGCCAGGTCGCCGATGGCATACACCCCCGGCTCGCCGGTGCGGCCATAGCCATCCACCACCACATGGGTGCGGTCCACCACAACCTTTGTGCCCTCAAGCCCGATATTCTCGACATTGCCGACAATGCCGACCGCCGAGATCACCTTCTCGACCTCGAAAACCTGCGCCTTGCCGCCCGCCTCGACGGTGACCTTGACCGATGAAGCGCCCTTCTCGGCCTTCTTCACCACGGCGGAGGTGAGGATCTTGATCCCCTGCTTCTCGAAGCTCTTGCGCGCCAGGGCGGAGATCTCGGCATCCTCGACCGGCATGATCCGGTCGACCATCTCCACCACGGTCACATCCACGCCCAGCGTGTTGTAGAAGCTGGCGAACTCGATGCCGATGGCACCCGAGCCCATGATCAGCAGGGATTTGGGCAAGGTCTCGGGCACCATCGCCTCGAAATACGAGATGATCTGCTTGCCATCGACCTCAAGCCCGGGAATCTGCCGGGGGCGGGCGCCTGTGGCCAGGATGATATGCGGGGCCGAGAGCATCGCCACCGGCTTGTCGTTCAGGCTGACGGAGAGATTGCCATCGCCCATCAGCTTGGCCCAGCCGTCATAGACGGTGACCTTGTTCTTCTTCATCAGATGGCCAATGCCCGACGAAAGCTGCTTGGAGACAGCCCGCGAGCGCGCCACGATCTTCGGCAGGTCGATCTTGGCCTCGCCGACCGTGATGCCGAACGCATCGGCATGGTCGATGAGGTGCTTCACCTCGGCCGAGCGCAGCAGCGCCTTGGTGGGGATGCAGCCCCAGTTGAGGCAGATGCCGCCCAGATGCTTGGCCTCGACCAGCGCCACTTTCAGCTTCAGCTGCGCGGCGCGGATGGCGGCGACATAGCCGCCCGGCCCGCCACCCACCACGATCACGTCGAATTTGTCAGCCATTGGGGTTTCCTTTTTTGAGAGCCGCTTTTTTGAAAAAAGCGGCGCAAAAACTTGTGGGCCTTGGGGCCGGGGGCGCCGCGACGCAGGCGCCCCCGGCGCAGAATCAGAGCAGCAGGCCGAGCGGCTCTTCGATCAGCCCCTTCAGGGTCTGCAGGAATTCCGCCCCCAGCGCGCCATCCACCACGCGGTGGTCGGTGGAGAGGGTGGCGCTCATCACGGTGGCGATCTTGATCTCGTCGCCCTTCACCACCGCCCGCTTCTCGCCCGCGCCCACGGCCAGAATGGCGGCCTGCGGCGGGTTGATGATGGCGGAGAACTCGGAGATGCCGAACATGCCGAGATTGGAGATGGAGAAGCCGCCGCCCTGGAATTCCTCGGGCTTCAGCTTGCCCGCCTTGGCGCGGCCGGCCAGGTCCTTCATGTTGCTGGAAATCGCGGCGAGGCCGAGCTTGTCAGCACCCTTGATGATCGGCGTGATCAGGCCATCGGGAATAGCGACGGCGACGGAGATATCCACCTCGTCATACTGAACGATCGCGTCCTCGGTCCAGGAGGCGTTCACGTTCGGGTGGCGCTGCAGGGCGATGCCGCAGGCCTTGATGATGAGATCGTTCACCGAAAGCTTGAACGCGCCCGGGCCGTCCTTGGGCGACTTGCCGTTCAGCTCGGCGCGCAGGGCCAGCAGCTTGTCCAGCTCGATATTCACCGTGAGGTAGAAATGCGGGACGTTCTGCTTGGATTCCGTGAGGCGCCGGGCAATGACCTTGCGCATCGTCGAGTTCGGAATCTTCTTGTGCGGCGCGGTGATCACCGGCGCCGGGGCGGCGGGCTTGGGCGCTGCCGGGGCAGGGGCGGCCGCAACCGGGGCAGCGGCGGCGGGGGCGGCCACAGGCGCGGCGCCATGCTGGCCTTCCACATCCGCGCGGACGATCCGCCCATTCGGGCCGGAGCCCTTCACGGCGGCAAGATCGATGCCCGCCTGCTTGGCGATGCGCTTGGCCAGAGGCGAGGCGACGATGCGCGCGCCATGCTCAGCCGGCACCGGCGCGGGGGCCGGAGCGGGGGCCGCAACAGCCGGCGCGGCGGCCTTCGGGGCTTCCGCCTTGGCGGCGGGGGCGGGGGCAGCGGCGGCCGGAGCCTCCACTTTCTCGCCCTTCTCGGCGGTGATCACGCCGATCACGCTGTTCACCGCCACGCCCTCGGTGCCTTCCGGCACCAGGATTTTGGCGAGGAAGCCTTCATCCACGGCTTCCACTTCCATGGTCGCCTTGTCGGTCTCGATCTCGGCGATCACGTCGCCGGATTTGATCTCATCGCCTTCCTTCTTGACCCATTTGGCGAGCTTGCCCTCGGTCATGGTCGGCGAGAGGGCGGGCATCAAAATATTAATGGCCATTTTCGAACGCCTCCCGGATCAAAAGAGTTTTTTAACGGCGTCCACCACCCAATCGGGCTGGGGCAGCGCCAGTTTTTCGAGATTCGCGGCGTAGGGCATCGGCACATCCACGCCGGCCACGCGGACGGGCGGGGCGTCCAGCCAGTCGAAGCAATGCTCGACCACGGTGGCGATGATCTCGGAGCCGACACCGGCGAAGGGCCAGCCCTCTTCCAGGCTCACCACGCGGCTGGTCTTCTTCACGCTGGCCACGATCGTGTCGATGTCCAGCGGCCGGATGCTGCGCAGATTGATCACCTCGGCGGAGATGCCCTGCGCGGCCAGCGCCTCGGCGGCCTTCAGCGCGGTATCCACCATGATCGAGAAGGCGATGATGGTGACATCGCTGCCCTTGCGCTCGATCTTCGCCTTGCCGATCGGCAGGATGAAATTCTCATCCTCCGGCACCTCGAAGCTGTGGCCGTAGAGAATCTCGTTCTCCAGGAAGATCACCGGGTTCGGGTCGCGGATGGCGGCGCGCAGCAGGCCTTTCGCATCGGCGGCGGACCAGGGGGCAACCACCTTCAGGCCAGGACAATGCGCGTACCAGGAGGCATAGCACTGCGAGTGCTGCGCGCCCACGCGCGCCGCCGCCCCGTTCGGGCCGCGGAAGACGATGGAAGCGCCCATCTGCCCGCCGGACATGTAGAGCGTCTTGGCGGCGGAATTGATGATCTGGTCGATCGCCTGCATGGCGAAGTTGAAGGTCATGAATTCCAGGATCGGCTTCAGGCCGTTCATCGCCGCACCCACGGCCAGGCCGGTGAAGCCATGCTCGGTGATCGGCGTGTCGATCACGCGCCGGGGGCCGAACTCATCCAGCAAGCCTTGAGAGATCTTATAGGCGCCCTGATACTGGGCGACTTCCTCGCCCATCAGGAACACGTCCTTGTCGGCGCGCATTTCCACGGCCATGGCCTCGCGCAGCGCCTCGCGCACGGTCATGGTCTTGGTCGGGCCCCATTCCTTTTCAACCGGCTCCTGCATGGTGGCGGGGCCATGATGCTTGGGGGCGGCGGCGACGGGGGCGGGGGCTTCCACCTTCAGGGCAGGCGCGGGGGACGGTGCGGGCGCCGTGGCGCCGCCATTGAGCTGCGCGATCACCGCGTTCACGGCAACACCCTCGCTGCCTTCCGGCACCAGGATGGCGGTGAGGGTGCCCTCATCCACGGCTTCCACTTCCATGGTCGCCTTGTCGGTCTCGATCTCGGCCAGCACGTCGCCGGACTTCACCTCGTCCCCGACTTTTTTCAGCCATTTGGCCAGCTTGCCCTCGGTCATGGTGGGGGAGAGGGCGGGCATCAGAATATCGGTCATAGGCTCAGCCCTCCACCAGCACGTCGGTATAAAGCTCGGAGGGGTCGGGCTCGGGCGAGGTCTGGGCGAAATCCGCCGCCTCCTGCACGCGTGCCTTCACATTGTCGTCCAGCTTCTTCAGTTCGGCTTCGGTCACGCCCAGCTCCTCAAGCTTCTTCTTGGCGCTGTCCAGGCAGTCATGCTCGGCGCGCATCTTCTGCACCTCTTCGCGGGTGCGGTACTTCGCGGGGTCGGACATGGAGTGGCCGCGATAGCGGTAGGTCTTCATCTCCAGCAGGAAGGGGCCCTTGCCGGCGCGGCAATGCGCCACGGCCTGCTCGCCCGCCGCCTTCACGGCCAGCACGTCCATGCCATCCACGGCCAGGCTCGGCATGCCCCAGGGCACGGCGTTATGCGAGAGGTCGGAGGAGGCGGTGGCGCGCTCGACCGAGGTGCCCATCGCGTAGCGGTTGTTCTCGATGATGAACACGACCGGCAGCTTCAGGAGCGCGGCGAGGTTATAGCTCTCATAGACCTGGCCCTGGTTGGAGGCGCCCTCGCCATAATAGGTCAGGCTGACATTGTCGTTCTCGCGGTACCAGTTGGAAAAGCCCAGCCCGGTGCCCAGCGACACCTGCGCGCCGACGATGCCATGCCCGCCGAAGAAGCCTTTCTCCTTGCTGAACATGTGCATGGAGCCGCCCTTGCCCTTGGAGTAGCCGCCGATGCGCCCGGTCAGCTCCGCCATCACGCCCTTCGGGTCCATGTCGCAAGCCAGCATGTGGCCATGGTCGCGGTAGGAGGTGATGATCTCATCGCCCTCTTTCAGGCAATGCTGCATGCCGACGACAACGGCTTCCTGGCCGATGTAAAGATGGCAGAAGCCGGCGATCAGCCCCATGCCGTAAAGCTGCCCGGCCTTCTCCTCGAAGCGGCGGATCAGCAGCATGGTCTCATAGGCGGTCAGCAGCTCGTCCTTGCCCATCACATCGACGGGTTTTTTAATGGTTTTCCTGGTTTTGTCAGGGCTTGTGGCCATGTGTCTTGGCTCCCGGTTTATGCTCAGTCCGCTGGCAGCTAGGCTAATCTTGCCGCACCGCGCAAGAGAAAGCTTTGTAAAGTTTCTCTTCGCAAGTGCAAAAAATTAAATTAACCACAAATCAGTTAATTTGCGCTTTTCGCCGCAGGCATTCCGGAGGGGCGCTGAAATAAAATTACAAAAAAAACAGGCCCGGCTAGGCAATGATGCCTTTTCCGGCCTGCAAAAGGAAATGATTATTTGGCGCTTTTGGCGCCGGGCAGGTCGATCACCAGGTCGTTCGGGTCCGACAAATTCAGCACTTCGCGGGATTCTTCATCCAGCATGTCAGGCTGGATGGCCTGGCCGGAGAGGGCGGTCACCTTGGTTTGCCACATCACCAGCCGCTGATGCGTCGCATCGGCCTGTTTCTGGGCCGCCTGCAATTGCGTGCGCTGGTCGGCCTGGGCCTCCAGCCCACTTTTGCCGTGGATGGCGTTCCAGCCGAAATAATAGGTCAACGCCAGAAAGATCGTCGGCGCCACCAATCCACGGAGACGGTTTTTAAGTGCGCGGAGCAAACGAAATCCTTGGCCAGAGAGTGATTTGTTAATCAATCCGAATCTTGAGTCATTCCGGTGGATTTCGCAAGAGAATAATTCGATATGTTTATGATTTTAATATATTTAATATTCAACGTCCGGCCGCCATGATTCGGCCGCGCGCGCGGCATGGTGTCGTCATAACCGCACGTCTATATCGGCGACAGAATTTGGAAGGTGAGACCCATGTATTTGACGAAATTGCTCCGGATGGGTGCTTTGGCCGCCGGCCTGGCGGCAGCCGGGGCAGTGCCTGCCTTGGCCGACTGGGGCGGTGACCATGGCCATGATGGCGGTTACGACCACGGTGGCGGGTATGACCATGGTGGCGGTTACGACCATGGCGGCGGGTATGACCACGGTGGCGGCTATGACCATGGCGGCGGTTACGACCATGCTGGCGGCCATGGCCATTGGGATGGCCATCCCTATAATGACTGGCACGGCCGTGGCTGGTGGGATGGCGGACATCATTGGCACTGGTTCGCGGGCTGGGGCCCGGCCTATGGCTATATCGGCCCCATGCCGGTTTGGGTGCCGGGTGTGCCGGTCTATGCCGCCCCCCCTCCGGTCTATTACGCGCCGCCGCCGCCCGTCGTGGTCGCGCCGCCTGTCGTGGTGGCGCCGGTGCCCTCCATCGTCATCACCCCGGGCGGGGTGGGGATCACGCCGTAACGCGGAACAGGCCGGGGCAACGCCCCGGCCTTTTTATTGAAGGCTGGCTGAAACGCTGGCGCCGCAGGCTGGCGCGATATGTGATTGGATTGAACCGGTAGGTTCAAGGTCATCACATGAAATTGCTCGCTAAAACAAAAGCTGGAGCATTCATTTCATAGGCGAATGCGCTACGGCCATTTCACCTCGGGCGGCATGGACATCAAGATCGCCTCGGTATTGCCGCCGGTTTTCAGGCCGAAGGTCGTGCCCCGGTCATAGAGCAGGTTGAATTCTACATAGCGCCCGCGGCGGATGAGCTGGGCCTCGCGCTCCTCTGGCGTGAATGTCTCATGCATCCGGCGGCGCACGATGTCGGGATAGGCCGCCAGGAACGCCTCGCCGACATCCCGGGTGAAGGCGAAATCAGCCGCCGCATCGCCGCTATCGAGGTAATCATAGAAGATGCCGCCGGCGCCGCGCGGCTCGCCGCGGTGCGGCAGGAAGAAATATTCGTCGCACCATTTTCTAAATTTTTCGTAATAATCTAGGTCGTGTTTATCACAGGCCGCCTTGTAGGCCGCATGGAAAAAGCCGGCATCCTCGGCCGCCGCCTCGGTGCCCGGCTGCAGCGGCGTCAGGTCCCCGCCGCCGCCAAACCAGCCTTTTGCGGTCGCGATCATGCGGGTGTTCATATGCACCGCCGGGATTTTCGGGCTGCGCGGATGCACCACCAGAGAGATCCCCGCCGCCCAGAATTGTGAGCCGGCCTGCGTACCGGGGATCTTGGCGGCGAAATCGGGCGTGAATTGGCCCTCCACCACCGAGATGTTCACCCCGGCCTTTTCGAAAACCTGGCCGCGCAGCACGCTCATCACGCCGCCGCCGCCGCCTGGCCTGTCCCAGGCGGTGCGCACGAAACGGCCCGGGTTGGGCCCGGCATTCTGTTCCAGATCTTCGAATTCGGTGCAGATGCGGTC
>Ga0335083_10010270_pt1 | contig 11321 bp, 6 predicted proteins | sample Lox_Sample_42_FD_206716 | JGI IMG/M metagenome (GOLD analysis project Ga0335083, IMG submission 206716) | Soil microbial communities from Loxahatchee National Wildlife Refuge, Florida, United States - Lox_Sample_4.2 | ecosystem: Environmental > Terrestrial > Soil > Wetlands | place: USA: Florida... | reverse complement strand
CGCTTTTCCCTGATTTTTTTGGATCTGTTCTCCATGCAGCCTGTGCGTTTCCTTCGCGTTCTGTTAATTTGCTCAACCATCCCTGCGGATATTCAACCCAAACTTTTCTGACCTTTCCCAAAACGCCGCCCTGAACCATTTGCTTTGCCTGCTTTACCATCGGATAACCGGAATAAGTATGTGTCAGACATAAAACCAATCCGGTTGATTCAACTTTTTTCTTCAGTTGCTTTGCTTCATCAATGGTAAAAGTGATCGGTTTTTCGATCACTACATTGAAACCCTTATCCAATGCAAGCATTGCAGGAGCAAAATGTGCGAAATTGGGAGTAACGATGGTTACAAAATCTATTTTTTTATCTGCGGGCATTTTGCTTTCTTTTTCCATCATTTCTTCATAGTTCAGATAAGTCCTCTCCGCAGGTAAAAAAAGCGATTGACCTGAATCCTTTGCAATTTCAGGATTGATGCTGAGCGCTCCGCAGGCCAGTTCAATCAGTCCATCCATATTGGCTGCAATACGATGAATGGCACCGATGAAGGCGTCCTTGCCTCCGCCAACCATTCCCATTCTTAATTTTCTATTCATAGATTTCCGTTTTGTATAAAATTTCGGGATGCAATTTTAATAAATATTAATAACTGATAATGAAAATTGTCATCTCAACAGTTAATTCGGTTTTTTATTTTAAAATAAAAAATTACATTTACGAAGCTATTTATTAAAATTGAATCAGCGAAAATATTGAGGAGCTCCGATGAGTCGACCACTCCGCATGTGCAGTGGTCCACTCATCTACTAACGATTTCTTTACCATTCAAAAAACTGACTTGCCATGTCACAAACTATTCATCGCGACAAACTTTTTCTTGCCAGCCGTGTTGCACTAATTTTTACGGCCATGACATTTGCCTTTCGAGCTTCTCTGGAAGGTGTGTGGGGGCCTGCATTCAATCTAACCAAAGAACAACTTGGATGGATATTTGGTCCGGCTTTCTGGGGCTTTACGCTTGCTATGATTATTGGAGGTCCTTTATGTGATGTGCTTGGAATGAAACGTTTGCTCGTGTTTGCATTTATCGGCCATATCGCAGGTGTTATAGTTTACCTGCTGGCTAAGGATGCAACAATGTTATTTGTCGGTACGGTTTGCATCGGCATTGGAAATGGAATGGTGGAAGCCGCTTGCAATCCACTTACAGTTACACTTTATCCAGACAATAAAACTACCATGCTGAATCGCTTTCATGTCTGGTTTCCGGGAGGCATTGTAATAGGCGGTCTTGTTTCTTATCTTCTATTGGATATTCTCAAATTAGATTGGCATATCATGATTGCAACTTTATTTATTCCTGCAATTATTTATGGATATATGTTTTTCAGTCTGACTTTCCCGCAAACAGAAAGAGTTACAAAAGGTGTGAGTACCAGTAATATGTTTGCCTCCTGTCTGAATCCTCTTTTTCTGATCATGCTGGCCTGTATGTTTTTAACTGCAGCAACAGAATTGGGAACCAATCAATGGCTTCCCGGATTTTTGGAAAACGCTGGTGTTTCAGGAATCCTTGTTTTGGTGTTAATTAATGGTGTGATGGCTCTTGCCCGTGCCTTTGCCGGGCCTGTTGTCCACAGATTGAATCCAAACGGGATGCTTATTTTTTCTGCATTATTCGCAGGAATAGGACTGATTTTGTTAAGTAAAGCGAGTGGCAATGCTGCTTTTGGAGCGGCTTTTGTTTTTGCCATCGGCATTTGTTTCTTCTGGCCCACAATGCTTGGCTTTGTTTCAGAATATCTTCCCAATACAGGTGCATTAGGTTTATCACTGATGGGTGGCGGAGGAATGTTGTCTGTAGCATTTATTCTTCCGAAAATGGGGAAATGGTTTGATGATTTCAAACAGGCTGCTATCAATACAGGCGCAACTGCAGCTGATGCAAATAATATAGCCAGTTCAAACACATTTATGAAAGTAGCAATCATGCCTGCCATCGTATTTGTGGTATTTATAATTATATATCTTGCACGCAGGAAGCATTATGCTGCACATAAGGCAAGTACTACTCCTGCATAAGACAGATATTTCATTGAACCGTCTGTTTATTTTTATTTGACAGCCATAAAATATTTGGTGAGTCGTATTAATTGATTTAGTAATTTCCGCCTTTTAATAGATCTGCTATGCCAGATAAACATTCACGCCGTACTGTCATCAAAAATTTTGTAGCCGGATCTGCAGCACTTGTGGTTGGGAACAATGTACTCGCTTCCAGTTCGGATAAATCTGATCGAAAATTGAAGTTTAAAGGAAATATCAATCACTCTGTTTGTCAGTGGACATATGGCTTTCTTTCAGTAGAAGAGCTCTGCAAAGTGGTTAAAAAAATTGGCTTCAGTGCGATCGACCTGATGGCCCCCAAAGACTGGCCCACTTTACAGAAATACGGAATTTATTCTTCCATGTGTTATCATGGCGGCACGGTTAGTTTGACCAATGGATTTAATGATAAACAATATCATGAACAATTGATCAAAGATTATACTGATGTAATTCCTCTGATGGTAAAAGCCGGATATAAAGATGTGATTTGTTTCAGTGGAAGCCGTCGTGGTATGGATGATGAAACCGGTTTGAAAAATTCTGTGGAAGGTTTGCAAAAAATTTTGCCTCTGGCAGAAAAAAACGGGATTACGATACAAATGGAATTGCTCAACAGCAAAGTGGATCATAAAGATTATATGTGTGATAAAACACCCTGGGGGGTTGAACTGTGTAAACGATTAGGTTCTGAAAATTTCAAACTCCTGTATGATATCTATCATATGCAGATTGACGAAGGAGATGTTATCCGCACGATCAGGGAGAATGTAAAATATTTTGGACACTATCATACGGGAGGTGTTCCGGGACGTCATGAAATCGATGAATCACAGGAATTGTATTATCCGGCGGTGATGAGGGCAATTGTGGAAACAGGTTTTAAAGGATATGTTGCGCAGGAATTCATTCCTGCAGCAGAAGATAAAGTCGCTTCCTTAAAAAAAGCAGTGAAGATTTGTGATGTGTGAAATCGATATTGAACTGAGTGAATTGTGAGTCGTGAGATGTGAAAATAAACTTTCAGTGCCGACTCACGACTCTTGGCTCACGACTGGCGTTTCACGTCTCACATTTGACCTTTGACAAAAAATAAATCGCAAATAAAAAACAGATCATGGCAGACAACAAATATGATGCAATTGTAATCGGCTCAGGAATCAGCGGCGGATGGGCCGCAAAAGAATTATGCGAAAAAGGATTGAAGACAATCATGTTGGAGCGCGGGCGCAATATTGAGCATATTAAGGATTATGTGAACGCAAACAAAGAAGCCTGGGATTTTCCTCATCACATGAGGGCAACACAACAAATGAAAAAGGATTACCCGGTGTTGAAAAGAGATTATCCTTTGAATGAATCCAATCTTGATTATTGGGTGAATGAAAAAGAAAGCCCTTATGTAGAAATTAAACGCTTCGACTGGTTCAGGGGGTATCATGTAGGTGGCCGTTCGCTGATGTGGGGAAGACAAAGCTATCGCTGGAGCGATTTTGATTTTGGAGCCAATGCCAGGGAAGGAATTGCCATCGACTGGCCTGTTCGTTATAATGAAATTGCACCCTGGTATGATCACGCAGAAAAATTTGCCGGCATCAGCGGCTCTCTTGAGAAATTGCCGCAGTTACCGGATGGGCAATTTCTTCCACCGATGGATATGACCTGCGTGGAAAAAGATGTTTCAGCGAGATTAAAAGAACATTATAAAGGAATGCGCTCAATGATTATTGGACGTGTAGCCAATCTAACGGTGCCGCATGAGGGAAGAACAAATTGCCAGTTCAGGAATAAATGCTGGCTGGGTTGTCCTTTCGGGGGATATTTCAGTACACAATCATCTACATTACCTGCTGCGATGAAAACCGGTAATCTTACGGTTCGTCCATGGAGTATCGTAACAAAAATTTTGTACGACAAGGATAAGAAAAAAGCAACCGGTGTGGAAGTGCTGGATGCGGAAACGAATCAGACCTATGTGTACAATGCGAGTATTATTTTTTTGAATGCATCCACACTCAACAGCGCCTGGATTCTCATGAATTCAGCAACAGATATATGGCCTGGCGGATTGGGAAGCAGCAGCGGCGAATTGGGTCATAATATCATGGACCATCACCTGGGAGTAGGAGCTTCGGGTATGGTAGAGGGTTATGAAGATAAATATATTTATGGGCGAAGGGCCAATGGCATTTATATCCCCCGTTACAGGAATTTATTTGGCGATAAAAGGGATTACCTGCGGGGATTTGGTTACCAGGGTGGAAGCGGAAGACAGGGATACAACCGTTCAGCCGAAGAGTTATCAATCGGTGCAGATTTAAAAGAAGCATTAAGTGAACCGGGGCACTGGACTATGAGCATCGGCGGTTTTGGTGAAACACTTCCCTATCATGAAAATAAATTATCGCTGGATAAAAATGTAAAGGATAAATGGGGATTGAATGTACTCGCGATCGACGTAGAATACAAAGACAATGAAAAGAAGATGCGCAAGGATATGAAGGTGGATGCAATTGAAATGCTTGAAGCGGCAGGCGTAAAAAATGTAAAGGGGCGCGAAGGCGATGGCACTTTGGGAAGAGGCATTCATGAAATGGGATCTGCACGTATGGGCAAGGATCCTAAAACATCAGTCTTGAATAAATGGAACCAGGTTTGGGATGCTCCGAATGTATTTGTTACCGATGGTTCATTCATGGTGTCTTCTGCATGCGTAAACCCCTCACTGACTTATATGGCTTTTACTGCAAGAGCAGTGGACCATGCAGTGGGAGAATTGAAAAAAAGAAATTTAGGATAGAAAATACAAAGGTCAATAGACAAAGGGCAATGATTGTTCTTCCTTTGTCCATTCGATTTTGACCTTTGATAAAAATATTTCAAGAAAAATTTAAATTAAAATTTTCATGGCGGACAACACTTACGATGCCATTGTAGTTGGCTCGGGAATCAGCGGCGGATGGGCTGCAAAAGAACTGACAGAAAAAGGCCTGAAGACAATCATGCTTGAACGTGGAATGAATATTGAACATGTGAAAGATTATACTGAAGCAAATAAAGAAGCGTGGGATTATCCGCATCGTGGAGAGAGAACACAGCAAATGATAAAAAATTATCCTGTACTGAAAAGAGATTACCCACTGAATGAAAGAAACCTTTCCTGGTGGGCAAGTGATCAGGATTCTCCCTACACAGAAATCAAACGCTTCGACTGGTTCCGCGGTTATCATGTGGGTGGACGATCGTTGCTTTGGGGCAGACAGAGTTATCGCTGGAGTGATTTATATTTTGAAGAAAATGGAAAACAGGGGATCGGTGTTGACTGGCCCGTACGTTACAAAGATATTGAGCCCTGGTATAGTTATGTAGAAAAAATTGCAGGTATCAGCGGATCAAAAGAAGGTCTGGCTGAATTACCGGACAGCGAATTCCTTCCCCCGATGGAAATGAATTGTGTGGAGAAAGATGTGGCAGCAAGGATTAAAGAGCATTATAAAGGAGTAAGGAAAATGATTATTGGTCGTTGTGCGCACGCAACAGTTCCTTTGAATAACAGGCAATGTATGTATCGTGATAAATGCTGGTATGGTTGTCCTTTTGGTGGTTATTTCAGTACACAGTCCGTCACTTTACCTGCAGCTATGAAAACAGGAAATCTGACTGTGAGACCATGGAGTATTGTAACGAAAGTATTATACGACAAGGATAAGAAAAGAGCCACTGGTGTTGAAGTATTGGATGCAGAAACAAATAAGACATATACATTCAATGCGAAAATTATTTTCTTAAACGCATCCACTTTGAACAGTGCATGGATACTGATGAACTCTGCTACCAATATCTGGCCGGATGGTTTAGGAAGCAGCAGCGGAGAATTAGGCCATAATATTATGGATCATCATTTGGGAGTTTATGCGGGAGGAATTTATGAAGGATATGAAGACAAATACACTTTTGGCAGAAGAGCGAATGGGGTTTATATCCCGCGTTACCGGAATTTTTTTGGCGATAAAAGAGATTATCTGCGCGGTTTCGGTTACCAGGGCGGAGCCAGTCGTGAAGGATGGGGGCATGATGTAGCCGAATACAGTCTTGGTAAAGAATATAAAGATGCTATTTCGGAACCGGGAGTTTGGCAGGTGGGTGTTGGCGGCTTTGGTGAAACACTTCCTTATCACGAAAATAAAATTACGCTGGATAAAAATAAAAAAGACAAATGGGGATTGAATGTACTGGCATTCGATTGCGAGTTGAAAGAAAACGAATTGAAGATGCGCAAAGATATGCTCAATGATGGAATTGAAATGATGGAAGCCGCAGGGGTAAAACATGTACAGGGCGGTGACAGTGATCCATATCTTGGTCGTGGTATTCATGAGATGGGTGCTGCCCGCATGGGTAAGGATCCAAAAACATCTGTGCTGAATAAGTGGAACCAGGTTTGGGATGCACCCAATGTGTTTGTGACGGATGGTGCATTCATGGCATCTGCTGCCTGCCAGAATCCTTCGCTCACATATATGGCATTTACAGCACGCGCAGCAAATCATGCAGTCGAAGAATTGAAAAAAAGAAATTTAGGATAGAAAGTACAAAGGTCAATGGACAAAGGGCAAATGATTGTTCTTCCTTTGTCCATTGCACTTTGACCTTATATTGAAATAGATCACCAAAAAATCAATGCCGGGAGATACAACTAATATCAATAACAAAGCGAAATCTCAAAACACTTACGATGCAATTGTAATTGGCTCTGGCATCAGTGGCGGATGGGCGGCAAAAGAATTATGCGAACATGGATTGAAGACATTGGTCTTGGAAAGAGGAAGAAATGTGGTGCATCTGAAAGATTATCCTACTGCCTTAAAAAATCCCTGGGATTTTCCGCATCGCGGAGAATTGCCAGTTGCTGTTACCGACAAAAATCCCATTGTCAGCCGGTGTTATGCATTCGGCGAATCAACTGCTCATTTTTTTGTAAAAGATAACGAGCATCCTTATGTGCAGGAAAAGCCATTCGACTGGATAAGAGGATACCAGGTCGGTGGAAAATCCTTATTATGGGCGAGGCAAACGCAAAGATGGAGCCGGTATGAATTCGAAGCGCCCGCAAGAGATGGTTTCGCGGTAGACTGGCCCTTGAGTTATGAAGATATTGCACCATGGTATAGTCATGTTGAAAAATTTGCAGGTATCAGCGGAAATAAAGATGGAATTCCCAATCTTCCGGATGGAGAATTTTTGCCTCCCTGGGAATTGAATTGCGTAGAGCAGCATATCCGTGATAAAGTAAAAGAAAATTACCCCGACAGGCATGTGATCATCGGTCGCTGTGCACATTTAACTAAACCTAATGACATTCATTTGCAGCAGGGCAGAGGCCAGTGCCAGGCAAGAAGTTTATGCGAACGCGGTTGTCCTTTTGGTGGTTATTTCAGTTCCAATTCAGCAACAATTCCATGGGCACAAAAAACGGGCAACCTCACTCTGCAACCGGATTCAGTTGTTCATTCAATCATCTATGATGAGAAAAAAGGAAAAGCAACCGGAGTGAAAGTGATTGATGCACACACAAAAAAAGAAACTGCATATTATGCGCGCATCATTTTTGTAAATGCGGCATGTCTCAATACCAATTTAGTTTTGCTTAATTCTGCTTCTCATCGTTTCCCGAATGGATTGGGAAATGACAACGGGCTTCTTGGAAGGTTTGTAGCATTTCATAACTACCGGGGAAGCATAAGCGCTACTTTCGAAGGATATGAAGACGGATATTATTATGGCAGAAGACCTACGGAGGCATTCATTCCATCATTCAGAAATGTATACAAACAGGAAACAGATTTTTTGCGTGGATATCTTGGTTATTTCGGCGCCTATCGTTCCGGATGGCAGCAGGGGTCTTGGAAAGATGGGATTGGAAATGAATGGAAGGACTCGATATCAGAAGCCGGTGGATGGGGAATTTTCATGGGCATGCAGGGAGAAACAATTCCCAAACATGAGAATCATGTGAGGCTCAGCAAAGATTTGAAAGATGAATGGGGCATTCCACAATTGATTACATCGGTTGGGTATGATGATAATGATGAAAAAGTTATAAAAGACTTTTTGGAACAAGGTTCCGAGATGCTGGAAAGAGCAGGTTGTAAAAATATTCGTCATCGTGACAGCAAACAGGCTCCCGGACTGGATATTCATGAAATGGGTGGCGTGAGAATGGGTAAGGATCCAAAAACTTCTTTGCTCAATAAATGGAACCAGTTGCATAGTTGTCAGAATGTATTTGTGACTGATGGAGCCTGCATGACTTCCGTAGGAAATCAGAATCCGTCTCTCACTTTTATGGCGATCACGGCGAGGGCAGCAAATCATGCAGTGGAAGAATTAAAGAAAGGGAATTTGTAAGAAGGGAAAAGGCCAAAGGTCAAACTATTATTTCCACTTTGTACTTTGTCCATTGTACTTTGAACTTATATTGAAATAAATCATCAAAAATCAATGCCTGGAGATACAGTCAATATCAACAACAAAGCAAACGCACAAAACACTTATGATGCCATTGTGGTCGGATCAGGTATCAGTGGCGGATGGGCTGCAAAAGAATTAACGGAAAACGGATTAAAAGTATTGATGCTTGAGCGTGGTCGCAATTTTGAGCATCTCAAAGATTATAAATCTGCCAATAAAAATCCCTGGGATTTCCCGCACAGAGGAAGAGCAACACAGGAACAACTGAAAGAACGTCCCATCATCGCAAGAACCTGGGGAAAAGTTGAACCCATCATGGATTATTGGGCCAAAGACATTGATGTTCCATATACGGAAATAAAACCTTTCAAATGGTGGCGTTCTTATCAATTGGGAGGACGATCTATTTTATGGGGCCGCCAGAGTTATCGCTGGAGTGATTTTGATTTTAATGCCAATATAAAAGATGGCATTGCAGTAGACTGGCCTATACGTTACCGTGATATCAGTTCCTGGTATGATCACGTGGAAAAATTTATCGGTGTAAGCGGTTCTCTCGAAAATCTCCCCCAATTACCCGATGGACATTTTCTTCCACCCATGGATATGACCTGCGTGGAAAAAGATGTTGCAGCAAGGTTGAAAGAATATTACAAAGGGACACGACATATGATCATTGGGAGAAGCGCAAATCTCACTGCACCTATTCCGGGCAGAACGCAATGCCAGTTCCGGAACCGTTGCTGGGAAGGTTGCCCTTTTGGCGGATATTTCAGTACGCAATCTTCTACCTTGCCTGCAGCCATGCAAACAGGTAAACTCACAGTTCGTCCATGGTCTATCGTTACAAAAATTATTTACGATAAGGATTCCAAAAAAGCAAAGGGAGTTGAAGTGCTAGATGCAGAAACAAATCAGACCTATACATTTTATTCCAGAATTGTTTTCCTGAATGCATCTGCATTAAACAGCGCATGGGTATTGATGAATTCTGCAACAGATATCTGGCCGGATGGATTGGGAAGCAGCAGCGGCGAACTGGGACACAATATCATGGATCACCATTACAATCTTGGTGCGGCAGGATCAGTGGAAGGATATGAAGACAAATATTATTATGGCCGGCGACCCAATGGAATTTATGTAGTTCGTTTTGCCAATTTACCCGGTGATAAAAAAAGAGATTTTCTTCGTGGATTCGGTTATCAGGGAAGCGCGACCCGCGAGGGATGGAGCAGGGATGTTGCTGAATTAACCGTAGGAAAAGAATTCAAAGAAGCATTGACAGAACCAGGTCAATGGACAATCGGGATGACTGGTTTTGGAGAATTGCTTCCTTATCACGAAAATAAAATTACACTGGACAAGACCAGAAAAGATAAATGGGGATTGCCAATTCTGGCAATGGATGCGGAGCTAAAAGACAATGAAAAGAAAATGCGGAAAGCTATTCTGGAAGAAGCAAAAGAAATGTTTGAAATAGCCGGAGTGAAAAATATCCGGACCTGGGATGGGGGACACGAGATCGGAGACGGTATTCATGAAATGGGATCTGCACGAATGGGGCTCGATCCAAAAACTTCTGTGTTGAATAAATGGAACCAGGTATGGGATGCAAAAAATGTTTTTGTAACGGATGGAGCATGCATGGTTTCAGCTGCTTGTCAGAATCCATCATTGACTTATATGGCTCTTACAGCACGTGCGGCGAATCATGCAGCAGAAGAATTGAAAAAAATGAATTTATGAGAAGGACAAGGGCCAAAGTTCAAAGGTCAAATTACTATTTCCACTTTGAACTTTGTCTATTGCACTTTGACCTTATATTGAAATAGATCAGCAAAAAAAATAATGCCGGGAGATACAGTTAATATCAACAACAAAGCAAATGCACAAAACACCTATGATGCCATCGTAATTGGCTCCGGCATAAGCGGCGGATGGGCAGCTAAAGAATTATGTGAGCATGGATTGAAGACTCTTGTATTGGAAAGAGGAAGAAATGTGGTACATCTCAAAGATTATCCAACAGCGAATATGAATCCCTGGGATTTCCCGCACCGAGGAAGAATGACCAGGAATTTCGTCGATGCAAACCCATTGATCACAGAAGCAGCAGGCTTTGATGAAAGCACGGCACATTTTTTTATAAAAGATAACGATCATCCTTATGTGCAGGAAAAACCTTTTGAATGGATAAGGGGATACCAGGTTGGCGGAAAATCACTCATCTGGGGACGCGCCTGTCCAAGATGGAGTCATTTTGAATTCACCGCTCCTGCGAGATATGGATATGGAATAGAATGGCCGATTGAATACAGTGAGATCGCACCGTGGTATTCGCATGCGGAAACATTTGCAGGCATCTGTGGAAATAAGGATGGAATTGAAGCGATGCCAGACGGAGAATATCTTCCGCCATTCGATTTTAATTGCGTGGAAAAAGAAATCAAACAAAGAATAGAATCAAAGTATAAGGACAGATTTATGATTCAGGGCCGCTGGGCCCAGTTGACCAGGCCAAATGAAATTCATTTGCGGCAGGGAAGAGGAAAGTGCCAGGCAAGGGATCTGTGCATGCGGGGCTGTCCTTTCGGGGGATATTTCAGCTCTGTATCATCTACTCTGCCCTGGGCTGCAAAAACCGGTAATCTGACTATTCGCCCTTTCTCTGTGGTTCATTCCATCATCTATGATGAAAAAAAGGGAAAGGCAGTAGGAGTAAAAATTATTGATGCTGAAACAAAGAAG
>Ga0335083_10010269_pt1 | contig 11322 bp, 8 predicted proteins | sample Lox_Sample_42_FD_206716 | JGI IMG/M metagenome (GOLD analysis project Ga0335083, IMG submission 206716) | Soil microbial communities from Loxahatchee National Wildlife Refuge, Florida, United States - Lox_Sample_4.2 | ecosystem: Environmental > Terrestrial > Soil > Wetlands | place: USA: Florida... | reverse complement strand
CCGATAGAGACAGATTTGTCGCAACGTCTCGGCCTCTTTGTCTCCATACAGCCGGTATCCCGCCGAGCTGCGATGGGCCGCCTTAAGCAAGCCCATCGACTCGTAATACAGGATTGCTGTCCGGCTCAGCCCGAACTGCTTTGCGATTTGCGAAACGCTCAGCATCAGCTACCCCTACCTTCCACCCTACAGTTATAGACAGGTCAAGGACGCACTCGCAAAGTTATGAATCGAGGTGGAGTGTGTTAACGCTGCAGAAATACTCGCGTGGGCGGCCCGCAGGGCTGGACGGGGAGAATTTCGCGGAGAGCTAAAGCTGCTTCATTTCTTGAACTTACCCGGTCACCCAAAAAGTATCGCGAGGTTATTTGACGGTCATTGCGTTTTTTCCGAGTCTGCCGCATTGTCTCCCTAGCCAGGCAATCTGAACCGTGGCAATCGGGAAGAGGCTGTCATGGCGGTGCAAGTTGGGCGATGGTGGGGCCTGACGAGCTGTTTATCATCGTCATTGTCATTGGCGCCGGATGTAGAAGCTTCCGAAAAGGTTCCTCGGCATTCCTTAGCTGTCATGTAGGTGCCAAACCAAAAAGTTAGCTTCTATCCATTCGGATACCTGAACGAGAAGCTATTTGACATGTCTTTGCAGTAGTGGCTCCTACTATTCTTCTATTCGGCCCAGTTTTTGAGAATTCCGTCACTTATTTGCAGCATCGGCAACCAACGTGCACCAAGATAGGCAACCTCCCGGCAGGCAAAGCCGATGGCACGAGATGGCCGCTCCTGCGAGGGACTTGAACCCAATCCGGCTGGCCAGAGGTTTTGGGTGTTCTGGCACAAAGATGTTATGGAGGTACTATGAAGCGCCACTTTGTTACGCTATTGATGTTAGTCGCAGCTCTGCCGATCCCTGCCGCCTTTGCGCAGACTGCCGTGAGGCGCGTAGCTGTTTATGACTTCTCCGACAAGCTGGTGCAGCCTGAAATCTTGTCGGTGTATGGCAGTAAGAAGGATGTGGGAGCAGGTGTTGCGACCAAGATTATCCAGGAGTTAGTGCAAAATCCATCCTTTGAGGTCATCAACCGCGACAAAATCGACGAAATCATGAAGGAGCAAAACCTGGTGTTCAGCGCGCGTTTCACTCCTAGCGACGCACCGAAGATAGGTAAGCTCCTGAACGTCGATGCCATCATTACCGGCGAGGTTGAGCAAATACACTCCGGCAAGAAAGGGATGGCGATTAGGCAGATTCCGGGAGCCCCGGATGTGGTCGGGAATTTTGTTCACGGGAATTCGCAGGCGGATGTCACCGTCAGTATTCAAGTTGTGAGCACTGAGACCGGCAGGATCTACTGGGCTGATAAGAGCACAGGCAAGGCCTCCAAGCAGGACGCCACGCAGGTCGGTTTGTTCGCCAGCGCAGGGGCAGCCGATTCGTCGCACCCCCAGGCGCCGGTAGTCGACTTGGCACTGGACCAAGCCGCCGATGCTCTCGCAACCAAACTGATGGCGAAGGCAAGCGCGCTTCCGGTCAGGAATGTGACCGAGGACGCGAGGAATATCCCTCCCCAGGCGTCGCCTTCCGGCAAGCAATCGGCGGACAGCACCTCGTCCGGCTCGGCGAAAGTATTTACCGTGGGCAAAGTCGACGGCAATGAAGTGTATATTCGCGCGGACAAGAATGCCGGTCTTAAGGCTGGACAGTCGGTGGAAATTCAAAGGCCGTCAGGATCCATGGACGATGGCCATGGCGGGACCATACAGATCTACAAGACGGTAGAGACGTTGGTGATCACCCAGGTCGATGAACAGTACTGTGTCGCCGAAGCGCAAAAAGGCCTAAAGCCTCTGGCGCATGAGAACGACAAAGTGAAGGTGATTCCGAATTAGGCCCATGCCGGAGGGATGAGGCAATACAACAAATGGGATCAGTCCGAAGGGTAGCCTCATGCGATTCGATCTCGGAGCTAACGCGATGAAGTATCAGACACACTACCGCAGTCGATGTCTTGCGAGCCTGGTATTGTGCGCGGTCTTCGCGGTCACGTCTACCGCAGCGAGCGGCCAGCAGCCTGCTGGTGCCCAGTCGAAGCGCAACATCACTCCCGATAGCCAGAGGCCAACTTCACCTGCGCCGAGTGGCAGTTACTATGCCCTGGTGATCGGCAACAACAGCTATCGCTATGTAGGTCATCTGAAAACCGCAGAAAATGATGCCAGGGCGCTGGCGGATATGTTGAAGGCAAAGTACGGGTTCCAGACCAAAATCCTTCTCAACGCAACGCGCGAGGATATTTTCAAGGCGCTGGTTGAATATCGGAAGCAGCTGCCCGAAAACTCCAGTCTTCTAATCTACTATGCCGGTCATGGCAACCATGATCGCGACACGGATGAGGCCTATTGGCTGCCGGTCGATGCCCAGCCGGGGAACCCGGAAAACTGGGTCAGCGCTGACGACATTACTCGCAACATCCGCGCAATTGCTGCCAAGCACATCCTGATCATCTCGGATAGTTGCTATTCCGGCGTTCTTACCCGCGACGTCCCTACCCGGATCGAGCCGGCACAACGAGACGCCTATCTGCAGAAGATGCAGGCGTCGAAGTCCCGTAACCTGATGTCGAGCGGCAGTGATGAGCCGGTCTCGGACGAAGGTTCGGCTGGCCACTCGGTATTTGCCAAGGCGCTTCTCGACGCATTTCAGCGTGAGCCCAATCCCAGATTCACGGCCGGAGATCTGTTCCAGCAATTCATTCAACCAAGCGTCGCCGGACAGTCGTCACAGCTTCCCCAATACAGTGTCATTCGCGAATCTGGACACGACTTCGGCGACTTCGTATTCGCGCGCGCGGGAGCCGCTAATGTCCCGGACCACGAAGCTGTTGTCTCGGATCGCGAGTCAGCTGCGACTTCGGGGCGTAGTCACGAGGAGAGCACGCCGGTGAAGCGCGACGATTCTCCTGCGATTCTTGCGAAGACGTCGCCAACCGGTACCGACCTGCAACAGCTGCGACAAAGGCTGGACAACACTCAGGTCCAGGCACAGGCTGTCGTGGCATTCTGGGCGGACATGAAGTCGCAACTCGCGGCGATGCATCAGCCATTGCGTCCCGACATACAAGCGGCGTTAGGATCGCTCTCCCGGAGCACAGAAAGCGCTAGCCGCTCACTTCAGGCCGGCGATGCGAATGCGACGCGGATGAGCCTCGACAATGCTGACGAACAGCTCAAAACGCTGAAGCAGTATCAGAACTAATAAAGCTCAAGAGATGTTTGGCGGATGCGGACTTCGGCGTGGCCCGATACGCCGTCCGAAGCCCGCGGCAAATTGAAAGCTAACATTCGCAAGGGGAATGAGAAAAACCCCACCCCGGCAACAGAAGCCGGAGTGGGGCAGTCGAATGCAAAACAAACCGGGGCTAAAGCCCCGGTCTTCTTTTGTGTCGCGTAACGCGGGGCTGAAGCCCCGCTCTACCAACTAGTGGATGTCGAAGTTCTCCTGGTGCAGCAGCGGATCGCCTTTGACGATCACGGTCTTGCCGATGAGCTCTTCTATTTCACCGATGAGCTTGCCGTTGTTTGCCTTCAGCGCCTTGGCGACTTCGGGGTTCACGCGAAGCGTGACGTCTTTGCGGTCGTGTTGCTTCACCATCTTGCGCATCTCGACGTAGATGTCGTTGCAGACCGTGGTCACAGACTTTACGAAGCCTGCTCCGGTGCAGTATGGGCAAGGCTCGCCAAGCGTACGCTCGAGCGATTGCTTTACGCGCTTGCGGGTGATGGCCACCAGTCCGAAGTCGTTGAACTGAAGCGCCTTCGAGGGCGCGCGATCACTGCGCAAGGCCTCTTCCAGCGCCTGCATGACCTTCTGGCGGTTCTTGCGCTCATCCATGTCGATGAAGTCGATCACGATGATTCCGCCGAGATCGCGCAGGCGAACCTGGCGCACGATCTCTTTGATGGCCTCGATGTTGGTCTTGACGATAGTGTCTTCCAGGCGCTGAGTTCTGCCGACATACTTGCCGGTGTTGATGTCGATGGCGACCAGCGCTTCCGTCTGGTTGATGACGATGTAGCCGCCGCTCTTCAACCAGACCTTCGACTTCAGCGACTTGTCGATTTCGGCCTGGATGCCGAACTGCTCGAAGAGCGGGGTCTCCTTTGTATAGAGCTTGATGCGGCGCACGAGCGAAGGCTGGAAGCGGTTGGCAAAGCGCACGATGCGCTCGTATTCGTCTTCCGTGTCCACCCAGATCTGCGAGAACTCGGCGTTCACCTGATCGCGCAGGACACGCTCGACCAGGTTCAGGTCGTGATAGATGAGCGCGGGAGCCTTGCTGGTTTCGGCGCGGTTCTTGATCTCGGCCCATAAGTGCTTGAGGAAGCGGATGTCGGCGCGGAGATCTTCTTCCTTGATGTTGGCGGCGGCGGTGCGGACGATAAATCCGCCCAGACCGTTCTCGCGCTCGCTGGTTACGATGCGCTTCAGGCGCTGGCGCTCTTCCTCGGAGTTGATCTTGCGCGAGACGCCAACGTGATTCACCGTCGGCATGTAGACCAGGAAGCGCCCCGGAAGCGCGATGTGGCTGGTGATGCGAGCGCCCTTCTTGTTGATGGGCTCCTTCGCGATCTGGATCAGGACTTCTTGACCTTCCTTCAGCAGATCGGTGATGAGCGGCTGCTGACGGTAGGAGTGCGGGCGAGTGCGGACATTGTTGCGGCGGCTGCGACGAGCGCGCTGGCTGCGACGCTCAGAGCCGTTGCGCTCGGTCTGCCGCTGCTGGTACCCCATTGTGGGAGAAGCGGCGCGCACTTCGGCGCGGCCGTTGGTCTCTTCTTCCTCGAATTCTTCGCCATTGTCTTCTTCGGGTTGGCCGAAGTAGTTCTCGCCACGCATCTCGGCGGCCAGGACCTCGTCTTCGTCCACGTCGGCAATTTTCGGTACCCAACGGTCGCCAAAGCCGTCGTCTGCGTCCAAGGTTTCTTCCACCAGGTCGAGGTCGGAGTCGGCGGCTGCCTCGCTCAGCGCCTCCAGGTTATCGGGAACAGGATGGAATTCGGTCTCTTCGTCCTCGAGCACTTCGTGCTCCAGCGTGCGGCCCTCAGGTGCGCTCGAAGGAGCTGCATGCGCAGGGAACGGCCGTGAGGGCTCATGCGTCGGCTCATCCGGCTGGATGTGTGCGACCGTCTGCTCAAGCTCGAAGTCGACCGGCAACGACTCATTTCCGTTCGCCCCGTTCGCGTCGCCGTGGGACTGCGTGGGAGGGTGGTCCTCCCGCGCTTCGGCAGAGAGACGCTCGCGCGTAAACGAAGAAGCGTGTTGGGGCGCTTCCTCGTCCAAGTCCTCTCGCTCCGCGAATTCGAAGACGGTTTCTGTCTCGTCGTAGATGGGGCTTGGCGTGTCTTCGTCGTGCAGATGGTGCGCGCCAGAGGCAGCCCGCTCCAGTTGTTCAGGCTCGGTCGCTGTGTGACCGTGCTCAACAGTATCGCTGTAAAACTCGGTGGGCGAGGAAGCTGGCATCGCCTCCTCGTCTAATGGGCTGATACCAACTGCATGTGACGATGGATGTTGCTCGTCTGCCTCTTCGCTCGTCTCAGGTCCGACGCTTGCGGCAGGCTCGGTTGTTGGCTGACCGAGGCCGCGATATTTGGAAATCGACTCGCCCGGCAGCACGATGGGCGTGTACCCCGCAGGTGGGCCAAATTCCCGGCGGGCCGGTTCGGCTGGGCGCTCGCTGCGTTCTTCCGATGAGGTCTCCCGCGCAGGACGATCCGAGCGATCGTCGCCACGTCCGCGGCGTCCACCGCGACGGCGACGGCGTCCGCGCCAGGGCCGGGCGCCCTCTGCGGAATCGCTATCTTCACCGGCGGCAGCCTGTTCGTCTGCGGCTTCGGTACCATTCTCGCCCTCGGGAGCAGCGTAGTCCTCGCCGGCACTCTCGGCTTCGTCCTCTTCCTCGGCCTCGGTTATGGCAGCCTGATCTTCGGCCGGCGGTGACGCCTGCCGCGGGCCGCGCACGTCAACCATGATAGGCGACGCAGGTATCGCTCCAAACTCTTCGTCCTCTTCCTCGCCTACCTCCAGGAAATCGGAGACGTAGAGAAAGGCATCTCGCTCCAGGCCGATATCGACGAAGGCGGACTGCATGCCGGGGAGCACGCGGGTGACGCGGCCCTTGTAGATCGATCCGGCAAGGGTGTATTCGTTTTCCCGCTCGAAGAACACTTCGGCGAGCTGGTCGTCTTCCGTCAGCGCGACACGGGTCTCGTGCGGCGTGGAAGACACATACAATTCTTTGTTCATGGACACTCCGGTTCACCGGCGATCAGCCGGGAATCGGACAGGAAGGATGAAATCGGTGTGACTAGGTCCGGAGCACACCTAGGCTAATGCCTGGGTGGTTCCTGGGCCTGATTCGTGCAACTGCTCTTTGAGGAATCTTGTGCACCGAATAACCGGGCGCATCGCCGGAGGTCTGTGGCCTCTTCCCAGACCTGGGACCTCAGCGAAGCTATGACTTCGGTGAGATCTCTGGTGGGCCGTTTCCCGCCTCCAGCAACGAACCTTGCAATCCCTGTCCGGTCCCTTTCCAAAAGCGACCGGTGAATTACCCTCTTCTCGCGAGGGCGTTCGTAATCTTTTGTCACCCTTTCAAAAGTCCAGCACTGTTGCCAGGACATTTCGCGGCGGGTGAAGCCGCTGCTCTACAACAACAAATCGGGACCAGCAGTCCCGCGGGGGCAACAGCCCTTTCCTGCTGGGTTTCGACGGCCCAGATTCAGCCGCCTGTTGCAAACCTGAATCTCAGTTCACAAACCGGCGCATACGGATGTTCATTACGATACCCAGCGCCAGGAACATGAACAGTACCGACGATCCCCCGTAACTCATTAACGGCAAGGGGATACCCGTGACTGGCATGAAGCCCACTACCATTCCAACATTGACCAGGATATGGAACGCGAGAACCGCGACCACCCCCATGACGATGAAGGCTCCAGCCCGGTCAGGGGCTGTCTGAGCGTTTTGAATCAGACGCATCAGTACAACAAAGTATAACAGCAGCACGGCCATAGCGCCTATGAAGCCGTGTTCCTCGGCGAAGGCGGCGAAAATAAAGTCGGTATGCGGCACCGGCAGGAACTGTCCCTGCGTCTGGCTGCCCTGCGCGGTCCCCTTGCCAAGAACTCCCCCGGATCCCACCGCCACAAGAGATTGAATGACCTGATAACCCTTGCCTTGCGAGTCGGCTTCCGGCTCGATGAAGCTGGTCAGGCGGTCGCGCTGATAAGGCTTCAAAAAGTGCCAGCCGACCGGCGCGAGCAGGCCTGCAATCGCCAGCACAATCAGAGCGTGGCGCAGCTTCATGCCGCCGAGGAACAAACCCATAATGGCGATTGGGAGGTAAGTCAGCGCCGTGCCCAGGTCGGGCTGTGCCAGTACCATGAGCATGGGTACCCCGACGAGTGCGCCGGCCTTGACCATGTCCTGCCCGTCCGGCTCGCCACGCACGCTGTCGGCAAAGTACTTCGCCATGGCGAGAATCAGCACCAGCTTGACCCACTCCGAGGGCTGGAAGTGAAAGCCGCCGGGAAACAGAATCCAACGGCGCGCACCCAGATACTTCTGCCCGAACAGCTTCACGGCAACCAGCGACGCAATCGAGATGATGTACAACAGGGGCACGCGGGCCAACAGAGCCTGGTAGTTGAACAGGCTCATGAAGAACATGAGTGCGACCCCGCCGAGTACCCAGTACACCTGCTTGATGTGGACGCCAATGAACTTGGTGCCAATGGTCGCGCTATAGATTTCCAGTACACCAAGTGCGCAAATGAGCAGCACCAGAACCAGTAGCACCCAGTCGAAGTCGCGGAAGGAAACGTATCGGCTCACGGCTGGTTCTCTTTGGCGGCGGTTGGCGTAGGCAGCATGGCAGTGCCCGGTTCACCAGGCGGATTGGCAGGCGCGTGCTCAGGACGGGTTCCCGGCTTCTTATTGTCACGGACCGGGGCCGACTGCTCGCCTTCAGAGCGTAGCGCAGGTTGCGCAGGCTCAACAGACTGGACCTCGGGCTCAGCCATCTCCGTGTGCGACTCGGTGGTTTGCAGCTCGCGGCTTTCGGCCGATTTCACGCTCGTCATTCCGGGAGCCGCGGCTACTGGCTTAGTCTTGCCATTGGTATCGACGGTGAAATGCCCAGCCTGCATTTGGTCAGGCGGCGTTGTAGCGGATGCATTGCCGTCTGGCTGGTGCCAGACCGCTGCCACTTCGGCCTTGTTGCCCTGTGCTGCACCGTTTTCCTTCGCGACCAGCGTCTGGCGAGTGCGCTGCTTCTCGACGTAGGCCTTAATCACCTTGGTCGCCACAACAGCGGCCAGGGCCCCGTGCTCGCCACCTTCAAAGAGGCAGGCGACAACGATCTCCGGATTGCGGCGAGGGGTGACACCGACGAACCAGCCGTTATCCTTAAATTCGCCCTTCTCCTTGGCGCTCATCTTCTTCTTCAGATCGTTGGAGACGGTCTGCGCACTGCCGGTTTTTCCGGCAATATCGATGCCCTTGATGGCGGCGCGGCCGGCAGTTCCCATTGGCGAGACGACGTTGGCCATCGCGTCGGTGATGGTCATCCAGTTCTTCTCTTCGATCGGAAGCTTGGTCTGTTCGGTGTAGCTGGAGACCTGCTTGAATCCCGGCGGGAGCTCGTCGGGAAACGCGAGGTGTGGCCGGACCAGCAACCCTTCGGAAGTGATTGCCCCGACCGCGCGGGCAAGCTGAATTGGCGTGGTCGCTACGGCGCCTTGCCCGATGCCGACGGAAATCGTCTCGCCGGCATACCACTTCTGCTTGAAGTTCTTGATCTTCCACTGCTCGGATGGCATAACGCCCGAGACTTCCTGCGGCAGGTCGACGCCGGTTTTCTGTCCCAGGCCGAGCATGGTTGCCCATTTGGCGATTTTGCTGATGCCCAGCTTTTCGGCAAGCGTGTAGAAATATGAATCGCAGGACTGGTAGATCGCTTTGCTGATATTCACGCTGCCGTGGGTGCTGTGGTTGGCCGAAATCCAGCACTTGAAATAACGGCCGTAAAAGGTCTTTCCGCCCCCGCAACTCACCACTAACTCCTGAGCGATGCCTTCTTGCAGTCCCGCGGTTGCCATGATGGTCTTGAAGACCGATCCGGGAGCGAGCTGCGCCTGGATGGCTTTGTTGAGCAGCGGCTTGCCGGGATCGGTCACCAACCTGTTCCATTCATCGCGGGAGATGCGGACGGCGAACTCGTTCGGGTCGAAAGCAGGGCGGCTGACCATGGCGAGGATCTCGCCATTGCGCGGATCCATGGCGACGATCGCGCCCGGCTTGCCTTCCAGGGCTTCTTCAGCGGCAATCTGAAGGTCAAGATCGATGGTTGTCTTAAGCTGCTTGCCGGGAACAGCAGGCACGTCGCTCAACGTGCCGACCTCTTTCCCGCGGCTGTTGACCAGCACCTGACGTGAGCCGTTCTTGCCCATCAGGATGTCGTTGTAGTAGGCCTCAAGCCCTGACATGCCGACAATGTCGCCGGGGTTGTAGAGCTCCCACTGCGGCTGTTGCAGCATCTCCTCGCTGACCTGGCCGACGTAGCCGATGACGTGCGCCATGAAGCCATTGCGCGGATAGAGCCGGCGGTGCACGTTGATGATGTCCAGCTCGGGCAACTCGGCGCGATGCGATTCAATGAAAGCCAGCTCATCCGGCGTGATGTCGTCCTTGAGGAACATCGGCTGGTAGCCCGGTACGGCAGCCATGCGCTTCAGGCGGGCGCGCAGCTCGTCCGGCTGCATGTGCAGGCCGGAGGCGATGAGGTCGGCATCGGCATTCAGGTCACGCTTCTGGTCGCGCAACAGCAGCACGGAGAATGACGGATAGTTGTCGACGATGATGCGCCCTTCGCGGTCGAGAATCTTGCCTCGCGGCGCGAGGATGGGCACCTGCTTGATGCGATTCTGCTCGGCGAGCGACGCATAGTAGTCGCTACGGGCGATCTGAAGACGCCACAAGCCGAAGGCGAGGACAAGAAATATCCCCAGGAGTACGTACTGTACCGCTGTGAGGCGTCCTTCCGAAACTTTGTCCTTGCGACCTAACATCCGGGACAGCGACCCGTTCTATAGCTCATTACTTTCGATATAGTGCAAACGAAATGACGCCTGCTCGCCAGCTACTCTGCCCATGGGATGCACGACGGCCGTCATGCGGATGGATTGAGGCTGGAACCGGCCCATCGGGGAAACTCTCCTAAGTATTGTATTCCGGTTTGCCGGCGGAGGTTGAAAAAACAGGCATAACCCTTGCTTTTGTAATGTGATGCGGGGCGGTTTATCGCCGCTTGAAGCGGTCCAGGAAGCTGTACACGAAGACGCCGACGATGGCGTTGACCAGGGCGGAGATGGCGATCCGGCTCCAACTCCACTCGACGGCGTGGCGCAAAAGGCCGCGTGCAACTCCGAAGAATATTGCCTGGTGGGCGATGAAGAAGATGTAGGTAATGAAAAAGCGCGTCCCGTGGTTCTCGACGTCGATCTTTACTCCCAGCGACGAGGCCGCGAAGCCGATGATGGTGTCGGCTATGCCGTACATCCCGATGGGATGCATCGGTCCGGCAAGCGTGTCCTGAAGCAGACCGATGATGGCTCCGGTCAGGCATCCGCTAATGGGGTTGCGACGGGCGACAGCGAAGAAAATGACGACCATCATAGGCAGGTCGAGGACAGGGAAGAAGCGCACCCGCACCGGCAGAAACGCCTGAATGGCCACTGCCGCCAGGGGAACAAAGATGACGACCGGCCAGCCGAACTCGTATACGGCGACCTGGTCCCGTGAGGTAAGGCTTCCGCGGAAGGGCATGGCGCGCGTGGTCATTGGTGCGGTTCGGCCGCAGGCGGGGTTGGCTGTGTCAACGTCGGATCAACGTTTGCCGGGTTCTCTCCAGCCGGCTTAACGGGTGGCTTAGGCTTGCTGGTCGCGGCATCCGGGCCGGCAGTTGTGGCAGCTGCAGTGCCTGTACCCACTTTGGTCGAGGAAGATGCCGGTCCAGTCGAAGCAGGCGGCTTCTTAGCAATCGGTCCAGTCGCAGTCCCGGTCGAGACCGTAGACCCGCCGCCCGCGGTAGTAGCTGGTTTCAGCCCGGTCACGGGGGCATGAGTGCCGGCGCCAGTTGGAGTTTGAGCGGTTCCCGGGAGGGCAGTACCTCCCGTCCCGGGCGGCTTGGTCGCTGTCGCCGTGCCGGCGGCCGCCGGTTGTTGCGCCACATTGCCATTGGCGTCCACCTGCGGCTGATTGGG
>Ga0335083_10010268_pt1 | contig 11323 bp, 9 predicted proteins | sample Lox_Sample_42_FD_206716 | JGI IMG/M metagenome (GOLD analysis project Ga0335083, IMG submission 206716) | Soil microbial communities from Loxahatchee National Wildlife Refuge, Florida, United States - Lox_Sample_4.2 | ecosystem: Environmental > Terrestrial > Soil > Wetlands | place: USA: Florida... | reverse complement strand
AGTGTGGACGTCCGCCAGCAGTGGGCGAACGTCATCGTCCTCTTCCCGGTTATCTACGTGATTTATTATTCCTACCGCATGTATCTGGATAACCTCGAAGCGGAAAAGAAGAAGATTGAGCTGGCCAATGCCTTGCAGCAGCGCACCATCGAAGCCCTGGAAGCCGCGCGCGAGGCGAGCTCGTTGAAGACCCGTTTCCTGGCCGGCGTGTCGCACGAATTGCGTACCCCGCTCAACGGCATTGTCGGCTTCGCCGAAATGATGTACGACGGTGTCCTGGGCCCCGTAAATGACTTGCAGCGGGAATGCCTCGGCGACATGCTGAGCTGTTCCAATCATCTGCGGCTGCTCATCGGCCACGTGCTGGACCTCGCTAAAATCGAGTCCGGTAAGATGACGTTCACCTATGAGGCCGTTTCTCTGCCGAACTTGATCCGGCAGGTTATCGATACGCTCCAGACATTGGCGAAGTCCAAACAGATTGACGTCGTCTTCCACCCGCACGACGAAATCAATACCGTATCCGCGGATGCCTTCCGTCTGAAACAGATTCTCTACAATTACCTGTCGAATGCGCTCAAGTTTACCCCGAACGCCGGCCGCATCACGGTGACCGTCCGGGCCGAGGATAGCGTGACATACCGCATCGACGTCACCGATACCGGCATCGGAATCGCCCCCGAAGACCTTCCCCGGCTGTTCTCCGAGTTCGGTCAGTTGGGGGCGAGCGAAAAGTCCAAAACCGGTACCGGCCTCGGATTGGCCATATCCAAGAACATCGCAGAGGCGCAAGGCGGACGCGTCGGCGTCACCAGCGAAGTCGGCCGGGGCAGTACGTTCTTCGTTATCTTGCCTCGAACTCCTCGATCCACCCCCTTTTCCGCCGCTGCCCCACCTCCGCAAACCCCGAGCTCGGAAGCCTGCCCGGTCGAGCAGACCCACGCCGTCTCCTAGGTACCGGTACCTTTCCAACCAGATCGCCACCTTGTCCGATCACCCTGGTACCACGGTGACAAGCCGTCCCGAATCGCCGTTTCCTTCGCACGATAAGGCCATTTGTTTCAATAAAAACACAAAAGGTACTGAACCTGCTACACCATGGCTTCCAGCAGTGGATCTGACTCCAGACCAGGTGAAGGCGATTCTCATGAAGACGTCTTATAAAGACATTCCCCAGTTCAGCGCCGCCTTTGATCCGGCGACGCGCCTCTCCGATCCCAGCCAGTACGAGATCTGCGCCGTCGGCGCGGGCTACCCCGATATTGCAGCCGCGTTGGCGAGCAACGATATCCCTCCGGCAACCCCGGGCAGCGCGCTGTCGCCCACGGCGGTGAACAAAACCATCAACGGCATACCAACCGTTTGCCGGCTCGACTGCGGCTCGACCGCCGTATGGGGCTGGACCGCCGTATGGGGCTGGACCGCCGTATGGGGCTCGATATCAGCCTGGCGTTCCAGTAATCAGGACGCCGTGCAACCGGTGAGTATTGCCGTTAACGGCGAGAGATAAAGAGTAAAAAGAAAATGAATCCTTGGCACGAAGTTACGTTTCGTAAGTCGGGTGGTTACCTTGGCCGGACCCTCAGCGTTGCCTGTATGGGCCTGTTGGCGCTGGGCATCAGTTATGGCGCCCATCCCAAGATCTCCCCGGAATTGGATGGCTTGAGCCCTGATAAGCCGGTCGACATCATCGTGACCTACAATCAGGTCCCCACTTTTGCGCAACATGCCAGGATCCTCGTGCGCGGTGGCTCCGTGCGGCGCACACTGGAAGTGGTAAAAGGGGGCGCGTACCGCATGGCCGCCGGCAGGCTCGAAGAACTGGCGTCGGATCCCGCCGTCGAGTACATCTCCCCGGATCACGCCGTCCAGGGCACGCTGCAATTCGCCGAGCCGGCCATCAATGCCAATATCGCCTTCCAACACAATTACGACGGAACCGCGGTCGGAATCGCGATCATCGACAGCGGAATCATGACCCATCCCGACATCATGAACCGGATCGTCTACAACGAAAACTTCGTGCCCAATATCGGGAATGACTATTTTGACCGGTATGGACACGGCACGCATGTCGCCGGAATCGCCGCCGGCGACGCCGTCGAGTCCAACGGCCCGACCTATACTCACACCTTCCGTGGCATCGCGCCTAACGCGTTGCTGATCAATCTCCGCGTCCTGGATGGCAACGGCGCCGGCCAGGACAGCAGTGTGATTGCCGCCATCCAGCGCGCCATTCAGCTCAAATCCACCTACAACATCCGGGTCATCAACCTCTCCCTCGGCCGCCCCGTCTCCGGCTCTTATGCCACGGACCCGCTGTGCCAGGCCGCGGAACAGGCCTGGAAAGCCGGCATCGTCGTCGTGGTTGCGGCCGGCAACGACGGCAGGAACAACTCGGCCAATACTTCGGGCTACGGAACCATCAGCGCACCTGGTAACGACCCCTACGTGATTACCGTCGGCGCCATGAAAGACATGGGCACCGTGAGCCGCGCCGACGATCTCATCGCAAGCTACAGCTCCAAGGGTCCGACCCTCATTGACCACATCGTCAAACCGGATATCGTCGCGCCGGGGAATCGTATTGTCTCAACGATTCCCGCGGGTTTGGCCCTGACCAACACCTATCCCCAAAACAAGGTTTCCGACGCTTACTATATGGTCAACGGCAACAACCAGGGGTCGGATTACTACTTCACGCTCAACGGCACCAGCATGGCGGCGCCCATGGTAAGTGGCGCTGCCGCTTTGATGATCCAAAAGGACCCCACGCTGACGCCCGACACCGTGAAGGCGAGGCTGATGAAGACGGCCACCAAAACATTTCCGTCATCGAGCGTGGCTGCTGATCCCGTCACCGGCCAGACGTATACGAGCTACTACGACATCTTCACCATCGGCGCCGGGTATCTGGATGCATGGGCCGCGCTCAACAACACCGATACGGTTTCGTCGTCCGCCACCGCGCAATCGCCGGCCGTGCAATACCAGAACGGCCAGGTGCAGTTTGTGAATGGCAGCAACCTCGTTTGGGGCAGCAACCTGGTCTGGGGATCGAACATCGTGTGGGGATCGACTGTGGTGGCGGGCTCGAACATCGTCTGGGGATCCAATCTGGTCTGGGGCAGCAGTGCCATGGCTGGATTCAACATAGTTTGGGGTTCCAACCTCGTCTGGGGTAGCGGCACGCCGCAAGGCGAACTCTCCAAAATCGCCATATACGGGGAAAACTAGCCGGGCGCGGACCTGCCTTACTAACCTTTTAGAGCTGGCTTTGGTTATGCCGGACTAGTTATCTTTGGCATCCATCGTACTGATTTCCACGGTACGTTGCCGGTACACTGCTATCTGGGAAACCGGGCGGGCTGGGCCTCACAATTAGTGCGATGAGGTCCGCTCCTCCATCCTTCCCGGCGCCGGAGTCCCAGGGCCAGGACGCCGCGCCCAGCGACGGCAACCGGGTGGCTGCACAGCCTTACACCTTCCTGGGCATGCCCGCCGTTTTTGCCAGTCCGGAGATGCGGCGCATCCTCGAAATAGTCGGCCGGATATCGGTTACCAAAGCCTCCGTGCTCATCATGGGAGAGACCGGTACTGGCAAGGAGTTGTTTGCGCGAGCCGTCCACCACTATTCCAAACGCTCGCATAAGCCGTGGGTGGATGTGAACTGCGCCGGATTGCCTCATCAGCTCCTGGAAAGCGAACTTTTCGGCTACGAGAAAGGCGCGTTCACCGGCGCCGATGGAACCAAGCCGGGATTGTTCGAACTGGCGGAAGGCGGCACTCTGTTTTTGGATGAGATTGGAGAACTCGATCTCAGCATGCAGGTAAAACTCCTCCGCGCTTTGGACGGAGCGGCCTACTACCGGCTGGGCGGAGTCAAAAAGGTGAAAGTCGATGTCCGCATCGTGGCGGCCACCAACGTGGACCTGATGGCCGCGGTGGAGAAGGGCGCGTTTCGTCGAGACTTGTTCCATCGCCTGGACCAGGTGCGTCTCAACATCCTCCCCCTGCGCGAGAGGCACGGCGATGTCCGCGTGTTGGCCGAACACTTCCTTTCACTGGAAGCTCCACACCTGCATTTCTCTTCGCCCGCCCTCCAGGCTCTGGAGAATTATCCGTGGCCTGGCAATGTGCGGGAGCTGAAAAATGTCGTCATCCACTCGGCATGTCTGGCGCAGGCCGCCGAAATCGGCGTGCCGGATCTCCCCGAATCCGTTCGTGCCGCCTCTAACCTCCGGCAGCAATCACAGTCGACGATGGATGCGGTGGAGCAGAAGGCGATCTATCAGGCCTTGTCCCAATCCGGCGGCAAACACGACCGCGCGGCCCAGTTGCTCGGCATCTCCAAGAGGACGTTGATCCGCAGATTGAAGTCCTATCGCAGCTGCTATGAAACGTCGGTAGCGTAAACCTGCTGGGAACCATGCGAGCCATTCTCCACATCCTGACCCGGCGGATCGGCGCGATGCTCCTTCTGCTCCTGGCCGGAGGACTGCTGACCGCCCTTATGGTCCGGTTCAGCCCGGGTTTCGAAACCGATGAGCGTGAGTTGGATCCGCGTCTGAGCCAGTCCAGCCGGCTGTCGCTTGAGAAGCAGCGCGCCGCTGATGGCGATGCCGCCAACCTTGCCAACCGGTTTGCGCGCATGGTGTTTCACGCCGATTTGGGCGAATCGCCGTCTCTGAAACGGCCTATCGGCGAATTGCTGCGGGAGCGCCTTCCGGTCACCGCGGAAATCATGGCGATCGGTGTGATTGGGGGATGGACACTGGCTTTCGCCCTGGCGATGGCCTCCGTTCTCTCCCGGCGCCTGGTGGTTCGGGGATTGACGGCTTCGAGCCAGCAGGTCCTGATTTGCCTGCCGGCGGCGGCGCTGGCGATCGTCGTTTTCGATATCGGCGGTCCGGTCCGCGCGTTAGTCGCTCTCATCATCTGTCCCCGGGTATTTGACTTTCTCCGGAACCTGCTTCACGAAGCCTATCAGCAGCCCCATATCCTCGCGGCCAGAGCCAAAGGCCTCGGCGAATTCGCCGTTTGGGCAAAGCACGTGATGCCCTATGCCGCGCCGCAGCTCTTTGCCCTCGCCGCCACCAGCGTCAGCATCGCCTTCGGAGCGGCCATACCGGTTGAGGCGCTCTGCGATCTTCCCGGCATCGGTCAGTTGGCCTGGTTGGCCGCCACGGCCCGCGATTTGCCTCTCCTCGTGGTCATCACCTTGCTCGTGATTGCCGTCACACAAGCTTGCAACATGGTGTCGGATTGGGCCGCGCTTCGGAGAGTAGACGCATGAAACGCTCCCAACTGGTGGCGGCGCTCATCCTCGCCGCCCTGTTCGTATGGGCGATGGCGTCCGGAATGTCGAGTGCAAGTCCTCAGTCCCGCCAGTTTCGCGAGCTCCCGGACGCTCGCCCGTCGCGGCAATTCCCTCTCGGCACCGACGATCTGGGCCGTGACCGCCTCTCCCGCGTACTGTACGCCACGCGCGTTTCCTTGCTGCTCGCGCCGGCCGCGGCGCTCATGGCCACGCTGTTGGCCGCGGTCATCGGTGGCATCGCTGGGTATTTCGGCGGCTGGTGGGATAAATGCGCGGTCGCTGTCATCGATCTGCTGCTGTCCCTGCCGTGGTTTTTCCTCTTGCTCGCGGCTCGCGCCTTGCTGCCATTGAATGCCCCTCCTCTGGCCTCCCTTCTCGTGACCTACGGGCTGCTCTCGATGCTCGGATGGGCGGGACCGGCCAGGGTCATCCGGGCCGGCGTGCGGCGGTTGCGCGAATCGGAATTCGCCCTTCGCGCCCGGGCTGAAGGCTGCGGCTCGCTCCGCCTTCTGTCGCGGCACCTGATTCCCAATCTCAAGCCGGTTCTGCTCGCGCAGATCTGGACCACCATCCCGGTGTTCATTCTCTCGGAGGCCAACCTCGGCCTGCTGGGATTGAGCGCCGGCGAACCTTACCCGACCTGGGGCGGTTTGCTGCGCGATTTGCAGAATCCATTATCCATTCGGCCGGAGGCGTTCGCGCCCCTGGCGGTGATCGTAATCGCCGTCGCTTGCTTCAACCTGGCGACGCCGCGCGGAGGACTTACCACATGAAATTCCGGATCCTGTCTGCCGTCACACTGGCTCTGGCCCTGTGCCCGATCAAGGCTGGTCAGCCCCCCAGCGAACTCCGATTCTGCCTCCGTGCCGAACCGAAAACCTTCGATCCCCTGATGGTCGAGGACGGAAACTCCGAGACCATCCGCTACCTTACCGGCGGCGTCTTGATCCGCATCGATCGCAGGACGCAAAAACTGAGCCCCGAGTTGGCCACTTCCTGGGAACTGGACCGCAAAGGTGACCGCATCGTCTTTCATTTGCGCCCCAATGTGAAGTTCTCGGATGGCACGCCGTTCACCGCCGATGACGTAGCCTTCACCATGAAGCGCCTCATGGACCCGGCCACTCACTCTCCCGCCGCCGACCCGTTCCGGTCGAGCGATGCGCCGCCTCGTATCGCGGTCTCCTCCCCCCTGACGGTTTCGATCGCATTCGGCGCGCCGGTTGCGGGTATGGAGCGGCTCTTCGACCAGGTGGCCATTCTCTCCGCGCGTTCGCCGCGCAAGACCGCTGCTGTCCTCGGACCTTATATGGTGGCCGAATACAAGCCGGGGTCGGAGATTCTGCTTTCCCGCAACCCCAACTATTGGAAAGTCGATTCCAAAGGCGCCAGGCTCCCGTACATCGACCAGGTCCGGCTCGATATTCAGCAGAACCGCGATATCGAGCTGGTGCGCTTCCGTCGCGGCGAATTGGACCTGATCAACGCGGTGGACGCCGATACGTTCGATGATCTGGCTCGTCAGGTTCCCCACTCGGTTGTCGACGCCGGCGCGTCGCTGGAATCGGAAATGATGTGGTTCAACCAGGTGCCCAATGCGCCATTGCCGGCGTACAAGCTCGCCTGGTTCAAATCCACCGCGTTCCGCCGCGCCGTCTCCGAGGCCATCAACCGCGCCGATATCTGTCGCATCGTATACCGCGGCCATGCTCGTCCGGCTGAAGGCCCCGTCTCCCCGGCCAACCAGTTCTGGTTCAACGCATCGCTGAAGCCTCACCCGTTTGACCCCGCTTCGGCCCGCCGGCGCCTCGAAAGCGATGGCTTTCAGTTCCGCGGCGGCCGGCTCTTCGACCGCGATGGCCACCAGGTGGAATTCTCCCTCGTCACCAATGCCGGCAATCACAACCGCGAGCGCATCGCCGCCATGCTTCAGCAGGACCTGCAAGACGTCGGCGTCCGCTTGAACGTCGTGACTCTCGATTTTCCGTCGTTGATCGAACGCATCACCAAAACCTTCAACTACGAAGCCTGCCTGTTGGGTCTCACCAATGTCGATCTTGACCCGAGCGCCCAGATGAATGTCTGGCTCAGTTCCGCGGCCGACCATCAGTGGAATCCGAATCAGAAGCAGCCGGCGACCGCCTGGGAAGCCGAGATCGACAAGCTCATGCGCGCCCAGGCCGCGGAAACCGACAACACTGTCAGGAAACGCTATTTTGATCGCGTGCAGCAGATCGCTTCTGAGCAGGCGCCTTTCCTGTACCTGGTAACCAAGAACTCTCTGACGGCGATCTCACCCAATCTGCAAAATGCGTCGCCCGTCGTCCTGACGCCCCAGGCGTTTTGGAATATCGAATTCCTGCGCAAAGCACCCGCGCCCGAAGGAACCCGCTGAATGGAATCTCAGCCCCTGTTGACCACTCGTCTCTCCGCCGGTTATCCCGGCCGGCCCCTGGTGCTCCAGGATGCCGCGCTCGAGATTGCGCCCGGCGAGATCGTCGGATTGGTCGGCGAAAGCGGTTCCGGCAAGAGCACCATCGCTCTTGCCATCCTGCGTCTCTTGCAGTTCAAAGGCGGGACAATCTCCGGCAAGGTCTGCTTCGGCGGTCAGAATCTACTGGAGCTTTCCGATAAATCCATGCGCCGGATTCGTGGACGGGATATCGGACTGGTCTTGCAAAGCCCCATCGGCAGCTTGAATCCGGCCATGAGAATCGGCGACCAGATCTACGAATCTTGGCGGGCTCACCGCGCGGAATCCGGTGGCGGGTTCACCGGGCGCGATGCTCTGGCCCTGCTCTCGAAAACCAGCCTGCGCGTGGATGAAGCCTTCCTTCGCCGGTACCCGCGCCAGTTGAGCGTCGGCCAGGCGCAGCGTGTTCTCATCGCCATGGCTCTGGTCCACCGTCCCCGCTTGCTCATTGCGGACGAACCCACCAGCGCGCTGGACGCTGTGACCCAATCGGACATCCTGCAACTCTTCTCCCGGCTCAGCCGCGAGATGTCGATGGGAATTCTCTTCATCTCCCATGACCTCCTGTCCGTCGCGTCCATCTGCCGCCGTATCGCCATCCTCTACGAAGGCCGCATTGTGGAGTTTGATTCCACCGGCCAGGTCTTCCGCAACCCCCAAAACGTCTACGTCAGAAGACTCATCGCCTCGCTGCCGAAACTTCCCGCGAGCCTGGCGGCACCCGTTGGTCAGGATGATCGCCGGCTGATAGGCTCGTGGAAATCGGATTCCGGCGCGACCGGGTCGTGCTCATAGCCGGCCGGCGCTGATGCGGCGTGGCTACAAGCCGCCGCGTCTGATTCGGTCTGCCGCGCCGGCCCGCTCAGGTGGCGGCACGGCGCTCCGAGATCCGCCAACGCGTGGAAATCCCGAACTGTTGACTCGGTTTGGAATGAGTGGACCCGGCCATCGGGCGGGCTGGCCTGCGGAATTTGCCGTGACCTCTCGGCGGAGCCACCTGGACGGCCCGTTTATCCGTGGGACGAATCTAATCCAGGTCCGGAGTCGGATTCTCGCGAAGGTACTTCTTCAGTTCATTTTCCGGCTCGACGGGTTTTGGGCAGGTGAGCATCTGGTGAACGACCACGATGGGCGCGGCCACCACCAGTGCCAGAATCAGGTACGAAAACGGCGCCCAATCGCCGATCCACTTGACGAAGTTTTCCAGACGGCCAAACACGACCCTGCGCGTGGTGTCCCCGATAAAGAGGAACATGACCCCGAAAATAATGGCGTTTCTCATGAGTTGATTTCTCTTCCGTTCCAGCTTAACCGCACTATGGATGATTTGCGCTGAAAATAATGGGACGGATAGTACTGGTTAACATTCACGAAAGAGAACTCTCACGCCGTCCTCAATCGCTCCCGCCCGGGCGGCCGTCTCCTCGCGCGGGAATTTGCCGAACCTGGTTTCCAATCGGCTGCCTGCTGGATTCCGAGGAGGGATCAGCAGCCGCCGGACCGCGACTCGGAGAGTGTTCGGCCCGGCGCTATTTCAATCGCATCGACGATGGACGCGGTCCTTGCCGGAAATGCCGCCGGCGCCGGGTCAGGCGACCCGGCACACGCGGTAACCCTGCTCGCGATCGAACCAGGTGCACCAGAACTGGCCGTTGGGCAGAGTCCACAGCCGTATCGGCGACGTCGCGCCCGCCACATCCTGCCGCGTGTCCTGCCAGGCGCCGCCGCGCCGCGCCAGCCACAGCCGGTGCCCCGATACTGCCAGAACCGGTGCGTTCCCCGTGTCGGCCGAGGGCAGGATCCATCGCTCCACCGGCGCCGGACCCTCGAACCGCGGCAAGTCCCACTCCTCGCGCCGCGTCGTATCGTGTACGTCAAGAGTCAGCCGCGTGTACGGATCACCTTCCCTGGCGGGCGCCAGCAGGAGCGCGAACGAATCGGCAAGCTCCTTCCTCACCACCGCTGGAATCGCATACGCAACCACGCTTCGATTGCTGCTGAAAACCGTGCGCGGCGGCTCAATCACCCCGCCGGTCTCGGGATCTATGCGTGCCATGACAAAGCCATACGCCGCGCCCGATCGCAGAACCCAGCAGAGGGCCAGTTGGTGGGCCGATTTGCCGGCTTCATCTTGCGGGTCCGCGGGGCGGGAATAAAAAGTGGCTCTCGCGGGGCTGTCCGGCATTGCCGGCAGCGCCACATCCAGGAATTTCGGCGCCGCTTCGTCGTCCGCGGACAGCCTCAGCAGGCGGATCCGGCGCCCGCTCTGGCCACGGCCGGTCAGCAAAAACAGCCCGTGTCCATCGGCAAACTGATAGCCCGATTCGAACAGCTCCGCTTCCGCCAGGCCGGTTGCCAGCGCGCTGGTCGGGTACTTCACGTCGATCGCCCGCGTCACCTCCGCCTGCACCTGGCTGCCGCTGGTCCACGCCAGCCAGCGCCACACCCCCAAATCCCCGTGTTCCACCTCGATCGCCATCGCGACGCTGGCCGGAATGTTCGCCGGAGCTGCCATGGGCAAGGGTTGGAATTGCCCCTGCGCCAGGTTGTCGGTGGAACTGGTCCACTTGCGCAGGGTGAACCGGCCGTCACCTTCCCGCTGAAATTCGTAGGCGTTCAGGTACGCCCTGCGAAAGTCGAGCCCCTCCACCGTCGCCGCGGCGCGCGAGGCAATTACCTGGATCGGCACCCGGTTCGAGCGCACCAGGATATTTCCGGGCATCCGGTAGAGCGCCTGGAGCTGGTATTTGCCGGGTGCGATCGGTCGCACCGCGAGGGCCCCCAGATCGTCGGCGTATATCATGAATTTGCCGGGTGCGAGCGGTTGCGTCTCCCCTTGCATCCGCTGTACCTCGCCCTTGGAGATCATCTTGCTTTCGTAGCTCAGGCTTTGAATGGTCTTGGACCCGTCTTCGCTGAGGAGCAGATATTCAAATTCCGATGGCTCCGTGGAAGCCGGTACATCCACCGGGGCGTCGCCGGTATTGCGCAGATCGAGCCCGATCGGCATCGGTCCGCCCGTGACGAACGGCTTGGCCGGAGTCTGGAGATTGAGCTGGAGTGTCATCACCGTCCTCGCATTACCGCCTCGCGGCGGCGATTGTTGCACGGCCGCGGCGGCGGCCATGCAGAGTGCGGCAGCTACGATTAGTTCTCGCATGCCTTATGGATCCTGAACCGTGGCGGGTACGACGGGTAGGCTGCCGTCGTGCAGCTTCCAGCCGCGATTTTTCAACACGCACTTGAAGCAGAAACAGCGCTTGTCCTTCACATTGTCGTACGTCTTGAGTTGATTGGCGTACGTCATCAGGCAGGCGCGGTCCCAATTCTGGTTGACCGGATTGGTTTCATTGATCGCCGGATCGGCCCAATTCACGGTGGTGTTGTTGGTGGAGTCATGTTCATGGTTGGGATCTCCCGGAGGCGGCGCGCCGCCCGCGTGTTCATGGTGCCGGCAGTGCCCCACCTCGTGGCCCCAAAGCTCGGCGTCGCCCACGAAGTTGATGGCCACCCCCACCGGATTGCCCAGC
>Ga0335083_10010267_pt1 | contig 11323 bp, 4 predicted proteins | sample Lox_Sample_42_FD_206716 | JGI IMG/M metagenome (GOLD analysis project Ga0335083, IMG submission 206716) | Soil microbial communities from Loxahatchee National Wildlife Refuge, Florida, United States - Lox_Sample_4.2 | ecosystem: Environmental > Terrestrial > Soil > Wetlands | place: USA: Florida... | reverse complement strand
CGTCGCCGTTGTCGCCGTAGAGCATGTCGTTGCCGGCGCCGCCCTTGAGCGTGTCGTCGCCGTCGTTGCCTTCGAGGATGTCGTCGGCTGCCGAGCCCGTGAACGTGTCGTTGCCCGTGCCGCCGATGAGGTGCGTCACGTTGACGACGCTGTCGGCTTCCGTGTTCGTGAGGTCGCCGTCGGCGTCCGTGCAGGCCGCGGGCAGCGTGTTGCCGCTCGCCGCGCCCGTGAGGTGCGCGCTGTCCATGCACAGCGTGACCGTCATGTCCGCCGAGCGGCCGCTGTAATCGACCGTATCGACGCCGGTGCCGTCGTGGGTGCCGCCGTTGATGACGTCGTTGCCGTCGCCGTAGTTTTCCGCGACCGTGTACTCGGGGTCGACGCCGCCTTCGACGAAGGTGTCGTCGCCGGCTTCACCGTTCAGGGTGTCGTTGCCGCTGTCGCCCGTGATGGTGTCGTTGCCGCCGCCGGCGTTGATCACGTCGTCGCCCGGGCCGCCGTGGATGATGTCGGCGTTGGCGGAACCCGTGATGGTGTCGTTGCCGCTGCCGCCGATCACGATTTCGACGTCGGCCTTGATGTTGTCCTTCTCGCCCGTCTCGCCGTCGTTCGCCGCGGTGTCGAGCAGGATGGTGAGCGCGTTCGTGCGACCCTGGTAGTCCACGCGGTCCGTGCCGGGGCCGCCGTTCATCACGTCGCCGCAGTCCGCCGCCGAGCCTTGGTCGAAGGTGTCGTCGCCGGCTTCGCCGTCGAGGGTGTCCACGTCGAGCGAGCAGGTCGCGTTGCCGGGGCCGCCGCTGATCTTGTCGTCGCCGGCGCCGCCCTGGATGTGGTTCGAGTTCGAGTTGCCGGTGAGGGTGTCGTCGCCCGCGCCGCCCACGAGGTCTTCCACGTCCGAGCCGATCACGTCGGCTTCCGGCGTGTTGCCCGAAACGTCGCCGCCCGTCGTCGCGCCGTCCATCACGATGACGAGGTCTTGGCCCGTCGTGCGCGCCGAGTAGTCGGCCTTGTCTTCGCCCGCGCCGCCCGTGAACGTGTCGTCGCCGTCGCCGAGCGCCGACGCTTTGTAGGTGTCGTTGCCGTTGCCGCCGTCGATGGTGTCGTCGCCGTTGCCGCCGGTGATCACGTCGTCGCCGTCACCGCCGTTGATGGTGAGGTCGACCGTGACCGGGCCGAGGCTCGTGAGCGAGGAGCCGCCGGCGAGGTTCGTCGCCGTGATGGCGCCGCCCTGGGCCGTGAACGTGTCCGCGCCGCCGCTCAGGCTGATCGCGAACTTCTCCGCGTTCTTCACGACCACGTCGGCGAACTTGTCGCCCGAGATTTCGAAGTACTCGTTGCCGCTGTCTTCACCGGCCGTCCACTTGTCGGCCGAGTTCGAGCCGCGGAGCGAGAACTGGTCGCCCGTGCCGCCCGCCATGTCGATGGTGATGCCGCCGGCCGCGGAAATCATCGCGCCGAGGTTGCCCGAGAGGGTGTCGAGCACGACCTTGTCGTCGTTCGCCGTGCCGGTGATGCTCACCTTCTTCACGACCGTGGGCGTGAGCTTGCCGCCGCCGAGGTTCGTCGGCTTGACGCACGCATAGCCGTTGACCGTGACGTAGCCGTTGACGACGCCCATGACGAGCGAACTGGCCGAGCCCATGCTGAGCGCGAGCGCACCGGTCGAGGCCGTGAAGCCGGAGTTGGTCGGATCCGAGCAGCTCGCGACCTGCACGCCGAGAGCCGCCGCCGACTCGTCGGTGTTCTCGACCTGCGCGCTCTGCTGCTCGCCCGTCGAGGACGAACACGCGGCGAGGAGGGTCGCGGGCACCGCGCAGACGAGGGTACGGGCTAGGCTTCGGAGTAAGGGGCTCTTGATTCGCTTCATGGTGTTTGCCATTCCTTGGAGTAGTTGACGTGGGTAGTTGCCACGTCAGCCTCGTGGCACGGGCCGACATGAACCCGGGGCACCTCGCGGCGGCCCTCTGAACTCATGCCGTGCAGGACTTTTCAAACGGCATGGCTCGACACCCCTTGAGCAAAATCCGCATTTCTATTTTCGATGCCGCAGCCGATTTCGGGCCTTAACTCTCGTACACGCGCGCCGTGTGCTCGAAATTCGGCGTGATCGGGCGTGGGTGCCCACAGCGACCCACACAAACGCTCTTGCGCGCGTGCGCCGCTCGCGCGACGCAAGGGCGGAGTGCTCCGGCGCGCTCGAGCGGGCGCAGCGCGGCCCGAGCGTCGGTGTCCGTCAGTGCGTCGGTCGGACGAGGCTCAGAGTTCGCACGCGACGGCGGTGTCGCTCGCAGTCGGTACGCAGATGTCGGCGTCGCCGTCGCCGCCGTCGAGATGGTTCGAGCCGTTGCCGCCGTCGAGGAGGTCGTCGCCGGCGTCGCCCGTGAGCACGTCGTCGCCGTCGTCGCCGTAGATGAAGTCGTCGCCGTTGCCGCCGTCGAGCGTGTCGTTGCCGTCGCCGCCGTAGATGAAGTCGTCGCCGTCGCCGCCGTAAATCACGTCGTTGCCCGCGCCGCCCCAGAGCTTGTTGTCGGCCGAGCCGCCCGTGAGCACGTCGTCGCCGTCGCCGCCGCGCACGTTTTCGACGCTCGAGTCGACGTTGTCGTACTCGTTCGCTTCGCCGTCGTCGGCGCCGCCCGCGAGCGTCACCGTGATCGGCGCGGTGCGTCCCGCGTAGTCCACGAAATCCTCGCCGTCGTTGCCCGCGAAGACGTCCGAGCCGCCCGGATCACGGCCGGCGAGCATCGTGTCGTTGCCGATGCCGCCGTTGTACTCGTCGTTGCCGGCGCCCCCGAGCAGGAGATCGTTCGCGCCGCCGCCGAAGAGCTTCATCGGCACCGCCACCGGCGCGAGTCCCAGATCCTTGCCGTCGCCCATGATCGTGTCGGGCATGGGGCCCGTCGAAACCACGATCATTTCCGGCCCGCTCGCGCGCACGTCGGGCACGAGGTCGCCGTTGAAATCGCAGACGGTCACGTCGCCGTCGGCGCCGAGCCGGATGTCGTCCGAGTCGGACGAACCGAGAATGACGAGCATGTCGTTGCCGTCGCCGAGCTCGATGTCGAAGCCGTTGCCGGCGAGTAGATCCTTGCCGTACGCGCCGCTGCCGTCGACGTAGACCGCGTCGTCTTCGGCGCCGCCCGTCACGGTGATGAGCTTCACCGCGTCGGCCGTCGCCTTGGTCTTGCCGTCGGCCGCCACGCAGGCCTTGCTGTTCACGCTGACGACGCCCGCCGAGACGCGAATGATCGCCGCGCTCGTCATCGCGTCGAGCGTGAGCGCGAGCGTTCCGCTCGTGGGGTCGAAGGCGTCGCAGCCCGTGACGGCGCGCACGAGCTCGGGGCCGTTCAGCGTGACGCCGTCGAAGCCCGGGCCGTCCGCGCCGGGGTCGAGCTCGGTGCCGTCGAGCGGCGTCGTTCCGCCGCCTTGGGCCCCGCTGCCGTTGCCGGCCTCGCCGGTGGTGTCGCCGCTGCCGGCGTCTCCGCTCGTGCCGGAGCCGCCCGTGCCGGACCCGCCCGTCCCGCCCTTGCTCGAGCCGCCTTTGCCGCCCTTGCCGCCGCTCGCGCTCGCCGCGGAGCCGCCCGCGCCGGCGCCGTCGTTCGCTTTGGAGCCGCAGCCGGTCGCGAGTGCGAGCGACACCCACGTCGCCACGCCCGCCCACGCCGCACAAGTTCCGAGCATCCTCTCAACGCCGCGCTTCGTTCGCATGCCTTTGACTCCCGGCTACGAACGGTCGGCGCCCCACGAGCTTAAGCCTCGCGCGTCTCTGCTTGGGAATCGGCACGACGCGAGCGCGCGCTAAAGAACCCTTAAACGCCACCGCGCGCCGGTCGGAGGATCCGGCGCGCGGTGTAAGTGGGTGTCGGTTCTTCGAGCCCCGCCGAACCAGCCGGCGAGGCTCGAGTCGCCTTCATCCTCGGTAGTACCGCGACGCTCAGTAATAGAGGCAGGTGACGAGAGCGTTGAACTGGTCGTCGCACGCCGGCGAGAGCGGCGAGGGCGCGATGCCCGCGGTCGAGCAGTCCCAGTTCGACGCGTCCGAGGAGAGCCCGGCCGAGCACTTGAGGTAATCGCCGTACTGCGAGCCGCAGCCGAGTGCGGTGATGTAGTCGGCGGTGCTCGTGCATTGGCTCATGCAATCGGAGCGGTGCGCGGTGGGCGAGGCGCACGCGGCCTTGAGCTCGTTGTTGCACGCGTCGCCGCAGAGCAGCGTGTTGTCCGTCGGGTCGCACGCCGGCGAGTGCGAATCGGCGCGCACCGTGGTGCTCTTCGTGTAGGGCGGGTCGAGCTTCCACGCGAGGCTGCTGCGCGAGCTGAATTCGACGCTGAACGCGAACGCCTGGTCGCCGGGCGCGAAGTTCTGCGGCCGCGCGTTCTTCGTGTCACCCGGCAGCGAGTTGTGCCCGCCGTACGGGATGTTGACGGTCACGTCGTTCGTGTTGTCGTAACCGAAGCGCGCCTTCAGCTTGCCGTTCGATTCGTGCTCGACGCATTCGAGCCGCGGCGTGATGTCGCTGTGGCCGTTGAGCTTGGTCTCGGTGTCGAAGTAGGAGAGGAACGGATCGATGCGCGTGAAGATCGAGTAATCCTCGCAGGAGAGACCGGTCCAGAACATGACGCCCGCGACCATCTGCTGGCCGTAGGTGTTCACGAGGAGCGGGCCGCCGGAGTCGCCGGCGCAGGTGTTCGCGTGCGGCGCGTGCCCGTCCGTCTTCAGCAGGTTCGCGCGGATGGTCGGATCGAGCATGCCGGGGTTCGGATCGTCGGAGTGGTAGTCGTCCGCCGTCGGCGAGCCGAGGATCTTCACGGTCGCGCTGCGCTTGATGCCGGCGCCCTCGACCTGGGTGATGTCGGGCGTGAGCGCGAGGTCGCCGCCCCAGCCGACGATCTTGCCCGAGTCCATGCGATCGGCGACGTGCCGGCGATCGAGCGGAATCGGGTCGAACGGCAGTTCCCGGTCGAGGAACAAGAGCGACATGTCCGGGTAATTCAGGTTCTTGCTGTAGGTCGGATTGACGGCGTAGGTCTCGACGCGCGCCCAGTTCGAGCGGGCGCCCGGCGCCGGAATCGTGGGCAGACTGTTCACGTCGTCGAGGTAGTCCTTACCGAAGTAGACGAACCCCTGATCCGGAATCTGGTCGGGGCGCATGCAGTGCGCGGCGGTCAACACCACGCGCGGCGCGATGTACGTGCCCGAGCACAACGTCGAGCCGCCGTAGCCGTTCAGGTGAACCGCCACGACTTGAGGCAGCCGATTTTCGACTTGGCCCCGGACGATGTCCTCGCTGTCCTGATTCACCGCAGCGTCAGGAGCGCTCCCCGCGCACGCAGTGAGCACCGAGCCGACCAACCCCAAAACAGCGATGCGCAAATTCACGTTGTGACCTCCGGAGTAGGCCGACCCTCAGTGCAATCGAGGTGCCAGCCTCCCTACGGGGATCGACGTGCAATTTTTCGGGGAATTTGTGGGTCTTACACTGCACAACTCGTCTGGGTGATGCACAACTCGGGTAAGGTGTGTGTCGAGTCGTGCACGTGTCTAGGACGAGTCGATCGGGCGACATGTCGGGAACGAGCCCACTTTTCCCGCGGTTTTTGTGCTGAAGACGGGAGCTCGACCGGCGAACACTCACGGGGGTGGTGCACGTCGCGTGCCGGCGTTCCATTCCGAGACGTTCGTCGTGCCGGACGCCGGGAAGCCCGCCGTCGAGGTGCGGAAAAAGGATCCCTCCACCCCTTAATTCGCACCTGGTGCGCCCGTCTAGCAGGCATACGGATGTTCACCCACCAGGGGGCGGGCGCCGTTCCACGACAGGATCGACCATGCTGAACGGCCGTCCGAAACGAGGTCCCTACGCCCGGAGCTCAACCCTTCCCGCACGGGGGCCGGAGACGGACATACGCGAGCTCGTGCGGTCGCCCTCGAGCTCTCTCGCGCCCGTCCGCCCCGTCTCGTCGTGGCCGGCTGCCGCGCAGCAAACGGTGTCGGAGGCGCTCGTCGACGCGCTCGTGGCGCTCGGGGTCGAGCACGCGTTCGGGGTCTTCGGCGGCGGCATCGCGCCGTTCTGCGAGGCCCTCTCGCGCAGTCCGGTGCGGCTGATTCACTGCCGGCACGAGGCGAGCGCCGGTTTTGCCGCCATCGAGTCCTCGCTCGCCACCGGCCGGCCCGCCGTCGTCATCGCGACGAGCGGTCCGGGCGTCACGAACCTCTACACGACCATGGTGGCCGCCCGCGCCGAGGGCGCCAAGGTGCTCTTCGTCTCCGGCTCGACGCTCGCTTCACAGCGTGGCCGCGGCGCATTTCAGGAGACGGGCGGCGCTTACTCGGCGCTCTCGCCGCTCTTCGTCGCGGGTAACCCCTTTCACCACGCCGGCGTGCTCGAGGATCCGGCCGAGCTCGACACCGTGCTCTCGCGCCTCACGAGCGGGTTCGCTCGGCCGCACGGCTTCGTCGCGCACCTCGGCCTACCGCTCGCGCTCCAGACGAGCCGCCGCGCCCCCGCGCGAGCGAGCGTCACGGCGCCGCCTCCGCCCGCGTGCGACACCCTGCTCGTCGCCGAATGCGCCGAGCTCCTCGCCCACGAGAAGTTCGTGATCTGGGCCGGCTTCGGCGCGCGCCACGCGGCGCACCTGGTGCAGGAGCTCGCCGAGCGCACGGGCGCGCGCGTGATGTGCACGCCGCGCGGCAAGGGCGTGATTCCCGAACAGCACCCGCTCTACCTCGGCGTCACCGGACTCGGCGGACACTCGAAGGTCAACGAGTACATGCGCCGCGCGACGCCGGACCGCGTGCTCGTGCTCGGCTCCCGGCTCGGCGAAATGTCGTCGTTCTGGTCGCCGGAGCTCGTGCCGCCGGGCGGCCTCGTGCACGTCGACCTCGACATGGACGCGTTCGGCACCGCTTACCCCGACGTGCCGACGCTCGCCGTGCAGGCCGAAATCGGCGCGTTCCTGCGTGACCTCCTGCGCGCGCTGCCGTCGGAGCACGAGACCGGGCCGCTCTCCTTGCCGGTGCCGGCGAGCGAGCTCGCGCCGCGAACGGACGGCGCCGTCCGGCCGAGTTACCTGATGCAGGCGGTGCAGCGCGAAGTCGTGCAGGGGAGCGACGCCGTCGTGATGACGGAGGCGGGCAACTCCTTCGCGCTCGGCAGCCACTACCTGCGCTTTCCAGCGCCGAATCGCTACCGCGTGAGCACCGGTTTCGGTTCGATGGGGCAAGCCGCCGCGGGCGTGCTCGGCGCGGCCCTGGCGAACGGCAACAAGGCCGTCGCGATCGTCGGCGACGGCGCCATGCTCATGCTGAACGAGATCAGCACCGCCGCGAACTACGGCATCGGCGCGGTGTGGATCGTCCTGAACGACGCGCGCTACGGCATGATCGAACAAGGCATGCAATCCGTCGGCTGGAAGCCGTTCGAGACCGATTTCCCGCGTGCGGATTTCGTCGCCATCGCGCGCGCGATGGGAGGCGACGGCATCCGCGTCGAACGCGAAGAAGACGTCGCGGCCGCGCTCCGAGCCGGTCTCGCGTCGCTCGGGCCGTTCGTCATCGACGTCATCATCGACCCGAACGAGCTCGCGCCCGCCGGTCAACGGAACCAGAGCCTCGCGCGCCAAGGTTTGACCACGGCGCCGCCCGCGTTTTCCGGCGCGGGCTGAGCGGCGCGACGGGGCGTTCCACGCCGAGACGCGGGACGCGGTGGGGGCGGCTCAGCGCAGGGTGCCGCTCAAAAAGAGGGCGGCGCCGTGCCCGTCGGGCAGAATCGAGGGCAGGACGTGCAGGCTGCCGAACACGTCGCTGTCCGCTTTCGGCTCGTAGCGATTCGGGTCGTCGTTGACGAGCAGCACCACGATGCCGAGGCCTAGCGCCGCGACGCCGACGCCGCCCGCGATCCAGCCGTACTTTTCGTTGGCGGTGGCGTCCGACAGATCGGAGAGCGCGAGCTTGTAGGCGACCGCGCAGTCGGCCGCGGGCTCCCCGGATTGATCGCAGTCACCGCCGGGGTTGAAGCGGGCGACCTGCCTCTCGAACGCCGCCTTCTTGTCGCTCTGCTGGTTCTTGTTGATCACGAGGTACGTGATGCCGCCCGCCGTGAGCGCGGCGCCGACGCCGGTCGCGATGTAGCCCCACGTGCGCTGGCTCACCGTGCGCGAGCGATACGCCGAGCGGGCTTCCGGCGTCGGAATCATGTCGACGCTGACGGTCTTGCTCGAGCCTTGCGGCACGTCGACCTTGCGCTCGAAGGGAAAGAACCCCGCGTGTTCGACGCGGAGCCAGTGCACCCCGCGCGGCAGGTGGAGCGGCGTCGTGTACACGCCGCGCGGCTGGCCGTCGACGAACGTGGTCGATTCCTTCTCGCTGATCGCGAGCGCCAAAAAGCCGCCCTCGCGGTCGAGCGCGCTCGGATCGAGCGCGGGTTCGAGCCCGAGCTCGCCCGAGCTGCCGGCACCGAGCGAGACGTTTTGCTTGGCGGACACGTAGCCGGGCCGGCGCACTTCGATCACGTGGTTGCCGGCCGGGATCGCGAGCGACGCGGCGAGCGGCGTCTTGCCGACCGCGTGGTCGTCGACCAGGACGTCGCAGTCGTTCAGCATGGTGCGCAACGTGAGGTGCGCCGGCTGCGTGTCGGACGGCTGGAGCTCGAACGCGACCGTGTCTTTGGCCAGGCCGACGACCGTGATTTGCTTCTGCATCGGCGCGTAGCCGGGCGCCGACATGGCGAGCACGTGCGTGCCCGAGCCGATGCGGAGCGGCGCCGCGAGCGGCGTCTTTCCGACCTGGAAGCCGTCGAGCTCGACGATGGCGCCTTCGACCGGGCTCGTGACCGTCACCTCGCCGATGAGCGCTGCCTGGCGCGCCCGTTCGTCCTTGGCGCGGCCGAGCCGGCCGGCGTCGAGTCCGGCGGGATTGGCGAGGAGTTTGTCGAAGGTGTCGACGGCCTGGACGGAACGCCCCGCGGCCGAGAGCACGAGCCCGATGTTGTAGAGCACCATCGGGTGCGGCACGAGCTCGTAGGCGCGCTGGAACTCGGCGAGCGCGCCCTCGTTGTCCTGCTGGTTGAAGAGGCGCAGGCCGCGGTCGAAGTGCTCGCGCGCTTCGGTGCGAACGGCGTCGGTCGCCTGCGCCCCGGCGCCGCTCGCGGCGCCGAGCACCGCGAGCACGCTACGGACAGCGCGCGCGCCGAACGAAGTCGAAAAACCGACACGGGGTTGCCCGAGCCCGCGCTCAGGTACCGCACTGGTACGGCGCGCCGCCCACGCTCATGGTGCTGTCGCTCGTGTTACCGCCGCCGTCGTTGAACTTGCTGCCTTGGTAGGTCGTCACGGTGTAATCGCACGTGAGCGACTCGGAGAAGGAGCAGTGGTCCACCTGGACCGAGCGACCGTTGATGTAGAGCGAGCCGTAGCCGTTCGAGCCGCCGCCGTGCACGAAGTCCACGTAGCTGAACGTGGAGAGGCCCGACGCGTTCGACTCGATGTCGATGTAGTCCCAATCGCCGGGTTGCGGTCCGTCGAGCGCGCTGTCGAACGTGATGTGCTTCTTCGACGTGCCGGTCGCGATGATGGAGCCGTTGTTGTCCACGTAGATTTCGGCGTTCTTCTGCAAGAGGATGCTGACGCCGGGGTCGAGGGTGAGCTTCGCGTTGACGGTCATCGTGCCGTTGAGCTCGTAGGGGAGGCCGAAATCGGCCCATTCGCTGGCCTTGCCGACCGTGGTGTCGCTCACCTGGATGTTGCCGGCGTCGGCCGTCAGGGAGCCGAGCGAGCTCACCTCCGTGGACGGCAGCCTGAGCGGGCACGGCGAGTTCGTGAACGTCACGTTGTCGAACTGCGAGATCACCGCGCCGTCCTCGATCTGGATGCCGCAGATCGAGTCCGTGCCGTCGCCCACGTCGCTCACGGTGACGGTGTCGAACCCGGCCGTCGCGTTGTTCGCGACGTCCACCGCGTAGTAGTTCGCGCCGCCGTATTCGATGACGGTGTTCGTGAGCTGCGTCTCGTTACCGGCATTTTGACCGAAGTAGACGTAGCCCCAGTCGCCCGCGAGCGGCTTCGTCTTCGACGAAGTGAACGTGACCGGCTTGTCGCTCGTGCCCGTCGTGATGAGCGAGCCCATGTTGTCGACGTTCACGTCGGCGTTCGCCGGCATCTGAATCGTGACGCCCGCCGCGAGGGTGAGCTTCGCGTTCACGGTCATCGTGCCGCCCATGAGGTAGGGCACGCCGAAGTCCTGCCACGTCGCGTCGCTCGAGACGGCCGTCGTGTCCACGTTGATCGGCACCGTGCTCGAGACGCTGCCGAGGGAGCCGACCACGTCCGAACCCACGCACAGGCCCTTCGTGCTCGACTCGATGCGCACGTTGTCGACCGCCGTCGGCTCGGAACCGGCCTGGAGATTGATGGCGCAGTCGTTGTCGGCGTTGTTGCGCACGGTCACGTTCTCGAACGAGGCCGCGGCTTGCGCGTTCAGCTGCAGGCCCGTCGCGTAGAAGTAGTTCGAGCCGGCGTACTCGATGATGACGTTCTTGAACTCCGAGTCGTTCGAAGCGTCGCGCTGGATGTCGATGCCGCCCCAGTCGCCCTTCTTCGGCACGGTCTTGTCCGAGGTGAACACGACCGGATTCGTCGAAGTGCCGAGCGCTTTGATCGACCCGTTGTTGTTCACGACGATGTAGCCGTTCGTGTCGAATTTCACGACCGTACACGGGGCGAGCGTCACGGCCGCGTTGAGCGTGAGGGCGCTCGGGATGTGATGGAGCCCGGTCCACGTCTCCGGCGCGCTGATCGTCTCGGTGTGCTCGATCGGATTCATCGTGCTCGTGTCGGGGCACTCGTTCACGATGGTGTCGCCCGCGCCGCCGCCGCCGACGACCGTGCCGCCCTTGCCGCCGGTTCCGCCCGTGGCGCCGGTTCCGCCCGTGCCACCCGTGCCGGGTGAGCCGCCGTTGCCGAGGTCGTTCAGGTTGTTGTCGGAATCGACTTCGCTCTTGTCCGCGCAGTCGCCCGTGAGCGTGCAAACCTGTCCGCCGAGGCAATCGCCGTCCGACGTGCAGCCGTCGCGGCACTGCCCGTCGAGCGCGCAGTGCTCGGCGCCGGGGCAATCCTTGTTGGCGGTGCAGCTCGAATCGATGCCCTTCGTGCCGGGGTTCGCCTCGACCACCTTCGCCGGAAAGGTGCAGACGCCGTGGGTGCTTCCGCCCGACGACTTGCCGCCGCCGCCCGCTTCGCCCGAGTCTTCACCCGACGACACGCAGCGCGCACCCGAGTCCTGGCCGTACTGGTGCAGGCAGTCCTCGGTCGTCTTGCACTCGTCGTGGCAGAGCTG
>Ga0335083_10010265_pt1 | contig 11324 bp, 7 predicted proteins | sample Lox_Sample_42_FD_206716 | JGI IMG/M metagenome (GOLD analysis project Ga0335083, IMG submission 206716) | Soil microbial communities from Loxahatchee National Wildlife Refuge, Florida, United States - Lox_Sample_4.2 | ecosystem: Environmental > Terrestrial > Soil > Wetlands | place: USA: Florida... | reverse complement strand
GGCGGCCGGGCGCCGCCAGCGGCGCAGGGCCGCGCCCTCGCAGAGCATCGTGCGGGCCAGCTCAAAGGGCATCGAACGTCGCGCGTGCTCACGGCGGGCCGCCCCGAACGCGGCCATCGCCTGCTCGACATCGCCGGCGAGCAGCCCCCGGCAGCGCGCCGCCGCGGCGGCGGGATGACACAGCCCGGTCGAGCAGGCCCGCTCCTCCAGCCAGGCCAGCTGGTTCCTGGCCCGGTCCGTGTTCCCGCACAGCAGGTGCGCCTCGATCAGGTCCGGCACGAACCGCGAGATGTTGGGATTGCCGACGCCGTGGGCGCAGGCGAATTCCCAGGCTGACTCGAGGTGTTCGGCGGCGGTCTCCGGCTCGCCGTCGGTCAGCGCGGCGAAGCCCAGGATCGCCCGCTCCGGCAGCTGCATCCAGACGATGCCATGCGGTCCCACCGTGCGGCGTGACTGGTCCACCCGGGCCTCGCACAGGTGGCGCTCGCCGCGGGCCGCTTCGATCCTGGCCAGCATGGCCAGGCTGTAGCCGATCACGTTCGCCTGATTGAGCTCCTCGGCCCATTGCAGCGACTCGCAGGCATCCGCGTAGGCGGCCGACCACCGCCCGGTCCAGTGGTCCAGCTCGCTGCGGACGGCGAGGGCCAGGGCCAGGATGGCGGGGGCGCCGTGCCGCCGGGCCGCGTCGATCGCCGAGTTGACGAGCGGGCGCGCGCCCTCGAAGTCCTCCGTCCACGCTCGGCCCTGGGCCAGGTGAGCCAGTGCCTGCTGGTCGACCACCAGATCCACGTCGCCGAGCAGGGCCTCGGCGGCGTCAAGCCGGTCCCTGGCCTCCCGGACCGCCCCGCGGAGCAGGTAGGGCTCGGCGACCATCACCAGCATGCGGAAGGACGGCGTGACCCCGGCCGCGCTCTCGGCCTCGCAAGCCACGGCCGCGTCGCTGGCGGCGCGGAGATCGCCGATCATCATCGCGGGCATGATCGCCTCGGCGAACAGTTCCGCGGCCAGAAGCGGGTCCCGCGACCGGGTGTCCGCCGCCGCGCGGATCATCGCCTCGTACCCGTGGCCCGGGTCACCTCCCCAGGTCAGGGCACGGCCGCGGACCAGCGTCGCGGCCGCGGCGAAGGGCGGGTCAGTGCGCAGGCCGAGAGCCTCCTGGGACCAGACGGCGGCTGACCGCGCATCGCCGGCGAGCTGCGCGTCCGTCGCGGCGGCGAGCAGCCGGTCCGCTCGCAGCAGATGATCAGCGGTGAGCTCGGCGGCACGCTTGGACAACCGCAGCGCGGCACTGTAACCGCTGCGGCGCCGGGTGTCCTCGGCCGCCTCGGCCAGATGGTCGGCAACCTCCCGGTCCGGACCGACCGTGGCGTGGGACAGATACCAGGCACGCAGGTCAGGCCCGGCGAGATCGGCCAGGGCCCGGTAGGCCGGCAGCCGGACGGCCAGCGGCGTGCTGTCGATGAGCACCCGGCGCAGCAGCGGGTGCCGCAGCCGCACCTGGTCGCTGTCCAGATGCACCAGGCCCTGCTCCTCGGCCGGCACCAGGTCATCCAGGCCGAGCTGCATCGAGTCGAGGATGGCGGGCAGCGCCGTCAGCCCGTGCGCGTGGCTGATCGCGACCACGAACAGGGCGCGCCGGGTGGGCCCCGGCAGCCGGCGCAGCACACTCAGCCAGGCCCGCTGCGCGGACGGGCCCACCGTCACCGTCTGCTCGCCGGCCACCGCCGGCGACGGCGTGCGGGTGATGGTCTCCAGGACGGCGAGCGGGTTGCCCGCCGTGGCCCGGACGACAGGCTCAAGGACGCCGTACGGCACGGTAAGCCCGCGGCGCCGGGTCAGGAGCTCGCACTCCCCCACATCCAGTCCGGCCAGCCGCAGCGTGGGAAGGTCGCCGATCGGGTACTGGGCCCCCGGCACATCCCGGGCCGCGAACAGCATGACGACGTGCTCGGTGGCCAGCCTGCGGGCCACGAAGAGCATCAGCTGCTGGGACTCCGAGTCGATCCACTGCAGGTCGTCCACGAGGACGACCAGCGGCCGCTCATCCCCCGCGGCCGCCAGCACTCCGAGCGCCCCGGCGCACGCGGCGAGCGGGCTCGGCGGCGGCCCGTCAGCCAAGGTCAGCGCGATCTCCAGCGCCTGGCGCTGAGTGTCGGGGATGTGGTCGAACCATGACCGGAACGGCGTCAGCAGGTCCGCGGCCGCGGCGAACGGGAGCACCGCCTCGGACTCGGCGCCGCGCACCCAGCGCACCCGGTGGGAGGTGGCCTGCGCGACCTGGCGGAGCAGCGCGGTCTTGCCGATGCCGGGCTCGCCGAGCACCACGCCCGAGGCACCCCCGCTGGACGCGGAACCGGCCAGCGCATTGAGCAGGCGCCGTTCCCTGGACCGCCCGACGAAAGGCTCGTCAGGCAGCACCTCATCCCGGCCGTTAACGAACAATTCAGGCATCACCGGCGTCGGCACGCTCACTCATCCCCCCCCATGAGCTGAGGCCGCCGCCTCCGCACTAATCCAGGTGCCCCGCTTGCATCAGCGATTCCGCTGGCCTGTAAGAAGAGTCCCCGATGTGCTCCTCGCTCCGCTCGTGTAAGTCTCTCCTTCACGAATACACCGAAAGGGGCAGTCTTGCCAATGGCGGAGCGCCTCGACGGCGTCGATCTGCGCATCGGCATCCCGGACGCCGATGTGGCGGGCGTGATAGCCGCGTTCGGGCTGGACACGTGTGAGCCGAGTGAGCGCGCTATCCACCTGCTGGAGACTCCCCCCGGTATCCCGGCCCGGCTGACCGCGGCGGGGGCGGCAGCCCGGCTGGAATGCACCCCGGGCCGGTGCGAGGTCGTCGTCCAGCTGCGGCCAGCCCGTCGCGCGCGGCTGGGCCCGCGCTGGGCCGGCTTCCATTCGGGACAGGGGCACCGGCTGCGGATCACGGAGGAATGGGTGGCGACGCAGCGGGTTCTCGTCGCCGCGCTCACGGCATCCCTGGACACCGGCGACCCGGCCGCGGATCCGGCCCGGGCTCCGGCCGGCGCCGAGCCCGGGCGCGGCCTGCTGTCCGCCCGGCAGCTCGACTTCCTCGCCGACTGCGCGGGCCTGACGCTCCCGCAGAACCGGCTCATGATGATCGGCCCGATCAGGGAGCGGGCCTGGACGCTCCGGCACGATGAGCTGCGCTTGCGGGTCCGCCGCTGGACGGCGCGCCGCGGCGGCAGGACCCGCGATCTGGACCTGGCCGATCTCGAGGCGCGGACATCGCCAGCGGACGCGCCGTTCCTGTTCCCGGCGCTGCGGGCCCTGGCCAGGCAGCACCTGGTCGATACCGAGGCGGAGGCCAGCCCGCTGGCCGTCCGGGCCCTGGTATGGGCCTCGGCCACCGGGGGGTGAACCCGGCGGGACGAGGGACTTCCCGGATGCCCGCGGATTAGGGGCGGGCGATTGCGCGGCTGGCCCTGGCCGGAAACGATAATGGTGCGGATCGGGCCGGCGGCGGGAGGAGAGTGCCTGACCATGAACGACCGCCAGGTTTTCGCGTCCCGGCTGAAGGGCCGCCCGCTGCTGGACGGCGAGGGCCTGACCATCGGCCGGATCCGCGACGTGGTGATCCTGCCCGCCGCCGGGAACGAGGCGCCCCGCGCGCTGGGGCTGGTCGTGACGCTGCAGCGGCGCCGCATCTTTGTCAACCTGGCCCGGATCACGGAGATCTCCATCGACGGCGCGCACCTGCAAGGGAGCACCGTCGACCTGGACCGCTTCACCCGGCGGACCGGGGAGATCCTGGCCACCGAGCTGGTCGGCAAGCACACCCCAGACGGCACCGTCGCCGACGTCGCCATCGCTCCCCGCGAGCACCTGCGGGTCGGCTGGGAAGTGTCCGCGCTCGCGATGTCGCACGGCCTGGCCCTGCGCGGCCGCGGCACGACCATCGTGCCGTGGAGCAAGCATCCGGAGCTTTTCCACGCGGGCCCGCTGGCCGACCAGCTGGCCACCCTGCGTGAACTGCAGCCCGCCGACCTCGCCAACGCGGTCGAGGGCATGGAGCCCAGCCGGCGCAGCCAGGTCGCGGCCGCCCTGGACGACGAGGAACTGGCCGACCTGCTCGAGGAGATGCCCGAACAGGACCAGGTCCGGCTGCTGGCCGGGCTGGGGATCGAGCGCAGCGCCGACGTGGTCGAGGAGATGCAGCCCGACGATGCCGCGGACCTGCTCGCCGAGATGCCAGCCGAACAGCGCGAGAAGCTGCTGGCGGCGATGGAGACCGTCCAGGCCGCGGACCTGCGGCGGCTGCTGCGTTACGACGCGACGACGGCGGGCGGCCTGATGACCTCCCAGCCCCTCATCGTCACCCCGGACGCGTCGGTCGCGGAGGTGCTGGCCCGGATCAGGAACCCGGAAACGCCGGTCACCATGGCCGTGCAGGTGTACGTGTGCGCGCCGCCCATCGCCACGCCAACCGGCCGCTACCTGGGGACCGTGGGATTCCAGCGGCTGCTGCGCCGCCCGCCTGCCACCGAGATCGGCGACTGCATCGAGGCGAGCGTCTTCGTCCGGCCTGAGCTGCCCGAACGCGAGCTGGCGGCCCGGCTGGCCGCGTACAACCTGGTCGGCGTGGCGGTGTGCGACGAGGACGGCCGCCTGCTCGGCGCGGTTACCGTGGACGACGTACTTGACCACCTGCTGCCGATGGGCTGGCGGAGGACAGGAGGCTAGGATGGCGCGGTTCGCTTCCCGCCGTCTCGGCGAGCGGAACGATCTGTCGGTCCCGCGCGGCGTCGCCCCGCGGATGGGCGCCCGGTACGACGCCGACGCATTCGGCCGGTTTGCCGAGGCGCTCGCGCGGTTCCTGGGCACCGGGCGGTTCCTGGTCGCCCAGACGGTGCTCGTGATCGGCTGGATCCTGCTCAACACCATCGGCATCGTCAATCACTGGGATCCGTACCCGTTCATCCTGCTCAACCTGGCCTTCTCGACCCAGGCGGCGTACGCCGCGCCGCTGATCCTGCTGGCGCAGAACCGGCAGGACGACCGGGACCGGGCCAACATCGAGCGTGACCGGGAGGTGGCGGCCCGGACCCAGGCCGACACCGAGTTCCTCGCCCGCGAACTCGCCGCTGCCCGCCTCGCGCTGGCCGACGTGGTGACCACGCAGGACCTGGAGGACTCGCTGGCCCGGCTGGCCAAGATCATCACCGGCCAGCCGCTCCCGGACGGGCCCGGCGCCCTCGCCTCAGCCGACGGGCAGCGGCCGCAAACCGGCTTCGCCGGCCAGCCGGATCAAGACAGCCAGTCTTGACAACCCTGGCCATCGCGGCCCTGATGAACGCGGAAACGGCTAGCGGCCAGGCGGCAGGTCGGCCACCCGCCCGACCGTGACCGGGGTGACCTGGGTCCCGGCGGGGTGGTTCATGACCACGGTGTCGAACATCGCCCGGCGGACCCGGCGGGACCCGTCGGGCTCGGGCGCGTCAGAGGTCACCTGGACCACCTCGCAGGTCGGCTCGCCCGGCCCGCCGAGCAGGTAGCACTGGCCGGCCGGCAGCTCGCGCGACGGCACGGACAGGACGAAACCCGAGGCGCGCGTCGCGAGCGGCTGGCTGAGGGTGAGCAGCGGTGCCTGCGGGTCAGCGGTGAACACGTAGCCGCCGGCCAGGGTTTCGTCGTGGGCGAGCCAGCCGGCGATGTCCGGCGAAGGGTCGCCGCCCCCGGCGGGCGCGGGCCGCCGGCGGCGCCACCACCACCACCGGGGCGTCGGGGCGGCCGGGCCGAGGCTCGCCTGCATCGGGGAGGGCGGCCGGGACCGGGCCTGGTGCCACCGGGCCACCATGGCCTCCTCGTCGACCAGCCGCAGATAGACCGGCGGGCCGACCGGGATCCGGCGCCACTGGAGGATCCGCTGGTTCAGCCCGGTCACGAGCTCGCGGACCTCGCGCTCGGAGGGCAGGTCCTGCACCGTCGCGGTGAGCCGCTCGATCTCCTTGCGCAGCCGCAGCGGGGTGGGCAGCAGGTCCTCGGCCGACACGCCTTCCCGCCGCAGGTAGTCCCGCAGCCAGGCCTGGCCGTCGCCGGCCTCGGCCCGGCGGGGAATCGGCTGGCCGGCACCTGGCAGGTTGTCAAAGGCACCCCGTTCGGCCGCCTCATTGATCCGCTGGTCAATCCACGAGGCGAAACTGGTCTCCGGCGGCTTGCGTTCGGTCATGCAGACAGGTCCTCATGGCCATGATAGGTGTGGCATGATCACGGCGTCACCGGAAGGGGCAGGCATGGACCGAACCGAGCGGCGGGAATTCGTGCGGAAGCACCGGACCTGCATCTTCGGGTACAACCGCAAGAACGACGGGCCCGCCATGACGGTCGTGTACTACGTCCTGGACGGCGACGACCTGCTGATCTCGACCATGGCGGCGCGGGCCAAGGCACTCGCCGTGCAGCGCAACCCCAAGGTCAGCCTGTGCATCCTGGACGAGCAGTGGCCGCTGACCTACCTGCAGGTGTACGGGGACGCCACGCTCGAGGAGGACTTCGGCCAGGCGGTGGACGTGCTGCGCCGGGTCATCGACCTGATGGCCGAGAAGGAGGTGTCGGCGGCGAGGCTGCCCGAGATCGAGCGGATGGCCCGCGAGGAGAACCGGGTGGTGATCCGGGTCCGCCCTTACGCCACCTTCGCCACCCCGCCGCGGCACGTCTACAAGGCCGAGGACATCGACACGCTGACCCACTTCACCAGCAGCAGCCAGCCCTGGTGACGCCCTTTTGATCCCGAACGGACGGGCGGTTACGCCCCGCTCAGGACCCTGACCGCGGGGGCCGGGTAGCCGTTGAAGGTGCTGTTCCCGGAGTAGCAGGTGGTGTAGGCGCCGGCGTTGCCGATCAGCACCTGGTCGCCGACGTGCGGCATCGGCAGCCAGACCAGATCCAGGATGGTGTCCTGGCTGTCGCAGGTGGGGCCGGTCAGCGTGCAGGGGACCAGCAGCCGGTGGCGGCTGGCGGGGATGGTGACCGGGAAGCGCAGCTCCCGGCCGGACTCGAGCGCCTCGATCAGGCCGTGGAAAGCGCCGGTGTCCAGGCTGACCCGCACCATGCCGTGGCGCCACGCCACCCCGATCACCGAGGCGACCATGATGCCGGCCGGGGCGGCGATGGCCCGGCCGGGTTCGCAGGCCAGCTGCACCGGGTAGGGCAGCCCGGCGGCCGCGCGGCGGATCGCGGCGGCGTACTCGGCCAGCGGCGGCGGGTCGCTGTGGTAGCGGACCGGGAACCCGCCGCCCAGGTCGAGCAGGGCCAGCCTGATCCCGTCGGCGGCCAGGGCGGTCATGATCTGGGCGCACTGGCGGATCGGCCCGTCCCACGCCGCGGGGTCCATCATCTGCGACCCGACGTGGAACGCCAGCCCGTACGGCCGCAGGCCCAGCGAGACGGCGAGCCGGGCCAGGGCGGGCACGTGCGCAGGCGGCGCGCCGAACTTGCCCTGGTCGCCGACGGTACCGCCGCCGCCGGTGTCCAGGCGGAGCAGCACCGCGGCTCCCGGGGCGTTCCCGGCGATCTTGTGCAGCTCGGTGTCGCTGTCGGCGGCGAACCGCCGCACCCCGGCCCGCCACGCGCGGGCGATATCGTGGGCGGGCTTGACCGGGTTGGTGAACAGCACCTCGGCGGGGTCGGCGCCGGCCCGGGCCACCGCGCGGACCTCGGCCCAGGACGCGACCTCGAACCGGCATCCGGCGGCGTGCAGGCAGGCCAGCAGCCGCGGGTCGGGGTTGGCCTTGACGGCGTAGTGCACCGCCACGCCCGGCAGCGCGGCGGCCAGTTCCCTGAAGCTCTCCCTGGCCCGGACCAGGTCGAACTCCAGGTACGGGGTGGAGGGCCTGGCGGCGGGCTTGGCGGCGATCAGCGACCAGGTCACGCCCCGCCGCGCCGCGGCTTCCATGCCGTACCAGGCCACGTCGGCGGTGAGCTTGCCCGCCATGAAGCCGAGCCACACCCCGCCGGGCAGCGGCCGCAGCAGCCACGCGGCGCCCGCCACGCACGAGGGGCGGATCAGGAAGGCGTCCATGGCCTCGGCGGCCGCGCACGACGCCAGCTGCTCGTGCACCGCGTGCCACATCCCCGCGGCCAGCCTGCGCCAGCCGCCCAGGTGGGCCGTGGCCCGGCTGGCCGCGGCCGCTGTCTTCGCCCCGATGCAGCCGTAGAACCCGATGACCTCGCCGAGGGTCGCCAGCCCGGCCGCGGCCAGCAGCGACCCGGCGGACAGGTACCCGGCGGCGAAGCCGGCGACGGCCCCGAGGGTGCCGATCACCTCGGCCAGCCCGAACCGGGCCCGCCAGGCCCGCCACCAGCTCGCGGCCCCCGCGTCCGGCTGCTCCGGTTCCCCGGGCTGGTCACCGGCCGGCCGGGGGCCCCCGGCCGGCCGGCCCGTCACCTCAGTGCCCCCGGTGGTCACGGCCCCCGCTGTGTCCCCGTCAATCACCAGACTGTTCATGTTCCCCCCGCTCGCCACTTCGGAGAGCGGGCAGCGCAGTCCTGATACACCAGCGAGGTGATCGCCGCGAACCTCGTTTACCGGCTTGAATGTGACATAGCAAAAGTGATATCAGTTTTAGTGAGCGGATCGCGTTCCCGGGGTTCGCTGGCGGTGCGCGACCGGTGAGAGGTGTCGGGCGATGGACTCGTTCGCGGGGAAGCTGGCGGTGGTGACCGGCGGCGGCTCGGGCATGGGCCGCGAGCTGGTCCGCCAGCTGGCGGAGCAGGGATGTTCGGTCGCGGCCTGCGACTGGCACCCGGACGAGATGGCCGAGGCCGCGGCCCTGGCCCGGGCGGGCGCCCCGCCCGGCGTCCGGGTCACCAGCCACGCCTGCGACGTCTCCGACGAGGCGCAGGTCCTGCGGTTCCGCGACGAGCTCCTGGCGCAGCACGGCGCGGATCACGTCGACCTGGTCTTCAGCAACGCGGGCGTCGGCGGGGCGGGCAGCTTCGTCACCGACCGCCGGGAGGAATGGGAGCGCACCTTCGCCGTCGACTTCTGGGGCGTGTACTACTGCGCCCGCGCGTTCCTGCCGCTGCTGATCGCCAGCGGCGACGGGGTCCTGGTCAACACCAGCAGCGTGAACGGCCTGTGGGCCTCGCTGGGTCCGGGCACGCCGAACACCGCCTACGCCACGGCCAAGTTCGCCGTGCGGGGCTTCACCGAGGCGCTGATCGAGGACCTGCGCACCCACGCCCCCGGCGTCCGGGTCGCCGTGGTGATGCCGGGGCACGTGGGCACCGACATCGTCCGCAACAGCTTCCGCGCCCACGGCCGGGACCCGGAGAACTTGAGCGACGCCCAGGTGGAAGAGCTGATCTCCGCCGAGGACCGGGCCAGGCTCATCGGGGCCGGCTTGCTGGCCGAGGGCGCCTCGGTGGACGACGTGCGCCAGGTGCTCCTCCGGATGTCCACCGACTTCCGGGACAAGGCGCCGCTCAGCGCGGCCGAGGCGGCGGCCATCATCCTGGACGGGGTGCGATCCGGCGCCTGGCGGATCCTGGTCGGCCAGGACGCCCAGATGATCGACGCGGCGCTGCGCGCCAAGCCCGAGTCCGCCTACGACTACGCCGAGCTGTTCGGCGCGGCGGCGCAGCCGTCAGTGCTGCGCACGCCGGAGCAGTAGCGCGGCCAGGCGTACCCGGCGGCTTGACCTGGCGGCTTGACATGATTGCCTGATCGGTTATTCTCAAATCAAGAACATCTCACTTCGAGAAGGACTTGATGGACGATCCGGTCAGCGAGGAGGAGTTCCTCGCCAGCTACGATCCGCGGGCCTTCGAGCCGGTCGCGGTCACCGTGGACGTGGTGACCCTGACGATCCGGGACGGCGCGCTCGACGTGCTGCTGGTGCGGCGCGGCGTCCCGCCGTTCGCCGGCCAGTGGGCCCTGCCCGGCGGCTTCGTGCGGGCCCGGCCGGGCCAGAGCGAGGACCTGGACGAGGCGGCCATCAGGGAGCTGGCCGAGGAGACCGGGCAGCGCCCGGGGCGGATCCACCTGGAGCAGCTGGCCACCTACGGCACGCCGGGCCGGGACCCGCGGATGCGGGTGATCTCGGTCGCCTACCTGGTGTTCGCGCCGGAACTGCCCGAACCGCGGGCGGGCAGCGACGCCCAGGCGGCGGCCTGGGTTCCGGTCGGGTCGCTCGGGCTGGCCGAGGGCGGCGGGCAGCAGCCCGGCTCGACCCGCAAGCTCGCGTTCGACCACGCCCGGATCCTGGCCGACGGGCTGGAGCGGGCCCGCTCCAAGCTGGAGTACACGCCGCTGGCCACCGCGTTCGTGGCCGAGGAGTTCACGATCTCGGAGCTGCGGGCGGTGTACGAGACCGTCTGGGGCGAGCGGCTGCACGCGGGGAACTTCCACCGCAAGGTGCTGTCGGTCCCGGGGTTCGTGGAGAGCACGGGCGATACCACCGAGACCGGCGGTCCCCGCGGCGGGCCGCGGTCCCGGCTGTACCGCCGCGGGGACGCGCGCCTGCTGCACCCGGCGCTGTTGCGGCCCGGCCGTGAGGACGCGGTCCGGTGAGGGAGCACGGGCCGGCGAGGGAGCACGGGCCGGCGAGGGAGCCCGGGCCGGCGGGCGGGCCGGGGCCGGTGACCAGCGCGGAAGCCATCACGCTGATCGAGGCGGCCGGCGGTCCTAGGGATCTATCGCAAAGGAGGTCCGCAATGGGTAGCGGACGATGGTCAACCGATGTCTACGACGCCGCGGCGCGGTTCCGTGCCTCCTCCGGCGCCAGCGCCTTCGCCTACAGCGACAGCGGCGCGGCGCGCGTCCACCCCTCGCTGGACCCGTTCGGCGTGTCCGTGCGGGAAAGCCGGGACTCCGGCGAGCACCCGCAGTCGCTGGCGATCGCCGTGCTGTTCGATATCACCGGCTCGATGCGCCGCGTGCCCCGCGCGCTGCAGGCCAAGCTCCCGCAGCTGCTCGGGCTGCTGCTGCGCAAGGGGTACGTGGCGCACCCGCAGATCATGTTCGGCGCCATCGGGGACGCCACCTGCGACCGGGCGCCGCTGCAGGTCGGCCAGTTCGAGTCCGACAACCGGATGGACGACGACCTCGGCCGGATCCTGCTGGAAGGCGGCGGCGGGGGCCAGAAGACCGAGTCCTACGAGCTGGCCCTGTACTTCATGGCGCGGCACACCGCTATTGACTGTTTCGAGAAGAGGGGGCGGCGCGGGTACCTGTTCCTCATCGGCGACGAGATGGCCTACCCGGGCGTCAAGCCGGCCGAGGTGCGCGGGGTGATCGGGGACGGCCTGCAGGCAGGTCTGCCTTTTGACGCCCTGGTCGCCGAGGTCACCGCGAAGTG
>Ga0335083_10010264_pt1 | contig 11324 bp, 13 predicted proteins | sample Lox_Sample_42_FD_206716 | JGI IMG/M metagenome (GOLD analysis project Ga0335083, IMG submission 206716) | Soil microbial communities from Loxahatchee National Wildlife Refuge, Florida, United States - Lox_Sample_4.2 | ecosystem: Environmental > Terrestrial > Soil > Wetlands | place: USA... | reverse complement strand
GCAGAATCTCCATCACCGTCCAGCCGTCGCGGCCTTCGAGTTCGTGCACCTGGCCTTTGCGGTCGGTCGCAATGATCTTCAAGAGACACCCAATTTCTTCTGCAGGCTCGAGGACGAGGTCGTGTACTGGAAGCGCAATTTCTCGTTCGGCTTGCAGACGTGGAACGCGGCCTGCGCCATCAGCGCGGCTTCGTGGAAGCCCGAGAGTATCAGCTTCAGCTTGCCGGGATAGGAGTTGATGTCGCCGATGGCGAAGATGCCCGGCGTCGCGCTCTCGAATTTCGCAGTGTCCACCGGGATAAGGTTTTCGTGCAGGTTCAGGCCGAATTCCGCGATCGGACCGAGCTTGATGGTGAGGCCGAAGAACGGAAGAAACGCGTCCGTGTCGAGCTGCCACTGCTTCTTGTCGGCACCCTCGAGCGTCACAGCCTCCAGCTTGCCCTCGCCGTGCAGGCCCTTCACGCTCGCGACGTGGAAATTGATTTTCCCCTGCTCGACCAGCTCACGCATCTTGTTGACGCTGTGCTGCGCGGCGCGGAAGCCGTCGCGGTGATGCACGAGCGTCAGAGACTTCGCGAGCGGCGCCAGGTTGAGCGTCCAGTCGAGCGCGGAGTCGCCGCCGCCCGCGATCAGGATGTTCTTGCCGCGGAACATGTCCATCTTGCGCACGGCGTAATGCACGCCGACGCCGTCGCCGCGATTCTCATACGCTTCGATGCCGGGAACGGGCGGTCGCTTCGGCACGAAGCTGCCGCCGCCGGCCGCGACGACGACCACCGGCGCGATGATCTCCGTGCCGGCATCGGTCTTGAGGCGCCAGCGTCCGTCGGGTTGCTTCTCGAGCGCCGCCGCCATCTCGCCCAGATGGAACGTCGCGCCGAACGGCTTGATCTGTTCCATCAGCCGGTCGGTCAGCTCCTGGCCAGTCACGATGGGAAGGCCGGGAATGTCGTAGATCGGCTTCTCAGGATAGAGCTCGGTGCACTGGCCGCCCGGGCGGTCGAGGATGTCCACAAGGTGCGCCTTGAGATCGAGCAGCCCGAGCTCGAACACGGCGAACAGCCCGATGGGCCCTGCTCCGATGATGGCGACATCCGTCTCGATGGCGTTGCTCATGCCTATTTCACACTTCACATTTGTATGAAAGAAGAAACCAGCGTTCTTATATGTAAAAATGGGGAGCCCAACAATCCCTCGCAACCCCGCCCGAAAAACTGTCGCGGCAGGCGCGGGCGCTTGAAGCGGCGGCTGTCTATATCGGATGGGTGCGCGTGATCAATCCGGCAGAACCGCCCGGTAGCGCGCTGGAACTCAACGCTTGAGGTAGCCGCGAATGAAGGTCTGCACGTCCTCGGCCTGGGTCTTGAGGGCGGCCAGGGCCGGCAGCGCATTGCCACGATCCGCCGGATCGATCGGCTCCGCGAAGGCGGCCGCGTCGGCAAAGCCAAACGCGCCAATCCCACGCGCCGCGCCCTTCAGCGTGTGCGTGACCTCTTTCCAGGTCTTGGCGTCGCGCGCGTCCAGAATGGCCTGGAGCCGGGCCACCAGTTCGGACGCCTGCGTGTCGAACAGGCGCAGAATCTCCGCGTTGAGACCGGCATCTCCGCCCGTGTAGCGGGCGAGATGGACGAGATCGACGGCCGCGGGTTCGGCGCCTGACATGGCGATCCTCTAAGCTCGACGATCATCATGCCCGAAATGCCTCAAGACCCCGTTAAAGAATGCCGGAGTGCCGCTCTTCTCGAGCCGGCGGCGCTCATCGCGTGGCCCGCGCGCGAGCGCATCGCGCTCGATGGCTGGGTGATGCGCTTCTCCGATGGTTTCACGCATCGGGGCAATTCGGTCGCAACGTCCGAATTCAACGGCAGCAATCTCAAGGCTGCCATTGCGCGCGTCGAGCACGAATATCGCGCCCGCGATCTGGCGCCGATGTTCCAGGTCGCGGCGCATGTCGCGCCGCCTGCGCTCGCCGAAACGCTGATTGCGCTCGGCTATGAAGTGATCTCGCCCACTTTTGTGCGTGTGACGAAGCCGGAGCGCGCATGCGGGCTGCTGCCGGAACCTGGCAACGTGGCGGTGGAGCAGAGAGCGTCAGAGTCTTTTGCCCAGCTTGTGCTGTCCGGCTCGCGATCGGAAGGCGATGGCCGCGAACGCCTCGACATCCTGTCGCGCATCGCTGCGCCAGTGACTTGCGTGACGGCTTTCGCGAACGGCCGTGCCGTCTCCTGCGGCATGGGCGTGAATGTCGACGGCAAGGTCGGCGTCAATCTCATGCGCACGGATGCAGCATTCCGGCGCCAGGGTCACGCGCAGCGCGTTCTGTCGGCAATCGCGCGCTGGGCGCAACAACAGCGAGCGGACACGATGTATCTCGGCGTCGAGATGGCGAACACACAGGCGGTCATGCTCTACGAACGCGCCGGCTTCGAGCCCGCCTATTCCTATCGCTATTTTGCAAAGGGGAGACATTCATGAGATTTGCTTTCGCCGCGCTCATGGTCACCGGACTATGCGGACCGGCAGAGGCGGCCGACCGATTTCCGCCAATTCCCCCTGAGAAGATGACGCCGGAGCAGAAGGCGATCGCCGACACGATCCTGGCGACGCGCGGCAGCATGAACGGCCCCTTCTACGCCTGGCTGCGCGATCCCGCGCTCGCGGACAGGCTCGAGAAAACGGGCGAGCAGATCCGCTTCCACACCTCGCTGCCGCATGCCCTGAACGAATTTGCGATACTGATCACGGCGCGTCACTGGACATCGCAGTTCGAGTGGTACGCGCACTATCCCATCGCGATGAAGGCGGGGCTCGAGGCCTCTGTCGCCGACGATCTCGCAAACGGCATCCGGCCGCGAGGCATGAGCGACGACGAAGCGACCGTCTACGATTTTTCGACGGCGCTGCACAAAAGCGGCACGGTCGATGACGATCTCTTCGCGCGTGCGGTAGGGAAATTCGGCGAGCAGGGCGTCATCGATCTCGTTGCGGTCAACGGTTATTACGATCTCGTCTCGATGACGCTTGGTGTTGCGCGCGTCGGACTGCCGGACGGCGCCGCACCGCCGCTCAAGCCCCTGGCGCCGTGACCAGATCGGACACAAATCAGATCGGACGCCAGCCGCCGGGGAACGGCGAGACCCCGAACAGATGCGCGTGGGCGAAAAGAACCACCACGAACAGCACGACGGCAACCAGGAAGCGCCAGTCGAAATATTCCGCGAAGCTGAACTTCGTTCGGCCCGTGACGATTGCGCCAAAGGGAATATTCGACGTCTTCGCGGCAAATGCGTCCCACGCCGCGCCAAGCTTGCGCTTGCGTTTCGCGTCGATCGAGAAGGTGCCGAGCAACGCCAGCACGAAGAACGTCCCGAAGAACACGACCGATGCTTCGTCGCCATTCGCGGCGAGATGGAATGCGGACCAGATCGTCACGCCCCACAGGAAAGGATGGCGCGTGATCTTGAGGACCCCGCGCACGGTCTCCGGCTTTTGCGCCGCGCCCTCGCCGCGCACCGAAGTCGGGTTCGGCGACAGAAGTCCGGGAATGCCGAGAATGAATGCAAGGAAGACGACAGGCATGCCCAGGTGGTGCACGCCCTCGCCGAGCATGTAGAGGTAGGTGTCCTCGCCGCTCGCCTGCGCCCGGTTGTAGCCCATCGCCATCCACACGATGACGCCGATCGACGCGAGCGAGAACAGCCCCATGTAGGGGCCTTCCCCTATGGCGGCCGTGACGCCGTCTCTGATCCGGGTTCCGGAAATCAGAAGGTGGATGGCGAGAAAGACGGCGGATGCCGCGAGCAGCATCGTCATGGCCCCTCCTTGAGCGCGTGGTCTCAACCGCAGCCCGCGACGATACAACCGGACTGGCTGCGACGCACCCGGTCCACCGGCCGGGTAGAATCCCCGAATCAGTGAATGTTCCGCATACGCCGCTCGCGCTTGCCGCAACCGATGGTTAGAGTGCGCCTGCCGCGACCACATCCGATCTCGTCGAAGGGACCCATGGCGACCACGTCACCAGAGCGCAGCCAGCCTGTCGTGCTGCAAACGACCGAGTCTTCCGGTCTTGAAGCCGAGCCGCGCGCCGTACGCCGCGACCCGGGAAAGTTCGGGCTCGCCGCCATTGTCTTTGCCGTCACGCTCTCGGCCTTCTGGGTCGGAGTCACCTCCGCCTATCTCTGGGGCTATTTCGGTCCGGGCGGCATCGCCTCTCTCGCGATCCAGGAACTGGCGCTGTTCGCAGCCGCCGCCTTCATCCCGCCGCTACTCTTCATCGCCGCCGCTTGGACGCTCGCGCGCGGCGCCGCGATGGGTGCCGCCGCCGAGGCCCTTGCCGACGCGACCGACCGGCTGTTCTCCGCCGACGAGACGGCGTCGCGCACCGCGGCGCGGCTCGGCCGCGCAGTGCGCCGCGAGCTCGATGCGCTGAACGCCGGACTCGACGGCGCCTTCGCAAGGCTGCGCGCGCTCGAAAGCGTGCTCGAGAACCAGATCGCAGCTTTGGACGAGGCCGGCGCCCGCGTCGATGTACGCGGCGAAGCCGTCGCTGCACGCCTGACACAGGAGCGCGAACGCATCGAAGGCGTCGCCTCCACGCTTGCCGACGCCGCCGCGCGCGCGAGCGAAACCGTCGCCGGTCGTTCCGCGCAGCTCAAGTCGATGATGGAAGCCGCCGAGGGCACGCTGAAGACAGCGGGACAATCGCTCGAGACCCAAGCGCAAGGCTTCCGCCAGGCTGCGAGCCAGGCCGCCGACGCGCCGCACGCTGCCGCCGTCGAGCTCGACCGCCAGGCCAAGCGCATCGAGTCCGTCGCGGATGCCGCGATGGCGCGCGCCGAATTCGTGCTCGGGCGCCAAGAGCGCCACCGTGGTGCGATGAACGATCTCCTGGAACGGCTCAAGGTCGAGAGCACGGGCTTCGAGCAGACGCTGGGCGCGCAGCGCGCCGCGATGGAAAAGGCGATCGGCTCGCTCAATGCGGAGTCGCAGAAATTCGAGACCGTGACGGGCGATGCCGAGCGCCGGCTCGAGCTCATCATGGCGAACGCCGGTGCGCGGGCCACGCAGCTTGCGCAAGGCTATACGCGTGAGGCCGAGCGCCTGCGCGAAGCGGCCGATGCGGCAAGCGCCACGCTTTCCCACCTCGTGGACTCGCTGCACGAAGCCGGCGCGGGCGCACAGGCGCTGATCGGCGAGACGGCGAGCCAGGCGAAATCCGACGCGAAGGCACTGGTCGGAGAAGCGATGGCCGAGTGCGAGCGCCTGCTGCGCACAGCCGGCGATCTTTCGACCGAGGCGAACCAGATCCGCTCGACGCTCGCCAAGGCGGTCGAGGATGTCGAGCGCCATCTCCTCACGCTGCCCGGCGTTGCGCAGCAGGAAGCCCAGCGCGTGCGTCAGATGGTGCGCGCGGAGACCGAGGAGATTCTCGATCTCTCGGCGCGCACGCTGTCGACCATCCATGCGCGCAGCACGCCGAGGACCGTGACGCCGCGCGGCAAAACCGAGCCGGAAGCGCAACCGGAGCAGCCGGAGAGCGAGGGCCTGATCGGACTGGCGCGCAAACTTACGCAACGGCCGAAGAAGAGGAGCGACGGCGAACCGCGTGGCGCTGCCTCCGACGGAAAGTGGGAGATGAGCACACTCCTCGCCGCGGTCGAGACGAGCGAGGGGAAGAATCGCGAACTGAAGGCAACCTCGGCGGCGACTCTCGGCGCGCTCGAAGCCGCGCTTGCCGACATGGCGGTCGATCTCGATGCGATTTCCGCCGACGCAGCACCCGGCGAAGACGAGTGGCGGCGCTATCTCGCAGGCGATCGCGCCGTGTTTGCACGGCGTCTGGCCAAGGCAATCGACAATGATGCGGTCAACCGCATCGCCGCGCTCTATCGTGAGAACGCGCGGTTCCGCGACGCTGCGAACGCCTATATCGGCGAATTCGAAGGCCTGCTCGCGCGAGCCAAGCAAGGCGATGGCGGCGGATTGCTGACATCCACAATCCTGAGCGCGGACACCGGCAAGATCTATCTCGCCATTGCCTACGCGCTGGGTCGGCTCTAGGAGCGCCGCCGCAAACGCGCCGCATAGAATCCGTCCATGCCGCCCTTCTGCGCGAGATGAAAGGGCAGTGTGCGTAGATCGCCGCGCTCCGTGATCAGTTCGCTCATGCCGAACAATTCCTTCGCCGCGACGTCTTCGCGCGCGAAGGCATCGTTGCGCGCCAGGAAGGCTTCGATCTGCTCGACGCCTTCTTCAGGCTCGAGCGAGCACACCGCATAGACAAGCAAGCCGCCCGGCGCCGTCATCTCCGCGGCCGCATCGATGAGTTCGCCCTGCAGTCCTGACAACAGCGTCACGTCGGAGGCGCCCTTGATCCAGGGCAGTTCGGGATGGCGCCGGATGGTGCCCGTCGCCGTGCAGGGCGCATCCAGGAAGACGAATGGCGCGGGCGTTTGCGGACGAAAGTCGCGTGCGTCTTCGTTAACGAGCGTCGCGTCGAGCTTCATGCGCTCGAGATTGCCGCGCACACGCTTCAGCCGCTCGGCGTCGCGCTCGACCGCGGTGACGCGCGCGCCCATCTGGGCGAGCTGCATCGTCTTGCCGCCAGGCGCTGCGCAGAGATCGATGACGTCGCGGCCGCTCACATCGCCGAACAGCCGCACCGGCAGCGACGCCGCGGCATCCTGCACCCACCAATGTCCCGAGAAGCCGGGAAGGGACTCCACCGGCGCATCGGACGACACGCGCAGCACGTTGCCGAACAGGATTTCTCCTTCCGGCCTCTGTGGCACGTCCGTGTCGGCTTTGAGCACGACATCGACCGGTGCAGGCTTTAAATGCGCGTCCGCGATTTTGCGCGCGATCTCGTCGCCATACGCATCGCACCAGCGCGTCCACAGCCAGTCGGGCGTGTCGAGCCGGGCTGCATCCTGCGCGTCGATCGCGGCTCTTCCTTCGCGCGCGATGCGCCGCAGCACCGCGTTGATCAGCGCCTTGAAGTGCACCGCCTTCTGGTCGGTCTGCGCCAGCCGGTTCGCGGCGTCGACCGCGGCGTGCGGCGCCACGCCGAGGAACAGCAGTTCGCACGCGCCGGCGAGCAGGATCTCGAATGTCGGGCCGGCGCGGTGCGGCGGTGGCAGCTTCGCGACGAAGCTGCGCACCAGCGCGTCCAGCTGGCCGAAGCGGCGCAAGGTTTCGCTCGCAATGGCGCGCGCGAAGCCCTGGTCCCTCGGCTCGAGATGCCCCGCAGCTTCGAGCGTCGCATCCAGCGGCCGGCGCTTGTGCAGGACTTCGAACAGGATCGCTTGCGCCGCCGCGCGTGCGGGAAGGCCTTGCGGTTGCGTCACGCCCAGGGGCCGCCGGCAGAGGCGGGCGCGCTCGCCATCGCACGCAGCCGCGCCACGCGGTCCGCCGTCGAGGGATGGCTCGCGAACAGTCCGGAGATGCCGCCATGAAGCGGATTGACGATGAACATGTGCGCGGTCGCGGGGTTGGCGTCGGCTTGCGGATTGTCGATCACCTGCGCGGCGGAGTCGATCCTCTGCAGCGCCGATGCCAGCCAGAGCGGACGCCCGGAAATCTCGGCGCCGGCCTTGTCGGCATCGTATTCGCGCGAGCGCGAGATCGCCATCTGCACCAGCATCGCGGCGAGCGGCGCGAGCAGCATGACGAGGATGGCGCCGACCGCGCCGAGCGGATTGTTGCGTCGGCCGCCGCCGAAGAAGAAGGCGAAATTCGCCAGCATCGAGATGGCGCCGGCAATGGTCGCGACCATTGTCATGGTCAGTGTGTCGCGATGCTTCACATGGCCGAGCTCGTGGGCCAGCACGCCTGCGAGCTCCTCGTCATCGACGCGCGAGAGAAGACCCGTCGTGACGCAGACCGCGGCATGCTCCGGGTTGCGTCCGGTCGCAAAAGCGTTGGGCTGGTCGTTCTCGACAATGAAGACCATGGGCATCGGCAGGCCTGCCTGCGACGCAAGCCGGCTCACGATATGCACAAGGCGCGGGTCGCCCGTTGCATCGACCTGGCGCGCGCCATACATGCGCAAGAGCACCTTGTCGGAATTCCAGTAGGCGAAAAGGTTGGCGCCGGCGGCGAACAGGAAAGCGATCACCATGCCGCTCTCGCCGCCGAGCAGAAATCCGACAACGAGAAACAGGCCGGTCAGCGCGGCCATCAGAAAACCGGTACGGAGCGTGTTCATAGGGTGCCCGTGATGTATGCTCGCCGCGCAAAGGGTCAAGCGGAATGACGGTTTCGAAACGGGGATCGGGTCTCTCGAAAGCCGAGATCGCGGCACGTATCGCCGAGGCCGGAAAACGGGCCCTGCGCGAAGCCGAGGAGCGCCACGCGCAGGAGATGGCGAAGCCCGCGCAGCCGAAGGAGATTAACGGCCCGAAAGGCCCGGAACCGACCCGCTATGGCGACTGGGAACGCAAGGGCGTCGCCACCGACTTCTAGCCGCTTTAAGCGCGCGGACACCCTAAACCCCGATGACGGAAGGCCGCGCTTGATTAGGCCCTTCGACAGGTCCATGTAAGCTTTTGGAACGGCTCCAAAGTAGCGAAACCATGTTCATCCAGACCGAATCCACGCCCAATCCGGCGACGCTCAAGTTCCTGCCCGGCCGCGAGGTCATGGGCGAGGGCGCTGTCGCCGATTTCCCGACCCGCGATTCCGCCGGCCGTTCGCCACTGGCGACCGCGTTGTTCGCGGTGCCCGAGGTGACGCGTGTCTTCTACGGCGCCGACTTCATCTCCGTGACCAAGGGCGACGGCGACTGGAAGCACATCAAGCCCGCGATCCTGGGCGCGATCATGGAGCATTTCACCCGCGGCCTTCCTCTCATGAGCGAAGGTGCCGAGGAGCTCGAGGACACGGCCGATTATGGCGAAGGCGATCCCGAGGTCGTGGCGCAGATCAAGGACCTGATCGACACGCGCGTGCGCCCGGCCGTAGCCGCGGACGGCGGCGACATCATCTTCAAGGGCTTCGACGGCGGCTCGGGCATCGTCTATCTGCACATGCGCGGCTCCTGCGCCGGCTGCCCCTCCTCGACGATGACCTTGAAGAACGGCATCGAAAATATGCTGCGCCACTACGTGCCGGAAGTGAGCGCCGTCGAAGCGGTGTGATAGGTTTCCGCAAGAACTGATTTGGAGCTTCGCCTTGTCCCACGCCGTCAACGACGAAGCGCTCGATATTCTCTTCCGCACTGCGCGCACCCAGAACAAGTGGCATGACAAGCCGGTCAGCAACGCCATGCTGATGGCCGTCTACGACCTCGCACGCATGGGACCGACCAGCGCGAATGTGAGTCCCGCGCGCTTCGTCTTCGTGGTGTCGAAAGAGGCGAAGGAACGGCTGAGGCCGCTGCTTCTCCCGTCGAATGTCGAAAAGGTGATGACCTCGCCCGCCACGGCGATCATCGGCTACGACCTCGAATTCGCGCAGCACATTCCGCGGCTCTTCCCGCACAATCCCGGTGCCAAGGACTGGTTCAGGGAACCGAAGCTCGTCGAGACGACGGCCTTCAGGAACGGCACCTTGCAGGGCGCCTATTTCATCATGGCGGCCCGCGCGCTCGGGCTCGATTGCGGCCCGATGTCGGGCTTCGACAATGCCGGCGTCGACAAGGAGTTCTTCGCCGGCACCCAGATCAAGTCGAATTTCCTCTGCGCGCTCGGCCATGGCGATCCGTCCGGCGTCTTCGCGCGCAGCCCGCGATTCAGCTTCGATGAAGCCTGCAAGATCATCTGACCTGCCCCGGCCGCAATGAAGATTCTCGCGGTCGATACGGCGCTCGGCGCGTGTTCCGTCGCGATCCTCTCGAACGACAAGGTGCTGGCGCACTGCTTTGAGGCGATGGAGCGCGGGCACGCCGAGGCGCTCGCGCCCATGGCCGACGCGGCGATGCGCGAGGCCGGCGTTGCATTCGCGGATCTCGACCGGCTCGGCGTCACGACGGGCCCCGGCACCTTCACCGGCCAGCGCGTCGGTCTCGCTTTCATGCGCGGGCTGCGCATCGCACTCAGGCTGCCGCTCATCGGTGTCACGTCGCTCGCGGCCATGGCGCATCAGGCGATGGAAGAATCAAAGCTCGATCGCGCCGCAGCGATCCATGATGCACGCCGCGAAGAAGTCTATTTCGAACGCGTCGGGGGGGACGCTCCGCCGGTCGGCCCGCACCTGCTCGTGTTTGGCGCTGCCGTCATGGAACTGACGAAGTTTGCCGGCGGTGCGCGCCTTGCCGTGTGCGGCACCGCGGCCCCACGCGCGATCGCTGCCGCCGGGAGTCCCAATCTCGTCCTCTCGAAGGTCACCGCGCCCGACGCGCTCTGGGTCGCAAGGCTTGCGGGGCGCATGCCGGCCTGCGATGAGCCGCCGAAGCCGCTTTACCTGCGCGAGCCTGACGCGAAGCTTCCCGGTGAACGAAAATGAGCACCATCGCTGCCGCGCAGCCGCAGGACGCCGGCGTACTCTCGCGTCTCCATGGCCACTCCTTTGCCGATGGCTGGAGCGCGCCCTACATCGCGACGCTGCTCGAAGCGCCCGGCGCGATTGCGTTCCTCGCGCGCCATGGAACGGCAGCATGCGGCTTCATCCTGGCGCGCCAGGCGGCCGACGAAGCGGAGATCCTCACCCTTGCGGTCGATCCCGTTGCGAGACGGCACGGAACGGGCCGCGCGTTGGTGGAAGCGGCAGCCGCAAGCGCATTCGCGCGTGGCGCCCGCATGATGTTTCTCGAGGTCAAATCGACGAACGCCGCAGCGCGTGCCCTTTACGCGGGACAGGGTTTTCGCGAAGTGGGCGTCCGCCGCGGCTATTATCGCGACGCGCCCGGACTGCCGGCCCGGGATGCGCTGACGCTCAAGGCGGAACTGCCCTTGGGCAAGGCCCGCGAAAACGGCTAAACTCACCGCGATGAGCGTCGGACCGACGGAGAATTCAGCGTGACGCGGATCGAGAAAATCTGCGCCGAAAAAGGCCTGCGCATGACCGACCAGCGTCGGGTCATCGCGCGGGTGCTCTCGGATGCCGCCGATCATCCCGACGCCGAGGAGCTCTATCGCCGCGCCGCCGCGATCGATCCGCACATCTCCATCGCCACGGTCTACCGCACGGTCAAGCTGTTCGAGGACGCGGGCATTCTCGAGCGCCACGACTTCCGCGACGGCCGCTCGCGCTACGAGGAAGTGCCGGAGTCCCACCACGACCACCTGATCGACGTGCAGTCGGGCAGCGTCATCGAATTCCGCAACGAAGAGATCGAGAAGCTGCAGCGGCGCGTCGCCGAGGAGCTCGGCTTCGAGCTCGTC
>Ga0335083_10010262_pt1 | contig 11326 bp, 10 predicted proteins | sample Lox_Sample_42_FD_206716 | JGI IMG/M metagenome (GOLD analysis project Ga0335083, IMG submission 206716) | Soil microbial communities from Loxahatchee National Wildlife Refuge, Florida, United States - Lox_Sample_4.2 | ecosystem: Environmental > Terrestrial > Soil > Wetlands | place: USA... | reverse complement strand
AGACGAGACCTGGGTCCGCTTCCAGCTGCTCATTGCTGCGGGTGTTGTGAAGGACGCACGTTTTCAGGCGTACGGCTGCCCCCATACTCTGAGTGCGGTGGCCTGGCTCGCCGGAGCGCTTCCCGGCAGGACGCGGGAGGAGCTGCCTCCGGGCGCGCCCACCGACTGGATCGCGCTGCTGCGCATCCCCGTGGAGAAACTCGGCCGGCTGCTGGTGGTCGAAGATGCCCTGCGGGCCTGTTTGCGGCATTGGACTGCAGGCGTACCGGCGTAGAATAGGTCTCAATCACCGCTCACCCCCCAAACCGATGGCCATTTCCCTGACAGAATCCGCCGCTGATCGCATCAAGAACTTCCTGGTGTCCCGCGGACACGGCCTGGGCCTGCGCCTGGGCGTGCGCAAGACCGGCTGCTCGGGCTTCGCTTACGTCATCAATTACACCGACGAGCCGGTTCCGGGCGATCTGATGTTCGAGGATCGCGGCGTCAAGGTGTTCGTCGATCCGGTCAGTCTGCACCTGATCGACGGTACGATCGTGGACTTCGTGAAGCAGGGACTGAACGAGGCGTTCCGCTTCCGCAACCCCAATGTGAAGGGGGAGTGCGGCTGCGGGGAGAGCTTCTCGGTCTAGTCCGCCCGGACCGCTGCCGGCCCGGGGCTTGGCGTCCACAAATTTCCTTGCGGAACGGGCACTTCCGCGCGTGGCGGCCGACGGCCCAAATTGCCGCCAACGGCACCGACAGGGTAAACTGCCGGGCTGAATTGCGGCCGTTGAAGGCGCAATCGGCTCTGTCCCGCTACCCGCAAAGGATCCATCCGCAATGGCGCTCGAGCGCACTCTGTCTATCGTCAAGCCCGATGGCGTGGCCCGCAACCTGATCGGCGAGGTCTATCGCCGCTTCGAGAAGGCCGGCCTGTCGATCATCGCCTCCCGCATGGTGCATCTCTCGCAGCGCGAAGCCGAAGGCTTCTACGCCGTGCATCGCGAGCGCCCGTTCTTCAAGGACCTGGTGCGCTACATGACCTCGGGACCCGTCGTGGTGCAGGTGCTCGAGGGCGACAGCGCCATCGCGCGCAACCGCGAGATCATGGGCGCCACCGACCCGAAGAAGGCCGCCCCGGGCACCATTCGCGCCGATCACGCTCTGAGCATTGAGCAGAACGTGGTGCACGGTTCGGATGCCCCGGAGACCGCCGCCGTCGAGATCGCCTATTTCTTCCGCACGACGGAGCTGCACTCGCGCGCCTGATGAGGCGCCCCGCTGTGCCATGAACCCTGCCGCCGACAGCCGCACCAACCTGCTCGGACTGCCCCGTCCGGAGCTGGAGGCGTTCGTCGCGGAGTTGGGCAGCAAGCCGTTCCGTGCCCGCCAGTTGATGAACTGGGTGTACAAGCGCGGCGAGGGTGCGTTCGAGAACATGACCGATCTGGCCAAGGACTTTCGCGCGCAGCTCGCCGGGCGCGCGCAGATCCGAACGCCCGAGATCGTCACGATGCACCGCTCGGCGGACGACACCTGCAAGTGGGTGTTGAAGGCCGATGCCTCCCAGGCCTTCGAGATGGTGTTCATCCCCGAACCGGAACGAGGCACCTTGTGCATCTCGTCGCAGGTGGGCTGCGCCCTCGACTGCTCCTTCTGCTCCACGGCCCAACAGGGGTTCAACCGCAACCTGACCACGGCTGAAATCGTCGGACAGGTGTGGCTCGCCAAGCGCGAGCTGGCCGAGTACGCGTCGACGGCCGAACGCCGCAGCGTCACGAATGTCGTGCTCATGGGCATGGGCGAGCCGCTTGCCAACTTCCGCAACGTCGTACCGGCCATGCGGATCCTGCTGGATGATCTGGGCTTCGATCTGTCGCGCCGGCGTGTGACCCTCTCGACCTCGGGGCTCGTGCCGCAGATCTACAAGCTGGCCGAAGAAATCAACGTCGCGCTGGCCGTGTCGCTGCACGCGCCGGACGATGAGCTGCGCAGCGAGCTGGTGCCCATCAACCGCAAGCACCCGATCGCAGAGCTGCTCGAGGCGTGCTGGCATTACATCGACGAGCAGAATGGCCGCAGCGTGACCTTCGAGTACGTGATGCTGGATGGAGTGAACGACTCACCGGCGCAGGCGCGCGCACTGGCGAAGCTGCTGAACGGTCATCCGGCCAAAGTGAACCTCATTCCGTTCAATCCTTTCCCGGGCACGCGCTACAACCGCTCGCCGCTGCCGGTCATCCAGCGCTTCCGCGATGAGTTGATCCAGCGCGGTGTGCTCGCGACGGTTCGGCGCACGCGCGGCGATGACATCGACGCGGCCTGCGGGCAGCTCGCCGGACGCGTGATCGACCGGACCACGACCCGGCTGGGATCGAAAGTGTTTGGCGTGGCGGTACAGCAATGAGCATGCGGATCCTCCTGATGGCATGTGCGGCGCTCGTCTTGGGCGCGTGCAGTACGACGAAGACCGAGCAGAAGAGGAGCGACGCCTCGAACTACAACATGCAGCTGGGCATGGCTTACCTCAACCAGGGCGATCTGGGCCTGGCGAAGGAGAAGCTCGATCGCGCGGTGGCCGAGAATCCGCGCGATCCCAACGTGCACAGCGCGATGGCGATGCTGCAGGACCGGCTGGGCCATCCCGACAAGGCGGATGCGGAATTCCGCGCGGCCCTGAACCTCGGCCCGCGCAATCCCGACGTGCTGAACAACTATGCGGTGTATCTGTGCCGCAACGGGCGCACCGAGGAAGGCGTGAAGAGTTTCGAGGAGGCCGCTCACAACGCGCTGTACCGGACGCCGGAGGCGGCCTACACCAACGCGGGCGTGTGCCAGCGGGCAGCCAGGCAGGACACCCAGGCCGCCATGAGCTTTGCGCGTGCCTTGCAGGTGAAGCCCAACTTCGCGGAAGCCGCCTTCCAGCTCGCTGACCTCGATCTCGAGCGCGGTGAAGTGGCGGAAGCGCGTGCCGAAGTCGATCGCTTCCTCGGCGCCTTCGATGCGACACCGGATCTGCTGTTGCTGGGCGTGCGCATCGCGCAGAAGCAGGGTGACCGTCTCGCCGAGGAGCGCTACGCGCGCCGCCTGCGGATGGATTTCCCCGGCTCCGATCAGGCGCGCGCGCTCGCCACGCTCAACCGTCCCCCAGGCTGATCGCGATGGCAGTGGAAGGTGGTGGGATCGGCGCGCGTCTGCGGGCGGGCCGCGAAAAACTCGGGCTGACCGTGCTGCAGGCCGCCGAGCGCCTGCACACGGATCCGAAGATCCTCGAAGCCCTGGAGGGGGATGACCTGGCGACGCTGGGCGCACCCGTCTATGCGCGTGGCCACCTGCGTCACTACGCGGAGCTCGTGGGGGAGTCCTACGGCGAGCTCAATGAAATCTATTCCGCAGCCACGGGCCCGGTCCAGCCCGACCTGACCCGCATCGTCAAGGCGCCTGCGCCCGAGCATTCCAACAAGCTGCTGGTGCCTGCGGTGCTGGCCCTGTCCGTGTTTGCCGTGGCCGGCGCGGTGTGGTGGTTGCTGTCCCTGACGGGAAAGCACCCGGCGGCGAGTCCCATGACGCTCGAGGCGCCTGCGGGCGAGTTGGCCGATTCGGGTAACGCCGGCACCGGCGGGGCCGGTTTGGCCGGTTCCGCGGGTTCGGCCGCCTCGCCGGGCTCTGGCCGCGGCGCGGGTTCGGGCACAGGCATTGGTGCCAATCAGCCGCGCACCGCCGCATCCGGCGTACGGCTGACACCCGCTCCCGGCACGAGGCTGGCCTCGGCGGCTCCCGGTGCGCCCACCGCAGCGGGCTCCGCCAATCCGGCTGTGCCCGGCGCGGCGACTCCACCGGCGCCCGCAAGTCCCGGTGAAGTACCGGCGCGGTCGGGCCGCGAGGCTCAAGTGACGCTTCACTACTCCGCGGACAGTTGGACCGAGGTATACGACGCCTCGGGTGCGCGGCTGTTCTACGACGTTGGATCAGCCAACTCGGTGCGTACCCTGAAGGGAACCGCGCCGCTGCGGATCGTGGTGGCCAATGCCGCCGGGGTGGCTGTTGAAGTCAACGGTCGCAGCGCGCCGATAGACAAAATGTCGCACGCGGATGGCAGCGCGCAGTTCATCGTCAGCCGGTCGGGTCGCGTATCGCGAGCCCCATCGACGGCTGACGGAGGTTGATCTTGGCGGAACAGATCCAGCCCATCCGTGGCATGAACGACATCCTGCCGAGTGAGGTAGGAGCCTGGCAGTTTCTCGAGCAGACGGTACGCGACCTCGTGACGGCCTACGGTTACGAGGAGATGCGGGTGCCCATCGTGGAGCACACCGCGCTCTTCAAGCGCTCGATCGGCGAGTTCACCGACGTCGTGGGCAAGGAGATGTACTCCTTCGAGTCCCAGGGCGGCGAGAGCCTGACACTGCGCCCCGAGGCAACCGCCGGAATGGTGCGCGCCGTGATATCCAATCGCATGCTGCGCGGGCAGCGACACAAGTTGTGGTGCATCGGTCCGATGTTCCGCTACGAGACGCCGCAGGCGGGCCGCTACCGGCAATTTCACCAGGTGGACCTGGAGGCCGTGGGCTACGCCGGCCCGGATGTGGATGCTGAGCTGATCGGGCTGACAGCGCGTCTGTGGCAGCTGCTGGGCATCGACCGCGTGCGGCTGCAGATCAACTCCCTCGGTACCGCGGAAGCGCGCGGCGCCTACCGGAAAGTCCTGGTGCAGTACTTCCGCCAGCATGAGGCTCAACTGGATGCCGACAGCCGGCGCCGTCTGGAGGGCAACCCCCTGCGGATCCTGGACAGCAAGAACCCGCAGATGCAGGCCATCGTGGCGGGCGCGCCGCTGCTGCCCGACCACCTCGACCCGGAATCCCGGCAGCACTTCGAGGCCCTGTGTGGCCTGCTGCGCGACATCGGCGTGCCGTACGAGATCAATCCCCGCCTGGTGCGCGGGCTGGATTACTACAGCCGCACGGTGTTCGAGTGGATCAACGACTCCTCCGGTGCGCAGAATGCCGTATGCTCCGGCGGCCGCTACGACGGCCTCATTGCGCAGCTCGGAGGCGAACCGACGCCGGCCATCGGATTCGCGATGGGGGTCGAGCGGGTCGTGACGCTGCTCACCCAGGCGGGACGCGTTCCGGCACCTGCCAGACCGGATGTGTACGTGGTGCTGAACGGCACACGGGCCGAAGCACTGGGTCTTGGCATGGTCGAGCGGCTGCGCACCGAACTGCCCCACCGGCGCTTCGAGGTGAACCTCGGCGGGGGCAATTTCAAGACGCAGTTCCGCCGTGCCGACCGCAGCGCCGCGCCGCTGGCCGTGATCGTCGGGGACGACGAGCTGGGGCGCGGGGTGGTGGGCATGAAACCTTTGCGGCAGGAATCGGGTCAGAGCGAATGCCCGGTGACCGAGCTGGCGGCCGGCATCGAGGCGGCGCTGGCGGCACTGGGCGGCGCGTGAGCGGGGGACGACGTGGATAACTATCTGTCGGAAAAAGAACAATGGGAGATGATCAAGGCCTGGATCCGCTCCAACGGGCTGTGGATCCTGGCGGGCATCGCCCTCGGCACGGCCGGGGTGGGCGGACTGAACTGGTACCGGTCACACATCGATGACCGGGGCGCGCAGGCCAATGCCAAGTACGGCGAAATCCTGGATGCCTTCGACAAGGGCGACCGCACTCACGGGCTGGTGCTCCTGGGCGAGCTCGAGCGCGATTACGCCTCATCGCCGTACGTCGATCAGGCCAAGCTGGCCACGGCCCGCTTCTACGTGGACGCCGGTGAACTCGACAAGGCGGCCGGCGAGCTGCAGGCGGTCGCCGATCACTCGAAGGATGCCGAACTGGCCACCGTGGCACGCATGCGTCTCGCCCGCGTCCAGATCGCGCAGGGCAAACCTGATCTGGCCCTGGCCACCCTGAATGCGATTCGGCAGCCCGGCGCCTTCGCCGCAAACCTGCACGAGATCCGCGGCGATGTGTATTTCGCCAGGAACGACAAGGCCGGCGCGCTCAAGGAGTATCTGGCCGCGAAGAGCGGCAACCTGGAAGGGCCCGCGGATGCGCAGCTCGATCTGAAGATCACCGACCTGTCCGCCGAACCCGCACCCGCCCCGGCGGCTTCCAGATAACATCCGCGCGCACTTCGCGCACTGAAGGTTTGTAACATGCAAGGATCAGTCAAGACGCGCGGGCGCGCCCCGGCACCAGGCTGGATGAGCACGCGCCGCTGGCTGATCGCCGCCACGGCCCTGGCGCTGGTCGCGTGCTCCAAGGACAAGGAAATCGACAAGCCCGCGCAGTTGCCGGTCTTCAACGCGACACTCAAGGTCGATAAGGCCTGGTCGGCGGACGTCAGGGACAAGCATGCGAAGCCGCTGCGTCTGGGTCTGGGTCTGGCCGTCGAGGATAATCGGGTCTTCGCGGCGGGTCACAAGGGCGAGATCGTTGCACTCGATCTCAACACCGGCCGGACGCTGTGGCGGACGAAGACCAAGACCGCGCTCTCCGGAGGGCCCGGTGCTGGCGGCGGGCTCGTAGTTGCAGGCTCCACGTTCGGTGACATCGTCGCCGTCGGAGCGAAGGACGGCGCTGTCCGCTGGAAAGTGCGCGTCAACGGCGAGGTCCTCGCGTCGCCGGCGGTGTCCGAGCGCCTGGTCGCCGTGCGTACCGTGGACGGTAAGCTGCGCGCCCTGTCGCCGAAAGACGGGCATGAGATGTGGGTTCAGGAGCAGCAGGTGCCCCGTCTGTCGCTGCGCGGTACCGCGCGCCCGGTTCTGACAGGTGATCTCGTGCTGTGCGGCTTCGACAACGGCAAGGTCGCCGCTGTCAATGCGCTTGACGGCAGCGTGCAGTGGGAAACGACAATCGCTCCCGCGCACGGCAAGACCGAACTCGAACGACTCGACGATATCGACTCGACGCTGCGCGTGTCCGGAACGGACATCTATGCGGTCGGTTTCCAGGGCCGCATCGCCATGCTGGCGCTCGACACCGGACAGATCTGGTGGGCGCATGATGCCTCGAGCTTCCGCGCGCTGGGCCTGGACGAGAGTGCGATCTACATGGCCACCGCCGACGGTGAAGTGGTTGCCCTGCGCCGCAGGACCGGAACCGAGCTGTGGCGTTCCAAGGCGCTGCTGCACCGGCGCCTGTCAGCCGCGATCGAATCCGACAACGCGGTTGTGACGGCTGACTTCCAGGGTTACGTGCACTGGCTCGACAAGGCCACGGGTGCCATCGCCGCGCGCGCCTCGACCAGCAAGGTGCGTGTGAGCAACCCACCTGTCGCCGTCGGCAACATGGTGCTCGTCGTGAACGACATCGGCCGGATCACGGCGTTCCGCGTCACCCCCATGGGTGGCGCTCGTGTCGCGCCTGTGAGCGAGGCGCCTGCGCCTGAGCCATCGGCAGCGGCTCCAGCAACCGGGTCGAGCGGAACCGCCGCGCCTGAGCAGCCCGCCGCCGCGGAACAGCCGGCGGCCCCCGAACCCGCCGCCCCCGCTCAGCCCGCCGCGCCCGCTCAGCCCGCCGCGCCCGAATCGTCCGCGGCGCCGCAAGCGCCGCCTCCGGCTGCGCCGCCCGCGGCCGAACCGCCGGCACAGCCCGAATCGTCTCCCACGCTGCCGCCGGGCACGCCGCCGGCGCCCTTGCCCTCACAGCCGACGCCGGATCCGTTGCCTCCGCAGCCGCAGACGCAACCCAGTCCGCCGCCGAGCCTCTGAGGCGCAACACCTTGCCATGCTGCCCGTCGTCGCCCTTGTTGGCCGCCCCAATGTCGGCAAGTCGACGCTCTTCAACGTTCTGACGGGCACCCGCGACGCCATCGTCGCGGACGTTCCGGGTCTGACTCGCGACCGCCAGTACGGCTACGGCCGGGTCGGACCCATTCCCTATGTCGTCATCGACACCGGCGGGCTGGTCGAGAAGCCCTCCGGCATCGAGATGCAGATGCGCGCTCAAACCGAGCGCGCCGTGGAAGAAGCCGATCGAGTCGTCTTCGTAGTCGATGCACGCGCGGGACTGACACCGCAGGATCACTTCGTGGCCAGCGAATTGCGCCGCTCGGGGAAGCAGGTCACCCTGGCACTCAACAAGGCGGAGAGTCTCGACCCGGAACAGGCCGCGATCGACTTTCATTCGCTGGCGCTCGGTACGCCCGTCGCCATCTCCGCGAGCCACAGCCAGGGCTGCGAGGAGCTGATGGAGCAGGTGCTGGCGGGCATCGATCCGCCGCCACCCGAGGAGTCTCGCTCCGGCGCCATCCGCATCGCCATCATCGGCCGCCCCAATGTCGGCAAGTCGACGCTCGTGAATCGACTCATCGGTGAAGAGCGCGTGATCGCCAGCGACCAGCCCGGCACCACGCGGGACAGCATTCTGGTTCCCTTCAGGCGCGACGACCGCGATTTCCTGTTGATCGACACGGCGGGTCTGCGTCGCCGCTCCCGTGTTGAGGATGTCGTAGAGCGCGCAAGCGTCGTCAAAACCTTGCAGGCCATCGACGAGGCGCACGTAGTCGTACTCGTGATCGATGCGCATGATTCGGTGGCGGAGCAGGATGCCAGCGTGCTGGGTATTGCCCTGCAACGCGGCCGCGCGCTCATCATCGCCGTCAACAAGTGGGATGGGATTCCCATGGAGCAGCGCGAGGAGATCCAGCAGCAACTGTCGCTGAAGCTGGATTTCGTGCCGTTCGCGCCGCTGCAGTTCATCTCGGCACGGCACGGCACTGGCGTCGGCGAACTGATGCAGCTGACCGTGCGCGCCTACGAAGCAGCTATGCGGGAGATGCCGACGAAGGAGCTGACACGCACGCTCGAGAGGGCCATGTCAGCCCACCAGCCGCCCATGGTGCATGGTCGACGCATCAAGCTGCGCTACGCCCACCAGGGCGGCAGGAACCCGCCCCGCATCGTCATTCACGGCAACCAGACGGCGCTCGTGCCGGATGCCTACAGTCGTTATCTCGCGAACGTGTTCCGCAAGAAGTTCGATCTGTTCGCGACGCCCGTTGCGATTGAGTTCCGCACGGATCTCAATCCCTACGACCGGGACCGGGACGAAGCACGGCGCCCGACGCAAGCGGGCGACAAGCCCACACGCCGAGGCAAGGCCGGGCGAGGCAACGGCACCAGGACCAATCCCAGCGGCCGGCCGGCCCGCTTCCGGACGAAGTCGCGGCCGGGCAAGCGGCCTGGTGGCAAGCCCGGAGGGAAACCGGGTGGCCGGTCCGGCGGAAGGCCGGGCGGCAGGCCTTAGGGCAGCGGCGGCCTGGCGCCACCCGGCGGGCCTCCACCCACGGGCCCGGAAGGCGCAATAACAGTCCTCAGGGGTCCGGCGGCAGGAACAGCGCCGGATCCACGTACGTCGAATTCAGCACGACGCCCCAGTGCAAGTGGGGTCCGGTGGCGCGGCCGGTCGCGCCCACTTTCCCCAGGATGTCGCCGGTCTTCACGCGCGCGCCCTTTTTCACATCGATCGCGCTCATGTGACAGTACATCGTGACCAGTCCTTCGCCGTGGTCCACGAACACCGTGTTGCCGGTGAAGAAGAAATTGCCGGTGTCGATGACCCGGCCAGCGGCCGCCGCCTTGATGGGTGTCCCGCTGGGCGCGGCGATGTCCATGCCGGTGTGCGGATTGCGCGATTGCTGGTTGAACACACGCCGCAACCCATAGGAGCTGGAGCGGATTCCCGGGACCGGTTGCAGCAATCGCAATGTGGCGGGCGGATCACTGCTGAAGGTCGCCGCCGCAGCACGCATGCGCGGTGTTTCCTTCTCGACGCGGGCGAGATCCTTCTTCGACAGGTCCACTTTGCCGGGCGCGACCTTGAGTGACTGCACCGCGTACTGCTTGTCGGTGATGTCGAACCCGACCGGGGTGCCGGGTCCCTCGCCGGATTCGATCAGCACCGTCGCGTGCCCGGGCGAGGCCGACAGGGAAATCCCGACGATCGCGAGCCACCGGTCTTCCGACCGCAACACCATGGCGCGTTTGCCCTCGAACGTGACGATCGGTGCACGATCGGGTGTGCCTTCGACAGGCAGGATCAGGACCCCGCCGGGCACGAGGCTCTGAGTGGGCAACTCGAGTGCGGCCGCATGACCGCTGGCGGTGCTCACGGCGAGCAGGGCCACCAGCCGGGTGCAACGGATCATCGGTCAGTCATCCTTCGGCACGGGTGCGCCCTGTTTCTCAGTCACGCGCGCTTTCAGTCGCCCACGCGCCAGGTAGGCCTCGATCTCGTCGCCGACCTGGACGGACTCCGCGCTGGTGAGGACATGACCGTCCGGCACGGTTCTGACCATTGCGAAGCCGCGTTCCAGTGTCGCGAGCGGGCTGATGGTGTTCAACCCGCGCACCGCGATGTTGAAACGGTGCTGGGCGCGGGACAGACTTTGCTGGAGCGCGTGATTCAGACGTCCCGCGAGAGAGGAGTAGCGCAGGCGGTACTCGCGCACCGTGTGTTCGGGAGACTGATGTACCAGACGCGTGAACATCTCGCTGATACGGGTGCGATCGGCGTGCAGCGCGGCTCGCATGGCTCCGGAAAGCCTTTGCTCGAGGTCATCGAGCCGCTGCTCCTGCTGCGTGAGGCGAACACCAGGATGCGCGAGCTTCAGGCGCAAGCCGGCACCGTCGAACCGTGACCCGACGGCACGCAACTCACGCCGCATGCAGGCCGCCAGCCGCTCGAGAGTGCGCGAGAGCGCTTCGAGGCACGCGTTGCGATCGGGAGCGACGAGTTCCGCGGCGCCGGAAGGAGTGGGCGCTCGTGCGTCGGCCACGAAATCCGCAATCGTGAAGTCAATCTCGTGACCGATGCCGCTCACGATGGGGATCGAGCAGGCGTGAATGGCGCGCGCCACGCGTTCGTCGTTGAATGCCCAGAGATCCTCGATCGAGCCGCCACCGCGTGCCACGATGAGCACGTCGCATTCGGCGCGGCCGGACGCCGTTTCGATGGCATCGACGAGGGCGGCGATGGCCGCCTCTCCCTGGACCGGCGTCGGGTAGACGAGGATCGCCGCGGGCGGGAATCGCCGCGCCAGGATGTGCAGAACGTCGCGAATGGCCGCGCCGCTGGGAGAGGTGATGACACCGATCCGGCGCGGAAATTTCGGCAGGCTCCGCTTGCGCTCGAGCGCGAACAGTCCTTCCGCCGACAGTTTGGCCTTGAGCCGTTCGAACTCGCGCTTGAGCGCGCCGACGCCGGCTTCCTCGAGATGTTCGATGATGAACTGATAATCGCCGCGCGGCTCATAGACGCTGACGCGCCCGCGCGCCAGCACCTGCTGACCGGCCTTGGGAACGAAGCCGACGGCGGAATTGCGCTGGCGGAAC
>Ga0335083_10010260_pt1 | contig 11327 bp, 9 predicted proteins | sample Lox_Sample_42_FD_206716 | JGI IMG/M metagenome (GOLD analysis project Ga0335083, IMG submission 206716) | Soil microbial communities from Loxahatchee National Wildlife Refuge, Florida, United States - Lox_Sample_4.2 | ecosystem: Environmental > Terrestrial > Soil > Wetlands | place: USA: Florida... | reverse complement strand
GCAAGGATTCAGAGATATCGTCCACCCCGCGAATCCCAACCCAATTTCGCGGCGCCGATGCTTTATCGAGTCCACCCCACAAACGGACAGACGACGAGAACGAGATTCCATCCGGCATAATTGATCAACATTTTGCGAAACCCCTTATCAGCCGAGTCAAATATCTGCTTCGGAAACAAAACGAGGCAGAATCTCACGGCGACACGGAACTACTTGAAACCTTTGCCTTTCCCGATGTTCCTGGCTCCACATCTCGTCGAAACCCAACCTTACAATTCGTCAAGTACCTTTGTGCGATATTTGCCTTGTCGAAAGAGCACCATCTGGAAGCGAGAATGTTACGCCGAGATCTCCTATCAATCCTCGATATTGCCGAGTTTAGCAAGGAAGGAATATTTACGGATCCGTCAGAGTCGTTAAAACTTTGTGAAGTGGTCTGTTCTCACTGTGGGTCGGCACGCGACTTGGATTTTTGCAAGGACGCCGATTTATTCCCGGATGAAGAGGCGGATCACGCTGTTGCATGGAGATGCATTCAATGTCATCACGAGTACAGTCAGTTGGCATTACAGGAGCGGATGGTGATGCAGATCCAGGCTCTTTTAACAGCATATCAATTGCAGGATCTCAAATGTTCGCGGTGTAAACAAGTTCGAGGTGATGAATTGAGTGAACATTGTGTCTGTTCCGGTGAGTGGATTGGGAATATAGGGGTCATGGAGATAAGAAGGAAATTGGGTGTATTTAAGACAGTTGCTGAGTTTTACAGGCTAGATATGCTGAGAGGGGCTGTGGAGGAAGTGTTTGCGTTGGCTGATATCTAAAATAGCACCAAGGACATGTAGTGGGCGATATGTACGCAATGGAGTCCACTTGTAATAAGAGCTGAGATGACGGATACAGAATCCGTCGATCGGGACCAGGGAATCTTAATCGCAGTGAGCCATTTCTGAACATCCGTATATCGGGCGTCTGTTGCCTCAACTTTGTGCGACTGAATTCCTTTGTTTCGGTTATCTGGTTATTGGTGACCTCAGAGGGCAGGCGTCATTTCCCTTTCAATTCCGGCCGCATGCCGTGCTTTACAAGTACGTGCTGTGAAAAATTTGGAAATTGCCTGGAAAAAGTTGCGCGTTGTCTGAGAAAGACGAGGACCACAATCAAAATTTTTGGTGGAACACACAAACCGTCACGGGAAAAAGGGGGTTTGGAAACGTTTGGCCTCTGTCTCAACTCGACGAAGAATAAAGAAAGAATATCTGTGGACGCGCAGAGTAATACACTGGGGCAAGGATGGCTTTGGTGCCTCTTCTGAACGCGTTGATGTCCGGCAACAACGAGATCCGGTCACAGGCAGAACAGTCGCTCAACGACCAGTGGATCGCGCATGACCCTGACTCGCTTTTGATTCAGCTAGCTACGCAGACAAGACTAGGTAGCGACGATACGGTATGCTCCCGCTGAAACACGGTGGATGCTCACTGTGCCAGATTCGTTCTTTTGCGGCGGTTTTGCTGCGAAAGATTGCGTTCAAGACCACAAAGAAGGACGACGACACAGTGGTCATCTGGGAGGGATCGGTAGAAACGACGCGAGAACAGGTCAAAGCCATGCTCCTCGAGGGCTACGAGAAGGAGGCTGTTGTGGCCGTGCGGAATCAGCTGTGCGACACTATCGCCGAAGTCGCACGAGATGCCGAAGAAAAGTCAAGTAGGGACACCTCAAACGTACGAAAGAGAGGAGAGATGCTGATTATGTGTCAGGCCCGTGGAACGAACTGTTGAACGCCCTGTTTCAGAGTACTAAATCTCCTGAGCCTGCCCATCGAGAGTCGGCGTTCCGCGTGTTTGCTGCGCTGCCGTCGATCGTGGACAAATCCCACGTCGATCTATTAAGAGGCGTCTTTCTCGAGGGTCTTCAAGACAGAGCTCCACAGGTGCCTTTTTCCTGTGAGGCTCCCGATCTAACGCCTGTAGGTTCGACTGTCCGCTTTCAAAGCCGTATGTGGATTCTTTGTCGTTTCTGAACAATCCCTCCGTTCCAAAATGAGCCCTCTCCTCGACGCCTTGTTGAACGTCCTCCCACCTCTCCTCGCGGAACAGCAGTCCTCTCAACTTAGAGAGGCTTTGCTGGAGTTGATTGACGTTGCAACTGAACATCCCACTATGTTCCGTTCCGCCTTTTCTCATCTTGTGCAGTTTGCCATTAGCGCGATTAAAGAGAAACAATTGGAAGATGATACGAGACAAGCTGCGTTGGAGTTGCTTGTGACGTTTGCGGACGGTGCACCGAACATGTGTCGGAAGGATGCGAATTATACCATGGCTACTGTCGAACAGATCCTTGGGTTCATGTGCGATCACGACACGGAGCCGGAGGCTCTTGAGGAATGGAGGAATACTGACGATGCAAGACTCTTGCCTCATTTCAATCTGACCTGGTAGTTGGACCTTGATGAATCGGATGCAAATTGGGTGGTTGGGGAACAAGCTATTGATCGACTCGCGCGGAAACTCGGTGCAAAGACAATCATCCCGCCGGCTTTCACTTATCTTCCTCGCCTCATCTCATCGTCTGACTGGCGTGAGCGACACGCGAGTTTAATGGCCATCTCTTCCATCGCCGAAGGATGTGAGAAATACATGAAGGCCGAGCTCAGTCGAGTTCTCGATATGATCCTGCCTTGTCTCAACGACCCTCATCCCCGTGTTCGATGGGCTGCGTGTAACGCAGTTGGTCAATTAAGCACCGATCTCGCACCAACCATTCAACAGAATGCGCACGAACGTGTCATGCATGCCATCGTTCCTCTTCTGGATACCCCAGAACCCCGAGTTCAAGCCCACGCCGCCGCTGCGCTCGTCAACTTTTGCGAACCCATTGCCGCGGAGGATCAAATTATCGAGCCTTATCTGGATGGAATCCTTGAACGTCTTCTTAGTCTCCTCCAGAGTCCGAAACGATATGTCCAAGAGCAAGCTGTTACGACGATTGCTACCGTTGCGGACGCTGCGAACGAGAAGTTTGTCAAATATTATGATCACATCATGCCCCGTCTTATCAGTGCAATAAGCCTGCACGGAGATGACAAGGAATATCGTATCTTGCGAGCAAAGGCGATTGAATGTGCTACTCTCATTGCATTAGCTGTTGGCAAGGACGTATTTAGCAAAGATGCTCTCCAAGTCATGCAACTCATGGCCAGAATTCAACGTTCTTTTTCCCTAGCGGGCTTGGACTAATGATAGAATCAATAAAGGAAGCCGATGATCCTCAAGCAAGTTACCTTATCACCGCGTGGGGCCGAATCTGTCGTACTCTTGGATCTCAATTTGTACCGTTCCTTCCGGACGTCATGCCACCCTTGCTCGCCTCGGCACAGCTCAAGCCCGACTTTGCAATTATCGATGGTATCGTTACGTCCGCTTTCCACATTTAACAATAGATGAATCAGAAAAAGACCAATATGCCGCCGAAGACGGATGGGATTTCATCCCCGTCCAGGGCCAACAAGTCGGCATCAAAACAAGTGTTCTCGAGGAAAAATGCACTGCCTATGAAATGCTCTGCTGTTACGCCCAAGAACTAAAAGGCGATTTCTTCCGCTTCGTCCCCTCCGTTCTTGATGAACTCATCATCCCGGGCCTGAAATTCTATTTCCACGACGGCGTTCGTTCAGCATCCGCCAAATGTATTCCTTTCCTCGTCGATTCCGCCAAGGAAGCAAACCCGCAAGACCACTCTGTCGCCCAAAAAATCTTCAGGTCCGCCATCGAAGCACTCCTCGCCCGTCTCAGGGACGAAGCGTCCCCAGATATTTGCGCCGAATTCTATGAATCCTTTTACGAGACGGTGGACGTCGGGGGAAACAACAGTCTCACGGCCCCGGAAATGAATGTGTTCATTGAGGTGACGGCAAGTCAGTTGAGGGATTACGGGACAAGGAAGACGCAACGGGATGAGCAAATCGCCTCAGGGGAGAGGGATATTGAGGAGGATGAGGATATCCAAGAGGCGATTGATACCGATGAATTCTTACTGAGTTCGATTTCCAAGTCGATTCATACCATCTTTAAGAGGCATAAACTTGGCTTTTTGCCAATATGGGCGAAAATGACGCCCTACGTTGAGGCCGGCTTGGCGAGCACCGAGTCGAGTACGAGGTCTTGGGCGATTTGTATCATTGACGATGTCATTGAATATTGCAACGGCGAGGCATTGCCCTATATTGGGAATTACCTTCCCGTTCTCCTCAATTGTGTTACGGATGAATGTGTCTTGTCTCATCGGGAATGATTTAACGGTAGCTTCTGAGATTCGACAAGCTGCGGCGTATGGCGTTGGTGTAGCTGCTCATCACGGCGGGCCTCAGTATGCTGCGTTCTGTGCCATGGCGCTTGCACCTCTATTCCAATGTATTGCCCGACCAGATGCACGTGCCGAAGAAGCTGTTTACGCGACCGACAACGCGTCTGCTGCCATTGCAAAGATAATCCACTTCAACGCAAGCAACATCCCAAATCTCGACCAAATCATCAGTTCGTGGCTCGATACTCTACCCATCGTAAACGACGAGGAAGAAGCTCCTCATGCCTACAACATTTTGATGGAACTTGTTGACCGGTATACGTTCCATCCTCTGCCCCCGCTAATTCAATAGTGGGAATCCAGCCGTCACGAGCCAGATCCCCAAGGTATTCAATGCGGTTGCTGCTGCTATTGAGTACGGATCCATTGAAGGAAAAGCGCTCGAGCGAGCAGTTCAAACGACCAAGGGTTTATTGCTGGCTTTGCCAGAAGGAGAAGCAGACAGACTGCTCACCGCTATGGCCCCTGAGCGTCAGCGTGCTGTAATAGAGAAGTTCAAATAACTGTGCACGAACTGGATTGAGGTTGGAAATGGTATCCCGGAGATAAGGGGTTAGTATTAGCATCTAAGTGTCGGTTGATTGCTCATTTTTCTTTCTTCGCCACACTATTCTTAGAGGAGTATTCCACAAGTTGGCAACGTACGATGTAGCAGGGGAATTTGATCACCTTAAAGGAATATTAATACTACGTAGATAAATCCAGTGCGTGACTCTATACTAACACTAATGTTACCAAACCGCAATTCTGAGCTAACCAGAAACATCAAACAAACACAAAGCTTGCCAACAAACATACAACAAAGTAAATGAAAATCTTTTGGGAAGGAAAGACGGCAAATGAAAAATGGGAACAAAGCTGGAAAAAAGTCGGGAGAAGAATACAAACAAATCCAAGCAAAATATAATATCCCCCCCTAGATTTCCCGTGTAATGCCGCACAGAGAAGATTTCAGTATCCAACATGCATGCGCATTTCTCTTTTAACTTCTCCTTTGTTCCTTAATATAGATATACGATTTTTTGGTTTCTCGATCACGATGATGAGTTGAAAGTAGCGTTAAGATTGTCTGGCATAGTTTTATTCGGGTTGCCATTGTCGGGTTGAATGAGGCCCCATGTTGTCAGGAGCGTACCGGCGATACTCGTTGGAACATTATTTCCTGAGCCATTAGAGTGAAATCGGATCAGGTAGAATACCAGCAACAAGAGGACCAACCACTAGAGCGACAAAGACGACGAGAATGATGAAATACAAAGTAGCGTATCGGCGAACAATACGCTTGCGAAGTCTGTTCTGCTTCATCGAGAAGATGGGCGGTCGGATTTGCCGACTGGGACGCAGCCAGAACAACATGACCGAATGCCATCGATCGACGTAGGGGATTATGAGGGCGGGGAACAGTAGGAAGAGGAGGATATGTGCCAGGATGAAATCGGCAGCAAACAAACTCAACTCGATAATTTTACATAGATATTCTCGAGCAGGTTGAGAGAGAGCATGATAACCCAGTCCAGTACCCAACCATTTACCAGTCCTACAACATTAGAGTTATCGTTGAGAAGAAACATACCACCAGGCTCGATTAGACTCGTCATGTCTGAACTCACGCGTCAGGAAGATGCAAGTCAAAGCCTTGAAGAAGAATCTCTGGATAGCGATCATTGCAATCATTCCCAACAGCGCCTTGGACAAAGACCATCGTTCAAGGAACCACAGAACCTCAAACATGACGATCAGCATGATAACAGCAATACAGTGTCCGACGGCTGCGAGAACGGAGCCAAATTTCTTGCAACAGATCATCAAACAGGGACCCATACAACAAGCCATGCCGAACAGTCCGAGCAACAGACCAGCATTGACCGCAATCGGTGCAAATGCGATAATGGCAATACGGATAAGCGAATTTGTCGGGGTAGCATTGGGAAATGGGCCTGAATCGGCGGGAGTGTAGATAAACCCCGTCTGAGCGTTGATGAAGGTGTAAGGAATAAGGGTGAAGATGACGAGAATAAAGGGACCGACAACCTCACTGAAGAAGATGTTTGTGAAATGGGCCCGCGGAACATCGCCTCCACTCTTATCTGAAGGAGATCCGAGCTGTTTGCGCTTGTAACCGGTGATTCGAGTTCGCGATAGTCGACAGTATCCAATCCATGAGTTTGCATGCATGAGTGAATTGCCGCGAGACATCCATCGGATGAACTCTCGGTAATCGACGAAAAAATCCTGCCAGGCGAATTGATGAGGATTGAAAATGAACGGCGAAAGCATAAGAGCGAGCAGCGAGACCCAGAAATAGATGAGAGCGGATATCCAAACAGTCATGGTCGCAAACAACAGCATCATGATCGATCGGGCACCAAGGTAGATGCATGGACCGGCAAATCGCGAGTACAGAATGGAAAAGGGAATTCGAGCAGTCGCAAATCCGCGACCGGTTGCGATATATCGAGCCCCACCGAGAGATAAATTGGTCAAGAGCGAGTTGGCATATATCTGACAGACGAATACTTCGAACAGCGGCGACAAGGAAATAATGTGCTTTGCAAATCGTTTAGCCGCCCGCCAGAAACCACGTTCGGTCAATTCTTGGACAATGAGCGGAACAAAAGCAATGAAGAAGACGATGAAAATTGAAAGGATACAACGCTTAATCCAAGACATTATGGGATCGAGATTGTAGCATCCATCGGGCTTCTGAGGATCCGTGAATGGGGCGCCGGGGACGAGGTTGCAGGAAATAGTTTCGTGTCGTAGCGCACCCAAGTTGATCAAGACGAGCATGAAAAGCTGCACTGAGAGAATAATGAACAGATTGTTGATGTGGAAACCGGGGTGAGCGTAATAGAAGGACAGGAATCGATCGAGAGGTAATTGCGTGCCCATATAGTAGTATTCGCGACTCAACATCTGTTCACCCATACCAGTACCGATCTTGGTGACGAAATTGAGGATAGATCCGAAACCCATATCACGACCCTTGCCGCATTGATAGTATTCGCAGTGCTTGATTCGACCTCCTCGAAGCAGAGCAACCATACCGGCATAGATGTCTTCGTTAAGATGCAGTCCCTTTTGTGCTTTGGAAACACCGCCCCGAGTGGTCATGAAAATACCGTTGAGGAAATCGGGATGACCATAGTGCAATTTACCGCCGATTTGAGCCAATGTACGAGCAAACAAGGTACCGAACGTTTGTTCTTTGCCGGCTGCAACGTCACCGAGGATACCGATATTTTCCGAGAAGATGTATTCACGAGCGCCGAGGATGGCAACGGGGGAAACGGTAGGCGGAGAATAACCAGGAGTATAGGGGGAAACATTGTCGACCGCCATTTCTTCAAATTCCGCAAGAACGCTTCGGATCTTCAGACACTCTTCCAGATAGTTGTCTTGATTGGCGTCGATAAGTTGTATGTATTCGCCTCGGTAAAAGATAATGGCGTGATTTTGATTGTCACTCTTGCCGTCACCAAGAATGGGATTGCCTGAAAGCTGAATACGGAATTTAGGTCGACGGGCGCCATTTTCCATAAGTTCACAATGCCCATCGATCAAAGCCGAGAAGAGACGCGGTTCGTCGCCCTCGCGAAGAGGAGGTTCTTCATCGAGATAGGCGATTTGCAAGTCGGGATACGCACGAAGGATGAATTCCGTATTCTCCTGTTCTTCCTGGGTGAACTTGGTATACCGTTGCATTGAGATGACAAATTTGAACTTTCGACGAGCCATACGTTCAAGTTCGCGATCCAGTTTATCTGTGTTTCCACCAAACATTTGAACAACTTCGGGATTTTCAACGCGGTAGAGGAGCTTGATGGCACGGGGGTAGTTCATGAAACCGGAAACCGTACGATACAGTGTTTGCGAGCGAAGAGAAGCCCAAATTCGGGTTCGAAGCGTGTACTCTGGCGCCGCCGACTTGAAGCCGATGCAGTAAAAGGGGAGATCATCAATCTTGGCTTTGACAGTGTCTTTCTCGTCCTTGTCGAACGGGGTGCCGTTGAATGTAGCAGTTTCTTCTGCTAGAACTTTGGTATCTTTGACGAAACAATCCCATTCAACAGGATGGAGCTGCTTAAGGTACTCGAGCAAGGTGACACGTGACAATTGATGTTCTTCACGGATAATCTCGCGTAGCGACAACAGAATCTTTTCGCCGTAGTGTGGAACGAGAACGGTGAACGTAGGCATATTATCGACCGGTGCCGGCTCGGGAATAGGCGTAGATAGTGATTGGGCAAAGAATGAGATACGGCGTTCGGCCTCGCTACCAGCGGGGAAGAACTCCGTGTCGAAAGAGTGGTCCTCCTGGGCAACGAAAAATGTAGGAGCACGCAAGGTCCGCTTCCCTTCTTGTTCCGACGGCACCTACGATTAGCAACTATACATCAAAGAAATCATACCTGATGATACAAAAGTTTCTGGACATGATCAATGGACAAGAGATGCTCTCGATACATGGAAATGACGATGGCATTCCAAATTTGAGAGATCAGAACCTTTGGTTTGTATTTGATTTCCATATCACCCGTCGCAAGAATTTTGGAGTAGATACGCTTGGGAAGGCGAGCAAACACATTTCGCCATGGTGTCCAAATCGAGATACCGAGATAGAACGAGCGAGCGACCGAAAAGATCGTATTCCAAATAATGTACCACAGATAGGTATCGAGGAAGAACAAGATAAGGTCGGTGAAATACATCATTCCAAGCAGGATCTTGGCCTGATACTGACAAAGAAGGTGTTGTAGAATTTTGTCTCCACAGTTTGTCACTTCCATGATACTGAGAATACGAATGGGATCGCGGAACGAGAGGGTAAGGAAAGCATAGGATTCAGCAAGCTTGGCCCCGAAAACTAGAACCCAAAGACCAAAGGACATGAACATATCATTACCTTTGAGTCGAGGATAGTTTGCGGTGAAGACTTGATTGGCGAGGAACCGTCGTGGATTTCGTTGGAATAAATTCCCGAAGAGTGCACCGAGGGGCATGATGGCAAAGAAGAAGAAGGTGGCCAGGGAGATGAAGAAGTGTACGATACCGATTGTTAGTGCAATCGATCCCTGATTGTTGAATCCAAAAATGTAGACTGCGGGAGCAATGTTGATGATGAATACGACAATAAGGAAGAGAAGACGACGTGTAATAGGTTGGGCACCGGCGAATTGCCGCGGGACATAGGCCAATTCGGCAAACGAGGCCACAATCATGAGAAGAGAGGCCACGGCTCCGCCAAGCGCAACAGCAGTCCACTGAGAAGCGGCAGGAGGATTAGGCAATTCGGTTTGCTTGTAATCCTTCATCAAGAGGGTAGGCGAGTTGAATGCCGTATAGTACCAGAACATGGTGATATGGATGATCCAAATCCGATTGAAGTTGGTGATTATGTGGAACCATGATCGGGTCTCCTTGTACGTCTTGAAAAAGACTTTCTTCCATTCGACCTGGCCGAATTTGAAAAACCGCTGGCCGGGAGGAACATCGATGAGGCGGGTTTTGTCTTGCAATACGATCCTTTCGATGCCTTGGGGATACCAGAACAATTGATTGATATCATCGTATCCAATGACCTTGTTGTGATCCTTCTCCCGTCGAACATACTTGCCATTGTAAATCTCATACCCCTGATCGCGTATATATCTGTAGATCGGAGTGATGACATTGTTGAGATAATACCCTTCCTCGAGCGGCTCATGTCGAGATTGACATTCGGGAGATCGAAGATAATCGTCGCAACATTTGAAGATGAAGCAAAGGCATTCGGGCGTAAATCGCACCTGGTTCGCTTCCCCCCAACAACAGAGGTACAAAGCAACGTGCCTTGCTCGGTCATGTTGAGACATTTGATTCATCTTGGTCTTCCAACGGTACTCCGCTGCCTCAAGACTATAATCCCCCTCCAATTGCTCGAGAGTATGTTCATCGCCGGCCCCGCCACGCACCTTTTTCGCGGCTGCTCTCGCCTTTCGAGTTCGTCGATTTGTTTTGCCGAGTTTGACATTGGCGAATCCGACGGCGTCGTCGACATCAACTTGAGCAGCGAAATACCATTTTTTGTAATTGGCGGTGTCGCCACCGATGAAATCTGCGTGCAACGAGAGGAGGGCTTGATTGGGTGTCATTCGGGATGCACGGGAATCGAGGAGGGTCATCATATGGTCAAACATGTTACGGACGCTGTCCATTTGGAATCCGAATTTGGCTTGGAGTTCCATGAAAATGGATTCGATTTCCTCCTTTGAGAGCGGGATTTGATTGTCGGTTGTCCACGCTGGATAGGGCTCGCGAGAATTGGGGCTGAAGCCGCCTTGGTAGTCCATGCCGTAAATGGGCGTGCTGGCACCAGAAGAACGGTTTCCGCCGTAGGAGACCTGAGAGGAGGGAGGCCGGCCATAACCTCTTCGATCTCCCATTTGAGAGAGGGAATCGGTGGACCTGCCGTAGTACTGCTCGTCACGGTACATATCCATTTCAGCGGCACGGGCCATGTCGGAGCGCATGGTGAAATCGCTAAAGCTCTCTGAGTCGTCTTCGGAAGACCCATTGCGTTTGCCCTTTCGATCGTAGCCGCCGCGTTGGTCTTGGTAATATTGTTGACCAGCTAAAAGCGGGAGCACGTGAGCATTGCTTTTCGTGAATTAAATAAAGGGAGAGGGAGTCAAAAGGGGTGAGGTACCATACGGGTCAACACCAGCAGGGTAGGCATCAGGATATTCGTCGGCATAGGCGTCTTGACGATAGTAATCGGCACGCGAGTCTTCGGAAGTGTAAGTGCCGCGTTGTTGATTGTAATACGCGCCACCCTCGCCTACATCGCTTCCTTCATAGTAACCTCCTTGTTGCGAGTAGCGTCCCTCCTCGTAGTCTTGGTAGTATCCATCGGACCGACCAGATTGTCGAGGGTCGTAATCCCGCCTTTGATCGTACTCGTGATCGTAGTAGGTGTC
>Ga0335083_10010258_pt1 | contig 11328 bp, 9 predicted proteins | sample Lox_Sample_42_FD_206716 | JGI IMG/M metagenome (GOLD analysis project Ga0335083, IMG submission 206716) | Soil microbial communities from Loxahatchee National Wildlife Refuge, Florida, United States - Lox_Sample_4.2 | ecosystem: Environmental > Terrestrial > Soil > Wetlands | place: USA: Florida... | reverse complement strand
TTGCGCATCCGCTCGTAAGCGGCGCGGCAGTCCTCGACGACCAGCACGAGCGGCGGCATCGCGCCCTTCGCCACGATGGCGCGCACCGTCTGCGCGGTCGCCGCATCGAGCGCCGGCGGACCGGGGACGAACAGGCCGAGCTGGAACGACGGTTGATCCGGGTGCTGTACCGTGAGCCAGCGATAGTCCCCGTTGCGCACGTCCGTGTGGACACGGAACCCGAGCTTCCCGACATAGAACGCGAGGGCCTCGTCCTGGTCCCTGACGTACAGACCCACGACCGCAACACCCTGGCTCATCGGATCTCCTCGACTCTCATCCTGGGGACTCCTTTATACGGCGTGCTCCGCGGCGCCGCTTCTCCGAAACTGCCATCGTGAGGTCGGGCAGGTGCGCGGCGCGGAGTACGCAGGTGGGCACGCGACCGAGCTCGCGCGCGGCGGCCCTGCCGTGCACCCGCATCACGCCCGGGCTCGCGCCGGTGATGTCGCGAAAGACGCGTCCAAAGGTACCGAGGCTCGCCCACCCGGTCTGGAAGGCAATCTCGGTGATGGACAGATCCGTATCGCGCAGCAGAGCCGTAGCCCGCTCGATGCGCCGCGTGAGCAGGTAACGGTGCGGCGGGACGCCGAAAGCCTGCCTGAACGCTCGCGCGAAGTGAGCAGCGGAGACGCCGCTCACGCGGGCAAGCCGCCGCACGGGCCAGCCCTCGTGCGAGGCGGCGTCCATCCGGTCCTTCGCACGCAGCAGGCGGCGCAACAGCTCCGGGTCCTGGTCTCTCATCTGCCGCGCAGCTTGCCCCCTCCCCTCGGGTCATCGACCTTGACGGTTGGCGCGGATGCGCCGCGCCGGCGTACCTGAACAGGCTCGCTGCCGAGAGCGAGCTCGTCGCCGGGCTCGAGCCGGGTCGGGGCGGAAATCCGCTCTCCCTTCACGTGCGTCCCGTTGGTGCTGCCAAGGTCCTCGATGGTTACGGCGCCCGCTACTACGGTAATTCGTGCGTGATGGCGCGACACCGTGCTGGCGTCCACCAGCAGCGCGCAGTCGGTGTCCCGGCCCGCGAGGTGCTCGCCCTCGGTGAGCGGCAAAATCTGTCCCTTCCACACGAGCTCTGAGGTGGCGCGGGCGGCCGCCGCGGGGGGCGTGCCGATCACCTCGGCGCAGAACGCATAGCCGGTCTTGTAGGCGGTGCGGATGATGCGCGAGCCGCGCGGGGTGTCGCCCAGTGCGGACCGCAGCTCCGACACCAGGCGGGTGAGGCTGGTGCGCTCCACGTAGACCTGCGGCCAGAGGAGCTCATCGAGCTCGGCGTTGGTGACGACCGCGGGACGGCGTTTGATCAGAACCTCGAGCAGCTCGTATACCTTCGGCTCGAGCGGCACGACCCTGCCCCCCCGTTCGAGCTGCCGTGTCCGCAGGTCGAGAACGCTGTCGGCAAACTTCAGCCTCATGCGGTCGATCACAACACTTCCCGGAGGGCGGAGCAACGACCTCCGGCGCCAGGATTGCCGAGGCGGGCATCCTCCCAAAGAAAGGGGTCCGGACGATTCCCTGCCTCCGGACCCTTAAGATCTCCGTCAGCGACCGGCGATCAGCGGTTGCGGCTGACCGGTGCTCTGCGTCTCGTAGAACGCGGTGAGCTGCGGGAGGCTCAGCTTCTCGATCGCGCGGGCCTCGGCCTTCCTGGCGCACGAGCCGACGGCAAGCTGCTGCAGCGGATCGCTGTCGGAGCACACGCGCTTGGCGGCCGCATGAATGCGGTCGTACAGCGCCTGCACGCCGGCGGGCGAGTCCAGGTTCAGGTCCGCGAACTTCACGGTCTCGCCGCGAACCTGCTCGTTGGCAGGGACGGTCGAGGCAGCCGCAAACGCCAGCAGCACGGTAGTGGCGAGGGCGAGGGAAACACGGTTTACGTTCGAGCTCATGATGGATCTCCTCAAGTCACGGGGTGGCTAAACTTCTTTCCGGCTCTCCGACCCCGGAGTCGTCCGCAGGTCTTCGTGCCTCGGCTATGAAAGTTAGTGATCGGCAGTGCGGACATCTTTAGGGAGTTCTTATGAAGCCGTGAAACCTGGCGCCGGGGCGGCTCCCAGGCCTGCTGCGGGAGGCCGCTCGCGACCAGGTGCACCTCGCGCGCGATGAGTTGCAGCGGCCGAATTTGCTGCCGCCGGGCGACTGAGCGCATTCTCTTGTCAACCGCGAGGGCGCGCGCATCGCAGTCCCGATGACATCAAGAGAAAAACGCCCCCTCCCCCTGTTGCCCAGGGCCTCTTCTCCCGAGAGTCCGGTAGACCCGCAGCTGTCTGCCTGCGCACAGGAAGGCTCGGGTCCCGAGGCCCCTCCTCGGGGCACCCTGCCGACCAAGACGGCGCCGCTTGCCATCGGTGAGCTGCTCGGCGGCCGCTACCGCATCGAGCGCCCGCTGGGCGAGGGAGGGATGGGGATCGTCTACCTCGCGCGCGACGAGCAGGTCGCCGGTGAGACTTTCGCGATCAAGGTCCTGAAGGAGGGCGTGCAATCCCAGGCGCTCGCGCTGCTGCGCGAGGAGGTCCGCAAGACCCGCAAGCTGAGCCACCCGAACATCGTCGACGTGCACTCGGTCAACGTCGATGGCAACAGACTGTACGTGCTCATGGAATACCTCGAGGGCAAGTCGCTCGCCGCGCTGCTGGATGAGGAGTACGGCCGCGGCATGTCCCTGAGCCACGCGTTGCCGATCATCGAGGATGTGGCGGCGGCGCTCGGCAACGCTCACGACCACAACGTGATCCACAGCGACTTGAAGCCCGCGAACGTCTTCGTCACCACCGCCGGCAGAGCCAAGCTGCTCGACTTCGGGATCGCCCGCATCTCGCGCGGCCCGCTGCTCGAGGCCCGCAGCGGAATGCGCGCGCTCACCCCGGGATATGCCAGCTGCGAGATGCTGCAGGGCAAGGAGCCGGACCGGCGCGACGACATCTATTCCTTCGCCTGCGTGATCTACGAGATGCTGTGCGGAGACCGGCCGTTCGGGGAGCTCACCGCGCTCGAAGCCCGCGACGCGGGCGAGCGCGTGCAGCCGCTCTCGGTGCTGTCGAGCGCGCAGAACGCCGCGCTGGCCCGGGCGCTGGCTTTCGACCGCGAGGCACGCACCCCGTCGGTGGAGCAGTTGCTCGCCGGACTCGCGGCGGACCCGGGGCAGCGCGCCAGCCACAAGACGGCTGTCGCAGCCGCGATCGTCGCCGTGGTCGCGGCTCTCGGTTTCGGCTACCTGATCCGCGACCGGCTCTCGATCTCCAGGCGCTCGGTCGTGGTGCAGTCGGTGGCCGCGGATGCGTCACAGGCGGCGATCTCTCCCAAGTCGATCGCCGTGCTCCCGTTGCTGGACTTGAGCGCCGGACACGAGCAGCAGTACTTCGCCGACGGCCTCACGGTTGCGCTGATCGACCGGCTGACGCTGTTCCCCGGACTGTCGGTCACCGGACAGACGTCGAGCTTTGCGCTGCGGGACAGCAAGGAGGACGCGCCGACGCTGGCCCGGCGTCTTCATGTTGGATACCTTCTCGAAGGCACGGTGCGTGGCTCCGCCGAGCAGCTGCGCATGAGCGTGCGGCTGATCCGCGCCGCCGACGGCTTCGAGCTGTGGTCGCAGGTCTTCGAGCGCACCGGCAGCGAGATTCTCCAGCTGCAGGAAGAAATTGCCCGGGCCGTGGCCACCGACCTGCACGGGACTCTCATCGACACGGCCGCTCCGGCCGTTCCGTCGACGCGCTCGCTCGAAGCGTATCGGCTGCTGCTGCAGGCGGACCAGCTCTGGCGGGAGGAACTCGCCACTGATGGCGAGCGAGCGCTGATCGAAGCTGCGCTGCAGAGGGATCCGGACTACACGGACGCCTGGGTTCAACTGGGAAGCTGGTGGTACGACGCGATGCTGACCGGCAAGGCCAACCCGGATGCGGCCGTCCCCGCCGCCCGAGCGGCCTACGACCGGGCGCTCGCTCTCGATAAGAATTCCAGCCGCGCCTACATCGGCATGGCATGGGTGCAGATGAGCCAACTCGACTGGACGGGGGCGCAGCGCAGCCTCGAGCGTGCCGACAGCGTCGATCCGGCCAATCTGGGGTTGCTCACCGTGCGCGGCGAGCTCGCCCGCAGCGCCGGACACTGGCCGGAAGCCGTGCGTCTGGAGCGCGAGCGTCTGCAGCGGGATCCGCTCAGCGTCGGTGCGACGTTCGTCCTGGCGCAGAGTCATCTCTGCGGCGGCGAGTACGCGCAGGCCGAGGAGATTGTGCGGCAGGCCATCGCAGAGGACCCGCGATACCCCGGTGCTCATGCCCTGCTCGCGCGCGCATTGTTAGCACGGGGAGACGCCTCTTCCGCGCTCAAGGTCATCCCGCAGGAGGCCGACGAGTCCGCCCGTCTCGCGGCTCTCGCCAGCGTCCAGTCCGCTCTGGGGAATCGCCAGGCATCCGACGAAGCGATCGGTCAGCTGCGCGTCCGCTACGGTCAGACCCTTCCCGGCCTGGCCGGACTGGCCTATGCGTATCGCGGCGACCTCGACCCGGCGTTCCAGTGGCTGCAGCGAGCGCTCGAGCAGCGCCAGCCCGAGTTTGCGGCGAGCCTCGCCTGCACGCCGGAACCGGCCTTCCAGCCCCTGCGCGGTGACCAGAGATTTGCTGCTCTGCGCAACAAACTTGGATTCCGCGACTGACGTGCTCCCGTTTGCGGGCGGCTGTTGTACAGGTCGGTGGTGCGGATCTAGACTCGATGAGGGGCTCCGGCCGCGCAGGCCGAGAGGGGGCGCGTATGGCGATCAGGCGAAGAATGAGAAGGATGAGAAGTCGGAGGAGAGGCGAGCGCGGCCTGCGCGAGCTGCTCAAGCTGCTCGGGTCTCACCCAGAGCTCGCTAACGCGATCGTGTTCGACCCCGCAAGAGTGAAGCGCCTGCTGAAAACCCAGGCGGCGCGCCGCTTGCTCGTCGGCGTGGACGCCGGAACGCTCCTGAGGTCAGTCTCGTACTCCACTGGGGAGACTCCGCTCGCGCTGTGCATGCAGCTGACGGCGATTGTGGTACCCCCGATACCCTGTCCCGGGAATACCAAGACGCTGCCCACCTGCCCCGGAAACACCAAGACGCTGCCCACCTGCCCCGGAAACACCAAGATAACTCCCACCTGCCCCGGCAACACCAAATATGCCACCACGTGACATTTCCGGCGGCAGGCTCTGATGCCCCGCAGAGCGCGTCGCGACCGCGCGTTCTGCTGACAGGCGCCGCTCCATGCCCGCAGGCGCGGCCGGCCGAAGGCAGAGGCCTGCGAGGCTAAGGTCCGGCGGGACCGACGAATTCGCCAGCCGCCTGCAGGCGCTCGGCGTTGCCCCCGAAAGGAACGACGTATGGCTCGTGGTTGGCAGGCCGAGGCGCGTGGCCGGCTGGAAGCTGCACTTGTCGGTGACCGTCCCCTACGTCGACCAGCTGTTCAAGCGGGTCCTGCCGTGCCTGACCCGCGAGCGCGTGCACTTCAAGATGGCCGCCGGACGCGACGCGATCGTTCAGCTGAACGGCGGCAACTTCGGCGAAGCGCAGATCGGCAAGGTCGTCACCATCTATCCGCGCAGCGACGCGCAGGCGGTCGCTCTGGCCGACGAGCTCATCGAGCGCACGTACGGGATCGTCGGCCCCCGCATCGCGACCGATGTGCATCTCGGCGAGGCTGTCTACGCACGTTACGGCTCGGTGCGCCCGCGGATCAGCTACGACCGGTTCGGCGAAGCGGCCGATCTCATCCCCGACGGCAGCGGCAACTGGATACCAGATCTGCGTCCGGTTCCCTTCAGCTGTCCGCAAGGCATCGTCATCCCCTTCCCAACAGCGGCCTCGGGACCGACGCCGGCGGCGCCCCCGGTGCGCCGGCTCGTCGGCGGACGGTACTTCGTCACCGATGTGCTGCGCCCCGGGCTCGCCGGCAGTGTGCTGCGCGCGATCGATATCCACGATGTGCGGGGACCGGCGGCCTGCGTGCTCAAGCAAGCCCGACCGCATTGTTCGTCGGACCAGCTCGGTCGTGATCGGCGTGCCCGGCTGCGGCACGAGGGCGCCATACTCGGGCGGCTGCACGGACTCGAGGGTATCGCCTCCGCGGGCCCGTATTTCGAGGAAGAGGATGTCGGCTACCTGCCGCTTGCCTACGTGCCGGGCCAGGCGCTCGGTACCCTCGTATCCCAGCTGATCACTGGCCGTTCCTGGCTCAGCGCGCAGGCGCCGACGCGACGCCGCCTGATGGGTTACGCGGCGCAACTCGTGCACCGCCTGCGCGCCGCCCATGCTCGCGGCGTCATCCATCGCGACGTCGCTCCCGGCAACATCTGGATCGGAGACGACGACCGCGTCTATCTTCTCGACTGGGAGTGCGCGCACGTCTTGCGGAGCCGCACGCCTGCGTTTCGGCTCGGCACACCGGGGTTCAGCGACCGCAGCCGCGAAGAGCGCGAGCCGGCGCCCTGCGATGACTGGCAAGCGTGCGCACGCCTGCTCGCATTCATGCTGACGGGGCTCGATCCCGCGGCTGTCGTCCACGGCGCGCCCGGTGAGCTCAGCACGCGGCTCGCCGAGCTGACTCAACTGCGCGAGGCGCGCCTGATCGGGCTGCTGGCGCAGACGCTCGCCGATGAGCCGGTCGAGCAGCTCGACGCCGCGAGGCTGCTGGGCGCGATCGCCTCGACCGCGCGCGCCAGGAAGGTTCGCCGCCCTCATCCCGCCGCGCCGCTCTTCACGACGGCAGCCCACGAGTCGGTGCTGGCCGAAGGCCTGGAGCTGTTGACGGCGGAACTCCGCTCGCGGCTCGAGCGGCTGCCCGCCCGGTCCAGGGCATGCGAAGCCGACGCGCTCGACCTGCACAGTGGCCTGGCCGGACTGCTCTACGTGCTCGCTGCCGCACATGGCGCCCGGGTGGCGCAGCTCGAGGCGACCCTCGCCGAGCGAGCCGCGCGCGCCTTGCTGGCGCGCACCGAAGTGGTGCCCGACCTGCCCGGCCTCGTACACGGACGCGCCGGCCGCGCGCTCGCGGTCGCCGCGGCGGTGCAAGCCGGGTGTGTCTCCTCGAGCGACGAGCTGTGCACCCCGATAGCCGGCGCGCTCCCCGGGCAGCTCGACTGGCCGGACGTCACGCACGGCGCTGCAGGCCAGGGGTTTGCGGCGCTCGACTGTGCCAAACGTCTCGGTGTGTCGCAGCTTGCAGCGGGGGCCGCGGCGTGCGCGGCCTACCTGGTGCGCACGCAGGATCCGGACGGCGCCTGGACCCTGCCGCCGGGCGCCCCCGGTGCGAGCGGTGAGCGCTTCACCGGCTTTGCGCACGGAGCCGCCGGCATGATGGGCTTCCTCGGCAGCTATGCGGCTCTGACGGACGACGACGAGGCGGAGTCCGCCTGGCGACGCGCCGAAGCCTGGTTGGTCAGTCGCGCCCGGCGCCGATCCGGCAGGTGGCAATGGCCGCAAAGCGACTCCCGGCCGGCGCCCATGGGTGCGTGGTGTCACGGGGCACCCGGCATTGCGCTCGGCTGGCTGTGCGTCGCACACGCCCGGGGCACCGCCGCTGTTGCGGAGGAGCACCTGCGAGGCGCGCTCGGCGCTGCGCCGCGCAAGCTGCGCAGCGACAGCCTCAGTCAGTGCCATGGGCTCGCGGGCATCGGCGAGATTCATCTCACGGCGTACCGCGTACTGAGGGAGGAATGTTGGCTTGAACGCGCCGCCGACATCGCCGCTGTGCTGGTGGCGCTGTTTCGCAAAGGCTCGCGTCAGCCGTGGTACTACCTACCCGGAGAGCCTGCCTTCGGTGACAACGGGCTCATGCTCGGCGCAGCCGGTATCCTCCACTTCCTCCTTCGATTTCACCATCCGGCCGCCGTGACGGGTGCGCCGCTCATGTTGGGAGCTGGCGGATGGTAATGCGCCTATCAACCGGTCATTCCTCGTGTGGTGGCCGGGGCGGAATCGCCGCGCCCCTGGCGAAGCCTCCAGACCCCCCGGACACCACCACACCGGCCCCGGTATCGCTACGGAGGCGCTCCGCGACTAAGATCCCGGACCGCAGCTGCGAGCACCGGGCATGCGTTCCGCGGAAGTACTCAAGATCTCGTGTCTTCTCGGCCTCCTGCCGCTGCTGAACGCCGCGGCGGCCGCCCATGAGGTGGCCCTCGAGAAAATCATTGCCGCAGAGTCCGCCATCGAGCGCCAAACCGACCCCAGGGACGGCCCCGGCTGGCCCGACGTGAGCCGCGCCGCGGAAGCGCGCCGCACCGCAGCCCTCGAGGCACTCGAGGCTCGACTCATGGCTCTGCCGCCGGCGCCGGCGGGGAGCGAGGACGCCCTGACCCGCCGCCTGCTGGAGTGGCGGCTGCGGATGCGTATCGAGGCCGCACGCTTCGATGAGGCGCGCATTCCGTTCGACAACGGCGATGGCTTCTTCAATACCGCCAACTACGCGGCCGAGACCACCGTCATCCGCACCGAAGCCGACGCGCTCGCCTGGATAGCCCGGCTGCGGGCTCTGCCCGTCTACTTCGATCGGGAGATCGATAACCTGAAGCGCGGCATCGCCAGTGGATTTGTCCAGCCGCAGCCCACCGCGAGCTCGGTGCTCGCCATCCTCGAGCTCGCCGCGGATCAACCTGCCGCAGCGAGTCCGCTCCTGGGTCCGCTGCAGCACCTGCCCGCGACCATTCCAGCGGACGCCCAAGCCGCGCTGCGGGCCGACGCAGTCGCCGCGGTGGAGCAGGCCGTCAAGCCGGCCCAGCACAAACTGGTTGCCTTCTTCGAGGAGGAGTATCTGCCTCACGCGCGCGCGCAGCTCGGCGCCTCGAGCCTCCCGGACGGACGCGCCTGGTACACGTTTCTGGTGCGGCGTTCGACCACCACGGACATGACGCCGGAGGAGGTGTTCGCGGTCGGCGAGCGGGAGGTGGCCCGGATCCACGACGCCATGGAGAGCGCGATGCGGGCCGCCGATTTCGCCGGCACCCTGCCACAGTTCATCGCGATGCTGCGCACCGACAGGCGCTTTTATGCGCCCGACCTCGAGACCTACCTCGAGAAGGGCAGCGAGATCGGCAAGCGCATCGACGGCCTGCTGCCCGCCTGGTTCGGCCGGCTGCCACGCCTCACCTGGACGATCCGCGTCAAGCCGCCCGAGCTCGAGGCCTCATCGAGTGGTTACGACCTCGGGGATCCGGAGCGCGGCGCACCCGGAACCGTAGTGGTCGGCGCCCACGGATATCAGAGCCCGCTGTTCGGCCTGCCCGCCTGGATTCTCCACGAGGGCGTACCGGGTCACCATCTGCAGATTGCACTCGCCCAGGAGCGGACCGATCTGCCGGCGTTCCGCCGCAAGGACGAGCCCACGGCGTTCGTAGAGGGCTGGGCGCTGTATGCCGAGCAGCTCGGCGAGGAGATGGGCGTGTATCGCAACGCCTATGAGCGCTTCGGCCGACTGTCGTTCGACATGTGGCGGGCGTGCCGCCTCGAGATGGACGTAGGTGTCCACTGGAAGGGCTGGACGCGTGAGCAGGCGGAGAGTTGCCTGCGGGACAACACCGCCCTTCCCGAGACCTCAGTGGTACGCGAGACGCAGCGCTATATCGCCTGGCCGGCTCAGGCGCTCGCCTACAAGATCGGCGAGCTGCAGTTTCTCGCCGAGCGCCATCGGGCCGAGCAGGCGCTCGGCTCCGCTTTCGATATCCGCGCCTTTCATGACGCGGTTCTCGACGATGGCCCCATGCCGCTCTCGATTCTGCACGAGCAGGTCAGTCGCTGGATTGCGGCGACTGCCCGCGAACATACCCTTGCAACCGGGAAGGCGAAGTCGCGCCACGGGAGTGCTCAATGACCATCCCACGTCTGATCGCAGTCATGCTGCTCTCGTGCGGGCCGCTCGCGCTCGAGGGCTGTGCGACCCTTCAGGGCCGCGATCCACTTCAGGTAACGGTCGCCGGCATCGAGCCGCTCGAGGGCCAGGGCATGGAGCTGCGCATGCTGGTGAAACTGCGGGTGCAGAATCCAAACGATGCGCCGATCGATTACAACGGTGTCGCCGTCGAGATGATCGTGCAGGGCAAGACCTTCGCCACCGGTGTGAGCGATGCCAGCGGCAGCGTGCCGCGCTTCGGCGAGGCGGTCATCCCGGTGCCGGTCACGGCCTCGGCGTTTCGCTTGCTGAGCGAGGCCTTCTCGATGATGCAGGGCGGCTCCGGCCCGGTGGGCCCGATCAGCTACGAGATGAGGGGCAAGCTCAGCGGCCCGGCCTTCGAAAGCGTGCACTTCCAGACGAAGGGGCAGCTCGACTTGCCCGCCATGGGTGGCAGCGAGCCCGAGACCTGACGAACCGCCGCAATGCCCCTGTTTGCCGACCAGGGTCCGGCGGTCACAGCGCGCTGCGGTAGATCATGTAGAGAGCGACCAGAAAGACCATCGCGGCGTACACCCGATGCAGCACTCCCTGCATCGCCGACAGGCGCCGCGCGAGGCGCGTACCGACCACACTGCCCAGAGTCCCGCCACCGATGAACGCCGCCGCCAGCGGCCAGTCGATCCAACCCGAGCGCGCGTAACTCACAGCGGTGGTGAGGCCGAAGGCGGCCACGGCGACGAGTGCCGAGCCGACCGCCTCGAGAATCGGCAGATGCGCGGCATACATGAGCCCGGGTACGATCAGGAAGCCGCCGCCGATGCCGAAGAACCCGCTCACCGTCCCGGTGAGTGCACCAACCGCGGCGAGTTTCAGCGTGCTGACGCGATCCGGCTGCCTTGCCACATCGCCGTGCAGCGGCGCTCTGCGCAGCATCATGACGCCGACCACGAGCATCAGAGCGGCGAAGCAGGCGAGGAGCCGGGGACCCGCGAGTGCCTTGCCGGCGAGCGAGCCGGCCCAGGCACCGATTGCCCCGGCCACGGCGAATATTGCCGCGATCCTCCAGCGTACTGTACCGACGTGAGCGTGGCTCACGAGGCTCGCGATGGCGTTGGCAGCGACGGCGAGCGCGCTCGTGCCAATCGCGACATGGGGGTCGCTCACGCCGACGGCATAGACGATGAGCGGAACCGCCAGGATGGATCCGCCACCACCGATCAGGCCGAGCGAGAAGCCGACGATCAGGCCGGCTGCGGCGCCGATGAGGTGTTGCAAGAGACCTAGCCGCCCCCGGCAGTTGCAGCGGGTTGCCTCGGACGACGCCCCGGCGGCACGGATTTGCTGCCGAGCAGGTAGCCGTCCACCCGCTGACCGTAGAGAGAGTTGTCGCCGTCGTGGAAGCGGGCGCGCGTCGTCTCCACCGAGCCGGTGTAGCGCGGATCCTGCG
>Ga0335083_10010257_pt1 | contig 11329 bp, 9 predicted proteins | sample Lox_Sample_42_FD_206716 | JGI IMG/M metagenome (GOLD analysis project Ga0335083, IMG submission 206716) | Soil microbial communities from Loxahatchee National Wildlife Refuge, Florida, United States - Lox_Sample_4.2 | ecosystem: Environmental > Terrestrial > Soil > Wetlands | place: USA: Florida... | reverse complement strand
CGACGGCTGCGCGACCAGGCGGGGGCCACCGTCTTCTACGGGCACGACCCCGAGCAGTGGCGGGCCACGCCGCACGCCCCCGCCGCCGTCGTCTAGGCCGACACCTCCCGTGCTCGAGACGCTCCTCGACGGGCTCACGTTCACCGAGGGACCACGGTGGCGCGACGGCCGGCTCTGGTTCTCGGACTTCTACACCCACCGCGTGCTGACCGTGGATCCCGCTGGCCGCTGCGAGACGATCCTCGATGTCTCTTCGCGGCCCTCCGGCCTCGGCTGGATGCGCGACGGCAGCCTGCTGGTCGTCTCGATGCTCGACCGGCGGCTGCTCCGCGTGAGCGGCGGCCGGGCCACCACCCACGCCGATCTCTCGTCGATCGCGACCGGGCCGTGCAACGACATGGTGGTCGACGCCCGGGGCCGCGCCTACGTCGGCAACTTCGGCTTCGATCGCCACCGGGGCGAGGAGCCGCGCGCGGCCAGCCTCGCGCGCGTCGACCCCGACGGCACCGTGACGCGGGCGGCCGACGATCTGGAGTTCCCCAACGGCAGCGTGATCACCCCGGACGGGCGCACCCTCATCGTGGGCGAGACCATGGGGCACCGGCTCACCGCCTTCGACGTGGCCGCCGACGGCGCCCTGGTCAACCGTCGCGTGTGGGCCGCGCTCGACGGCGTCTTCCCCGACGGCATCTGCCTGGACGCCGAAGGCGCGATCTGGGTCAGCGACGCGCGCGGCCCGGATCTCCTGCGCGTGCGCGAGGGCGGCGCCATCGAGCGACGCATCCCCTCGGGCCCGGGACGCCACGCGTTCGCCTGCATGCTGGGCGGCGCGGATCGCCGGACGCTTCACGTCTGCACCTGCACCGGCAGCGGCCCCGCCATGGCCGACAAGCGCGACGGGCGCATCGAGACCGTGCGGGTCGACGTGCCCGGCGCGGGCCTGCCCTGACCCCTCCAAGAAAGGCGGACGACATGAGCGCAGAGACCGCAGCGACGCGGCCCGAGGACGACCTGGGACTCGCGGGACGGGTGGCCATCGTGACGGGGGGTGGGGCGGCCGGCGACGGCATCGGCAACGGGCGCGCGGCCTGCATCCTCCTCGCGCGGAGCGGGACCGCGGTCCTGGTCGTCGACCGCGACGAGGGCCTCGCCAAGCGGACCGTCGAGATGATCACCGCGGAAGGCGGGAAGGCATCGGCGCTGGCGGTCGACGTCACCGACGAGGCGCAGTGCGCGGCCATGGTCCGTGAGGCGGTGAGCCGTCACGGCCGGCTCGACTTCCTGATCAACAACGTCGGCATCGGCAGCAAGGGCAGCGTGGTGGAGGAGAAGCCGGAGGCGTGGCGACGGGTCATGCAGGTCAACGTCGAGACCATGTTCCTCGCCTCCAGGGCCGCGATCCCCGAGATGATCCGGACCGCCAAGGGCGGCGCCATCGTGAACATCTCCTCGATCTCCGCGCTCCGACCCCGCGGCCTCACCACCTACTCGGCCTCCAAGGGCGCGGTGATCGCGCTCAGCCGAGCCATGGCGGTGGACCACGGCCCCGACGGCATCCGGGTCAACTGCATCGCCCCCGGCCCCGTGTACACGCCGATGGTCTACGCGCGCGGCATGACCCCGGCGGCCCGTGACCAGCGGCGGCGCGCCTCCGTGCTCGCCCGCGAGGGCACCGGCTGGGATATCGGCCAGGCCGCGCGCTTCCTGCTCTCGGGCCACGCCCGCTACATCACCGGCCACGTCCTGGTGGTCGATGGCGGCGCCACCCTCGTCGGACCCGCCCGCGAATCCCAGACCGAGCACTGAGCCCGGGACCCGAGGAGACCACCGATGCGCTTCGGCATGTTCACGAGCATGGGCAACCAGACGTGGCCCGACGTCCTCGAGCTGTGGAAGCACGCGGAGGCCACGAAGTGGGACGTGGCGTGCGTGACCGACCACTTCATGCCCAACACGAAGGAGCGCGAGGGCAACATGCTCGAGGGCTGGAGCACGCTCACCGCGCTCTCCACGCTGGTGCCGCGCCTCCAGGTCGGCACCATCGTGCTCGGCAACACCTATCGCCACCCGGCGGTGGTCGCGAAGATGGCCGCGCAGGTCGACATCATCTCGGGCGGCCGGCTCCTGCTCGGCCTCGGCGCGGGCTGGCAGGAGAACGAGCACGAGGCCTACGGCATCCCCTTCTACACCATGCGCGAGCGCCTGGAGCGCCTCGACGAGGCCTGCCAGGTGATGAAGTCGCTGTGGACCCAGGACCGCAGCACATTCAAGGGCCGTTACTATCAGCTCTCGGACGCGCCGCTCCAGCCCAAGGCGGTGCAGAAGCCCCACCCCGAGCTGATGATCGGCGGCGGCGGCGAGAAGGTGACCCTCCTCACGGTGGCACGGTACGCGGATCACTGGAACGTCTGGGGCGGCCCCAAGGTGCTGGCCCACAAGGGCCGGATCCTCGACGAGCACTGCGGCCGCGTCGGGCGCGATCCCAAGAGCATTCGCCGCTCCGCCAACATGGCGCTCCTGATCACCGACAAGAAAGCCGAGATCGAGGCGCTGGCCGAGACCATCGGCTCCCGCATGGGCCGGCACGCCGCCGACGCGCGCGACACTTGCCTGGCCGGTACGCCCGCGCAGATCCGGGACACGCTGGCCGAGCTCCGTTCCGCCAAGGTCGACACCCTGTTCATCCCGACCCTGTTCCGTCCGCTGCCCGAGCTTCGACGGGACCTGGACCGGTTCATCGCGGAGATCGCGCCGGCCTTCCGCTGAGCCTTCGTTGGGCTGACGGCGGCGGCCAGGGCATACTGAAGCGGTGACCCGCCGCCTCTGGATCACCACCGGCGTTGCCTTGCTCGCCGGCCTCGTGCTGGCGACGGCCGCGCTCTGGATGGCGCTGCCGAGTCTCGCGCGCTGGGCCCTCGTGCGACAGGTCGAAGCCCAGACCGGCCGCCGCCTCACGATGGCCGCGTTCGAGCTCGATCTGAGGGCCGGGCGGCTCCGCATCTCGGGCTTCCGCCTGGCCGATCGCGAGCCGGGCCCACCCCTGGCCGAGTTCGACCGGCTCGACGTGCGCTTCCGCTTCCGCGATCTCCTGCGGGGCCGCGTGTACGTGGAGGAGGTGACGCTCGCCGGCCCGCGCGTTCACATCGCGCGCACCGGGCGGGGCCAGCTCAACATCTCCGACCTGCTCGATCGGCCCCGCACGCCGTCGAGCACGATCGCGTCCTTCGCGCTCGATCGCCTCGCGGTCACCGGCGGCACGATCCTCTTCGAGGACCGCACCCTGGCCCCGCCACGCGCCTGGCGCGCGGAGGCCCTCACCATCGAGGCGGCCGCGCTCTCCACGATGAGCCCCGAGCCGCGCGGGTCCGCCCGTCTGAGCGCGACGGTGGCCGGCGCGCCGCTCGCCGTCGAGGCCTCCGGCGTGGGCCTGGTTCCCCTGCAGGGCCGGACTCGCGTCACGCTCCGCGACGTCGACGCCACCCTGGCCAACCTGTACCTGCCGCCCGACACCGCGGTGGTCCTGGACAAGGCGACGGTCGGCGCCGCGATCGAGGCCAGCCGGGACGCCCAGGGTGGCGTGGGGCTCGACGGGCAGGCGCGCATCGACAATCTCGTGGTGCGCCGGCGCGGGGTGGACGCCTCGCTCGTCACCGTGCCCGCGCTCGCCTTCGCGCTCACGAGCGGCAAGTCACCGGAGGGCCGCCGGCTCGGTCGCGTCGAGATGACCGGGCGTGCCACCGTGTTCGATCCCCGGCCCGGCAAGTCGAACCGGTTCGAGATCGATCGCCTCAAGCTCGTGGCGGACGGCCTCGACGCCTCGGGCCGGTCGCCGGCCCGGGTCACCGTGACCGCCGCGCTGCCCGGCGGGGGCACGCTCGACGTCCAGGGCAGCGCGCGGCCCAGACCGGTGAGCGCCGAGATGCGCGCGCGCATCAGCCGGATCGACCTCGCGTTCTGGGCGCCGTACTTCTCGCTGCCCGTCGCGTTCACCGGCATGGCCGAGACGGACCTCACGGTCGAAGCGGGCGCCGGCATGGCCCGAGTCCGGGGGCGCGCCCTGATCAACACGGTCACCGCATCGGACGGGACGCGACGCCTCGCCGCCGCGGACCAGGTCGAGCTGAGCGGCCTGGACGCGCAGTGGCCGAAGATCCGCGCCGAGCGCGTCCGGCTCAAGCGACCGCGCGCGACGATCGTCCGCGACCGCGAGGGTCGTCTCTCCATCACCGAGCTGGTGGAGACCCTGAAACGGCCCGGGCCCGAGGACTCGGCGGGCCGGACGGGCGCGCCCGCCGAGAAGCCGACCCCGCTTCCCGCCGATTTCGCGGTCGAGGTCGGCGAGGTCTCGGTGGAGGACGGCCGGACGCGTCTCGACGACGCCACCGTGGAGCCGCCCACCCGCCTCCGGCTGGCCCCGATCCGGCTGACCGTGCGCGACCTGACGTGGCCGAATCGTCGCCCCGCCGCCGTGCAGATCACCGCGGGCACGCCGGAGGGCGGCACGATCGAGACCCAGGGCACCGTCACGCTGGATCCGCTGCGCTTCGATCTGCGCACCCGTCTGGTTGGCATCGCGCTTCACCCCTACCGGCCCTACGTGCCGCTCACCGCGGGTCTCGACGGTCGTCTCGAGGGCGACGTCACCGCGAAGGGGACGGTCGGATCCAAGGTCGAGGTCGCCGCGCAAGGCTCGCTGGCGCTCGCCGGCCTGGCGTTCCTCGACGGCGACCGGCCCGTCCTCACCGTCGGCCGCCTCGAGCTCGCCGGCCTCGACTACGCGTGGCCCGCCACCGCGACCGTCGAGCGCGTGCAGATGCGGAAGTCGTGGGTGCTGATCGAGCGACGTCCCGACGGCTCACTGCCGATCACGGACATCCTCACACCCCGTCGCGCCGCCCCGCGGCCGGCTGCGACGGGGGAGCCGACCGCCGGCCAGCCGTCGCCGCCCGCTGCGATCGACGTCAAGGTGACGGTGCGCGAGGTGTTGTTCGAGGAAGGCGCCGCCACCGTGGAGGACGCCGCGGTGAGCCCGACCGCGCACCTGGAGGTGACGGGCGTCCGTCTCGTCGCGCGCGACTTCGCGTGGCCCGCGCGCGCTCCCGTTCCGGTGCAGGTCGAGGCGCCCACGCCCGGCGCGGGCCGCGTCACCGCGCACGGGTCGCTCGATCTGGCCGCGCGGAGCCTGGCGATGCAGCTGACCCCGAAGGGTGTCGACCTGGGACCGATGCAACCCTATCTCCCGATCCGCGGGCGGGTGGCCGGCCAGGCGAGCGGCGACCTGCAGATCAAGGCCACGCTCGATCCGTTCGCCCTGACCGCGCGCGGCACCGCCACGGTCAGCGACATGGCCCTGGCGGATGCCACCCGGCCGCTGATGACCGCGACGCGCCTCGAGACCACCGGCATCGAGTACGCGTGGCCGGCCACGCTGGCCGTCGACCGCGTGCAGCTGCAGAAGCCGTGGGCGCAGATCGAGCGCGCCGCCGACGGGTCCTTCCCGCTGCACGCCCTGCTCGAGCCGCCGGCCGCGGCCGCCGGCACCCCACGACGGGGCATCGCCTCGGGGCGCCGAGCGGGATCGCCGCCGTCGCCGCTCGACCTGCGCGTGCGGCGCTCCACGATCGAGGACGGATCGTTCGCCATCGTCGACTCGACGGTGCGGCCGGTGGCGCGCGCCGAGATCCGCGACGCCCGGGTCACCATCCGCAACTTCACCTGGCCGGCGCGCGAGCCCGCGGACGTGCGGCTGCGCGCGACCACCGGCACCGGCGGCTCGGTGGACGCGCGCGGCCAGATCCGGCTCGACACCCAGGCGGTCGACCTGCAGATCGCGGCCAAGCAGGTCGACCTGGCGACCGCGCAGGCCTTCCTCCCGTCGCGCGGCACGCTCGCCGGGAAGCTCGACTCGGACATGCGCTTCAAGGGGACCCTGTCGCCCCTGGCCGTCGCGGCCACCGGGCGCGTGGCGGTGGACGACACCATCTTCGGCGACGGCCAGCGCATGCTCGCCTACATCAAGCGCGTGGACCTGACCGGCCTCGACGCCGACTGGCCCCGCCGCGTGACCATCCAGCGCGTGGCGATCGACAAGCCGTGGGCCCTGGTCGAGCGCGATACGGACGGCCGCCTGCCGCTGCTGGACCTGCTCAGACCGGGCGCGCCCGCGGCGACGCCGTCGGTGAGCCCCACCCCCGCGTCCGCCGATGCGGCGGCGCGCCCGGCCATCGCGGTGGGCGAGCTCGCGGTCGACGAGGGCTTCATCCGCTTCGTGGACCGCACCACCACACCGGCCTTCGCCGAGGAGGCCTCGCGCATCGTGGTGACCGGCCGCGCCCTCGGCACCGCGCGGGGCGCCAAGGGACCGCTCACGCTCGTCGGCCGGCTCAGCGGGGGAACACCCTTCGAGCTCAAGGGCACGGTGGGCGCGATCGACGGCCCGCTCAACTTCGATCTCGAGGGCAAGCTCACCGATTTCCCGCTCCCGCGCGTCAACCCCTACAGCAACAAGCTGATCGGCTGGATCGCCCGTCGCGGCGTCTTCGGCACCACCGTCCGCTACCGGGTGACCGACAATATCCTGAGCGCCACCAACGACATCGTGCTCGGCCAGCCCGACTTCGTGCAGTCGCGGAGCGGGGACTTGGTGCGGGAACGGGTCGGCGTGCCCCTCGGCCTGCTCATCTCGCTGCTCAAGAACGCGCGCGGCGAGGTACGCCTGTCGGTGCCGATCTCGGGCAACCTCGCCTCGCGCCAGTTCGATTTCACGGACGCGTTCTGGGAAGCCGTCCGCAAGACCGCGATCGGCGTGGTGGCGCTGCCGGTGAGCTGGGTCGGCAAGATCTTCTACAGCGAGGACGCGCGCGTCGAGACGATCCAGATCTGGCCGGTGTACTTCGAGCCCGGCACCGCCCGCTTCGCGGAGGGCTTCGACAAGCACGCCCAGCGGCTGAGCGGCTTTCTCCGCGACGCCCCCGGGGTGAACCTCGCGATGAAGTCGGTCCTCACGGTGGACGACATCACGGCGCTCAAGCGCGCAACGGTGCGCCAGCGCCTCGAGGCCTCGGCGGGCGGGGCCGGTCAGGGTGCCGTGGCCGCGGCCGCGACGCGGCTCTTCACCGAGCGCTTCCCCGGCCAGGCGGTGCCGCCGGGCGGACTCGAAGCGATCGTGGCAGAGCTGGCCAAGGACGAGCCGAACCCCGAGGCGGCGGCCCGCGAGCTCTCGACCCGGCGGATGGAGGCCGCGCGCGCGGAGCTGCAGACGGCGGCGCGGATCGAGCCGGACCGGCTGCGCGTCACCGCGGGCGTGGTCCCGGTGGAGGGCTCGGGCCTCGGACGCGTCGAGTTCGAGATCGCGCCCTAGCGTCCCGCCGCTGAGCGACCTTCCCTACCGGACGGTGCGTCCTATCTGAAGATCGGATTGTCGACGCGGTCGACGAGCGACTCCGGCCCCTCGGTCGGCAGCACTTCCGCGTAGTTCTGGGCGCCGTCGATGTCGTGCTCCCACACCTCGCGCGGCAGCTCGTAGAGCACCTCGATGCCGTGGCCGTCCGGATCCGAGATGTACACGCTGTGGGTCATGCCGTGGTTGATGCGGCGGTGGAAGGTGACGCCCTTCTCGCGGAGGAACTCGACCTGCTTGAGCCAGGACTCCCGGTCCGGCCAGGCGATGGCCACGTGATTGAGGCCCACCCCACCGCGCATGAGGCTCCAGGTCTCCGGCTCCGCGTGGCCGTTGCCGCCCTCGTGGCGCGGCGCCTCGGCCAGGGCCAGATCGTGGTGCGTGACGTCGCCGCCCTCGGACACGCCGCTGTAGAACCGCATCTTGGGCCGCACCCGGTCGGGCCGGGGCTTGAGCTCGGCCACGCAGCGGAAGCCCATGATCTCGGTCCAGAAGCGGTGCGAGACCTCGATGTCGCGCACGTTGAGGACCACGTGATTGATGCCGCGAGGTGCCTGTGCCTGTGCCATGGGTTCCCTCCGCCTGTCTCTAGAGCATCCCGTTGTGGAATTTCCGGCTCATGGCCCCGATCATACCTCAGACGCGCAGCCGGGGATCCAGGGCGTCCCGGATGGCGTCGCCCACGAAGTTGAGGCCAACCACCGTGACGAAGAGGGCCGCCCCCGGGCCGAAGACGATCCAGGGCGCCTGCTGGAGATAGCCCCGGCCCGCGTTGATCATGCTGCCCCAGGAGGCGGCGGGCGGCTGGACGCCCAGGCCGAGGAACGACAGCGAGGCCTCGGCCAGGATCGCGAAGACCACGCTCAGCGAGGCCTGCACCACGATGGGCGCCGTCGCGTTCGGGAGCACGTGGGTCCAGGCGATGCGCCATCCCGGCACCCCGAGCGCGCGGGCCGCGTCCACGTACTCGCGCGCGGCGATCGAGAGCACCTGCCCGCGCATGAGTCGGGCGAAGGTGGGCGTGTAGACGACGCCGAGCGCGATGACCACCCCGGTGAGCCCGGCCCCCAGCACCGCGCCCAGGGCCAGCGCCAGCACCAGCGGCGGGAAGGACAGCACCGCGTCCATCAGCCGCATGACGAGGTTGTCCACGCGGCCGCCCGCGTAGCCGGCCAGCAAGCCGAGGAGGCCACCGACCAGCACCGCGATCGCCACCGAGCCGAAGCCGGCCAGCAGCGACACCCGCGTGCCCCAGATCACGCGCGAGAGCACGTCGCGCCCCACGTTGTCGGTACCCATGAGGTGGGTCCGGTCGGGACGCGCCAGCGTCTTGTTGAGGTTCTGCCGTAGCGGGTCGTAGGGCGCCACCACCGGGGCGAGGAGCGCGACCGTGATCGTCAGCAGCATGACCGCAGCTCCGAAGGGGGCCAGGCGCGCCCGCGCCGCGCGGCGCAGGGTGCGCCAGCGCCGGTCGCGGACCGAGCGGGACGGCGGGGACGCCGCGAGGATAGTGGCCACGGCGCTAGCGGTGCCGGATCCGGGGATCGATCCAGCCATAGAGGAGATCCACGACGAGGTTGCTCATGATGAAGCCGACCGCGATCAGCAGCACCACCCCCTGCACCAGCGGGTAATCTCGCGCGAAGACCGCGTCCACCACCAGGCGACCGACCCCGGGCAGTGCGAACACGTACTCGGTGATCACCGCCCCCCCGATCAGCGTGCCGAGCTGCAGCCCGAGCACGGTGACCACCGGGATCAGGGCGTTCTTGAGCGCGTGGCGGCGGATCACCGCGCCGTCGGAGAGACCCTTGGCGCGCGCGGTTCGGATGTAGTCCTCGGAGAGCGCCTCCAGCACGCTCGAGCGCAGCGTTCGGGTGATGACCGCGGCCAGCGCGAGCCCCAGCGTGATCGCAGGCAGCGCGAGCGACCGCAGGCCGTCCCACGGCTCCTCCAGCGGATCCAGGAGATGCCGGACCAGTTGAGCGAGGTACCGGGGGTGGTCCGGTAGAACTGGTAGGTGTTACCGTCGGGGTCGGGTCGTCCGCTCCACTGGTAGCTGATCATCTCGAAGTTCTTGCCGTTGCCGTCGGAGATCAGGGTGGCCGAGTCCACCAGCTTGATCTTCACGGTGATCCCGGCCTCGGCGAGCTGGGCCTGGATCACCTCCGCCTCCTGCACGTTGATCGGGATATTGTTGGTCGTCATCGTGAAGGCGAAGCCGCCCGGCTTGCCGCCCTCCGCGAGCTTGGCCTTGGCCTTCGCGAGATCCCGCTTGATGAACGGGATCGAGCGGTCGTAGGCCCAGCTGGTGGGCGGGATCGGCCCGTTGGCGGGCACGCCGACGTTGAGCCACACGCCCTTGACGATCTGCTCCAGGTCGAGGGAATAGGCCACCGCTTGCCGGAGGGCCTTGTTGTCGAAGGGCGGCTTCGTGTGGTTGAGCTGGTAGGCGAAATCGGCCAGCGACGGAACGTCGAGCACCACCACGTTCTTGTCCGCCTTCACCGCGGCCACGTCCCGCGGCTGCACGTAGTCCATCACCTGGATCTCGCCGGCCTGCAGGCTCTGCAGCTTCGAGGCCGGCGGTGGCCGTGACGGGTGGCGACTCCGCTCCGTCGGCGTGAAGGTCGTGGTTGCGAAGTATGCGAGACCCCGCCGGGCGTGTCAAGCGCCGGAGCGCCACGCCCCGCCTACAGGCGCGTCTCGTCGATCTTGAGGCCGAGCCAGTGGCGGCCGACCAGCTCGTAGTGAGCCAGGCGGGCCTGCAGGTGCTGGCTCATCACGTGGACGTCCTGGAAATGGCGCTGGATCGGGCTCGACTCGTAGGCCGCGGTGGCGCCCGCCATGTTGTAGACCATGTCCACGACGGAGGCCGCAGTGCGGATGCCGTCGGTGGTGGCCAGGCGCAGCACCGCGCGCTGCTCGAGGGTGACCGCGCCGCTGGCGACCACCGCGTCCCAGATCCCGCCCACCGCCTCCCGGAGAAAGGCGAGGCCGGCTCGCAGCCGAGCCTCGGCCCGGCCCACCTCGCTCTGGATCATCGGCTGATCGCGCAGCAGCGCGTCCATGGCCCGCGGGGTCTTGGTGCTGGCCAGCTCCATGAACGCGTCCAGGCAGCTCCGCGCGGTGCCGAGCGCCACCGCCGCGTCCCCGGAAGCGAAGACGAGGGTCCGCGGGATGCGGTAGAGCGGGCCCTGCTCGACCAGGGGCGCGGTCACCGACTTCACGGTGCGGTCTTCCGGCACGAACACGTCCTCCACCTGGAAGTGATTCGTGCCGGTGCCGCGCATGCCGCGGACCTGCCAGGTGTCGAGGAGCTGAGCTTCCGCGCGCGGCACGAAGCAGTAGCGCATCTCGGGCTGGCCGTCGTCGAGCCGGGGCCGGCCCTGCTCGGTGACGGTGGTATGGGCGGCCAGCCACGAGGCGTGCCGGCAGCCGGTGCTGAAGCCCTGGCGGCCGGTGACCCGGTAGCCGCCGGGCACCACGATAGCCTGCGCGTTGGCCTGCGGCGTATTGGCCACCACCGAGCGCGGGGTGTCGATCCAGATGGCGCGCGCCGCCGCGGTCTCCATCCGCGCCGCGTAGGTCGCGAAGATCGACACCTGGTTGGTCACCCACGCGGTGCTCGCGTCGGCTCGCCCGATCTCCTCGATCACCTGGATGTAGCTCGGCAGGTCCATCTCGAAGCCGCCGAGCGTCCGCGGCAGCGCGAGCCGGAAGAGGCCGGCGTCGGCCATCGCCTCGAAGAGCGGACGCGGCAGCTCGCGCAGCGCGTCCGTCTCCGGGGCCGACGACCGGATCAGCGGCGCGAGCTTCCGGGCCGTCTCGAGCGGCGAAAGAGTCACTGGATCGGCGAGTGCGGCGTCGCGATCAGGCGCGTCACCTTGATCTGCTCGCGATCGATCATCTGGCCGACGCGCGGGGAGA
>Ga0335083_10010255_pt1 | contig 11329 bp, 9 predicted proteins | sample Lox_Sample_42_FD_206716 | JGI IMG/M metagenome (GOLD analysis project Ga0335083, IMG submission 206716) | Soil microbial communities from Loxahatchee National Wildlife Refuge, Florida, United States - Lox_Sample_4.2 | ecosystem: Environmental > Terrestrial > Soil > Wetlands | place: USA: Florida... | reverse complement strand
ACGGCGCTCTTCCTCGGTCTGCTCGATCAGCAGATATCGCGCCATCGTCGGCACGAGAGTTCGGGACAACAGGTACGACGCCAGCATGGCGAAGATGACTGCCTCGGCGAGAGGAACGAAGAGATACTTCGGAATTCCAGTGAGGAAGAACATCGGCACGAAGACGATGCAAATGGAAAGCGTCGAGACCACGGCTGGAACGGCAATCTGCGAAGCGCCGTCGAGAATCGCCTGGATGATTTCCTTCCCCTGGTCTAGGTTGCGATTGATGTTCTCGACTTCGACCGTTGCGTCGTCCACGAGAATGCCGACGGCGAGCGCCAGTCCTCCAAGGGTCATGATATTGATTGTTTGTCCGAGCGCGCTCAAGACGATCAGCGACGTCAGCACCGACAGCGGGATCGAGACGGCAATGATCACTGTGCTTCGCCAGCTGCCGAGAAAGACGAGGATCATCAGGCCGGTGAGGCATGCCGCGATGGCACCCTCGCGGACGACGCCGTTGATTGATGCCTTCACGAAGATAGACTGGTCCGCGAGCGTGTAGATGTTCACGTGCTGCGGCAGCGAAGCCTCCACCGAGGGTAGCTTGTTCCGGATGCCCGCGATCACGTCGAGCGTGGACGCATCGCCCAGCTTCAGTATCGACATCAAGGACGCGCGCGCTCCGTTGACTCGAACGATGTTGGTTTGGGGCGTGAAACCGTCGCGGACGTAGCCGACGTCGCGAACATATACGGTCGAACCGTTCACCGTCTTGATGGGCAGGTCGTTCAGCTCGCTTACGGTTTGCGGCGAGCCGTTCATATCCACTTGATACTCGTAGGATCCGATTTTCGCCGTGCCGGCGGGAAGAATCAGATTCTGCGCGTTGATCGTATTGACCACATCGAGCGGAGAGACTCCCTTCGACTGCATCGCGCTCGTATTGAGGTCGACCATGATAGTGCGCTGCTTGCCGCCATATGGGTACGGAATGGCGACGCCCGGAACGTTGATCAGTCCCGTGCGGATGAAGTTCTGGCCCATGTCGGCGAGCTGCTGCTCGTTGAGGCTGGGAGCGGACAGGCCGAGTTGCAAAATCGGCACCGACGAAGCGTTGTAGGTGATGATAAACGGCGGCGTGATGCCCGGCGGCAGTTGCTTCACCGTGCTCTGGCTGATGGCCGTGATTTGCGCGATGGCGCCGGCAAGATTCGCTTGGGGGTGGAAGTAGACTTTGACGAGGCCGATGCCGTTGAGCGATTGAGACTCGATATGCTCGATGTCGTTTACGGTGGTAGTTAGCGACCGCTCGTAGTTGTAGATCACGCGGCCGGACATCTCCTCGGGAGAAAGTCCGCTGTATTGCCAGGCCACGGTTACGACCGGAATATTGATGTTCGGGAAGATGTCGACCGGAGTGCGAACGATCGAAACAACCCCGAGGATCAGGATCAAGATGGATGCCACGACAAAGGTGTAAGGGCGCCGCAGAGCCAGGCGGACGATCCACATCGCTGAATTGCTCCTCGAATCCTAGGACGGAAAAGCAATACCCTCGGTTGCGCTTGGCCGATCAGCCGCAGGTATTATCTCACGCGCGTTTCCGAAGCAAAACCTGCGCACTCCCGGCCAGACGGTTGACGAATCGCGCCGCAGCCGCCAGAATTGTAGTTCTGTTGAGCGGCCGCCTGTCTGCGGGAGGAGCAAATGACGGGAACCGTGACGAACGCTGTTCTCCTGTGTCTCCTCGTTCTGGGTTCCGTCCTGCTCATCGTAGGTCCGCTGGCGGCTCTTGCCGTCATGTTCTGGCACTGGCGCAGGGAGCTGCGAGAGATGGCGCGTCTGCGAGACGCGAGAACCACCCAGACACGATAGCGAGGAGCATGGCTCTGAGTCCGCTCTTGGATTGTCCGAGCTGTTTTGTGTGAGCATGGCGGTGTTCCGCGGCGCTGTCGCGCTGGCGAATTCCCTGCACAATTCAGGCAGAAAAAGTCATGCAGCCGGGCTGGGTCTGCATCGCCGGTGACAGTGCTTGCCTCGTGAAATCAACGAATTAGTCGCTGGCACAACGGTTGCTCCGGTAGTTCCGGGGCAGTGTGGAAAGTCGGAGGAGAGTTGGGCAGAAAAGTTAGCGCTATTGGGTGGGCGCACGTCGCAGCACTTGCGATCGCTTTCACGGTAGCGGTCTTCGGAGTCAATGGACATAGCGGTCCGACAAGACATTCTGCGGCTGTCGCGCTGCCTGCTCAGAAGCACGTTTCCGCAGCTCCCGTTTCAGTGGAGGGTGCGGCCCGTCCTTTGTACCCGTATTCAGTCATACCGGGAGGAGTCGAAGGCGTCCCAGAACTCAAGAACGCTCTGCTGCGCGATTCCGTGGCCGCTGCGCACTATGCCGATTTCGACGTAGCGAAGGCGCGCGTCGTGCGTTTGAATCAAGATCGCCTCGCCTTCGTTTCGTACCGGATCGGGAGTCACATCTTCTGGACAAGCAAGAAGGTGAGACTGCCGAAGGGCGAGACGATCATCACCGATGGCGCGCACGAAGCACGCACGCGGTGCGGGAATCGCGTTTCGGATTTGCCCGGTCAGCCCGTTTCGCCGCACGAACCGCCGCAGCAGGCATTGGAGCCTCCGAGCGGGCCCGAACTTGTCACTCTTCTCGAGCCGCCCCCATTTAGCTTTCCGATCGCTCCACCGCCTTCGCCTGAGACGCCGCCTAGCAACCCACCGGGTGGCGGCGCGATCCCACCGCCGTTTTTCCCGCCGATCGGTGGAGGCTCGCCTCCCCCTCCCTCGAACCCGCACCAGCCCACGACTCCGCCCATACCGCCGGGCCCTCCGCCTGGCCCGCCCGTGTGGCCCACCCCGCCCCCCACCGTCAGGGTGTCCGAACCCAGTTCGATAGCGATGTTTGCGGCCGGGGTGGCAACGCTTCTCGCGGCAGGCGGGTTGGTGAACTTCCGCCGGCGCCGCGGAGTCTAGCGACGCGCCGTCCGTTTCGCGTGACGAATCCAGGTAATCGATCCTACTTCTGCGTGGAGGTCAGACCTTCCTGAGCGGCTTCCATGATGCGGACTGTGGGAGCAAGATCGTGTCGTTCGAAGCAGCGCGCGATGGCTTTCCCGATTTCATCGTAGCGGCCCGTCGCGAGTGCGACCACGCTGGGCCCCGCGCCGCTGAGAGCAATTCCCAGCATGCCGGGCATCCGAGGTAGCGCGAGAGCCTCGCTGAGGCCCGGGATCAGCGGCTGGCGAGGAGCCTGGTGCAATCTGTCCTGCATCGCGTCCCAGAGCAAGTCGTAGCGCCGGTCTTCCAGAGCTGCGACAAACAGCGCCGATCGCTGGAGGTTGAACACAGCGTCGGCGCGGGAAACGGTCGCGGGCAGCACCGCTCTGGATTTCTTCGTTTCCAGTTTCACGTCGGGAGTCGCGACGACGAGACGAATCACCTTCGGCCAGTGCTTGCGCACGGCGCCGACGGTGCCGTCGCTCCGTGTGAACGTCACAACGAGTCCGCCCAACAGCGCCGCCGCGACGTTGTCTGGGTGGCCTTCGATTTCCGTCGCGTAGCGCAGGGCAGTGTCTTTCGGAATGGCTCGGTTCGTGACCGCGAAGGCGAGCGCGATTCCTGCGACGACCGCCGCTGCGCTGCTCCCGAGACCGCCAGCCACCGGAATCTCGTTTCTTACTGCCAGCCGCACGCGAGGCAGCTCGAAACTCTCGCGCTCCGCCGTGTGACGCATCGCGCGAAAAATCAAGTTCTCGTCGGGAGAACTCGGAAGCTCCGATGTGCCGCGCACTCCCCGACTGCGCGCCAGCGTGCGCCCCTCGGGTTTCGAGAGCAGCGTCGCGCGCACGCTGAGGTACATCTCGAGCGCGAGGCCGAGGCAGTCGAAGCCAGCTCCCATGTTCGCGGTCGATGCAGGGACGCGCACTTCGAATGAGATTTGGCGAGAGGCAGTCATTGAGGGTGAACGCAGTTACAGTCGCGTGCCAGGCTGCTTATCTTTGTCGCTCCAGGCTTGAGAGAATAGCAGCTTTTGTCGCCGCCACGCGCTGTGGGGCGTTGCGGAACGCACCCGCCAGTTTCAGCTCCGCCGGCTCATCTTTCGCTCCGAGCGAGAGTGTTCCCTCGTGATAACGGATCATGTAGTCCGGGTCCTTCAACGCGTGTCCTGTGAGGACAGCGACCACATCGTCTTTGCGCCCGATATGGCCCGCTGCAACCAGCTTCTTGATGCCCGCCACCGTCGTTGCCGAAGCAGGTTCGCAGCCGATGCTGTCGCGCCCGATCATCGCCTTGGCATCAGCGATTTCCTGTTCGCTCACCGAAATAATCTGCCCGCCGGAGCGCAGCACGCTCCGCAGAGCTTTCTTCCATGAAACGGGAGCGCCGATCTTGATTGCGGTCGCCAGGGTTTGCGGATTCTCCACTGCTTCGAGCTTCTGCGGCAGGTGGTCGAAATCCGCGCGCTGCCTCGGACTGAGCGCCGCGAACATGCGGGCCAGCGGCGCCGCTCCTTCCGCCTGGATCACGCTCAGCTTCGGCACCCGCCGGATCAGGCCGAGATCGAGCAGTTCCTGAAAGCCCTTGCCTAACGCGGTACTGTTGCCCATATTTCCGCCCGGCACGACAACATGATCGGGCACACGCCAGCCGCACTGCTCCATCATTTCAAATGCGACCGTTTTTTGTCCCTCGATGCGAAATGGATTGATTGAATTGGCGACGTAGATAGAAGGATCATCTCCGAGTTCCTGCACCAGGCGCATGCACGCGTCGAAGTTCCCTTCGATTTCGAGGACGAGAGCGCCGTAATCAAGGCTCTGCGCCAGCTTGGAAGACGATACCTGTCCGTGCGGCAGCAGGATCGCGGCCTGCATTCCCGCTCGCGCCGCATACGCCGCCAGGCTCGCGGCGGTGTTGCCCGTGCTCGCGCAGACGGCCGTGCGCGCCCCGGAAATCGCGGCTTGCGTCACCGCCGTAGCCATGCCCGTGTCTTTGAAAGAGCCGGTCGGGTTGTAACCTTGATGCTTGAGCCGCAGGCCGGCGAGGCCGCAATATTTCGCCGAACGCGGCGCGTCGAAAAGGGGAGTATTGCCTTCGCGGAGGGTGACGATCGGCGCGTTGTTCTTGAACGGAAGCAGGTCGCGGAACCTCCACACGCCGCTCGCGTCCAAAGCCGATCGTGAGCTTGTCCGGGCCGCCCATTCGCGGCGCAGCGATTCAGGATTCCTGGGACGCGCCAGCCCGCAATCGATCTCAAGGGTTTCGCCGCAGCGAGAGCAGAGGTAGACGCGTTCGCGGAGACCATAGGTGGCTCCGCATGCGCCGTTCACGCAGCGTTGTATGCCCGGCTCCGCCTTTTTCTTGTCGGCTCGGGCGGCGTTTCCCGGCATTTCAGGAAACCTTCATGGCAGATTCGCGCGAGGCCGGACCGCCCAGGCCGAATTCCCGATGTGCCGCTTCGAGGGCCGCCTTCATGTCCTTCTCGGAAACGACGAAGGAGATGTTGCTTTCCGACGAACCTTGCGCGATCGCAATGAGGTTCACGTTTTCGCGGGCAACGGAGCTAAATGTCCGCGCCGCGACGCCCGGAGTCCCGCGCATGTTCTCGCCGACGACAGCCACGATCGCGATGTTCGGGTCGAGGGTGATGTGCTCGACCTTCTCGTGCGCCACGTCCTGCGCGAACTCCTTGCGCAGCGCGTCGACGGTCCGCTTGGCGTCTGCAGCCGCGACGATGAAGCAGATGTCGTTCTGCGACGAGGACTGCGAAATCAGCAGCACGTTTGCTTTCAGTTCCGCCGTGGTCGAAAAAGTGCGGCCGACCACATCCGGCAGTCCTACGATTCCCGGCCCTCCGATCGTAATCAGTGCGACGTCCCTGATGGCCGTCAGCGCTTTTACGCCGCCGCCATTGCTGCGGCCCTTCGGAGTGATTTTCGTGCCGGCATGGTCGGGCGCAAAGCTGTTCCGAATCCAGACGGGGATGCCGGCTTGCTCAACCGCGCGAAGGGTTTTCGGATGGAGCACCTTGGCTCCGAAATAGGCCAGCTCCGTCGCCTCTCTATAGGAAATCTCCGGGATCGTGCGAGCTTCCTTGACCAGACGCGGATCGGCAGTCAGAACGCCGTCCACATCGGTCCAGATGATGATTTCGTCCGCATCCAACGCGGCACCCAAGATCGTCGCCGAGTAGTCGGAACCGCCCCTTCCGAGGGTTGTGAGAACGCCGCTCTCGGTCGCGCCGATGAAGCCCGTGGCCACCGGCGTGATTCCGCGGTCGAGTTGCGGCCGGAGCCGGGCCTGGGAGCGTTCGCGCGTGCGGTCCATGAGGGGATCGGCGCCGCCATGATACGCGTCCGTCACAATCAGTTCAGTGGCTTCAACCGATTCGCTCGGAACGCCAAGCTCCTGAAGCGCTCCGGCGACCATCGGCGCGGAAAGACGCTCGCCGAGGCTGGAAACCGTGTCGAGCGTGCGGGGCGTCAGTTCGTGCAGCAGGGCCGTGCCCTTGCACAGCTGCTCGCCCTCGGAAAAGATCTTGCTCAGGGACGCCGATATCCAGGTTCGCCGCTCGTCGTCGTGGATCAGCGCAGCCAACGCCGTGTCGTGCTGCTTTCGGAGAGCCTCGAAAATACGGTGCGAGTGCTCAAGATCGCCCGCCTCGGCCCGTTTCGCCGCATCGATTAAGCGATTCGTGACTCCCCCCATGGCCGAAACGACGGCGACCACGGGACCCTCTTGCGCGGCATCCTTCACGATCTGCGCGACGCGCGCGATACACGGGGCATCACCCACAGACGTGCCGCCGAACTTCATCACTCGCAATGGTTTCTTCATTTGTCAGGGATCCGGCGTCCAGCGATTCGAAGCGGCCTGGAGTACGAAGTAATCCGGCTTTCGGGACAGCCGCGCCTTCAAAAACTATACACTATCGGGCTGTTTTGGCGCGACGGCGCGGGCGTCGCCATGTTGCGCGAAACCAACCGCCGCCCGGTCGACGGGCCCTCCATACACTTGGTCGCGCCGGTGGATCTGCTGCGCCCAACCGCTCGCTATTTCGCGGCGAGCGCGGAGACCAGCGCGGGCGCCTGAGGCGTGCCAAGCCCTGTGACGTAGTCGTATCCGGTAGTCGCGGTGCACAGCGCGCCGCATGCGCCGTTCGTTCCCTGTGTGATCGCGCGGAAATTCGTCGCCGAAACCGTTTTCGCGAGCGAGTACAGATTCGTATCGGTGCTTGAGAGATGGCCCTTCCTTGCGGAGGCTCGCATGGAATTGGTGATAGCGATCAGGGCCGCCCACTGCGGCGTGCCGGCGCTCGTCCCGCCGACTTGAAACCAGCCCGCGTAACCGCTGATGCCGACGGAATCGTAGATCGCGAAGCCGGTCGCCGGATCGCCGTCGTACGAAACATCCGGCGCCCCACGGTAGCCGCGGCTGTCATTCGGGATGGCGAACTGCGCCTGGAATAGAGGCTCGCGCTCGATCTTGCTCAAGCCGCCGCCGCTGCCGCTCCAGGCCGATTCGCCTTGATAGTTCCCGTTCGCGTCGAGGTGCAGCGACGTGCCGCCAACGCCGACCACATCCGGTGAAGCCGCCGGATAAGCGACGCCCGTGCCGCCGTCGCCCGAAGCCGCCAGATAGGTGACGCCGCTGGCAACGAAATGATTGTCGTAGCCGTTCTCACCCGAGAATTCGGCGACGGTCCAGCTCATCGATACTGCCGACGCGCCGTTGCGCACGGCGACGTCGACGCCCGTCAATAGATTCGCCAAACTGTTCGTCGGCGTCTCCACCAGGACGATCGTCGCCTTCGGTGCGATGGCGTGCGCCCACTCCACATCGAGCGCGATTTCCACCGCCCAGTTCGCGTTCGTTGCGGGTTTCGACCCGGAGTAAATCTTGCGGAAGCAGCCGTTGGCGGTGGTGCACGACGGAAGACCAAACTGTGCGTCGAAAACGGCCAGATCGGCCTCCGCATTCGGATCGTCGTAGGCGTCCACGATGCCGATCACCTGCCCGGCTCCCTGGTTGCTGATCAAATCGAAGCCGTAGGCATGGCGCACCTGCGCCGGTGTAAACGCCGTCGACGGAGGAGCGGACTGGCTGCTGCCCGCAGCGGCGTGAATCGCATAGTAGGGTCGCATGTAGCTGATTGGGTTTTCATCGCCCGGAGTCAGGTGCGGCAGAACGGTCCAGACGTGCTGCGCATGGACAGGCTGTCCGAGCGCCAGCGCAGCGGTCAGAATCATGAGCTTGCGTGCGATCTTGCGGAGTCCCTCAGTAAACATGTTCGCTTTTCCCTCAGCTTTTCGTCGCCAGGCCGGGCTGGCTTTCTTGTCAACGAACTGAGGGTACTGTCCCGGTCCAAGACCGGGCGATAGCGCGGGTTTCCCAATCGACTGGTACCGAAGTTCAGGCCAGGACCTGTCTGTCGGTACAGGTAACAAGAGGTAAAATGCCTATTTACTGAAGGTTACGGATAGATCGGTCTGGGGCCTGGCGGGTAGACGCCGGTTACCCTCGTAGGCCTGTCCTTTCGCTGGCGAGCTTTCCGGTATAAATGGCCATGCCGATGGCGGCGTCCATCCCGGCTTTTTCGAGCGCCCGCACTTCTCCCATGCTACGGATTCCGCCGGCAGCCGTGATTTGCAGCTTCGTCGTGCGGCGGAGGGCGCGAAACCAGGAGAGATCGGTGCCCTGCATGGTGCCTTCGTTATCGACGAAGGTGGAAAGGAATCCCGAACAAAACGGTTCGAGGGCCGGAATCACGTCCATGGGCCGAAGCTTCAGCCGCTCGCGCCAGCCACGCACCACAATCCGGCCGCGTTCGGTATCGACCGCAATGACTACCCGCTTGCGACCCACCCGCTTCGCGAGCGCACCCAGAAACTCGCGGTTCACGTCCCCATCCCGAAACGCGGCGCTGCCGACGATGATTTTCTCCGCGCCCCAGCTCACAATTCTTTCCGCGCGCGCGACGGTGCGGATGCCGCCCCCGACGCGCACCTTCAATTCGGCCTGGCGACAGATGCGCTTGATCCATCGGGAATTGTTTCCTTTGCGCATCGCTGCGTCGAGATCGATAACGTGGAGAATCGGATAGTCGCGGAAGCGATCGAGCAACCCCAGCACGTCGTCAACCGCCAGCGCGCGCCGGCGTCCCCGCACGAGCTGCACCGCTTTGCCGTCCTGCAGATCGATACAGGGAATGATCATCTTACTGACTCAGCCTGACAGGCACGCCCCGCTCGGCCAGGTACTTCTTCAATGCGCCGATGGACTGCGTTTCCATGTGGAATATCGAAGCGGCAAGGCCTGCGTCCGCGTTGCCTTCCATGAACACCGCCCGAAAATCCTCGAAAGTGTTTGCGCCGCCCGACGCGATCACAGGCACCGGCACGGTCGAAGCGATCCTGGCGGTCAGCTCACAATCAAATCCGCTGCACGTGCCGTCGCGGTCGATGGAGGTGAGCAGAATTTCCCCGGCTCCCAGCGAGACGGCTTTGGCGGCCCACTCTGCCGCATCGAGGCCCGTCGCGTCGCGCCCACCGCGCGTGTAGGCCTCCCAGGAATCTCCTTTTCGCTTCACGTCGATCGAAAGCACCACGGCTTGCGCGCCGAATTGCTGCGCGAGCTCGGTGAGCAACTCAGGCCTCTTGACCGCCGCTGTATTCACGGTCACTTTGTCGGCGCCCGCGCGCAGCACGGCGCGGCCGTCTTCCATGCTTCGAATTCCTCCGCCCGCCGTGAGCGGGATGTTCAGCTGTTCGGCGACGCGGCGGATCGTTTCGAGGAACGTCGCGCGGCCTTCAAAGGTCGCGCTGATATCGAGCATTACGAGTTCGTCGGCACCCTCGCGGTTATACCGCGCGGCCAGATCCGCGGGGTCGCCCATGTCGCGCAGGCCTTCAAACTCGATGCCCTTCACCACGCGCCCGGCGTCCACGTCCAGGCAGGGAATGATCCGGCGGGCCAGAGTCATTGAACCGACTCCACGAAATTGCGAAGCACTTGCGCGCCCGTCCCGCCCGACTTCTCCGGATGGAACTGCACGGCGGCCAGATTTTCCCGTTCGATCACGGCCGCAAACGGAAAGCCGTGATCGCAGGCGGCAACGGTGAACTCCGCCGAGGCCGGCGCCGCAAAGGAATGCGCGAAGTAGAAGTACGCATCGTCAGCGATGCCGCGCAGCAGCTTGCTCGGCCGCACACGGCGCAGCTGATTCCAGCCGATGTGAGGCGACTTCACATTCGTCGGCAGCGCGCGAACTTCTTCGGGGAAGAACGCGAGGCCCGGATCTCCGGGCGCCTCGTCGCTGGAAGAAAACATTGCCTGCAGGCCAAGGCAAATGCCGAGCATCGGCTTGCCTGAATCGAATGCCGCGCGCAGCGACGATGTAAGATTGTGTTCGCGCAGCCCGTCCACGAACGCGGCGAAGTGTCCGACGCCCGGAAGGACGATGACCTTGGCGGAATCCAGCTGTTCGGGCGTGACAGCGCGCTCCGTCTCCGCACCGAGCTTGTGGAGCGCGCGCTCGACGGACGGCAGGTTCCCCGCGCCGTAATCGACGATGGCGATCTTCATAGCAGGCCCTTCGTGGACGGAAGCACGCGGCGAAGCTGCTTGTCGCGCGTCACGGCGAAGCGCAGCGCCTTGGCGAACGCTTTGAAGATCGACTCCACCTGGTGGTGGGACGAGCGCCCGTAGACGAGCCGCAGATGCACGTTGGCCGCGGCCGCGTGCGCGAACGCGCGGAAGAAATCTTCCATCAGTTCCGTCTGAAAATCGCCTACGCGCGCCGCCGAAATCTTGAAATCGCACATGCAGTACGCCCTTCCGGAAAAATCGAGCGCCGCCGCGGCGAGACAATCGTCCATCGGCATCAGGAAATAGCCCGCGCGCAGGATGCCGCGCTTGGAGCCGAGCGCTGCCTTCACCGCGTCTCCCAACGCGATGCCGACGTCCTCGACGGTGTGATGCTGATCCACGTCAAGATCGCCACGCGCCGCGAGGTCGAGGTCAAGCGCGCCGTGCCGCGCGATCTGTTCGAGCATGTGATCGAAGAAGCGAATGCCCGTGGCGATCTTGGCCTTGCCATGGCCGTCCAGATTCAGCCGCAGCCGGATGTCGGTCTCTTTCGTCGCACGGTGAATCGTGGCTCGCCTCATAGAATTTCTTCCAATTCACGCAGCAGCCGCCGCGTCTGATTGAGAGTACCCAGCGTGATGCGGACGTAGCCTGCGCCGCCGAAATCGCTGGAGCGATCGCGCAGCAGAATCCCTTTGCGCTCCAGCGCGGAGACTATTTCTTTGGCCCGCTGGCCGAAATAGACCAG
>Ga0335083_10010254_pt1 | contig 11330 bp, 7 predicted proteins | sample Lox_Sample_42_FD_206716 | JGI IMG/M metagenome (GOLD analysis project Ga0335083, IMG submission 206716) | Soil microbial communities from Loxahatchee National Wildlife Refuge, Florida, United States - Lox_Sample_4.2 | ecosystem: Environmental > Terrestrial > Soil > Wetlands | place: USA: Florida... | reverse complement strand
CGCCGCACCTCGTCGATGCGGCGCCGCCGGCCACGCCGACGGGGCTCGCGGCCTCGGTCGACGCGGGGGGCGTCCACCTGCACTGGAATCCCAACAGCGAACCGGATCTCGCGGGCTATCACGTCTACCGCGCGCTCAGCGCAGGCGGCGCGTGGGCCCGCCTCGACGGCACGACGCTCGTCGCGAGCTCGTACGTCGACGCGGCGCCCCCCGACAGCGCCTCGCTCTGGTACCAGGTCACGGCCGTCGACCAGACCGGCAACGAGAGCGGCGCGACGGCGGCGCTGCACGTGTGGCTGAACGCCTCGGGCATCGACGCGCTCAGACTCCAGCCGGTCTACCCGAACCCGAGCAGCCTGACCGAGCCGGTCGCGATTCCCGTGGCGGTGCCGCCTTCGGGGCCGTTCGACGGCCGGCTCGACATCCTCGATGCCGCCGGTGAGCGCGTGCGCAGCCTCCCCCTGCACGGACTCACGCCCGGCACGACGACGCTGACCTGGGACGGGCGCAACGACGCGGGGCGCGTGACCGCGCCCGGCGTCTACCGCGCGCTGCTCCACGCCGGCAGCAGCGTCCAGGCCGTGAAGCTCGTGCGCCGGCCCTGAGCAGCCCGCCACACAGGTCCCTCGACGAACGCCCGGCGCGACGATCGCGCCGGGCGCGTTCGTTGGAGCGCCGGAGTCCGCGACGGGCATTTCGCGGGCGATCGCAGGCGTCGCATTGCGGAATCCACGCGCGCTCCCATGCGCCGCCCGGGGCGGCGTTCCGCCCCGAGGTCCGCAGCCTGAGCCCTGTCACGCATTTCGGCGGCGCCGGCGCACGGCGAGGCCCGGCGGCATGGCCTCTGCTTTGCCCCGGCGGCCCCCCGGCACGACAGCGCCCTGCGGGCGACACCCTCTGAGGAGACCGCACCATGCTGCGCACGCGCCTCACCTGTCTTGCGCTGCTGCTCGCCGCCGGCGTCGCTCACGCCGACGGGGATGGGGCGGGCACGACGGCCGGCAGTTTCCTCTCGGTCGGCACCGGCGCCGCGATCCTCGGCATGGGAGGCGCGACGCTGGCCGGCGGCCGCGACCTGAACGCCGCGGCATGGAATCCCGCCGCGCTCGCTTCGCTCGAGACCTCGCAGTTCGCGCTCTCGCACGCCGCGCTCGCGTCGCAGTCCTCGCAGGACTGGCTCGCGGGCGGCGGACGCCTGGGCGGCGGCGCGACGCGCTGGGCCGCGACGCTGCTCTATCAGGGCGACGGCAGCTTCGACGGCCGCGACGCCTCCGGCTTCTCGACCGGCTCGTTCGACGTCTCGAGCATGGCGGTCGGGCTGCAGGCCGCGCGCTCGTTCGGCGAGCGCGTCAACGGCGGGCTCGGCCTGCACTGGCTCTCCGACCATCTCGGTGACGTCACGGGCAGCGGGCTCGCGTTCGACGCGGGCGTGAACGCGAGCGCCGGCGCGTTCGGATTCGGGCTCGCCGCGCGCAACATCGGCGGCAAGCTGACCTACGACGGTACGAGCTACGACCTGCCCTCGGTGATCGGCGCGGGCCTCTCGTGGTCGGACGAAGCGAGCGGCCTGAAGCTCGCGCTCGATGCCAATTTCCCGCGCGCTTACTACGACGACGTGCGCCTGGGCGGCGAGTGGCGCTGGCAGGACCGCGTCGCGCTGCGCGCCGGCTACCGGCTCGAGCTTGGCGCGCCTGCGGGCGAGCCGCTCGGCGGCCCGAGCTTTGGACTCGGCGCCGGCGCGAACGGCGTCTGGATGGACTATGCGTTCCTCTCGGGCACGGCCGACGCGCAGGGTGAGCACCGCCTCGGGCTCACGTTCCACCCCGGTTTCCTGAACGGCGGACTGCGGCCGGTTGCGCAGAACGCGGCCAAGCCCGCGCCGCCCGCCGTGGCTCCGGTCGCGAAGGCCGCCCCGGCGCCGCCCGCGCCCGCTGCGCCCGCTTCGCCCGTGATGCCGAACCTGCTCGCGCAGCTGCCCGCCGGCGCGACGGCCGCGGAGGTTTCGCCGCGAGCGAGTGCGCGCGTCGACGCGATGCTCGCGCCCTCCACGCCCGTGCGCGCCGCCCGGCTGATCACGCCAACCCTTTCGTCCGCCACTTCGGCCGCTCCGGTCGCGGCCAAGTCGGGCAAGCGCTCGGCATCGCCCGCGCCCGTCGCGTCGCCCGCGCCCGTCGCATCGTCCACGCCTGTCGCGTCGTCCGCGCCCACCGCCGCGGCGCCCGTCCCTGCGCCCACGGCGGCGCCCGCGCCCGCGCCGGATGCGCAGGCCGCGGCCTCGACGCCGACGGTCGTCGTCGTCAAGCACGCGCCCGATCCCGAACCGGCCGCGAGCGAGAAGCCGGCGAAGCGGCCCGCCACGGTGACCGTGCGCAACGACGAGACGCTCGCCGACATCGCGAAGCGCTGGGGCACCTCGGTCGCCGCGATCATGATGGAGAACGATCTCGTGAGCGACCACGTCAGGAACGGACAGAAGCTCAAGCTTCCGGCGCCCGCTCCCAGGTGAGGGCGGCGCGGATGACGAGGTAAACGCGGATGGCCTCCGCGTCACGCGCCCGTGGCGGGGGATGCTCCGCGCGGGCGCACCTCATTGCAGGGCCGCGGTGTTGTGGGGAAGCGCGGAGGTTTCGTGCGCGCCGCAGACTAGAGCCGCAGCGCCACCGGGGATCCGGTGAGCGCGGCGGCGGGGCCCGCGAGAACCGAACCGCCCACGTACTCGACCGCCGCGAGCCATTGGCCGTCGCGCATCAGCGCGACCGACTCCCACGGGAACGCCGAGCCCGGCATGAGACGATTCGCCCCGCTCTGCACGAGCCAGCGCAGCACGCTGCCCAGGGCGCCGCCGGCCGCGACCATCAGCGCGGTCCTCACAGCGGGAAGGCTCCCTCGAACGTCTCGCCGCGTCCGAGCGCGAGCGCGTACTTCATCTGCTCGACGAGATGCGGCGGCATCTTTGCGTAGACGTCGTGGAACATCGTCTCCACGTCGGGCGGCGGGAGCGTCTCGGCCTCGGTCACGGCGCGCGAGATCTCGTCGTTGATCTCGGACGTCCAGGTCTCGACGTCGGCGGGGGTGAGCCATCCGCGCGCCGTGAGCCAGGCCGCGAAGCGCGGCAGCGGATCGCGCCTCTCCCACGTCTCGACGAGCTGAGGGTCGCGATAGCGCGTCGGGTCGTCGCTCGAGGAGTGCCCGCCCATGCGGAACGTGACCGCCTCAATCAGCGTCGGGCCGCCGCCCGAGCGCGCGCGGTCGACGGCTTCACGCGTCGCCGCGATGACCGCGAGGACGTCGTTGCCGTCGACGCGTACGCCCGGCATGCCGTAAGCATCCGCCTTGATCGCGATGCTTCGCGAAACGGTCTGCGCTTCGAGCGGCACCGAGATCGCCCAGTGGTTGTTCTGGCAGAAGAACACGACGGGGACGCGCTTGACCGCCGCGAAGTTGAGCGCGGCGTGGAAGTCACCCGACGACGTGCCACCGTCGCCGATGTAACCCATCATGACGTCGTCGCGCTTCATGAGCTTCGCCGCCCACGCCGCGCCCATCGCCTGCGGCAGCTGCGTTCCGATCACGCTCGACCAGGCGACCGAATTCACGCGCCGGTCGCTGAAGTGCATGGGCATCTGCCGCCCGATCAGCACGTCGCCCGAGTTGCCGATCAGCTGGCAGACGATCTCGCGCAGCGTCGTGCCGCGCCACATCGACACGCCGGTCTCGCGCAAAGCGGGGAAGATCCAGTCCGAGGCGCGCAGCGGATAGGCCGAGCCCGTGACGGACGCTTCCTGTCCGGTCGTGAGACCGTAGAAACCGATGCGGCCCTGGCGCTGGAGCGAGAGCATGCGCTGGTCCATCACGCGCAGCATCAGCATGTGGCGGTGGAGCCGGCGCAGATCGTCCGCCGGCACGTCGGGCACGGCCCCGACCTCGCGGCCGGACTCGTCAAGCACGCGTCGCATCGTGTCGTCGGTCACTGGAGATCTCCGTCGCCGAGCCAGGACGCCGGCGTCTGCAGCCGCTCGATCAGCGCGTAGAGGAAGTCGGCGCCGACCGCGCCGTCGACGACGCGATGGTCGAGCGAGAGCGAGAGGTTGCCGAGCTCGCGGATCGCGATGGCGTCGCCCACGACCGCGGGCTTCCTCGTGATCGCGTGCACGCCGAGGATGGCGACCTGCGGGTGGTGGAGGATCGGCGTCGCGAGCACGCCACCGCGCGCTCCGGTGCTCGTCACGGTGAACGTGCCGCCCTGGAGCTCCGAAACCTGGAGCCGGTGATGCCGCGCCGCGAGCGCCAGCCGGTCGATCTCGCGCGCGATCGCGAACAGCCCCAGCCGGTCGGCGTGGTGGAGGATCGGCACCGTGAGCCCCTCCTCGGTCGCGGTCGCGCAGCCGAGGTGGATGTCGTGCTTGAGCACGATCTCCTGCGCCTCGTCGTCGAGCGAGGCGTTGAGCACGGGATAGCGGCGCAGCACATCGGGCAGCGCCCGGAAGACGTACGCGAGGTAGGTGAGGCGCGCGCCGGCCCGCTCGGCCTGCGCGCGCACCGCCTCGCGATGCTCGACGATCGGCGTGAAGTCGCACTCCGCGACGAACGTGAATTGCGCGGCGGTCGAGAGCGAGCGCCGCATGTGCTCGGCGATCCTGCGCCGCAGGCCGCGCAGCGGCACGCGCGTCTCGCCACCGGTCGGCGCCGCTGCGGCTGGCGCCGTGCCCGGCGCCGATGGCGCGGCGGTCGCGACCGCTCCGGCGCCCGCGGCGCGGCGCACGTCGTCGGCCACGATCCGGCCGCCCGGGCCGGTGCCCTGCAGCGCGGAGAGCGCGACGCCCAGCTCCTTCGCGAGCGCGCGAACGGCCGGCGTCGCCTCGATGCCCGCCGCGGCCGATGCCGCCGTCGCGGCGCCGCCCGGCACGCCGGAGGCCGCGGGCGCGTGACCCGGCGGCGCCTGCGCCGCGGCTGGAGCGCCCGCGCCGCCGGCGACCGCGATCCGCACGATCACCGTTCCCACCGGCACGATCGCGCCCTCGTCGGCGAGCACGGCCTCGATCGTGCCCGTGCGCGGCGAGGGGATCTCGACACTTGCCTTGTCGGTCATCACCTCGACCAGCGGCTGGTCCTCGCGCACGGCATCGCCCGCGCGCACGAGCCAGCGCACGATCTCGCCCTCGGCCACGCCCTCGCCGATGTCCGGCAGCTTCACTTCGAACGCCATTCGTCCTCCGGCGCCGCCGCGGGTCCGCGGTCAGTAGCTCATGGCGTGCTCGATGGCGGCCAGCACGCGGCGCGCATCGGGCAGGTAGGTGTGCTCCAGCGTGTACGGGAACGGCGTGTCGTAGCCCGTGACGCGCAGCACGGGCGCCTGCAGCGAGGTGAGCGCCTGCTCGGCAACGCTCGCGGCGAGCTCGGCGCCGTAGCCGCAGGTGCGCGGCGCCTCGTGCACGATGACGACGCGCCCCGTCTTTCGCACGCTCGCGAGCATCGTCGCGACATCGAGCGGCACGAGCGTGCGCAGGTCGACGACCTCGACCGACCCGCCGCGCGCCGCGGCCTGCTCCGCGGCCTCCACCGCGACGGGCACCATCGCGCCGTACGCGAGGACGGTGAGCTGTCCGCCCTCGCGCGCGACCCGGGCCTTGCCGATCGGCACGCGGAAAGCGCCCTCGGGCACGTCCTCGCGCGTCGTGCGGTAGAGCCGCTTGGGCTCGAGGAAGATGACGGGATCGTCGCCCGCGAGCGCCTCGAGCAGCAGGCCTTTTGCATCGGTCGGGGTCGAGGGAATCACGACGGTGAGCCCGGCCGTGTGGCAGAAGTAGGCCTCGGGGCTCTGCGAATGGTAGAGCCCGCCGCGGATGCCGCCGCCATAGGGCGCGCGCACGACCACGGGGCAGGAATACTGCCCCGCCGAGCGCCAGCGCAGCTTCGCGAGCTCGCTCACGATCTGGTCGAACGCGGGGTAGATGAAGTCGACGAACTGGATCTCGGCGACGGGCCGCATGCCGTAGAGCGCCATGCCGATCGCGCCTCCCACGATGCCGTTCTCCGCGAGCGGCGTGTCCGCGACCCGGTCGGCACCGAACTCGGCCTGCAGGCCCTCCGTCACGCGGAAGACGCCGCCGTTCAGCCCGACGTCCTCGCCGAGCACGACGACCCGCGGATCCGAGCGCAGCGCCACGCGCAGCGCGTCGGTGATCGCCTGCACCATCGTCATCGGCGGCATTGCGGTCTCCCGTGGTGGCGTGCGGACACGGCAGCCTAGCGGGCGTCCGGAGGCCCCGCAAACGCGCGGCGCCCCCGCGCGACGCGTGCGGGCGCGGCCGGAAACGACGAAGCGGTCCGCGGCGGCTGGGGCCGGGAGCCCCACGCACCCAACCCGTCCCCGCACGCGGAACCGCTTCTCTCTTCGCTGCACCTCGAGCGCGCGACGCGCTCCGGGTCTACGTGAACGCCTCCCCGGCCGGCGGTGCGGGTCGCGCGCTCCCGCCCTCGACGAGCAGGTAGAGCGTCGGCAGCACGACCAGCGTCAGGAACGTCGCGCTGACGAGCCCGCCGATCACGACGACCGCGAGCGGTCGCTGCGTCTCCGAGCCGATGGCGTGCGAGACCGCCATCGGCAGCAGGCCGAGCATCGCGAGCAGCGCGGTCATCATCACGGTGCGCAGCCGGGTCGCGGCGCCCTGCTCGACCGCTTCCCGCGGGGAGAGCCCGGAGGCGCGCAGTTGCTGGAAGTGCGTGAGCATGACCACGCCGTTCAGCACCGCCTGGCCGAAGAGCGCGATGAAGCCGATCGCCGCCGACACGCTGAGCGGAATGCGCAGCAGGAGCAGCGCGAGCACGCCGCCGATCAGCCCGAGCGGCACGTTGACGAGGATCAGCAGCGCGCTGCGCACCGACTGGAACGCGTTGAAGAGCAGGATGAAGATCAGGAAGACGCTGATCGGCACGACGACCGCGAGGCGCTTCATCGCGCGCTCCTGGTTCTCGAACTCGCCGCTCCACGTGATGCGCCAGCCGCGCGGCAGGCCGACGCCGCGCAGCCTCTGCTTCATGTCCGCGACGACGCTGCCCATGTCGCGCCCTTCGATGAACACGCTGATCGCGGAGAGCCGCATGCCGCCCTCGCGGCTGATGTTCATGCTGCCCGAGACCTCGCGGAACGACGCGACCTGCTCGAGCGGCACGGGCTGGCCGTCGGGCGTGTCGACGAGCACGCGGCGCAGGTTCGCGAGCCCGCGCTGGCCCTCGGGCAGGCGCACGACGACGCTGAGGTGGCGCTCGCCCTCCCAGAGCTCGGTCGCCTCCTTGCCCGCGAGACTGATGTCGATCACGTCCTCGATGTCGCCCACGTTCAGGCCGTAGCGCGCCGCGCGGTCGCGGTCGATGTCGATGAGCACCTGTGGCACCTCGCCCGCGCGGTCGACCTCTGCCGAGCTCACCCCGCGGACGGTCCGCACCATCGATGCCAGCTGCGCGGCCGCGTCGCGCAGCTTCTTCGAGTCGTCGCCGAAGAGCTTGATCACGACCTGGCCGTCGATCTGCGAGATGCTCTCGAGCACGTTGTCGCGGATGGGCTGATCGAAGCTCGTCTCGATGCCGGGGATCGTTGCGAGACGACGCGACATCTCGTCGATCAGGTCCTGCTCGCTCCTGCCGCGCCGCCACTGCGAGCGCGGTTTCAGGCCGACGAAGATCTCCGCCATGTTGATGGGCTTGGGATCGGTGCCGTCCTCGGGGCGCCCCGACTTCGAGACCACGGTCGACACTTCGGGCGTCTGGAGCAGCAGCTCGCGCATCTGGCGGCACTTCGCCCGCGCCTCCTCGACCGACACGCCCGGGGGCAGGTTGGCGTTGACCCAGATCGTGCCCTCGTTGAGCTCGGGCAGGAACTCGCTGCCGAGCCGCGTCGCGAGCAGCATGCTCACCGCGAACGCGCCCACGGCGACGCCGACGACGAGCCGCGGCCGGTCGAGCGCGATGCGAAGCGAGGGCACGTAGAGCCGCTTCAGTCCGCGCACGATCGGCGTCTCGCCGTGCGGGATGCCGCGGCCGAGGAACGCGAGGCAGAGCAGCGGCACGAGCGTGAGCGAGAGCAGCAGGGAGCCGATGAGCGCGCTGGTCACGGTCCACGCCATCGGCGCGAAGATGCGGCCCTCGTGGCGCTGCAGCGTGAAGATCGGGATGTGTGCGGCGATGATGATGAGCATCGAGAAGAACGCGGGGCGCCCGACCTCGGCGGTGCCGCTCTCGATCGTCTGCCGCAGCGTGACGCCGTCCGCCTCGCGCCGCTCGGCGAGCCGGCGGAAGATGTTCTCGACCACGATCACGGCGCCGTCCACGATGATCCCGAAGTCCATCGCTCCCAGCGAGAGCAGGTTGGCCGGGATGCCGCGCCACGTGAGGCCGATGAACGTCGCGAGCAGCGAGAGCGGGATGACCGCGGCGACGATGAGCGCGGCGCGCACGTTGCCGAGGAAGAGCAGCAGCACGAACGTGACGAGCAGCGCGCCCTCGGTGAGGTTGCGGAACACGGTCTCGAGCGTCGTGTCGATGAGCCAGGTGCGGTCGTAGAACGGCTCGATGTGCACGCCCTTTGGCAGGATCGAGCGGTTGAGCAGCGCGATCCTGTCCTTGAGCGCCGCCAGCACCTGCGACGGGTTCTCGCCCTTGCGCATGTCGACGATGCCGGTCACGACGTCGTCGTCCTGGTCCTGCCCGACGATGCCCTCGATCGGCAGGTTGCCGATCGAGACGTCCGCGAGGTCGCGCACGAACACGGGCACGCCGCCGTGCTCGGCGACGACGATGTTGCGGATCTCGTCGGGCGAGCGCAGCAGGCCGACGCCGCGGATCAGGAACTGCTGCTCGCCCTCGGTCACCTTGCTGCCGCCGACGTTGGCGTTGCCGCGACTGAGCGCGGTGTAGAGCTGCGCGAGCGGGATGCCGTAGTACCGCATGCGCGCGAGGTCGGGGTGGACCTCGTACGTCTTCACCGGCCCGCCGAACGCGACGACGTCCGCGACGCCGGGCACGGACAGAAGGTTGCGCTCGACCACCCAGTCCTCGAGCGTGCGCAGCTCGCGCGCGTCGTTGCCCGCGCCGACGAGGCGGTAACGGAAGATCTCGCCGATCGCCGTCGAGAGCGGCTGGAGCTGCGCCTGCACGCCGGGCGGCAGGTCCGCGTCCGGCAGCCGCTCCAGCACCTGCTGGCGCGCCAGCGCATCGGTGCTGTGGTCGTCGAAGGTCAGGATCACGTACGAGAGTCCGAACTGCGTGTGCGAGAACAACCGCACCATGTGGGGGAGACCGTTGAGCACCGCCTCGATCGGCATCGTGACCTGCTGCTCCACCTCCTCGGCGGCGCGGCCGGGATACAGCGTGATCACCGTGGCCTGGATGTCGGAGACGTCGGGGAACGCCTCCACGGGGAGATGCATGAACGCCACGATGCCGCCTCCCACGAACAGCACGGTCATCATCACGACGAACAGCGGTTGACGGAGGGCGAAGCCCACGACGCGTGCGATCATCGAGTCCGGCGTCGTTCAGTCGAGCAGCTGCTCGAGCAGCACGCAGCCATCGGTCACGACACGCTCGCCGGCGTGCACGCCCGCCGAGATCCTCACCTGGGAGTCCTGCTCGTCTTCGATCGTCACCTCGCGGCGCGCGAACGTCCCGGGACGTTTCTCCACGAACACGTAGTGCCGCTCGCCCTTCAGGAACACCGCCGCCGAGGGCACGCTGGGCTCCGCGTCGGAGCGTCCGCGCAGCTCGACGTCCACGAACATCTCGGCCTTGAGCAGCCGCTGCAGGTTCTCGACGGTTCCGCGTGCGTGCACGGTATGCGTGCTGGGATCGACGGCGTCCGAGACGACGTCGATGCGCCCCGCGAAGCGATGATCCGGGTAGGCGCGGCACCGGAGCTGGATCGGCGCGCCCGGGCGCAGGCGAGCGAGGTCCGCCTCGGTCGCATCGATCTGGATCCAGAGCCGCGACGGATCGCTCAGCACGAAGAGCGGCGAGAAGAGCTGCGGCGCGTTCGCCAGCATCTGGTCCGGGCGCACCTCCTGGCCCGGAGTGAGCGTGCGCTCGACCACCGTACCCGCGATCGGACTGCGCAGCACGAACAGGCCGGTCACCGAGTCGGCGCTCGCGCCGCACGAGGCGAGCGTCGCCTTCATGCGGGCACGCTGCGCCGCCGCGCGCGCGCGCTCGGCTTCGGCCGCCTCGACGTCCTTGAGGGCGGCCGCGCCGTGGTCGTAGAGCTCGCGCTGTCGCGCGAGATTGCTCTCCGCGAGCTGCAGGTCGCTCTCCGCGGTGCGCGCCTCCGCCTGTGCCTCGCCGAAGTCGGGGGACTCCACCTCGGCGAGGGGCGTGCCGCGCTCGACCGTCTGGCCGACGTCGACGAGCACGCGACGAACGCGCCCGGCGAAGGGCGTGAAGACGCGCACCGTCGCGTCGTCGTTCCAGGTCAGGCGCCCGAAGTACTCCTCGTCGGCGGTCGTCGCGGCACGCACCGGCTCGACGCCCAGCGATGCGAGCTGCGGGGCGTTCGGGGGAAACGAGACGAGCGTGCCGGACACGACGGGATCGGGCAGGGCGGAGGCGCCGGCGCCGGAACGGCAGCCGGCCGCGAGCGGTAGCGTGGCGAGCAGAAGGAGCAGCGCGGATCTCATGGCGTGACGGACTCCGGTTCGAATGCGGTGGTCGCGGCCTCGAGGTCCGCGGCGGCGATCGCGGCGTCGCTCGCGGCCCGCATGGTTTCGAGGCGGACGTCGTTGTCGCTGCGCTGCGCCTCGAGCAGGTCGAGCAGCGACGCACCGCCGCGCTCGTAGGCGAGCGTCACGGTGCGGCGAATCTCCTCCGAGCGCGGTCGCAGGTCGTCGCGATAGCGACGCCAGCGCTGCCAGGCCTCCTCGTAGCGCACCCGCGCGGACGCCGTGTCCGCGGCGACCTGCGCGGCGATCCGGTGGACGTCGCGCGCGGCCTGATCGCGCGCGGCGCGCGCGGCGTCGATCTCGCCCGCGTTGCGGTTCCAGAACGGCAGCGGGAAGGACAGCCCGGCGCCCAGCGTGTTCGCCCGATCCGGCGGCTGGTGCTCGGCCTGCACCACGATCGTCGGATCGGGAATCCGCAGCGCGCGCTGGAGGCGCAGATCGCTCTCGGCGCGCGCGAGGTCGGCACGCGCCGCGGCCAGATCGGGGCGCGCCCCGCCGGGGCCCGGCGAAGCGCCCGGCGCGGCCCGCTCCGCGAGCGTCTCCAGGCTGTCCGCCAGCGTCACGCCGCCCCGGCCCGCGGTGAGCCCGAGCATGGTCTCGAGCGCCACCGTCTGCGCGGTCGCG
>Ga0335083_10010251_pt1 | contig 11334 bp, 5 predicted proteins | sample Lox_Sample_42_FD_206716 | JGI IMG/M metagenome (GOLD analysis project Ga0335083, IMG submission 206716) | Soil microbial communities from Loxahatchee National Wildlife Refuge, Florida, United States - Lox_Sample_4.2 | ecosystem: Environmental > Terrestrial > Soil > Wetlands | place: USA: Florida... | reverse complement strand
CCTATGGCACCCGCTGGGCCATGTTCTTCATCGCCGGCCTGTTCATGGTCCTGGTCACCGGGGCCAACGCGGTGCTCGCCTACCGGCTGCGGCCGATCTACCGCCCGGTGCCCGGGCCGGGCGCGGCCGGCGCCGGCGGGGACAGCTACCGGCTGGCCATCGACCCGCACCGGCGGCTGCTGCTCGGCCTGCTGCTGGCCGTGATCGGGGTGATCTCCGGGGTCACCGCGGCCGGGTCCTGGCGGACCTGGCTGCTGTTCATCAACCAGGTCCCGTTCGGGGTCAAGGACCGCCAGTTCCACCTGGACCTGTCGTTCTTCGTCTTCACCTACCCGTTCATCCGGCTGGTGCTCAGCTACCTGTTCTGGGCCGTGCTGCTGTCCCTGGTGCTGGCGGCGCTGGTGCATTACCTGTACGGCGGCCTGCGCATGCAGGGCCGGCACCCCCGGGTGACGGTGGCCACCCAGGCCCACCTGTTCGTGCTGTTCGGGTCGTTCGTCCTGCTGAAGGCCATCGCCTACTGGGTCGACCGGTACGGGATCGACTTCTCCCAGCGCGGCGCGGTGACCACCGGCGCGTCCTACACCGACGTGAACGCGGTGCTGCCGGCCAAGACGGTGCTCGCGGTGATCGCCGTCATCTGCGCGCTGCTGTTCTTCGCCGGCGCGGCCCGGCGCAGCGCGATGCTGCCGGCCGTCGGGTTCGGCCTGCTGGTGCTGTCCGCGATCCTGATCGGCGGCCTCTACCCGGCGATCATCCAGCAGTTCGTGGTCAAGCCGAACGAGCTGGCCAAGGAGACCCCGTACATCCAGCGGGAGATCGACAGCACCAGGCAGGCGTATGGGATCACCTCGTCCACCGTCAAGGTGCAGTCCTACCGGGCCGCCGCGACCACCGCCTCCTCGTCCAGCCTGGCCAGCCAGGCCAGCGGGCTGCAGGGGCTGCGGCTGCTCGACCCGGACGTCGTGTCGCCCGCGTTCCAGCAGCTGCAGCAGGTCAAGAGCTACTACCAGTTCCCCAGCCAGCTGGCCATGGACCGGTACGTGCTGCCCGGTGACGGCTCGCAGCCACAGGACACCGTGGTCGCGGTGCGCGGCATGGGCGGCCCGCCGGCCGGCCAGGGCAACTGGATCAACAGCCACCTGGTGTACACGCACGGCTTCGGCGTGGTCGCGGCCACCGCCAACACCGTGACCAGTGACGGCAACCCGTCCTTCGTGGAGAGCCAGATCCCGCCCACCGGGCAGCTCCAGTTGCGCCAGCCCCGGGTGTACTTCGGCCAGCAGCAGAACAGCTACGCGATCGTCGGCGGCCCGGCCGGCGGGCACCAGGAGGAGCTCGACTACCCGTCGAACGGCGGCCAGCAGAACAACACCTACCGCGGCGGTGGCGGCGTGGCCGTCGGGTCGGCGGTGAACCGGCTGCTCTACGCGATCAAGTTCCGCGAGCTGAACATCCTGCTGTCCGGGGCGATCAACGGCGATTCGAAGATCCTCTACGACCGGCAGCCGCTGGCCCGGGTGGCCAAGGTGGCGCCGTTCCTCACCCTGGACGGCGAGACCTACCCGGTGGTGGCGGACGGGCAGATCTGGTGGGTGGTGGACGGGTACACCACCACCGACCTGTACCCCTACTCGCAGCGGACCAGCCTGGCCCAGGCCACCTCGACCAGCGACGCGCCCGGCGGCTCGGTGGCCGGCCAGCAGATCGGCCAGCTCAACTACATCCGCAACTCGGTCAAGGCCGTGGTGAACGCGTACACCGGGGCGGTCACCCTGTACGCCTGGGACCCGCAGGACCCGATCCTGCGTACCTGGATGAAGGCGTTTCCCGGGGTCATCAAGCCGAAGCAGGACATCCCTGACTCCCTGGTGCCGCACCTGCGCTACCCGCCCGACCTGTTCGAGGTGCAGCGGCAGGTGCTGGCCCAGTACCACGTGCTGTCCGCGCAGTCGTTCTACGGCGGGCAGAACTTCTGGTCGGTGCCCAACCAGTCGGGCACGTCGCCGCCGCTCAGCCAGCCGCCGTACTACCAGACGATGACCATGCCGGGCGCGCGGACCCAGTTCTCGCTGACCTCCTCGCTAGTACAGCGCGGGCGCCAGAACCTGGCCGCCTACCTGGCCGTGGACAGCAACCCGCAGTCCACGGACTACGGCACGATCCGGGTGCTGCAGCTACCACAGGACACCGCCATCGCCGGCCCGCAGCAGGTGCAGAGCACGTTCGAGTCCGACCCGGGCATCTCCTCGCAGCTCTCGCTGTACCGGCAGAACGGGTCCAAGGTCATCGAGGGCGACCTGATCACGCTGCCGGTGGCGGGCGGGCTCATCTACGAGGAGCCGTTCTACATCCAGGCGGCCGGGGCCTCGGGCAGCACCTTCACCGGCTCGTACCCGGTGCTGAAACGGATCGCGGTGTCGTTCGACGGCAACATCGGCTTCGGCCCGACGCTGCGCACGGCGCTCAGCCAGGTGATCCCGGGCCTGGGCACCGGCACGTCGTCCGGCGGCCCGGGCGGCAGCGGCAGCGGGACCGGCACGGGCTCGGTCAGCGCGGCGGTACGCAATTACCTGGCTCAGGCCGAATCGGACTACGCTGAGGCACAAGCCGCGCTCAAACACGGTGACCTGGGCAGCTACCAGAAATTCATAGCGAAGATGAAGACCGCGCTGGACCAGGCGCAACGGGCCGCCCAGCCCCACTCGGGCGGCTCCGCCAAGGCCACCCCAGCACCGTCCGCGTCGCCCTAGCTGGTCTAGACCATGCGCCCCGGCAACGTTGCCCAGGTCGCGTGGTGCGGCGTGACTCGGCGGCCGGAGAACATCGGTGACGATGCTCACCGGCACCTCGGCGGAGGGCGTACGCTCGGTCGTGACGGGACTTTCATCAATGCGGATTTGCCAGTCATCTGGCACCTCGGGCCCGCAGGCGGGGGGAAGGAGACAGACTGCTCGTGGCACCTCGCGTGCTGGTCGACGCCACCGCTGTGCCAGCGGACCGGGGCGCGCTCGGCCGTTACGTAGACGGTCTCATCGCGGCGCTCGGGGCTATTGGGGCCGACCTCGCGGTCGCCTGCCAGCGGGCTGACGAGGAACGCTACGGCAGGCTCGTCTCCGGGGCCACCGTGGTGGCCGGCCCGACCGCGATCGCGCACCGCCCGGCCCGGCTGGCCTGGGAGCAGACCGGCCTGCCGCTCATCGCCCAGCAGGTCAACGCGGACGTGCTGCACGCCCCGCACTACACGATGCCGCTGCGGCCCGGGGTTCCCGTGGTGGCCACGATCCACGACCTGACGTACTTCACCGAGCCGGACGCGCACAACGCGGTCACGGCCACGTTCTTCAAGTCGGCCATCCGCACCGCGGCCCGGCGGGCCACCCGGCTGATCGTCCCGTCCAAGGCGACCAGGGACGAACTGGTCCGGGTGGTCGGTGCCGACCCGACCCGGATCGACGTCGCGTACCACGGCGTGGACCACAGTGTGTTCCACCGGCCGACGCCGGAGCGGGTGCGCCAGGTGTCCGACCGGCTCGGCCTGCACGGCCACCCCTACGTGGCCTACCTGGGCGGGCTGGAGCCGCGCAAGAACGTGCCCGCGCTGATCACCGGCTGGGCGGCGGCGGTGACCGACATGACCGATCCGCCCGCGCTGGTCCTCGGCGGGGGCAGCGGCTGGAGCGAGGAAGTGGACGAGGTGGTGGCCGCGGTGCCCGCGCACCTGCGCCTGGTCCGCCCCGGCTACCTGCGCTTCACCGACCTGCCCGGCTTCCTGGGCGGCGCGCTCGTGGTGGCCTTCCCGAGCCGCGGCGAGGGGTTCGGGCTGCCGGTGCTGGAGGCGATGGCCTGCGGCGCGCCGGTGCTGACCACGCACCGCACGTCCCTGCCCGAGGTGGGCGGGGACGCGGTCGCTTACACCGAGCCGGACGCGGCCGACATCGAGGCCGCGCTGCGCGGGCTGCTGGCCGACCCGGCCCGCCGGGAGGCGCTCGGCGAGGCCGGACACGCCCGGTCGCAGGAGTTCACCTGGATGGCCTCGGCCGAGGCCCACCTGGCGTCCTACCAGCGTGCAGCGGCGCAGCGCGGAGAGTAATCTCGCTGCTCATGTCAGCCCAGCCATCAGGCCGCGAACCGCTCGAAGCCATCCTGCTCGTTGGCGGGCAGGGCACCCGGCTCCGGCCGCTCACCATCGGCACCCCCAAGCCGCTGCTGCCCACCGCCGGGGTGCCGTTCCTGGCCCACCAGTTCGCCAAGGCCGCCGCCTGCGGGGTCACCCACGTGGTGCTGGCCACCGCCTACCGGGCCGAGATGTTCGCCGAGTGCTTCGGCGACGGCGCGGCGTTCGGCCTGGAAATCTCGTACGTGCACGAGGCGGAGCCACTGGGCACCGGCGGGGCGATACGGAACGCCGCGGCCGGGCTGCGCAGCGGCCCGGACGCCCCCATCGTGGTGCTGAACGGGGACATCCTGTCGGGGCACGACATCCCGGCCCAGATCGACCTGCACCGCAAGTCCGACGCCGCGGTCACGCTGCACCTGGTCGAGGTGCCCGACCCGGCCCGGTTCGGCTGCGTGCCGACCGATCCCAGCGGGCGGGTGACCGCGTTCCTGGAGAAGACGCCGAACCCGGTGACCAACCGGATCAACGCGGGCTGCTACGTGTTCCGCCGGGCCGTGATTGACGAGATACCGGCGGGCCGGGTGATCTCGGTGGAGCGGGAGACGTTCCCCGGGCTGATCAGCGCGGGGGCGGTGGTGATGGGCTACCCGGAATCCGCCTACTGGCTCGACGTGGGCACCCCGGAAGCGTTCGTGCAGGGCTCGTGTGACCTGGTCCTGGGGCGGCTGGCGTCCACCGCGGTGCCGGCCGGCCGGGGCGCGCCCGGCGAGCGGCTGGTGCTGGACGGGGCCGCGGTGGACCCGTCCGCCCGGGTGCACGGCGGCACCGCGGTCGGTTCGCGCGCACGGGTGGCCGCGGACGCGCACGTCGGCGGCAGCGTGCTGTTCGATGAGGCCAGCGTCGGCGCGGGCGCCCGGGTGACCGGCAGCGTGGTCGGCCGGGGTGCGCGGATCGGTGAGGGCGTGGTCCTGGACGGCGTGGTGATCGGCGACGCGGCCCGGATCGACCCGGGAAACGAACTGCGCGCTGGGATGCGGGTCTGGCCCGGTGAGGAGCTGGGGCCGACGTGCGTTCGCTTCTCTACGGACGTGTGAGCGCCGGGCAGGCCCCGCTGCACCAGCGGGCGCCCGAACCACAACCCACATCCTTTTCTGAACGCCAGCACCCGCCCAGTGCCGCCGCCCCGGACGCGGCCGGCCAGTGGCGGGCGCCGTTCGTGCTGGATCTGCCCCGGACCCTGGGCGTGCACGCCCGCGGCCGGTCCGACCCCGCCTACCGGGTAGCCGCTGATAACAGCATCTGGCGGACCTCCCTCACCCCGGACGGACCAGCGACCCTGCTGATCCGGGGGGGCGACCCCCCGGAACCCCCCGATCGCCACTCCGCGCCGAGGCCGGCAAGCCGGCCGTCCGGGCTGGGGCCGGATCGCCGCTCCGCGCCGAGGCCGCCGCAGCCGGCCGGTCCCACACTGGTGCAGGCTTGGGCCTGGGGACCGGGGGCGTCGTGGTTGCTCGGCGCGCTGCCTGCGGCACTGGGGGCGGAGGACGACCGGGAGGGGTTCGACCCGGCCCACCCGCTGCTGCGCGAGCTGTCCACCCGGTTCCCTGGCGTCCGGGTCGGCCGCACCGCCCGGGTGCTCGAAGCCCTGGTGCCCGCGGTGCTGGAGCAGAAGGTGGTCGGCGTCGAGGCCCGGCGGGCCTGGCGCTACCTGCTGCTGCGGTTCGGCTCGCCCGCGCCAGGACCGGCCCCGGCGGGCATGCGGGTGCCGCCGCCCGCCGCGGCCTGGCCGCGGATCCCGTCCTGGGAGTGGCACCGGGCCGGGGTGGAGGGAGTGCGGGCGCGCACCATCATCGGCGCCGCCGAGGTGGCCGGGCGGCTGGAGGAGATCGTCAGGATGAGCCCGGCCGACGCCGACCGGCGGCTGCGCGCGCTGCCCGGCATCGGCGTCTGGACCTCGGCCGAGGTGCGCCAGCGGGCCTGCGGCGACGCGGACGCGGTGTCGGTCGGCGACTACCACCTGCCCGCCCGGGTGGGCTGGGCGCTGGCCGGCCGGGTGGTGGACGACGCGGGCATGCTGGAACTGCTGGCCCCGTACCCGGGGCACCGGCACCGAGCGGCCCGGCTGGTCGAGCTGAGCGGGCTGGCCCCGCCGCGCCGCGGCCCGCGGATGTCGGTGCGCGACTACCGGTCGTTCTGAGCCATGGCGGGCCGCCTACTGTTGGGGGGATGAGCGCCGATACCCCCGCCTCGCGACGCCCGCCCCGAGCCCAGCCCAAACGGCCGGCGCAGCCGGCCTCGCCGCGCAGCGGCGATCCAGCCCCGCCTGCACGGCCGGCGCAGCCGGCCTCGGCGCGCAGCGGCGATCCAGCCCCGCCCGGACGGCCGGCGCAGCCGGCCTCGGCGCGAAGTGGCGATCGGGGGGTTCCGGGGGGTCGCCCCCCCGGACTACAGAGAGTGCTGGCCCGGGCCCGCGACGGGAAGGCGCTCGACCCGGGCGAGGCGGCCATCCTGCTGCATGCGCGCGGCGACCAGCTGACCGAGCTGATGAGCTACGCGGCCCGGGTACGGGACGCCGGGCTGGCCGCGGCCGGGCGGCCCGGGATCATCAGCTACTCGCGCAAGGTGTTCATCCCGCTGACCCGGCTGTGCCGGGACCGGTGTGCGTACTGCACGTTCGTCACCGTGCCGGGCCGGCTGGACAGCGCCTACCTGCCTCCGGACGAGGTCATCAAGATCGCCGCCGACGGGGCCGCGCTGGGTTGCAAGGAGGCCCTGTTCACGCTGGGCGACCGGCCCGAGGCGCGCTGGCCGCAGGCCCGCGACTGGCTGGACGCGCACGGCTACGACGACACGCTGTCCTACGTCCGGGCCATGGCCATCCGGGTGCTGGAGGAGACCGGGCTGCTGCCGCACCTCAACCCCGGCGTGCTCAGCTGGCAGGATTTCCAGCGGCTCAAGCCGGTCGCGCCGTCCATGGGCATGATGCTGGAGACCACCGCGGCCCGGCTGTTCACCGAGCGGGGCGGCCCGCACTTCGGCAGCCCGGACAAGGACCCGGCCGTCCGCCTGCGGGTGCTGGAGGACGCGGGCCGGTCCAGCGTGCCGTTCACCACCGGCATCCTGATCGGCATCGGCGAGACCCGGGCCGAGCGGGCCGAATCGATCTTCGCCATCCGCCGGGTGGCCCGCGAGTACGGCGGCGTCCAGGAAGTGATCGTGCAGAACTTCCGGGCCAAGCCGGGCACCAAGATGCGCGCGACGCCCGACGCCGAACTGGACGACCTGGCCGCCACGATCGCGGTGACCCGGCTGGTGCTCGGCCCGGCCATGCGCATCCAGGCCCCGCCCAACCTGATCGGCGACGAGTACGGGCTGATCCTGGCGTCCGGCATCGACGACTGGGGCGGCGTGTCACCGCTCACCCCGGACCACGTCAACCCGGAGCGGCCCTGGCCGCAGATCGGCGAACTGGCCGCCCGCACCGCGGCGGCCGGGCTGACGCTGCGCGAGCGGCTCACCATCTACCCGGGCTATCAGCGCGAGCCGTGGCTGGACCCGCGGCTGGCCGCTCATGTGGCCGCGCTGGCCGACCCGGGCACCGGGCTGGCCCGGGAGGACGCCCGGCCCACCGGGCTGCCCTGGCAGGAGCCGGACGGCGGCTGGGGCGAATCGTCCGGCCGGACCGACCTGCACACCGCGATCGACGCCGCCGGCCGGAGCGCCGACCGCCGGGCCGACTTCGCCGAGGTCTACGGCGACTGGGCCGAGGTCGCGGCGAGAATCGCCCCGCAGGCTCTGCCAGCCCGGGGGGACGGCCCCCCGGAACCCCCCGATCGCCACTCCGCGCCGAGGCCGGCAAGCCGGCCGTCCGGGCTGGGGCCAGATCGCCGCTCCGCGGCGAGCGGCGGCACGCCGCCGCGGTCTCGGGTGCGCTCGGAGATATCCTCCGCGCTGCGTAGTGCGGAGCGGAACCCGGGCGGGATCAGCGACGCCGAGGCGCTGGCGCTGCTGGACGCGGACGGGGCCGAGCTGGAAGCCCTGGCCGCGCTGGCCGACGGGCTGCGCCGCGAGGCCGTCGGCGACGACGTCACGTACATCGTGACCAGGAACATCAACTTCACCAACGTGTGCTACACGGGCTGCCGGTTCTGCGCGTTCGCCCAGCGGCGCACCGACGCGGACGCCTACACGCTGTCCCTGGAACAGGTCGGCGACCGGGCCGAGGAAGCCTGGGCGGCCGGCGCGACCGAGGTCTGCATGCAGGGCGGCATCCACCCGGACCTGCCCGGCACGGCCTACTTCGACATCGCCGCCGAGGTCAAGCGGCGCTGCCCGGACCTGCACGTGCACGCGTTCTCGCCGATGGAGGTGGTCAACGGGGCGGCCCGCACCGGGCTGAGCATCCGCGACTGGCTGGCCGCCGCCCGGGAGGCTGGGGTCGGCTCGCACCCGGGCACCGCGGCCGAGATCCTGGACGACGACGTGCGCTGGGTGCTGACCAAGGGCAAGCTGCCCGCCGCGGCCTGGATCGAGGTCATCACGACCGCGCACGAGCTGGGCATCCCGACCAGCGCGACGATGATGTACGGGCACGTGGACACCCCGGCGCACTGGGTCGGGCACCTGCGGGTGATCCGCGGCATCCAGGAGCGCACCGGCGGCTTCACCGAGTTCGTGCTGCTGCCGTTCGTGCACGCCAGCGCGCCCATCTACCTGGCTGGGCTGGCCCGGCCCGGGCCGACCCGGCGGGAGAACCGGGCCGTGCACGCGCTCTCCCGGATCATGCTGCACGGCGCGATCAGCTCGATCCAGTGCTCCTGGGTCAAGCTGGGCGACGACCTGTGCCGGACCGTCCTGCAGGGCGGCGTGAACGACCTGGGCGGCACGCTGATGGAGGAGACGATCAGCCGGATGGCCGGGTCGCAGAACGGCTCGTACAAGACGATCAGCCAGTTCGCCGCGCTGGTTGCGCCGCTGGAGCGGCCGCTGCGGCCGCGCACCACCACCTACGGGCAGCCGTCCGCCGAGCGGCTGGCCGCCGCGGCCGCCAGCGACGGGGTGACCCCGGCCGTGCGGGCCCCGCTGCCGCTGGTGACGCCGTAGCGCGCGCGCCGGGGCCGCGCAGCGGGCATGATGCTGCGGTGGCGAGGGCCACCGTGGAGAGGGGATGAGCCAGATGGCCGATCGGGTGGCCGAGGCGGCCGCGCCGCCGGTGCGCCGCGCGCGGCTGACCGGGTGGGGCCGGATCGCGCCCTCGACCGCGCAGCTGGCCGAGCCCGCCGACCCGGGCCAGGTCGCCAGGCTGCTCAAGGAGGCCCCGCCGGGCCGCGGCGTGATCGCCCGGGGCCTGGGCCGCAGCTACAACAACGCGGCCCAGAACGGCGGCGGCCTGGTCATCGGGACCAGCCAGCTGAACCACATCATCAGCCTGGCTGCCGGGCGGCTGGTTCGTGCCGGTGTCCCCGGGCACCCGCCAGGTCACCGTCGGCGGCGCCATCGCGGCCGACGTGCACGGCAAGAACCACCACCGGGCCGGGAGCTTCGCCAGCCACGTGCCCTGGCTCGACCTGCTGCTGCCGGATGGCTCCGAGCAGCGGATCACCCCGGCCGGGCAGCCCGGACTGTTCTGGGCCACCACCGGCGGCATGGGGCTGACCGGCGTCATTGCCCGTGCTGGCGTTCAGCTGAAAAGGGTTGAGACGTCACGGCTCAAAGTGGATACGGTGCGCACCGGGGACATCGACGAGACGATGGCCTACCTGTCCGCCACTGACGACCGGTACGGGTACACCGTGGCCTGGACCGACTGCCTGGCCCGGGGCGCGCAGCTGGGCCGCTCGGTGATCACCAGCGGGGACTTCGCCGAGGTCAGCGACCTGGCCCCGTGGGATCAGCGGGACCCGCTGGTGTTCCGCCGCGGCGGCCGGCTCGGCGCGCCGCCGGTGTTCCCGAACGGGCTGCTGAACGCGCGCACGGTCGGGCTGGCCAACGAGATCTGGTACCGGAAGGCGCCGCCGCGGCTGGACGCGCAGATCCAGACCATCGGGCAGTTCTTCCACCCGCTGGACGGCATACGGAACTGGAACCGGGTGTACGGCCCGGGCGGCTTCCGGCAGTACCAGTTCGTCGTGCCGCTGCGCCAGGAGCGGGTGGTGCGCCTGGCGCTGGAGCGGATCAGTGCGGCCCGCGCGCCGTCGTTCGTGACGGTGCTCAAGCGGTTCGGCCCGGCCGACCCCGGGCTGCTGTCGTTCCCGCTGGCCGGCTGGACGCTGGCGCTGGACTTCCCGGCCCGCACTCCCGGCCTCGACCCGCTGCTGGACGGTCTCGACGCCGAGGTGCTGGCCGCGGGCGGCCGGGTCTACCTGGCCAAGGACTCCCGGGTCCGGCCCGAGGTGCTGGCCCAGATGTACCCGCGGCTGGCCGAGTTCCGCGCGCTGCGCGCCGAGCTGGACCCGGCCGGCCTGTTCGCCTCCGACCTGTCCCGCCGCCTGAGCCTCTAGCCGCGCCCCGATCCGGTCACCTGGTTAGCGGTGTACATCGCTGCCCCTATAAGGGCAGCGATGTACACCGCTAATGGGAGTGTGAGCCGGGCGAGTCACAAGAGTCGCAGGAAGTCACCGGGGTCGCGCGGGGGGCGGTCCTTGGCCGGGGCCGCGGCGTGGCCGACGCCGACCGCGCCCATGGGGTCCCAGCCGTCCGGGAGGCCGAGCGCCGCGCGGGCCACCGGGCGGCAGAACATGGTGCTCGACACCCAGCACGACCCGAGGCCCTCCACGGCTAGTGCGACCAGCAGATTCTCCACCGCAGCGCCGGCCGCGACGACGAACATCTCGCGTTCCGCCGCGTTCCGCCGCGGGTCCGGGTAGGTGTGCGCGGCGTCGGTCACCAGGCACGGCACGATGATCAGCGGCGCCCGGCGCAGCGGCTCGCCGCGGCGCACCCGGCGGGCGATCTGCTCCTCGGTGAACCCGTCCCCGCGCAGGTCGGCGACCCACGCCGCCAGCATGTCGTCCAGCAGCCTGGTCTTGGCTTCCGCCGAGGCCACGACCACGAACCGGACCGGCGTCGAGTGGTGCGGCGCGGGTGCGGTCAGCGCGGCCGCGACCGACCGGCGCACCATGGCCAGGTCCACGGGGTCGCCGGTGAACTCGCGGACCGTCCGCCGCGCGGTGAGCACGTCGGCGGCGCCGTACCGGAACATGTCCTCCCCGGCG
>Ga0335083_10010249_pt1 | contig 11334 bp, 12 predicted proteins | sample Lox_Sample_42_FD_206716 | JGI IMG/M metagenome (GOLD analysis project Ga0335083, IMG submission 206716) | Soil microbial communities from Loxahatchee National Wildlife Refuge, Florida, United States - Lox_Sample_4.2 | ecosystem: Environmental > Terrestrial > Soil > Wetlands | place: USA... | reverse complement strand
ACTCGGGCCGCGCGATGCAGACGAGCAGGATCGGCGCGTCTCGGCTCCAGTCGGCGACGTGGTCGACGAGGTCGAGGAAGGTCGGCTCGGCCCAGTGGAGGTCGTCGAAGACGCAGACCACGGGCGACGATTCCTCGAGCAGCTTGCGGAACGCCCACGCGATCTCGTCGGCAGGCGCGGGCTCGTCCGACTCGCCGAGCAGCGAGGCGATGGCTGCGGCCGCGCGAGGATCCGACGGCCGGCTTCCGAGCTGCAGTACTGCCTCGACGACCGGCCAGTAGGTGATGCCCTCGCCGTAGGAGAGACAGCGGCCTCGCACGACCGTCGTTCCGGCGAGCGCACCGAGGAACTCCGCTGTGAGCCGCGATTTGCCGACGCCAGCCGAGCCGAGGATCGTGAAGAGGTGGCAGGCGCGCTCGGAGCGCACGCGCTCCCAGGCGTCGTCGAGCGCCCGCCGCTCCCGCTCGCGGCCGACGATCGGGACGTCGGAGCGCCGGGAGAGCTCGCCGCCGGCCGCGAGCAGCGGGTAAGCGGCCACGGGCTCCGACTTCCCCTTCAATTCGAGCTGCCGCTCGTCTCCCAGCTCGACCGCGTCGCGCACCAGCCGCACCGTTTCGGCCCCGACGAGGACCTCGCCGGGCTCGGCGGCCTGCTCCAGCCGCGCCGCCACGTTCACGGCGTCGCCGGTCGCCAGCCGTTCCTCGGTGCCCGTCACGACCTCGCCCGTGTTGAGCCCGATTCGGGCGCTGATCCCGAGCTCCGGCAGCGCGTCGCGCATCTCGACCGCCGCCCGGCAGGCGCGGAGCGCGTCGTCCTCATGCACGACCGGGACACCGAAAACCGCCATGACGGCGTCGCCGACGAACTTCTCGACGCTGCCGCCGTGGCGCTCGACGATCTCCTTCATCCGCTCGAAGTAACGAGCGAGGAGCGCGCGCAGCGCCTCAGGGTCGGTCGACTCGCCGAGCTCCGTCGAGCCGGCGACGTCGCAGAAGAGGATCGTGACCGTCTTTCGCTGCTCGCGCGGGGCCGCCGCGGGCGCGACCGCAGCGCCGCACTCCGGGCAGAACTTCGCGCTCTCGGAGATCTCGTGGCCGCACGCGGCGCAGACGCTCACGCCGCGAGGCTATTACTTCATCCGCTCGGCCACCATCTGCGCGACCTCGGTCGGCGTCGTGCCGACCGCGATCCCGCGGGCTTCGAGGGCCTCCTTCTTCCCCTGCGCCGTGCCGGACGAGCCGGAGATGATCGCTCCCGCGTGGCCCATCGTCTTGCCGGGCGGTGCCGAGAACCCCGCGATGTAGGCGAGCACGGGCTTCGTCACGCGCTCGGCGACGTAGGCGGCGGCCTTCTCCTCCTCGTCGCCGCCGATCTCGCCCACGAGCACGATCAGCTCGGTCTGCTCGTCGGCCTCGAACTCGGCGATCACGTCGACGAACGAGGAGCCGACGACCGGGTCACCGCCGATGCCGACGATCGTGGAGTTGCCGAGGCCTAGCTGCGTCAACTCGTGGCCGATCTGATACGTGAGCGTCCCGGAGCGCGAGACGAGACCGACGCTCCCCTCGCTGAAGATCTCGGCCGGGATGATGCCTGCGTTCGCCTTGCCCGGCGAGAGGACGCCCGGGCAGTTGGGGCCGATCATCGTCGTGCCTCGGCCGCGAAAGTACGTGTACGCGCGCAGCATGTCGTGGGCCGGGATGTGCTCGGTGATGCAGATCACGGTGTCGATGCCGGCGTCCACGGCCTCGTAGATCGCGTCAACGGCGAAACGGGCGGGAACGAAGATGAGCGAGGTGTTCGCGCCGGCCTTCTCGACGGAGTCCGCGACGGTGTCGAAGACCGGGACCCCCTCGACGTCCTGGCCTCCCTTGCCCGGCGTGACGCCCGCGACGAGGTTCGTGCCGTATGCACGGTTGCGAAGACCGTGGAACCGGCCCTCCGAGCCGGTCAGGCCTGCGACGACGAGGCGCGTGTCGTTGTCGACGATGATCGCCATCAGGCGGCTGCCTTCGTCCCCTTGAGGACGACCGTCGGCAGCGCCAGCCGGCCGTCGCGGACGCGTCCCGCGAGCAGCTCGCCGATGCGCGGGCGAACGTCCTCCGGGGTCTCGGTGCGCGCCAGCCAGTCCTCGAAGTCGGTATCGCGGGCCAGGGTCGCCTCCTCCGCCACGTCGAGGCCGGCGAGCTCGAAGAAGCTGTACCACTCGGCGACGGAGTAGTTGCGGACGTGGCTGGGATCGCGGAGCCGGTCGGCCTCCTCGGCGGACTCGCTCGTGAACGTGTTGTCGCAGATCACCACGCGGTCGCGTGCGACTCGCGCCATCTCCCTCAGCGCGGCGAGCACGTCCGGGAAGTGGTGCGCGGCGATGCGGCACGCCACCGCGTCGAAGCTCCCGTCCGCGAAGGGAAGATGGTCGGCCGGCGCGATCACGTCCGGCTCCATCCCGGGCGCCGCGTCGACGGTGACGACCTGCGCACCGGCCTCCCGCAGCCGCCGTGCGACGTGGCCGCCGCCGGTCGCGACGTCGAGCACGGTCACGCCCTCGGCAGGCGCGCACCAGGCGACGACGAGGTCGAGGTCCTCCCCGGAGGCGTGCGTCTGGCTCGTGCGGTACGCCTCGGCACGTTCGTTCCAGAGATCCGTCAAACCGCCTCCGCCAACTCGACCGCCCGCCGTGCGCCTTCGAGCATCGTCGCCTCGGGGTGGATGTTCTCGCGGCCGGCCTCGGCGAGGATCTGCCGGCCCTCCTCGGCGTTCGTCCCGTCGAGCCGGACGACGATCGGGTAGCGCGACATGTCGAGCCGTTCGAGCGCCGCGAGGATGCCGCGCGCCACCTCGTCGCAGCGGGTGATGCCGCCGAAGATGTTGAAGAAGATCGAGCGGACCTGCTCGTCGCGTGTGATCACCTCGAGCGCGTCGACGACGCCCTCCGCGCTGCCGCCTCCCCCGAGGTCGCAGAAGTTCGCCGGACGCCCCCCGGCGTGCGCGACGACGTCCACCGTGGACATCCCGAGTCCGGCACCGTTCGCGAGCACGCCGACGTCGCCGTCGAGCTTCACGTACGTGACGCCCTTCTCGCGCGCAAACGTCTCGATCGGGTCGGCGGCGGTCGGGTCGCGCCACTCCGCGACGTCCGGGTGCCGGGGCAGCGCGCTGTCGTCGACTGTGAACTTCGAGTCGAGCGCCTTCACCTCGCCGTCCGGCGTGACGATCAGCGGGTTGATCTCGCAGAGCATCGCGTCGAACTCGACGAAGGCGCGGTAGAGCCTTTCGACGATCGCCGCGATCTGCTTCTGCTCGGACGGATCCTCGACGCCGCCGCCGTAGACGAGCCGTCTCGCGACCCACGGCTGAAAGCCCTCCAGCGGGTCGACGTGGAGGCGGACGAGCGCCGCGGGGTTCTCCTCGGCCACCTGCTCGATCTCGACGCCGCCCTGCGTCGTGAACATGAAGAGCGGCTTCTTCGCGCCGCGGTCGAACGTGATGGAGAGGTAGTACTCGCGCGCGATGTCCGAGGCCTGCTCGATCCAGAGCGTGCGGACGACGTGGCCCCGGATGTCGAGGCCGAGGATGTCGCAGGCCTTCGCCTCGGCGTCTGCCGGATCTGCCGCGAGCTTGACTCCGCCTGCCTTGCCGCGACCGCCGGTCAGGACCTGCGCCTTGACGACGACCGGCCCGCCGAGCTCGACGGCCGCCTCTCGCGCCTCCTCCGGCGTGGTGGCGAGACGGCCTTCGGAGACAGGGATCCCGACGCGCCGGAAGAGATCCTTGCCCTGGTACTCGTAGAGGTCCACCGGCGCCGGACACTAGCGAGGGGGCGCCGGTGGACCGCGCAGTTCTCTGCGCGCTGCGTCTCAGTAGCGGTAGGTCGTCGTACCGTTCGTCGTCGTACCGCTCGTCGTGGTCCCCGTCGACGGGGCCTTCTTGTTGGCGCTGCCCGACGCGGACAGGGCGTACCACTTCCCGCCGAAGAAGTCCTGCCTCTGGCCCTTGATCTGTCCGGCGCCCTTGTCGAGCTTGAAGAGGTAGAGCGGGCGCCCGTTGTAGGTCACCTGGAGCTTGCCGTTCTTCCGCTTCGTGGTGCCGAGGAGCGCGGCCTTCACGCCTGGGCCGGCACTGACCTTTCCCTTCTTCATGAGCGGCGGCCAATACGTCGGACACTGGCCGTAGCAGGAGCTCTTCCCGCCGTGGTCCGCCATGAAGAGGTAGAGCGTCCGGCCCGAGCTCGTCGCCAGGACCTTCCCGATCTTCGTCGTGTGGAGCGTGACGCGGCCGGCGGTCGAGCTCGCGGCGCGCGAGCCGACGTTTCGGTGTGTGACGGCGGCCGCGGCGGCGACACCCGCGGCCGCGAGTGCGACCGCAAGCGCGGCAGCGAAGATGGCTTTTCTCGACATTCGTCTCCTCCTACTGGATTCCCCGGTATGTACGCGCGTCCCCGGGCCGCGGATTGCGCGGCCGCTACTCGGTCGCGACGATCTCGCAGATCGTCTGGCCCGTCGCGATGGGCTGCGCGGGCTCGACGGAGAGGTTCCGGACGATGCCGGCGCGGTTCGCGCGCACCTCGTTCTCCATCTTCATCGCCTCGACGACACAGATCACCTGGCCCGCCTCGACTTCGTCGCCCTCGGCGACCGGCACGGCGAGCACAGTCCCCTGCATGGGCGAGACGACGGCATCGCGACCGCCCCCGCCGCCGCCGCCGTGAGGTACGCGTTCCCGGCGGCGGCGCGCAAGCGCCCGCCATTCCGGTTCGGGATCCGACAGCCGCACCTCGAAGCGCCGCCCATCCACCTCGACCCTGCGGACGCGCTCCGTGGTCCGAGCGGAACCACCCGTCGTCGTACGCGGAGCAGCCGGCCGCACGGCGCCGTCCAGCTCGGCGGCGCGAGCCGCGAGCTCCTCCGACTCGACAGCGCCGCGGCACGTCTCGCCCGCGACGAAACAGGGATGCGACAGCAGCGCCTTGTGAAAGCCGATCAGAGTCGTCGGCCCTTCGATCCAGAACTCGTCGAGCGCGCGCAGCATCCGGCGCCGCGCGTGCTCGCGGTCGACGCCGTGGACGATGAGCTTCGCGACCATCGGGTCGTATGCTCCCGAAACCTCGTAGCCGGCAGCGACCCCCGAGTCGACACGCACGCCGGGCCCGGCGGGCTCGCGATAGCCGAGCACGGGCGCCGGGCTGGGAAGGAAGCCGCGGCTCGCGTCCTCGGCATTGATCCGGCACTCGATCGCGTGGCCGCGGAGCTCGACGTCCTCCTGCCGCACGGAGAGCGGCTCGCCGAGCGCGACGAGGATCTGCTCCCGGACGAGGTCGAGCCCCGTGACCATCTCGGTGACGGTGTGCTCGACCTGGATGCGCGTGTTCATCTCCATGAAGAAGTAGTCGCCGTCGCGCGTGAGCAGGCCCTCGATCGTCCCGGCCGACCGGTAGCCGCAGGCTCGGGCCGCCTCGACGCCGATCGCGCCGATCCGCTGCCTCAGCCCCTCATCCACCGCCGGCGACGGAGTCTCCTCGATCAGCTTCTGGTGGCGGCGCTGGATCGTGCAGTCGCGCTCGCCCAGGTGGACGACGTTGCCGTGCGCGTCGGCGAGCACCTGCACCTCGACGTGGCGCGGATCGACGATGAGCTTCTCGACGTAGACGTCCGGGTTCGCGAAGTACGACCGGCCCTGCCTCTGCGCCCGCTCGAACGCCTCCTCGGCCTGACCGGGATGGTGCACCTCCTCCATGCCCTTGCCGCCGCCGCCCGCCGAGGCCTTGATCAGGAGTGGATAGCCGAGCTCGTCGCCGAGCGCAAGCAGATCTTCCACCGAGCCGACGGGGTCGGTCGTGCCGGGGATAATCGGGACGCCCGCCGCCTGCATCACGGTCCGGGCCGCCGTCTTCGATCCCATCAGCTCGATCGCGGCCGGCGGCGGCCCGATCCAGACGAGCCCGGCGTCCTCGACGGCCCGGGCGAACGCCGCGTTCTCCGCGAGAAAGCCGTAGCCGGGATGGATCGCCTGGGCTCCGGCACGCTGCGCCGCGTCGAGGATGCGGTCGGTCGCGAGGTAGCTCTCGGCCGCCGGCGTCGGCCCCAGGAGGAACGCCTCGTCGGCGTACGCGACGTGGAGCGCGTCGCGATCGCCCTCCGAGTAGACGGCGACCGCGCCGCTGCCGAGCTCACGGAGCGTCCGGAAGACGCGGATCGCGATCTCCCCCCGATTGGCGACGAGAACCTTGTCGAACATGAGCGGGCCGTATTCTCCACGTCGTGGCCATGACACCGGCCGATCAGCTGACCGTCGCGCGCGCGGCATCCGTCCCGCTCGTGGTCGTCCTCTACGCGTGGAACTTCCCCAACCACGACTACTGGGCGACCGCCGTCTTCTGCGTGGCGATGACCACCGACTGGTTCGACGGGAGGCTTGCGCGCCGACAGGGCCGCCCCACCTCGGTCGGCTCGCTGCTCGACCCGATCGCCGACAAGATCCTCGTGCTCGCGGCGCTCGTGATGCTGATCGAGCAGGGTGTGATCCCCGCCTGGATGGTCGCGGCGATCGTCGTGCGCGAGGTGCTGGTCACAGGCCTGCGCCAGGCGGCGATCGAGCGCGGCGTCGTCCTTGCGGCGCGTGACCTCGGGAAGCTCAAGACGTGGGCTCAGGCACTGGCCGCCGCGGTGGCGGGTTTCGCCGCGGCCGGTGCGTGGACCGATCGCGCAGCCTGGTGGACGCTGCTCGTCGCCGTGATTCTCACGTGGGTCTCGGGTCTCGACTACGCGCGCAGCGCGCCGCGGCTGTTCAGCCGGGCTCAACCGGAATGACGCGGTTACGGCTCGTCGTCGTCATCGCGCTCCGGTAGGAGCGCGGCGGCCCACTCCGAGACCGGCACCCGCTCCGCCGCCTCGGCGTCGAGCGCCGCGAGGATCGCCCGGCGCTCCGCGTCGCCGGGTTCCGGCGTGATCTGGTACGAGACCACCGAACGAGGGTAATGCACCGCCAGATGCCGGTCGATGCGCACCTCGTGGGTCAGCGTCTTGCCATGCTCGCGGCCGCCTGCGGTGTCGCTGTCGTCTGCACTGCCGGCGCGGCGGGATCGGCCCGGAGCCTTCCCAACTGGGCTGCTCCGCAGATCGCCACTGTCGTGAAGCACAAGCTGATGGGCGCGAAGAGCGTGCAGAAATTCCGGCCGAATGCCGTGCTCACGCACCAGGTGCTCGCAAATCTCGCTGCCGGGCTGAAGCAGGAGCTCGGATCGCCGGTCGTTCCGCCGCCCGACGACCCCCCGGGCGGCACGACGACGACCGGCACCACAACGACCGGTACCACGACGACCGGCACGACGACGACCGGTACCACGACCACGCCGGTCGCGAGTCCGACGGCTCCCGAGACGATGACGCAACTCGACCGCAGCCTCGTGCAGGCGATCGGGCTCGGGAAGGCCGCAAAGGAGTTTCTGCAGGGCGCTCGTGCCGCAGGTCTGACGGTTCCGAGTCGCTTCGGCACGGAGGTCGTCGCGCGCCTCCTCGGCCTCCGCCTCAACCATCCTGCAGCGCAGGACTTCCTCGAGCTGCGGCCGCAGGACCCGGCCACCCGCGCGGAGGCGGCCTACTCGGCGGCGCAGATCCTCGGCTTCGGGTTGCTCGACGACAGTTGGCAGATCGCCCAGGTGAAGACTCTCGCGGCCTCCTTCGCGCTCCCACAGCTCAACAGTTGGCAGAGCCAGATCCTCACGGTCGCGTTCTCGAAGATCGGGATGCCGTACGTCTGGGGCGGCACGAGCGACGGGCCGGAGGTCGACTTCGGCGTCACCGCCCGCGGCGGCTACGACTGCTCGGGCTTCGTCTGGCGGGTGTACAAGCTCCAGAGCTACCCGAACGAGGGAGCCCTCGCCTCGACGATCGTGGGCCGGACGACGTACACGATGAGCGTCGAGGTCCCGGCGAAGGAACGGATCCCGTTCAAGAAGCTGCAGCCGGCGGACGTGATCTTCTTCGGCACGAAGGGCACCCACTCGAAGGGATCGCAGATCTTCCACACGGCGATCTATGTCGGGAACGGCTGGTTCATCCAGTCGTCCGACGAGGGCGTCGCGCTCGCGCAGCTCACCGGCTGGTACAAGACGCGGTTCGCCTGGGGCCGCCGGCCGCTTCGCGAAGCCGGGCTCGAGCCCTAAAAACGGCTCCAGATCAAGCGAGATACCCCCTTTGAGTGAGGCCGCTACCCCCTTCGGGTGATTTCCGGTGGAGGCGAACACACCCACAATTCCCTCGTCTGGCGTCCTTCGTTTCATTCCCCTGGAGGCACAATGCTTGAGTGGAAGTCTCGCCTCGTGATTCTCCTGGTCTTCGCAGCGGTTCTCGCGGTGGCACTCGGAGAAGTCGCGCCGCTTCGCAACTACGGCTGGTAAAGACCGGCACGACACCTCGTAGGGGAGGATTCGGTGGCCGGTGAGCAGCAGGAGGCTGTCGCCGTGACGGCCACCAGTCGGATTCCGGCAAAAGTTTTGGCAGTAGTGGCGCCCGTGATCGTTGCGGGCGCCTTTGCTGTTGCGTTCGCCCTCTACCGCTACGCGGACGCGCCGCGTTCGGCGTCCGACATCGCGGCGCTCGCCGGCCTGTTCGCGAGCATGGCGCTCGCCGAGCGCTTTCCGGTTCCCGTCGAGGGAATGGGTGCCGGGGGCGTCACGCTCGGGTTCGTCTTCTCGATCTCCGCGATCATCCTGCTGGGCTGGCCCGCCGGCGTGATCGTCGCCGCGGGAGCTCCGACGTTCACCCACCTCCTCCAGCGCCGCCCGCCGCTGCGGGTCGCGTACAACGGCGCGATGTTCGCCCTATCGGCGCTCGTGGCGGGGCTCGCCGTCGAACGCCTCCACGGGGACTCGGTCGCGATCCTCGTCGCACAGGTCGTGCTGTGCGGGTTCCTCTATTACTGGGTCGTCAACCTCGTGCTGATCAGCGCCGTCCTCTCCGCGGATTCGGGGCGGTCGTTCTTCGCGATCGCGTGGGAGAACATCCGGCAGACGACGGCGCCGTTCGCGTTCATGGTCTCGGCGGCTCTCACGCTGATCGTCCTCTGGCAGCGCGAGCCCTGGCTCTCGATCGCGCTTGTCGGGCCGCTGCTCGCGATCGCGCTCTATCAGCGGTCGACGTTCAAGGCGATTCGCGCGATGCGCCTCGCGCTCACCGACCCGCTCACCGGTCTCGGCAACCATCGCAGCTTCCACGAGCGGCTCCAGCGGGAGCTCGTCGAGGCGGAGGAGAACGGCACCTCGCTCGCGCTCTGCCTCGTCGACTTCGACGACCTGAAGAGCGTGAACGACCAGTTCGGGCATCCGGTCGGCGATCTCGTGCTCGGGCAGGTGGCATCCCGCCTGCGGCAGGGTGGCGAGGCGTTCCGGCTGGGTGGAGACGAGTTCGCGGTGCTCCTGCCGCGGCTCGACGAGCGGCAGGCCACGGCGGTGGCGCGCTCGATCGTCGAGCGCGTGGCGGCTCTCGACGTGGAGGGCGTCGGCCCGGTGACCGTCAGCGCCGGCGTCGCGACGTATCCGTCGCACGGCACGGGGCGGGACGAGCTGATCCGCCTCGCCGACAGCGCGCTGTACCGGGCGAAGAAGGACGGCAAGAACCGCGTCCGCGCCTACGCGACGGAGTCGATTCTCCGGGCAAATCTCGAACTGCTCGCGGACACGCCCGACCGCGCGGCGCAGTACCGGGCGGCGGAGAGCCTCGCGAAGGCGGTCGACGAGCGCGACGCGTATACCGGAAGCCATTCACAGCGGGTCGGCGACTACTCGGCGCGGATCGCAGGCCGCCTGGGCGCGGACGAGCAGGCGGTCGAGCTGACGCGGCTCGCGGGCAGTCTCCACGATCTCGGCAAGCTCGCGATCCCGGAGGAGGTCCTCCGCAAGGGCGACTCGCTCAGCGAGGCCGAGCGGCTGATCCTCGAGCGGCATCCACAGATCGGCCACCGGATGCTCGAGAGCCTCGGTGTCCAGCCGGTCGCGGAGTGGGTGCTCCACCATCACGAGCGGTGGGACGGCACCGGCTACCCGAACCGGCTCGCCGGCGACCAGATCCCGCTCGGGGCGAGGATCATCCACGTCGCCGACGCCTACGACGCGATGACGTCCGACCGCGCGTATCGACGCGCGATGCCGCAGCGTGAGGCGGTCGCCGAGCTCGAGCACTGCGCCGGGACGCAGTTCGATCCCGCGGTCGTCAAGGCGCTGGTGGAAGACCTGGGCGGAGGCGTCCCGCCTGCGCCCGCGCCCAACGCGGTGCTCGCCTCGTAGGCCTTACGGGATCTCTTCGATGAGCTGGATCAGCTCGTCGCGCCGGTAGCCCTGCTGGCGCGCGAAGCGCACGAGCTCGCGCGCCCGTGCGATCACCGCGCCCTTCTCAGGCGTGCCCGCGACGGTCACACCCCGGCCGCGCCGGAACTCGAGCAGCCCCTCGTCCCGCAGCAGGCGGAGCGAGCGAAGCACCGTGTTCGTGTTCACGCCCAGCACGGCGGCGAGGTCGCGAGCCGGAGGCAGCCGCTCGCCGGGCTTCGCCTCGCCGTCGGCGATCGCGCGCCGGATCTCGGCCGCCACCTGCTCGAAGAGCTCGGTCGGCTCCTGCCTGTCGATCTTGACCTTGAGCATCGTGCCAGTCACAATAGCACTACATGATCGCGCCGCCAAAGCCGCCGTCGCACGACGAGCTCGAGGCTCTGATCAAGGAGGCTCGCGCACGCCAAAGACGGAGAAGGCTACTCGGCGCAGCGGGAATCGCGATGGTTGCTGCCGTCGCTCTTGGCGCCCATACTCTCGCAGCAGGCTCGGCACAGCGGACCAGTGCGACGTCCGGAGGTCCGGCACGGTCGACGACCGGCTGCGGTGTGGCCGGAGGCTGGCGCCTGTTACCCGACGGACTGTGGTCTGAGCCGACCGGGCAGCACACGTTGCCGCTTGCCGTCAGGCGGACAGGTGCGCAGCCGTGCACGCTCGACGGCTATCCCACGGTCGTCTTCCTCGACCGGCACGGACAGCGGCTCGCATTCACTTACAGCCATAACGGCGATCAGGTCGTCACCTCGCACTCACCACACATCGTCCACGTCGACGGGCACGGTTCGGCCTTCATCCTGATCAACAAGTACCGCTGCGACATCCGCGCCCAGAGCGCTGCGCGCTGGGTGCGAATCAAACTCCCCGGCGTTTCCGGCTGGCTCGTCATGCGACTGCGACTGCGTGAGACGATCATCGACTTCTGCCCGGCGGAGTCTCCCTCGACGACGATTGCCGTCTCTCCCCTGGTAGGCAAGCTCATCAAGGCGAGCTGGCAACCGAACGGCTAGAGCGGGATG